>ERZ894236.496-NODE-496-length-46643-cov-86.0351_pt1 | contig 46643 bp, 41 predicted proteins | sample MGYA00380297_ERZ894236 | MGnify/ENA primary metagenome ERZ894236 (study PRJEB32331, sample SAMN06328420) | human gut metagenome | biome: human gut microbiome; feature: stool | host: Homo sapiens | collected 2014-08-04 ... | reverse complement strand
TGATTTCCATGGGAGGCACCCTGGAGGATTTGAAGGAGCTGGAGCTGTGTTATTCTCCGATATTCGGTACTGCCAAGGATGTGGTGAACCAGGCAGCCCTGGTGGGCCTGAACCTGCTCTATGGACGGGTAAGGCAGGTGCCTGTGTCAAAGGTGCGGGATCTGGTGGAGACAGGCGCGTGTATCATAGATGTCCGTGAAAAGAACGAGTACAGGCTGGGGCATTTAAAGACATCCGTCAATATCCCGTTGTCAGAGCTGCGGGACCGTCTGGATGAGATACCGAAGGATCGTCCTGTGTATCTCCACTGCCGTTCCAGCCAGAGAAGCTATAATGCATGTATGGCCCTTGTGAACCGCGGGTACAGGAATGTGTGGAATATATCAGGTTCTTATCTGGGAATCTGCCTGTATGAGTATTTTACGGATGTGACCACCGGGCGTGAGAAAATCGTAACTGAGTATAATTTTAACTGATTTTTCCGGAGATTTCCGGAGGGGAAGGGCCGGCGGATAGCCGGTCCTCTGCTGTCCGGCGGGGCAGGGATGCCAGTGGGCCTAGTATAAGCCGGTCTGCTGGCCTGCTTCGTCCATTCCTGCCTTGTATGGATGCCGGTCAATTGGGAGACAATGACAGATAATGACAGACAATGTGAGTCATAAAGTTACCGGGAGGTGTATATGCAGCGGTACGGCCGTTTTCTTAAAATCATAAAAATAGCCGTGGGAAGCCTGCTGGCCATGGCGGCTGCCCAGGCGTTGGGCCTTAGATACAGCTCCTCCGCCGGCGTGATTACCCTGCTCAGCATCCAGGATACGAAGCGGGAAACCATACGGGTTACGGCCAGGCGGCTGTTAGCTTTCCTGGCGGCAATGGTCCTGGGGCCGGTATCCTTTGCATTGGCAGGATACCGGCCTTTGGCTATGGGGATTTTTCTTCTGATGTTTACCCCACTGTGCATGAAATGGGGCATACAGGATGGGATATCCGTGAACACGGTCCTGATGACCCATATTCTGGCTGAGGGTTCCATGGGAATGGCGGACATTGCCAATGAAGCTCTTCTGCTGTTTGTGGGCACTGGGATGGGAGTTTTACTCAACCTGTATATTCCTGGATCGGGGTCAGCCATACGCTCTGCCCAGAGGGAAATTGAAGAAAAGTTCATCTGCCTGCTGAGACAGATGGCATCAGGGCTGGGTGAGCCGGGAGAGAATGGAGCACAGACGGACGGACACGGGTTTCAGGCCCTGGAACAGGCGCTGGAGCAGGGGGAGCGCAGGGCCTACGAGGGTATGGAGAACAGTCTTTTGGCGGACACGCGCTATTACCTTGCCTACATGGGGCTGCGGAAGAATCAGTTTGCCATCCTGTGCAGGATGCGGGACTGTTTCTCAAGAATGGAGTCCACACCGGACCAGGCGACCGTGGTGGCGTCCCTGCTTAAATCCGTTAGCGGTTCCTTCCACGAAAGGAACAATGCCCTGGGATTGCTTGATGAGCTTGAACAGGTGAAATTACAAATGAAGGCCCAGCCTCTTCCTGTCTACAGGCAGGAATTTGAGAGCCGGGCCTTGCTATACTTGAGTCTGCTGGAACTGGAACAGTTCCTGGTGCTGAAAAAAGAGTTTGCGCTGGGGCTGAGCCGGGAAGAAATCCGCAGGTTCTGGGGCGAGGGATGACCAGGCCCGGCATAGGAAAAAGCAGCCAATTTAAGCGAATCTTATTGCGAATCTTGCGCAGGGACACAATCTGGTTGATGCATTCCTTGTCCAGCAGATTCAGCCGCTTCAGGGTATTGATGTTGAAGGCTCCCCGTACCTTGGGGGAGTTTTTGGAGGAGACACGGTTAAGCAGCTGTTCCAGGGGAACCCACTGACTGAAGAAGTATTCCACTGCATGGCGCTCATCTTCGCTGATTCCGTCCTGGTCGTGCATAAGAACCGAAGCCACCTGTATCTCAATGCGGGCCGTGGTGTACTTTTTCTGGGAACGGTCCAGTGACTCCTCCCTCATGTGGGCCCGGTAATGGTTGGCCCAGTAACCGGAAAAACGCTTGTTATAAGAAGGCGCCTTGGACTGTTCCGGAAACTGTTTGGTTTCCAGTAGGGTGAAGAGGTCGTTGATAAGGCTGTCCGCCTTATCGCGGTCGCCGGGGAAGTACAGTGACACCCTGACACCGCACAGATCAGCAATATCCTCATATATTTCACGCATGTTTTTGTAGGGGACCGCCCGCCTGGAATTGCGTATAAGGACCTTGCTTTTCAGACGCCCCGGGGCTTTGGCGCGGGAGGTCACTATGGCCCGGATACCGGCTGCCTGAAGGCGCTCTCCAGCTGCCGGGCAGCCATCCGGCCGGCTGTCTCATAAAAGTTCATCTTTGGACTATGTGGGATACACTGCGCCCCCCCCCTCAACGATATTTCCGAAAGGTCAATAACCCTAAGGCCAAGGCCATCATCGAGTCCATCGCGGGAATTGCTCTTGGCTCTGGGTGGCCGGAGCCATCTTGTTTTCCTGGCGCCACTGGCGGGGCGGGATGCCGTATGTTTTTTTGAAGGCACGGGAAAAATGGAGCTGGTTGGGATAGCCCACCGCATTGCTGATGTCGTTTATGGACAGCTCCGTGAGCTTTAGCAGTTCGGCGGCCTTGGTCATGCGGTAGCTGATAAGAAATTCCTGAGGACTCTTACCCACTGCGTCGCTAAAGATTTTGCCGAAGTAGCTGCGGTTCAGATTGCAGAAGGCGGCAATGTCCTCCACCGATATGTCGTTCTGGAAGTTCTGCTCAATAAAGGATGTGGCTTCCCGGATATAAAAGTCCCGGAGACGGCCTGTTTTCAACAGCCTGCGGGAGGCGGAGGAGCGGGTCAGATAGTCCAGGAACAGGTAAAGATGGCCAATCAGGTGGAAGGGCGACTGGTCGGAGTGCCTGGCAATGTAGAGCATTTCATTTTTCAGTTCCAGGCTTAAGTCGCGGGCATTGGAATGGTATACAGGGGCATCCATGGTCAGTCCTGCCAGCTCCAGGGCTTCCTTTACACGGAGGCCGTCAAACTCCACCCAGGTGTATTCCCAGGGATGGTTCTTGTCCGCAAAGTAGGTGTTGCTCTGCTTGGGATAAATCAGGAACCCTTCCCCGCTTTTAATCTGGTAGGTGTGGGAACCGCCCTTGGAATCCGTGGATATGAGGGTGCCTGTGCCGGATATGCAGTAGTGGAACAGATAGTGGTTTCTGGCGTAGGGACCGTAGGAGTGCAGCGGTTCACATTGTTCCCAGCCGTATTGATATAAACCCAAATCCACAAAACGCTCGTTGGGAAATATGGAAAACAGTACATTGCTCATTGCCTAAAAACCCCCTTTTCAATCATTATATACCCAAATGCCAGCCTATATCAAGTTATAAGTAGAAAAATAGCATTTGGGTATATTTTTTGCGAAAACAGAATATTTACCTGCTTTAAATCCCATGATATCATGTAGTTATCAAGGAAATCCGGATGGAATGAAGGCGACAAATTGGATGGTTTTAGAATAGAAGGAACAGGGATGACAGGGGGTATATTATGCTTAAAACGTTCAAAAAGGGAATGCTTACAGCGGCGGCAGCCGTGCTGGGGGCAGCTTTGCTGGGAGGATGCAGCTCCGGAACCAGGGCCTCGGATGGATTGGTGCATCTGAACTTCCAGATTTGGGACAATGCCCAGAGGGGAGGCATGGAAGCGGTAGCCAGAGCTTATATGGATAAGAACCCGGAGGTGGAAATCCAGGTTCAGGTCACCAGCTGGGATGAGTATTGGACCAAGCTGGATGCGGCGGCAGAATCAGGGCAGCTGCCGGACATCTTCTGGATGCATACAAATCAGATTCTCAAATATGCGGATTATGGAAAACTGGAGGATGTGACGGATTTATATGACGATGTGGAACCGGATTATTATACCAGCCATTTTTCGGATATTTCACTGGCAAATGCCAGGGGTTCCGACGGAAGGATGTATGGGGTTCCAAAGGATAAGGATACAGTCTGCCTGGTATATAACAGAGAGATGTTTGACGCGGCAGGGGTGGCTTACCCCGATGAGTCCTGGACGTGGGACGACCTAAAGTCTGCTTCGGCTCAGATTTATGAAAAAACAGGAAAATACGGATATATGGCATATGCGGATGATCAGCTGGGATACTGGAATTTCGTATACCAGGCAGGGGGATACATACTGAATGAGGATAAGACCAGGGCAGGGTTCCTGGATTCCGGGACCAGGAAGGCCATGGAATTTTATATCGGCCTCCAGAAGGAGCCGTGGTGCCCTGACCAGAACTATTTTGCTGAGACGGCTCCGGGCAACGCATTCATGTCAGAACAGGGAGCCATGTACCTGGAGGGAAACTGGAATTTTATCTCCTTCATGGAAAATAACAAGGAGATGATTGGAAAATGGGACGTGGCCGTGCTTCCCAAGTGTCCTGACCCGGTCCGGGGAGACGGCAGGGCCACCATATCCAACGGCCTGTGTTATTCCACCGGAGCCAAGGGAAAGAAGCTGGAATATGCAAGAGATTTCCTGAAATTTGCAGGTTCTGAGGAAGGACAGAGGGTCCAGGGGCTGTCAGGCGCCGCTATACCGGCCTACAAGGGCCTGGAGGATACGTGGATAAGCGCCTTTGACCAATATGACTACAAATTGGATGTCCAAAAATGCGTGGATATGTTTCCTTATGGCGTGCAGAGCGTCAACAATGCATCCAGACCCAACTGGAAAACTCAGATTAATGACCTGCTGTTAAAGATATACAGCGGCGAGCTGAGCCTGGACCAGGGACTGGAGGACATGCAGAAACTGGTGGACGGAGCAAAAACGCCGTGACGATGGCATGATTGGAGGAAAATGATGGGTAAGAAACAATTTTTGACAGAGGATGCAAAATGGGGCTATCTGCTCATTGCCCCTACTATAATAGGTCTGATTGTGCTGAACGTGTATCCGTTCCTGCAGACCCTGGTACTGAGCTTTTCCACCACCCATCCCTTTGGGTACTATGAGGTCAGCGGGGTAGGAAATTACGTGCAGATGTTTGGAAGCAAAGAGTTTTGGAAGGCTACCTGGAATTCCATTTACTTCTGTATCCTGACCGTGCCCCTGGGAATCTTCCTTTCCCTGCTGACCGCTGTGCTGCTCAATGCGAAGATTCGGGCAAAGGCGGCCTTCAGGGCCATCTATTTCCTGCCCATGGTGGTCGCGCCGGCAGCCATTGCCATGGTGTGGAAATGGATTTTTAACGCAGAGTACGGCATCATCAACCAGATCATCGGAAGCAGAGTAAACTGGCTGACCAACCCGAAGGTGGTGCTTCCCGCCTGCGCGGTGGTGGCAGTCTGGAGCGCGGTGGGATATGACGCGGTCCTGCTGCTGTCAGGAATTCAGAACATATCAAAGAGCTACTATGAGGCCGCCAGCCTGGACGGGGCTTCCAAGGTACAGCAGTTCTTTAAGATTACGCTTCCCATGGTATCGCCCACCCTCTTTGTGGTGTTAATCATGCGGCTCATGACATCTCTTAAGGTGTACGACCTGATTTACATGATGGTGGACCAGACCAATCCGGCCCTTACAAGCGCCCAGTCACTGATGTATCTCTTCTACCGTGAGTCCTTTGTGGCAGGGAACCGTGGGTACGCCTCCGCCATTGTTGTGTGGACCGTGCTGCTCATAGGAGCTGTGACAGCTCTGCAGTTTTTGGGACAGAAGAAGTGGGTCAACTATGAAGTTTAGGATGGAGGGAAATTATGAAATCATTGGAGACAAACCGCAGTATTAATACCGCCCTTGTGTATGCGGCCCTGGGAGCGGGAGCCCTGCTTATGATATTTCCGTTTATATGGATGGTGTTCACCAGCTTTAAATCAGCAGGGGAGAGCGTGCAGATTCCGCCGACCATCCTGCCAAAGCAGTGGATGAAGGAGAACTACCTGAGAGCCATCGCCTCCCTGCCCTTTATGAAACTGTATGTGAATACGGCGCTGCTGATTCTGTTTCGGGTCCTCTGCGCGGTAGCGTTTTCCTCAGCCGCCGGGTTTGCATTTGCAAAACTTAAATTCAAGGGGAAGAACCTTCTGTTCTCCCTGGTGATTGTACAGATGATGCTGCCGTCCCAGATATTCATTATCCCCCAGTACCAGATGTTAGCCAGGATGGGGCTGACAAACAGCATGTTTGCGCTGGTATTTCCGGGACTGGTCAGTGCGTTCGGCACCTTTTTCCTCAGGCAGGCTTACATGGGCATTCCGGATGAACTGGGGGAGGCCGCATACCTGGACGGCTGTACCAAGTGGCAGACCTTCACCAAGGTCATGATGCCCCTGACCAAGGCCAGCATGGCTGCCCTTACCATTTTCACCGCAGTGTTCGCGTATGCAGACCTGATGTGGCCTCTGATTGCCAACACGGACCTGAATATGATGACCCTGTCAGCCGGCCTTTCCACCCTGAGAGGGCAGTTCACTACCAATTATCCGGTGCTGATGGCAGGCTCTGTCCTGGCCATGGTTCCCATGGTGATTCTGTACCTGGTATTCCAGAAGCAGTTTATTGAAGGCATTGCAATGACAGGCGGGAAATAGAGATGGAAAATGAGACGGAGGATGACACATGGCAATACAGTATCAGGAAAATGGAAGGATATTCACCCTTCACACGGACCACTCCACATACCAGATGAAGGCAGATTCCTATGGGAATCTGCTTCATCTGTACTACGGAGACAGGACAGAGGGCTCCATGGAATATCTGCTTACCTTTGAGGACAGGGGGTTTTCACCCAACCCATATGAGGCCGGTGATGACAGGACCTATTCCCTGGATGCCCTTCCCCAGGAATATCCATATCAGGGGTCGGGGGACTTCAGAAGCCCTGCCTTTGCAGTGGAACAGGCTGACAGATCCTATGGACTGAATCTGCGCTATGCCGGATACGAAATAAGCAAAGGGAAATACAGCCTTCCCGGCCTTCCGGCCATGTATGGGGAGGGGCAGGAGGACGCAGAGAGCCTTAAGATACGCCTGACAGACGAGGTCAGCGGGCTGGCGGTTACTCTGCTCTACGGCGTATTCCCCGGATACGACATTATTACCAGGGCAGTCTGTGTGGAAAATGGGGGGAATGGTCCGGCAGCCCTGAAACGGGTATACAGTGCATGTCTGGACTTCCTCCACGGGGAATACGACCTGATTCAGTTTTACGGACGCCATGCAATGGAGCGCAATTTCCAGAGGACCGCCCTGTGTCACGGCGCCCAGGTCATAGGGAGCCGCAGAGGGACTTCCAGCCACCAGTATAATCCATTTCTGATACTGGCAGGACGGGAGACAACGGAAACCTCCGGGCCCTGTTACAGCATGTCCTTTGTGTACAGCGGACCCTTTAAGGCAGAGGCGGAGACGGACCAGTACGGTCAGACCAGGATGGCTATGGGGATTCAGGATGAGATGTTTTCCTATGAGCTTGAGCCGGGGGAGATTTTCTTTGGGCCTGAGGTAATCATGGGGTACAGCGGCCAGGGGCTGGGGACATTGTCACGCAGCATCCATAAGGCCATGCGCCACAGCCTTTGCAGGGGGAAGTACAAGACTATTCCCAGGCCGGTTCTGATTAACAACTGGGAAGCCGCCTACTATGATTTTACCGGGGAAAAGATACTGGATATCGCAAGGCAGGCAAAGGACCTGGGTGTGGAAATGATGGTGCTGGACGATGGATGGTTCGGAAAGCGGGATTCGGATTTTTCCGGGCTGGGAGACTGGCAGGTAAACGAGAAAAAACTGGGCGGCTCCCTGACCAGCCTGGTTAGGCGGATTAACGGCCTGGGAATGAAATTCGGAATCTGGGTGGAGCCGGAGATGGTGTCTGAGGACAGCAGTCTTTACAGGGAACATCCGGACTGGGCCTTTGTTGTACCCGGAAGAAAGCCGGTCCGGGGCAGGAGCCAGCTGGTGCTGGATTTTTCAAGGAAAGAGGTGTCGGATTATATTTTTGACAGTATCTGCCAGGTCCTTGACAGCGCCCATATCGAGTATCTGAAATGGGACATGAACCGCAGCATAGCGGACGTATATTCGGCGGCAGGTAAAATGGCGGGAGGAAACAGTCCGGGCAGCATCCTGTACCGGTATATGCTGGGACTCTATGACTTCCTGGAGCGTCTGACGAAGCGCTATCCGGACCTTCTGATTGAGGGGTGCAGCGGCGGAGGCGGGCGTTTTGACGCAGGTATGCTGTATTACACGCCCCAAATCTGGTGCAGTGACAACACCGACGCAGTGGACCGCATCCGGATTCAGTACGGCACCTCCTTTGGCTACCCAATCAGCGCAGTTGGCTCTCATGTATCGGCAGTGCCAAACCACCAGACAGGCAGAATCACGCCTATGAAGACCAGGGGAGTGGTTGCCATGGCGGGAAGCTTTGGGTATGAGCTGAATTTAAACGCCATATCAAATGAAGATAAGAAATGCGTGAGGGAACAGATAGACGCGTACCATAAATACTGGCATCTGATTCATGACGGGGCGTATTACCGGCTGACCAATCCCTTTGAGGACAGGGAAGCCGCCGCGTGGCTCTTTGTGAGTGAGGATAAGGGGGAGGCGCTGTTAAATGCGGTGATCCTTAAGACCCACGGCAATCCTCTGTCATTGTATGTCCGCCTGGAGGGACTGGAGCCGGAGGCCATGTACAGGGATGAGAATACAGGGGCCGTATATCCGGGAGCAGGCCTTATGTCGGCCGGAATGCCCATACCGTCCATGAAGGGAGAATACCAGGCGTGGCAGGTACATTTAAGGAGGATATGATAGGGATGAAGCGCGATAAAATCTACAAAGGACGCCTGGATAAGCATATGGATGAACTGAAGTGGCTGTATATGGAGCTCTACAACAGCCAGGATATGTTTGACGGGCTGTTGGAGGGAATGGAGGGGTTTTACGTGGAGCGCACAGAACGGCTCAGAACTCTGGATGCTTCCAGGGAAGAGGACCCGTGCTGGTACAGAAAGAGCTCTATGCTGGGCATGATGATGTACGCGGATCATTTCGCGGGCAGCCTGAAAGGCGTGGAAGGAAAGCTGGATTATATTGAGCAGTGCCATGTGAATTATCTCCACCTTATGCCTCTCTTAGATACCCCCAGGGGACGCTCGGACGGTGGATATGCCGTATCTGACTTCAGAAAGGTGAGGGAGGATTTGGGAACCATGGAGGACCTGGAACAGCTGGCCCGTGACTGCCACGATAGAGGAATCAGCCTTTGCCTGGATTTTGTGATGAACCATACGTCGGAGGAGCATGAGTGGGCCAGAAGGGCAAGGGCAGGGGAGAAGGAATACCAGGACAGATACTTTTTCTTTGACAGCTGGACGGTTCCCTCCATGTTTGAGGAGACAGTGCCCCAGGTATTTCCCACCACGGCGCCGGGAAACTTCACCTATCTGCCGGAAACAGGACAGCATGTGATGACCACCTTTTATCCCTATCAATGGGACCTGAATTACAGAAATCCCGTTGTCTTTAATGAGATGATGTTCAATTTCCTCTACCTGGCAAACCGCGGGGTGGATGTACTGAGGATTGATGCGGTTCCCTACATATGGAAGGAATTGGGGACGGACTGCCGCAATCTTCCCAGGGTCCACACCATTGTCAGGATGATGCGCATGATTGGAGAAATCGTGTGTCCCGGTATCCTGCTGCTGGGGGAAGTGGTCATGGAACCGGAGAAGGTGGCACCCTATTTTGGAACCGTGGAAAAGCCGGAATGCCATATGCTATACAATGTGACCACCATGGCAGCCATCTGGAATACGGCAGCCACAAAGGATGTAAGACTCTTAAAGAGCCAGATGGAGACGGTCAGTTCCCTGCCATCCACCTGCACCTTTCTCAATTATCTGCGGTGTCACGATGATATAGGCTGGGGACTGGATTACCCTCTTTTGGAGAAGTGGGGGATGAGACAGGTTCCCCATAAGAAATTTCTGAATGATTTCTTTACAGGCAGGATACCGGAGAGCTTCAGCCGGGGCGTCCTGTACAATGACGACCCGGTCACAGGCGACGCCCGGTTCTGCGGAACCACTGCCTCTATGTGCGGTGTGGAAAAGGCGGGATTCTGCCATGACAGGCAGGCCATGGAGAAGGCTGTCAGGCTGGATACCATGCTCCACGCATTCATGCTGTTTCAGTCGGGCATCCCTGTGCTGTACAGCGGGGACGAGGTGGCCCAGGTCAATGACTATACCTATAAGGAGAAGCCTGAAAAAGCGGCGGATTCCCGGTATATACACAGGGGAGATTTTCAGTGGGAACTGGCGGAACGGATAAATGAACCGGAAACAGTCCAGAATCGTATTTTCCATAATCTGGAACAGCTGGAGGCCATACGGGCCGGGGAACCCTTATTGGATGCCGGGTGTCCCTTCCGCACATTGGAGACTTGGGATAACTCTGTTCTGGGTATGGTAAGGCAGGGCGGCAGGGACGGAAAACTCATCGGTCTATTTAATTTCAGCGGAGAACGCCGCATTGCGTGGATTGATGAAAGGGACGGCATGTATGGGGATATGGTTACAGGAGACCTCATGGAAGCATCCGGCGTCAGTCTGCCTGGTTACGGATTTCTGTGGATGAAGCGTCAGTGCGGATGACAAAGCCATATTCCGCCGTGCTGTTGTCCGCCCACCGGCAGTTTACGCGGAACCCTCTCAAAATACCTGCTTCCATATAGGAAGACATATCAGAACTCAGCATGGCTGCCCCGTTGACATTCAGGGAAAAACCGGCTGTGCTGCCGGAACAGGCCAGGGTAAATTCCTCTGTGTCCTGTTCATTGTATTTAGGGGAACCGTCATCGTGATGCCGACAATGACACTCAGGTGCTTCAGATTGCCGGGCTCTCCGTTGCCATAATCAATGCCCTGCCGCACATTAAGGAACTGTGCGATGTGGTGGTGGCTGACAATGACCACGACGGCTGTGCCGAGGCAGTGGACCGTTACCTGCCGGATGCATGAGACTCAGGTTCGGCAGGCAGGCGGACCAGGAAACAGGCGCCTCCGTCCGGTGAATCCGATACGCTTATGGTGCCTCTGTGGAGTTGTACCAGTTCCTTTGCAATACTGAGCCCCAGCCCGTAATTCTGCTTGTGGCTTCTGGCGCTGTCTCCCCGGTAGAACCGGTTAAATATATGTTTCTTTGTCTCGTCGTCCATGCCGCAGCCCTGGTCTGATACGGTGAGGCAGACCATGCTCCGGCCGCGGGAGAGCAGATGCTTATCCGTCTGTACGGATGCGGCCAGACTGACACTGCGGCCTCTTGGCGTGTAGCGCAGGGCATTGTCCAGGAGGACGGCAAAAATCTGTTCCAGGCGGTTTTCATCGCCGGATACCCTGGGCAGGGAGGTTTCGGGCAGGTCCAGCTTCAGGCAGACTCCCTTGTCCTGGTACAGCGGCTCAAACCGCTCGTAGATACTGATTAGAAGGGTATCCATGTCCAGGGAGGAGGTCCTGAGGCTCCATTGTCCGGTGTCGGCTGAGGCCAGAAGCAGCATGTCGCCCACCAGACAGGACATGCGGGAACACTCCCGGTCCATATTATCCATGAATTTCTCCCTTTGGTCAGGGGCTGTCCGTGCAGCGCATATGCTGGAGCGGATGACCGCAAGGGGAGCCCTCAGCTCATGGGATGCTGCCGCTATGAATTCATTCTGTTGTTTCTGGCTTTCCGCCAATGGTTTTAAGGACTTTCCCGCCAATACCCAGCTGACGGACATCAGCGCGGCGATGCCGGCCAGATTGAGAAGAAAGAACAGGATACCCTGCCGGTACAGGCCGAATCCCATGGGGTCCTTGTAGGCAAGCAGTGTCAGGCTCTGAAAGCCTGTCCTTGTGGGAAGGACAAGCACGCTGCCCAGATAGGTGTCATTGCAGTCCCCAGTCACCGTAAATACAGAGCTCCTGAGCAGGGATGAGGATACCGGTCTTGATGACGGGTCAATGCGCTCGGACATGGCGGCTTCCCTGGCCCGCATGATTAAAGTGTCCCGACCGCTGGCCGGAGTCCAGGAACCGCGGTAAAGGAGAGGCTTGCCGTTGTCCTCGATATGTATAATCAGGCGGTTATCGCTCTCCAGCCTGGACAGCCAGGTGCAGCTGATAGTGGTGCCGGACTGGAGCCGGGAGGTGATGTTAAGGATTTGGTTTTGAAAGGAAACCAGGGTTTTTTTGTTGAATTCCCTGGCGCTTATGACCAGGATGCCGATGACCACCAGGGTCAGAATCAGTCCGGTGGTAATGGTAAAAAGGGCGGTGAGCTGCCGCCGGAGCCGTTTAATCATGGGTCCCTCCGTTTTCCAGGCGGTATCCGATTCCGTGGACCGTCTTAATCTGGGGCAGGGCTCCTATGGATTTGAGGCGCCGCCTCAGAAAATAGATATAGTTGTCCAGATTCCCCTCCTCCACATCGGAGTCGGGACCCCATATGTAAGACAGAATCAGCCCTCTGGGAAGGACCTGGCCTGCGTTGCGAATCAGGTATTCCATCAGGGCGGATTCACGTTTGCTCAGCTGCAGGGTTCCCTGGGGACCTGTGAGCTCCCTTTTCTCCGGGTCCAGGCTGATGTTGGAGCAGGCGGCCGCGGGACTCTGCTTAAAATTACCCGGCCGCCTGGTTAGGGCCCGGATTCTGGCAAGCAGTTCCTCCGCGGCATAGGGCTTCACCAGATAATCGTCGGCGCCCGCGTCCAGGCCGTCAATCCTGTCGTTGATGCCGTCCAGGGCAGTGGTGATGATGACCGGCGTGGCAATATTCATTCTCCTTAAGCCGCCCAGGACGCTGAGTCCGTCCATCTGGGGAAGCATCCGGTCCAGTATGATTACATCGTAGGGGTATTCAGCCGCATAATAAAAGGCTTCCTGCCCCTGGCCGCAGCAGTCAGTCTCGTATCCCGCCCGCTCTAACTGGAGCTTTATGGCGTCACATAATTCCTTATCATCTTCAACCAATAAAATCCGCATTGTTCCATCCTCATTGTCATTAATATATGATACCATTATATCAGACAAATCTCTAAAAAATCTAAAAGAAATTTTTCCATTTTTTCAGTTTTTTTAGAGATTTGTTTGATATGATACATGGGACATGAATATTGTCCAGGAGGAGAATTACAATGAAAAAGAAACTTATGAGCCTGTGTCTGGCTGTCAGCATACTGGCAGGATGCCTGTGGGGATGCGCTAACCCGTCCGGTACAGCAGGCGGCAGCACAAGTGAACAGCAGACGGAATCAAAGAGACAGGAGGAAAAGCAGCAGCAGGAGGGCCCAAGGGGAAGATACGCGGAGAGCAGTATAGGCATTCCCCTGGAAGAAGGGGAGACAGCCGCCGATATCATCCAGACAGAGGACCAGGTCCTGGAGCTGTATACGGTCAAGGACAAAAAAGCTTACAGATACATATGGACGGGTGAAAAATGGGAGAAACAGGACAACAGCCTGCTGGAGGGACTGGAGTTTCCTTACGGGACCCTGCACATGATATGGGGGGAGGATGGAAACCGGTATGTGCTGTACCAGGGCGGGGATGATTATAAGACATTCATGATGAAACTGACAGAGGGGCAGGAGCCTCTGATGCTTCTGGACCAGGTCTTTTCCGCCAAAAATGAACGGGAATATTACGATGTGAGGCCTGACTTTGCGGCGGTGTCGGAGGAGGGACTTATTTTCCTGTCCCACAGCAGGGTGACGGACGTGTACACGCCTGAGGGCGACCTGGTTCTTACCCTGCCCCAGAAGTGGAGTTCCATGGAATGGAAGGACTCGGGCCTGCTCATGGGGAACAGATATATCACGAACGGGGACAGCTCCTATATCAGCTACGATATTTCCGGCATGTCAGCGTCCACCAAAGAGGAGATACCATTCCAGTCACCGGATTTTGACATGTGGGCTCCCATGGCATCTGACGGAAGCGGGGGAATATACATTGCCAATCCCCGGGGAATCCACCATATGAATCAGGGGGGAAGCCTGTGGGAGACCGTGGCTGACGGCACCCTTAATTCCCTGAGCCTTCCAAGCGCTAATCTCAGGAAGCTGTTTGTGGGAAACCAGAATGACTTTTATGTCTGGATGACCCAGGATGAGAAGGAAGAACTGAAACATTATACATATGACCCGCAGATGCCTTCCGTGCCCACCCAGACACTGACTGTATACGGGCTGAATCTGGAAGAGACAGATACCATTCGCCAGGCAGCTTCCATGTTCCAGCTGGAACACCCGGATGTCAGGGTGGAATTGATTGACGGCCAGACCTCGGCAGGCAGCACCACGGTATCCGACACCATAAGGGCCCTGAATACAGAGCTTTTAGGCGGAAATGGGGCGGACCTGCTGGTTCTGGACGGTCTCCCGGCGGAGTCCTATATAAAAAAGGGGATTCTTGAGGACATGAAGGAATACTTAAGTCCCATGATAGCTTCGGGAGAGCTGATGGAGCAGGTGTCAAAGCCTTATACAGAGGAAAGCGGGAGTATTTACCAGATTCCCACCAGGATGACGCTGCTGGCTGCCTATGGGGACAGCCAGGCCGTAGCCAGCCTTGTGTCCATGGAAGCCATGAGAGCCTACCAGAAGGATTCGTCCAATCTTCCCCTGCGGCCCAAGACAAATTATGAGAGTCTGCTGCGTCAGATTCTGATGCTGAAATACGATGAAATCGTGGATATGCGTACGGGAAAGCCGTATCCGGATAAAATTAAGGAACTGTTGGAGACCGTGAAGGTCCTGGGTGAGGCAAACGGTGCCAAGCCTGCCTTTGACGAGTCTGAGGATGGTGGACGGGGCAATGTCTACAACCTTATTCCGGGAGCGGATGGACTGCTGACAAGCGAATACAACTGTGTGGACCAGGGTATGAGTGCCATTGCAATCGACAAGATAGGAGGCATGTACGATGTCCTGCTGCCTCTGGCAGTACAGAGAAAGCACGGATTCACTATGGAAAATGTAAATGCATCCTACCTGCCGGCAGGTACCATGGGAATCAACCAGGCCTGCCGGAACAAGGAGATGGCAAGGGAATTCATTCTCTTTGTGCTGGGACGTGATGTCCAGTCAAAGGACCTTTCAGACGGCCTTCCGGTCAATGCCCTGGCAGCCCGTGACTGGGTGGGGCGGGAAAATACAAGCGGTACATCCATTGCTGTCAGCGGAGCTGACGGTTACGAGCTGACAGGCAGCTGGCCCACAAAGGAAGAACGCCTGCTGGTATTTGATACCGCAGCCAGGGCGGATCATCCCATTCGGATGGACCGGGTTTTGACGGATATTATCATCAATGAGACAAAAGGATTTTTTGAGGGGAAACTGTCCCTGGAACAGGCAGCTCAGAATGCGCAGAACAAGGCAATGCTGTATTTTTCAGAGTAGAAAAGGCATAAAAAAATATTTCGGGAACCGGTTTGGCATCCAGCTCAGGAATATGAGGCCATGGCTGTTCCTGGCCCCAAGTCTGGCGGGGACAGCCATATTTGTGCTCATACCCTTTGTGAATGTGGTGGTCCGCTCCTTTTTCCAGGCAGTGGGCGGGCAGTTTGTGGGCATGGAGAATTTCATACAGGTCTTTCACAGCCAGGCATTCCGGCTGGCTGTGAAGAATACCCTGCATTTTATCCTGGTGTGCATCCCTGTGCTGATGGCCTTTTCACTGTGGGCAGCGGTGCTTGTGACAGCGGCCGCGGACAGCCGGAACCTGTATAAGACAACGCTCCTGCTGCCCATGGCCATACCGGTGGCCTCCGTTGTGCTGCTGTGGAAGCTGCTGCTTTATCCTCAGGGGCTCCTTGACCAGCTGATGGTATGGGCAGGCGGGAGGGAACAGGACTGGCTGAATCAGGGAAGTGCCTTTTATATCCTGGTGCTGACCTATATATGGAAAAACACAGGCTACGACATGATGCTCTGGCTGGCCGGACTGGACGGAATACCAAAAGAGCTTTTCGAGGCAGCAAAGGTGGACGGAGCCGGTTCCTGGCAGAGCTTTTTCCATGTGGCTCTGCCGGGGCTTAAGAGCACGGCCTTTCTGGTGCTGGTGCTGTCTGTCGTCAATTCCTTTAAGGTGTTCAGGGAGGCATACCTTATATCAGGGGATTATCCCCATGAGAGTATCTACATGCTCCAGCACCTGTTCAACCATTGGTTTGTATCCCTGGACATTCAGAAGATGAGCGCGGCATCCGTGATGGTGGAGACATCCATTTTGATTCCGGTGCTGCTATGGACCTGGAAGAGGAAAAAGAGATGATAAAACGTATTTTGACAAATGTAGTCCTCATTTTGCTGTGCCTTTTTATATGGCTTCCCCTTTTTCTCATGGCGGGCAACGCGCTGATGTCTGAAGGGGAAATGCTTGAACGTTTCGGCGCTGTCTTTGGCATGGGAAACGCCCCCATAAAGGCAGCCCTTATTCCCTCCTATCCAACGCTAAGCCCCTTTGTGGAGCTGCTTGTGGATTCTCCGGGGTTTTATGTGATGTTCTGGAATTCCTGCCTGCAGACCGGGCTGGTGTTAGCAGGGCAGCTGCTTATAGCGCTTCCGGGAGCCTGGGCCTTTGCCCACTTCCGTTTTCCCGGAAAAAGGGCATTGTTTCTTTTCTATATCATTCTGATGATGCAGCCTTTTCAGGTGACCATGGTCCCAAATTATCTGGTCCTTAAGCAGTTCCATCTTTTAAATACCCATCTGGCGGTCATTCTGCCGGGAATCTTTTCCGCATTTCCGGTCTTTATCATGACAAAATTCTTTGCATCCATCCCAACGCCTCTCATAGAAGCGGCAAGGCTGGACGGAGCCAGTGACTTTTCTATATTTTTGAAGGTGGGTATACCAGTGGGACGGCCGGGAATCATTTCCATGCTGGTGCTGGGATTCCTGGAATACTGGAATGCCATTGAACAGCCCATGACATTTTTAAAGGAGCAGAGACTTTGGCCGCTGTCCCTTTATCTGCCGGACATTACGGCTGATAAGGCAGGCGCTGCCTGGTCTGCCTCGGTCATCATGATGATGCTTCCTGTCCTTCTGTTCATCATGGGCCAGGAGACACTGGAGCAGGGGATTGCCGCATCAGGAATCAAGGAGTGAGAGTCAATGAACGTGAAAAAAGCAGCGGCCATATTCCTGGCCCTTATGGTAGCTCTGACCTTTCTGTCTAGGGCCCTGGATTCCTTTACCGTCATACGGGTGAAGACAGGGTATGGAAAGCAGGATGTGATCCCCTACGCAATACAGGGAGAGGGAGAGCTTACTGCCGGAAGAACGGTATACATATCACTGCCGGAGAACATGCAGGTGGAGGAAATCACAGCCAGGCCCGGACAGTCTGTTAAGGCAGGAGACACGGTCCTGACCCTTCAGATGGAAGGACTTGAGGAGGAGCGGGATGCCCTGACCCTGGAGTACAAAAAGGCAGAGCTGACGTTTAAACAGGAGCAGATGTCCTTTGCTCCAGTCCCGCGGGTGACTGAGGAGACTCTGGCGCTGCAGCAGCTGGCCGCGGCCCAGAGAGCCCTGGAACTGGGAAACCAGGATTTGGCGAAGGCGAAGGAGGACCATGAGAAGGCATCCATTGAACTGGAGCACGATTATGTGCAGAAGAAGAACCGGACCAGGGAGCAGGTGAAGGAGGATAACCGCAAGGCTATGAAAAGTGCCAGAAGATCATATGAGTCGGCCCAGAAGTCCAGGGATTCTGCTGTGAGAAAGGCGGAGCGGGAAGTGGAGGATAAGCAGAAAAAACTGGACCGCCTGGAGGAGCAGGGGGCTTCCGAAGAGGAGCTGGAACGGGCTAAGCTGGAGTTTGATAGGGCCGGAGAGGATTTGGAGGACATCCGGGATGAAGAGGACTTGAAGGTAGAGGAAGCCAGGGCAAAGATGTATGCGGCCGAGGAAGACTACGAGGATGTGGATTACGGGGAAAGGGAAAACCAGGAGGACCTGCGAAGGGCGTATGAGGACGCCTTGAAGGCAGAGGATGACAAGCTGGAGCAAGCCGGAAGAAAGGTCCGGGATTTGGAGGAAAGCCTGTATCAGGCCATGGAGAAGGTGGAAAACGCAAGGGTATCGGATGCCGGTACAGCGGCAGGGGAAGCGGCCGGAAGGGGAATGTCCGGCCTGAAACAGGAGTCCATGAAACTGGACATGGAGGAGATTCAAAAAAAGCAGAGGAAGATAGAGGAATTAATAGATGCCAAAGGACAAATCAAGGCATCGGTGGATGGGGTTGTGGTGGATACCGGATTACAGGCAGGGGACAGGATCCAGGACGGACATCAGGTCAGGCTGGCTGTGGGCGGCCTGGAGATGAAGGCACAGATTGACAAGGAGACAGCCGGGGCAGGTCTCCTGAAAAAGGGTGTCAAGATGCAGGTGAAGCTGGCGGGACAGTCAAAGAATGTGGAAGCAGAGGTGGAATCCGTGGACCAGATGGCAGAGGACGGGAAAATCCAGGTGACAGCCAGGATGCAGGAAGGCGAGGGAAGGCTGGGAGACCTGGTATCCTTTGCCGTGAACATGGAATCCGGGGCATACCCTTGTGTAATTCCCATGGAGGCGCTGCGTGAGGATAATAAAGGATATTACTGTCTGGCGGCAGAGCCGGAAAAAACCATACTGGGAGAGGAACTAAAAGCAGTGAGAATCCAGGTGGAGGTACTGGAAAAGAGCAGTTCTGCCGCTGCTGTGTCAGGTCTTGTGACAAAGGATATGAAGCTGATTACAGAATCCGGCAAACCAGTGAGTGAAGGAGACCGGGTCAGGGTGGTGGAAGAATGAAAAAATGGATCATACTTATACTCATTGCCGCCATATGGGGCTATGGGGCCATCCTGGCCTGGACCATGAGGGATGCGGGCAGTCAGGTATTTATATACTATGGGGAAGGGGAGGCGGTGGAGGAACAGCTGATTTCCCATGCACTGGACGGTGAACAGGAGCAGACCAGGAAAATGCTGCCTGAAATCACGGCCTGGTCCCGTGCGGAAAGGCTGAAGGTATTGAACCCCGGACTGGGAAGGTCAGAAGAGGCGGATTGCATCGCTGTATACGGACTTAAGGAAATGGCGTCATCACCCAGGCTGCTGGGAGGAACATACGGCTGCCGTTCAGACCAGGACGGATGCGTCATCAGCAGCGGCCTTGCCATGGAACTGTTCGGAGGTCTGGATGTAGCGGGAAAATATATCTGGTGCAGGCAGAAGCCCTACAGGATACGGGGAGTCACGGATGAATCATCCCATGTCATACTGCTGCCTGCAAAAGAGAAAGACGCCATGAGATACATGATGTTTACATACGTAAGGGAGGCAGAAAGTGGTGCAGAAGAAGGGACATCCCATGGGATGGAAACAGGAAAATCAGCGGCGGAAAAATTTCTTTACAGGAATGGGATTAAGTCCGGGAAGGTCCTGGTGGACGGAACGTATTTTTCCTCTGCCGCCGGCCTTGGAGTGTGTCTGCCGCTGTGGATAACTTCAGTATGGATGCTCTCTGGCCTTTCGGGAAGCAGGAGGGGGATAAGGGGGAGGACAAAGGAGAGTATAAAGAAGAGTATAAAGGCATTCATCCTGGCTGCCGTATTTTTCCTGGCGGGATTACTCCTGGCATGGAAGCTGGAGCTTAAGATACCTCCGGATTTGATTCCCAGCAGATGGTCTGATTTTGAATTCTGGGCCAGGAAGATAGAGGAACTGCGTTCCGATATGGCGGACATGGGGGAGGCAGGAGCTGTCTGGTGGCTGGCGCAGATGAAGGGCAGGCTGTCAGTGTGCCTGCTCTGTTCTTTTACAGGCGCAGCGGGAGGTGTTATCTGGGTGGCAAAATGCACAGGGCGTTCCGGGGAGTAAAGCAGATTCTCTCCGGGACGCCCTGGGGCTGTGTGGATTCATGTTCAGATATCTTTGGGTAGATTAAGTCCGTTTTCCGCTGCCGTCCACATAATAACCGTCCGGCGTTGTCTGGTCTGCATACATGGCGCCGCTGCTGTCCAGGTAGTACCAGGCCCCGTTGATGAACTGCCACCCTGTGAGCATGGCGCCGCTGCCGTCAATCTTTTCTGTCGCTGCAAATGCCGTAATTCCCATGAAAACAGGAGTTCAATTTCAAACCTATTACGTATCTTTACAATTTTCTTCCAAAGAATCCCAGACATTCAGGCGCAGAAAATCCTCATCCTTCAGCCCTGCTCCGGCGTGTTCCACCACGGCGGCAGATATACGGTTGGCTGTGCGGATGGCTTTGTCCATGGGAAAACCTTTCATGCGGCATGCAATCACTGCACCCATGTGGCTGTCCCCGGCCCCGGTGGCATCCACCTGCCGGGCCGGACAACCGGGAATCAGGGCATATTTTCCGGAAGGCTCCATATAGAACGCGCCATGGCCACCCAGGGTGATGATGACATGATTGCGGGTAAGGGCTGTAAGGCGGTCAGCAGCTTCACGCAGGCGGTCGGCAGTCTTGCCTTCCCGGCAGAGGTTCACCGGCTGCTTATCTTCCAGGGGTCCCGTGATTCCCGTATATCCCATGGCCTCATCCCCATTGAGGTGCAGGATGGGGGACAGGGAAAACATGCGCTCCAGACTGCCTTGGGGGATGAAGCTGATTCTGGGACCCGGCGCAAAGTAAACAGTATATTCCGGGTGTTCTTCCAAGTAGTCCAGTATGACGCTTCCTGTATCCTCCTCCAGTTCCAGTCCGCACACATAGACACATCCGATGGAGAGAGGCTTTACCAGGCTGAACCACTGCCTTTCGAAACGGTATTCTGCGCCGTGAAGGGCCGCAAAGGTCCGCTCACCTGATTGTTCCACAAAGCAGTATCAGCATCCATTATCTGCCGCAGGTGCGGGGATGAGAATGGGAATCTGCTTCCTTCCCAGATGCTCCCTCACATAGTTCCCATAAACCCCTGTACCCACCGGAGAAAACAGGGTGTATGGGACACCGGACTGGCGGAGGATTTCCGACACATTATAGGCACATCCTCCCAGGGACATGGTCTGGTTTTCCACAATCACATCCTCGCCGGTAACGGGCAGATGGGGGAGTCTGATAGTCACGTCCACCACAGTGGAACCGATGATTAATGCCTGTTTCAATTTCATTTCCTCCCATAAATCGTATTATTAAATGCTGGAGTGTAAGCTCCTGTGTTTATAACTAAGGATATACCATTTGGACAGAGGATGCAATCCTGCGTTAAATGTAAGGGAAACGAAAGGGAAATTAATTTGATTCCGGGGCCTGGATACGGCAGTCCCGGAACCATGGACGCCCAGGAGAATCCATTTGCCAATATTGACGGCAACAGATTGTACGAGGTACAGAATTATATCATAAAGACAGGTCATATTTATGATACAAGCTCATTATTGGCCTCCAAGACATGGTGGGACAGCCTCTCTGCTTCGGACCAGGAGCTGATTCAGGAATGTGTAGACGAGATGATTGTTTATGAACGTGAACTTTCTGCTTCCAATGAGACAGTGTTGACGAAATCAACGGAAAGTATATGAAGTAAGAAGGCCTTGCATATAAGGAGATCAACATGGAGCAGACTGAGAAGAGAGAACCTTTCTATAACCAAATTGAGAAGTATATCATTGTATATCCCAGCAGCTTCGGCATAAACTGCTGCGGGGGGACGTAAGGCTTCCCGAGGGGACGGGTCCCTTCACGGTGCTTTGTTTTTATCATGGCTTCTGCGTGGAAATATAAAAGAGCCTTTATAAATTCGTTTTTTCATCATTGAAAGATAGAAAATAATTTGCTAAAATAGTCCATAGGGAACAATCATGTTATTATAAGGTGTTGGCCTTCCATTTTACATAAGATGGGAGGTGGTGCGAATGAAATTTGACTTCAAGGACTTAATGGCCTTTGGTATGTTCATTCTCGCATTACTGACCTTTATCTTAAAGATTAGTCAGTAACGTTTTCTAAGTCCCGGAAACGGGCACAGAAAAACCACCCTTGTAAACTTGGCGGTTGAAAGGGTGGCAATTCTGTCATTTGAGTATTCGGCCAACCTCTTGTATGAGGTGGTTGTTCCTTTTTTATTACACTTCTATTATAGTCAATCCATCTATGAAATTCAAGTGATTCTTTGAAACTTCCTCCTAAATCCTCACGCCGGCGAGAGCAATTCACCTATTTTTCAATCAATATCCATTAAAACTGCCCTTATTTCCAGCCGCCACCCACGAAGCAGCCCTTGAATAAATTATCAGCTAATTCCACATAACAAGCCACGAAAGCTGGCGAGCAATCGAAATGGTTAGTTTTTTAGTAGCCTTCGTTCGGCTACTAAAAAACTACCCTTTCTTTGCTTGTTGGGGACACCCCAAGCCCCGGCAAAAATCGCATCGCTCTTTTGCGAACACGCCTGACGGCGTTACGGCCCGCTGTAAGGGATTCCCATGTTAAATCTTAAATACAAGGTAGATATCTGTATGATTTGGTAGTACAATAAACGGAGTTCAGTTAAAACAGCAGGGTTTCTCTGCCTATGATGGCAGCAGAATGAATGGAAGCAGGAGGGATATAATGATACCGGACAGAGAGAGCAAATCAGGAGCTGGAGTGGGCAGCGGACTTAAATCCAGGTCCCTGGAAGGAGCATTCCCGGTACGTGGCGGCTGCCTGTGAGAGCATAGCTTCCAGGTGCAGCCATCTGGACCGGGACCATGCCTATGTGCTGGGGCTCCTTCACGATACAGGCAGATATGCGGGCCGGACATCGGAGCGCCATCTGCTGGATGGATACCGCAGATGTATGGAACACGGATGGGAGGAGGCTGCCAGAATCTGCATGAGCCATGCCTTCCCACGGGCTTCTGTCCTCTGGAAACCAGGTTCGTGGACGTAACCATCCGGTACGGGGTTCATCCCTGCACCATTCCCCGTTGGAAAAAGGTGCTGGAGATAAAGGATTATTTTGAGGAACAGATGGGATGCACCATCTATGAAGCGCTGCCCTGCGGGGAAAGGCTCCGGCATTTATAAGGAGGCATATATGATATACACAGTTCCCCACTATTACAATCATTTTAAATGCATTGCGTCGGAATGTCCGGACACCTGCTGCGCGGGATGGGGCATCATGATTGACAGGGCATCTCTTAAGAAGTACAGGGAAATGGACGGACCCTTTGGCAGCCGCCTCCATAATTCCATTCATTGGAAGGAAGGCTCCTTTAAGCAGTACCGTGGACGGTGCGCGTTTTTAAATGAGGAAAATCTATGTGACATCTACAGCGAGGCAGGACCGGAGTACCTTTGCCGTACCTGCCGCACATATCCCAGGCACATAGAGGAATTTGAGGGATGCAGGGAAATGACGCTCTGTCTTTCCTGTATAGAGGCGGCGCGAATCATATTGGGCTGTGAGGAACCGGTGCGGTTCATTACCAGGGAGGATGAGCGGGAGGAGACATATGAGGAATTTGACTTCTTTCTCTACACAAAGCTGATGGATGCCAGGGAACTGGCGCTGGATATCCTCAGAAACCGTACCTGGTCGTGGGCGGACAGGACTTCCCTGTGCCTGGGACTGGCCCACGACCTCCAGGCCCGAATCAGAAAAGGGCGGCTCTATGCCTATTTCTGCGGGGCTGTTTACAACGAAAATCCCTATGGAAAGATGAAGATGGCGGCGGCAGCCACCCTGTTGATTGAGGAGCTGGCCCAGGCCCTGTGGACAGACCAGGGCGGGCGGCTTTCCTTCATGGATTTTGTGGATGCTGCCCACCGGTTTTCCAGGGAGGTGGAACACTCGGATTTCAACAAGGCTGTGCTGGAGGAAGCCATGGTCAAACGCCCCGGATTTGCCCTCAGGCGTCTGCTGGCCGCGGTGAACAGTGACGGCAGCGGACAGGGCGGTGAACGGGACTGCGGACAGGGCAGCGCACCGGGCGGTGACAGGGCGGTGAACAGCCAGAAAACAATGGACAATATTGAGAAATGGATTTATAATTAAAGTTATGCATAGAAATATTGGAAGGAGAACTAAAAATGAGCGAATGTAACCATGATTGCGGCTCCTGCAGTGCGAACTGCGACAGCCGTAAGGTAGATAAAAGTGAGTTCCTGGAGGCACTGAATCCGGCCAGCTCCGTAAAGAAAGTAATCGGCGTTGTCAGCGGTAAGGGAGGCGTGGGTAAGTCCTTAGTCACCTCCATGCTGGCAGTGAGCATGAACCGCAAGGGTAAGAAAACAGCTGTCCTGGACGCTGACATCACAGGTCCGTCCATTCCCATGGCCTTTGGTATCGGCAATGAGGGCGTGGCCACTTCACCTGACGGCAACCTGATGCTTCCGGCCAAGTCCATGGAAGGCGTGGAAATTATGTCCGCCAACCTTCTTCTGGATAAGGACACGGACCCGGTCATCTGGAGAGGCCCTGTGATTGCGGGGGCCGTGAAACAGTTCTGGTCTGAGACCTTATGGCAGGATGTGGATTATATGTTCGTGGATATGCCGCCAGGCACAGGCGATGTGCCCCTGACCGTATTCCAGTCCCTGCCTGTGGACGGCATCATCATCGTCACCTCACCACAGGAACTGGTTGGAATGATTGTGGCCAAGGCAGTGAACATGGCAAAGAAGATGGATATACCCATTGTGGGAGTCGTGGAGAACATGAGCTATCTGGAATGTCCAGACTGCGGCAAGCGCATCAGCGTATTCGGAGAAGGCCATGTAGAGGAAATCGCGGCAGAGCACGGCATCAAGGTCCTGGCTCAGATACCAATTGACCCTGCCATTGCCCAGATGGTGGATGCAGGACGCGTGGAATATCTTGAAATGCCATGGTTTGATGAGGCTGTAAAGGCAGTCGAGGCATTATAAAAAACTGCGGCAGCAGTAAACCATAGATAATGAGGTGAACCGATGAACATTAACATTAATCCCAACAGCGAGCTTCATCAGTCCATCGTCAATGTACCGGATATGGTCCAGGTGCCGGAGATGTGGGTTGACCAGGCTCACCAGTTCCAGCAGGCTATGATGAGGTATACCTGTGCAATCAGAGAGGTTAAGACAAAGCTGGAAGTGTTGAACGACGAGCTGTCCGTAAAGAACCAGCGCAATCCCATCGAGATGATAAAGTCCCGTGTGAAGAAGCCAAAGAGCATAGTGGAAAAGCTGCAGCGCAGGGGATTTGAGATCTCATTGGAGTCCATGGAGAAAAATCTGGATGATGTGGCCGGAATCAGGATTATCTGTTCCTTTCTGGATGATATCTATGAAGTGGCGGATATGCTGATAAGGCAGGATGATGTAAAGGTGATTGCGGTAAAGGATTATATTCAGAATCCCAAGCCCAACGGATACCGAAGCTATCACATGATTATTGAGATACCGGTGTTCTTTTCTGACAGCAAGAAGCCCATCCGTGTGGAGGTACAGATACGTACCATTGCCATGGACTTCTGGGCCAGCCTGGACCATCAGCTGAAGTATAAGAAGTCCTTTATTGACGACAACGGAGAAATCAGTGAGGAACTGAAGCAATGTGCGGAAGTCATTGCCGGCACAGACATGAAAATGCTGGAGATACGCAAGAAAATCGAGGCCCAGGGCGTCACGGTGCGCAGGGACTGACAAGGGCTGTAAATCAGCTGTTTCAAACAGGCTCTAGTAGAGATAGTAGGACAGGGTTTCCGTTATGCGGAACCCTGTTTTTCTATAGAGATGCAGGGCAGGCTCATTGGAGCCGGATACCTGGAGGCAGATCCGCCGGATACCCTTACGCTCCAGATGCCGGATAAGCTGCATGAGGAAACAGCTGGCCAATCCCCGGCGGCGCAGGGCCGGAATTGTCTCCAGGCTGTACAGGTATGCGCCGGTGCCGTTCAGGGAAAGACGGCAGGTGACGCAGGCGCCATCCGCGGTGGGATTGTCCCCCGGTCTCCGGGCGCAGATAAGTAACCCTTCCGGAGTTGTACGGATGTCCATGTCCAGTTCCATGTCCGGCAGGGAAGCGGGGGAGGCGGATGTTCCATCCCCAAAAGCAGTTCCGGCTGCTGTTACATCATATTCCATCATATATTCTTCATTCCAAAGCTCTGCCTCCAGTTCCCGAAGAACGGCCATGGCCGCCGGGCATTTGTTATCGGTTACAAAGCAGAGTTCCGGCTCGCCCAGGGCCTCGCTGTACCGGCAGACCTGTTCCAGGAGCACGGAAAAATATCCTTTTCTTCTAAAATCCGGGTGTGTGAAGGCATAGCATTCCCATATTGTTTCCTCTGTTTTATACACGGCCAGGATAGCAGCCGCGGTTGTATCTTCCTCCAGAAGCCAGTATTCATCCCCGTCCTCAGGGCAGGAAAGACTCAGGCCGTCTGCGAGGCGGCACAGGGCAGTAATCCTGTGTATATCTTCCTGTTCTTTCCGGGATAATCTTGTTGTATGAGTAATATTCGTATGAGTAATATTCGTATGTGTGGTGTTCGTATGCGTCATGTTCATGCGGGCACGCCTCCTGGACTCTTACCTTTGGACTTTCCTATATTGTAGGGCAGGAAGACTTCCATTGCAACGGTAAGATTGTATTTCTTGTGTATTTATCTGTATTCGGGTTGATTATGGAAAAATGCAGTGGTAGAATAAAGGCCGTGCGAATTTCAAACATAATCAGAGCAGTTTTAAACACGCTCTAACGCAGCAGGAGGAAACAAAAGATATGAGATATGTAAAACAAATAGGAATTATCCTGGGCATAACCCTGGCGGGAGAGGTATTGAATCATGTGGTGACCCTGCCTGTGCCGGCCGGTGTATACGGCCTGTTCATCATGCTGGCAGTCCTTATGTGCGGGGCCGTGAAGCTGGAGAGCGTGGAGGGCACGGGCAATTTTCTTATGGATACCATGACCATGATGTTCATACCGGCAACCGTTGGGATTGTGGAGTGCATCGGGGAGGTAAGGGCAGTTCTGGTGCCGTTTCTGATAATCATAGGAATATCCACCCTTCTTGTCATGGCAGTGACCGGATGCATGGCCCAGTGGGTCATGGGCAGGAAACACAGCGGGGAGGAGCAGTGACATGAGGGAAGGCATACGATTGATACTGGAACAGACACAATATTTCGGTCTTGTGCTCAGCATAGGCGCCTATCTGTTTGCCTGCTGGCTTAAGAATAAAACAAAACTGGCTATCCTGAATCCGCTTCTGGTGTCGGCAGCCCTGATTATTGCCTGCATTCTGGGAGTAGGAATGGATTATGAAACATATAATAAAGGTGCGTCCTATCTCAGCTGGCTCCTTACGCCGGCCACGGTCTGTCTGGCAATCCCATTGTATAAGCAGCTGCATCTGCTGAAGAAACATGCTGACGCCGTGGCGGTGGGCATCACGTCGGGGGTGATCACCAGTGCGGTGAGCATTTTCCTCATGTGCAAGGTGCTGGGCGTGGCCCATGTCCACTACGTGACACTGCTTCCCAAGTCCATTACTACGGCCATCGGAATGGGTATCAGTCAGGAGGAAGGCGGCATCGTCACCCTGACGGTCATGAGCATCATACTTACAGGAGTGTTAGGCAATATGGCCGGGGAGACCGTGTTAAAGCTTTTAAAGGTCCGTCATCCGGTTGCCAAGGGCCTTGCCATGGGAACCAGCGCCCATGCGGTGGGGACGGCCAAGGCGCTGGAGATGGGGGAAATCGAGGGCGCCATGAGCAGTCTCTCCATTGCAGTGGCAGGGCTGATGACAGTCATTGTGGTGCCGCTGGCAGCGAATCTAATATAGCGTGAATTTAATATGGTGCCAATTTAAATAGTATTGGAAGGAGTGTGTTCTGCGTGAAAAAACGAAGCGAAACAGATGTAAAGGATACCTGGAAACTGGAGGATATGGTGGCGGAGGACGGTCTGTGGGAACAGATGTTTAAAGAGGCCTCCGGGGAAATAAACGAATATGCCTCCTACAAGGGAAAGCTGGCTGACTGCGCGGATACCCTCTATGCCTGCCTCTCTTTCGACGACAAGCTTTCCCAGAAGATAGAGCGTCTGTATGTCTATGCCAGGATGCGTTCCGATGAGGATACCACGGTGCAGAGATACCAGGATATGTTTTCCAGGGCCCAGACGCTGTCCTACAGGGCGGCTGAGAACAGCTCCTTCCTGGTGCCGGAAATTCTGTCCATGGACCGGGAGCTTCTGGAACGGTACATGGCAGCGGATAACGGTATCGGCCATTTTAAACGGGCGCTGGAAATCATTCTCGCCAGGCGGGATCACACCCTGTCCGGAGAGATGGAAGAACTTCTGGCCCAATCCTACGACGCTACCCAGGGCGCCAGCCAGATTTTTACCATGTTCAACAATGCGGATGTGAAATTTCCTGTTATCACAGGGGAGAATGGGGAGGGCATCCGGATTACCCACGGCAATTACATTTCCCTGATGGAGAACCAGGACCGCAGGATACGTAAGGATGCATTTGAGGGGTTATACAGTGTATATGAACAGTTTTCCAATACACTGGCAGCTGCATTTTCCTCCAATGTGAAGCAGGCCGTGTTCTACGCGAAGGCAAAGAAGTATGCCTCCAGCCGGGAATACTACCTGGCTGACAACGAGGTGCCGGAGCTGGTCTATGACAATCTCGTGAAGGCGGTGCGGGAGAATATCATGAAGCTTCATGAGTACACCCGGGTGCGCAGGGATGTGCTGGGTGTGGATGAGCTTCACATGTATGACCTCTATGTACCCATGGTGGCAGCGGCTGACCGCCATTACACCTATGAGGAGGCCAAGGCCATTGTGCTGGAGGGGCTGGCTCCGCTGGGAGAGGAGTATCTGTCCTTGTTAAGACAGGGATTTGACAACCGGTGGATAGATGTCTATGAAAATGAAGGCAAGCGCAGCGGCGCCTATTCCTGGGGGACCTATGGCAGCCATCCCTATGTGCTGCTGAATTTCCATGGCACCCTTAACGATGTGTTTACTCTGGCCCACGAGATGGGACACTCCATCCATACCTGGTATTCCGACAGGAACCAGCCATTTACCTATGCCGGGTATAAGATATTCGTGGCAGAGGTGGCATCTACCTGCAACGAGGCTCTTCTGATACGCCATCTCCTTAAGAAGGCCTGCAGCAGGGAGGAAAAGGCATACCTGCTGAATCATTTCCTGGAAAGCTTCCGGGGAACCCTGTTCCGCCAGACCATGTTTGCGGAGTTTGAAGACATGGCCCATAAAAAGGCGGCCAGGGGGGAGAGCCTGACGGCTGAGAGTCTGTGCAATGCGTACCACCAGCTGAATGCGGACTATTTCGGACCGTCCATGACAGTGGACAGCCAGATTGATTATGAGTGGGAGAGAATTCCCCACTTCTATACACCCTTTTATGTATATCAGTATGCCACGGGATTTTCAGCAGCCGTGGCCATCAGCAGCCGCATTATGAGCGGGGAGCCAGGCGCGCTGGAAGGGTATAAGAAGTTCTTAAGCGGAGGCTGCTCCATGAAGCCCATCGATCTTCTGAAGCTCTGCGGCGTGGATATGTCCACCACCCTGCCGGTGGATGAAGCCCTTGGTTTCTTTGGGGAGCTGCTTGAAGAATTTAAGACGTGTATCCATACAAATGAATGATTGAGGGGAGAAGATGAATCAGAGTGCAGTGAAAAGCCGTGAACAGGGAAAACAGATAAAAAAGCGGATTGACTTGACGGAAGGGAGACCGGGGCGGCGCCTTTTCCTGTTTGCCCTTCCCATGATACTGGGAAACCTGTTCCAGCAGTTTTACAATATGGCGGACTCCATGATTGTGGGCAATTTTGTGGGCGAGGACGCATTGGCGGCTGTAGGCGCTTCCTATGCCCTGACCAATGTGTTTATCATGATAGCCATAGGGGGAGGAAACGGTGCATCGGTCCTGACCTCCCAGTATCTGGGAGCCAGGCAGCACGGAAAGATGAAGACCTCCATTTCCACGGCCCTGATTACCTTCCTCTTTGTGAGCATTCTGCTGGGGAGCGTGGGATTTTACCTGAACGGCCTCATACTGGAGTCTCTTAAGACACCGGCCAATATCATGGGCCAGGCAAAGCTTTACCTGGGAATCTACTTCCTGGGAATGCCATTCCTGTTCATGTACAATGTTCTGGCCGCCATATTCAACGCCATGGGGGATTCCAGGACGCCCCTGTACCTTCTCATATTTTCTTCCGTCCTGAACGTGGTTCTGGACATTATATCTGTCACATGGCTGGGGATGGGAGTGGACGGTGTGGCCATTGCAACTGTCATGGCCCAGGGTATATCCGCCCTGATATCCTTCGGTATCCTGATGAAAAAATTAAAGGGATATGAGCAGGAGGCCGGAGATGGTTTTAGGTTTTACGACAGCAGCATGTTAAAGGCAGGGACCAGAATCGCGGTGCCGTCCATTCTCCAGCAGTCCATTGTATCCATCGGAATGCTGCTGGTCCAGTCCGTGGTCAATGGGTTTGGTTCCGCTGCCCTGGCAGGTTACTCCGCGGGAAGCAGGATTGAGTCCATCTGCGTGGTGCCCATGATTGCAACGGGCAACGCCGTGGCCACCTTCACGGCTCAGAACATCGGCGCCGGGAAGATGGAGCGGGTGAAGGAAGGATACAGGGCCAGCTACGGCATTGTGGCCGGTTTCTCCGTCATCATAGCCGTGATAGTGGCGCTGCTTAACGGCCCTATCATAACCTCCTTCCTGGGAGAGGGCATGAGCCGGGAAGCCTATGCGGCAGGCACAGGATATCTGTCCTTTATCGCCTACTTCTTTGTGCTCATCGGCATGAAGGCGTGTACGGACGGAGTCCTGCGAGGTTCCGGGGATGTGCTGGTATTTACCATCTCCAACCTGGTGAATCTGACCATACGTGTCTATGCAGCCTTCCATTTTGCACCCATATGGGGCGTGGCAGCTGTGTGGTACGCGGTCCCTATGGGCTGGATTGCCAATTATGTCATATCCTTCAGCCGTTACCTAACAGGAAAATGGAGGGATAAAAAAGTTATATAAGGAAGCGGAAGGGCTGCATCACAAAGCCCACCACCTTCCAGGCCGCCCTTTTATACACCGGGACATCTGCAATGGTCAGATGTTCCGGTATTTCATATGTTCCGCCCGGCAGCAGACGGCGGCAGTCCTTCTGATAGGAGACCATGTATTCTTCCAGCTGGGCTGTCAGCTCCGGGCTCTGGATGACCAGCATAAGCTCTGTGTCCAGATAGGTGCTGCGCAAATCGAAGTTGTAGGAACCCACGGCACACAGCTCATTGTCTATGACAAGGGATTTGCCATGATAGGAGAGACCGCCGTCATATTCCAGAATCTCCATGCCGGTGTCCAGAAATGCGTCCCTGTGCATGGGATAATCGCTGGAGGCAAAGAAATTGTCGCCGTTTTCAACCGAGTTTATCATCATGGTTACCGGTGTCCGGGCCGTGATTTCCTTCATGGTATCGTACATATAATTATTGAATACTGCATAGGGAGTGTGAATCAGCACTCTTTTTTTTGCATCCTTCATAAGGACGGACAAGGTGTGGAAGACCACAGGCTCCTTTCCATAGATGCCGATGGGGTTGGATACCAGGGTGATTTTTCCTGTGGGAACCGTGTTGGAACCGTAGTACTCCAGGGCCTTTGAGAAATCCGTGGGCAGGGCCGGACAGCCGGGCTGGCCGGGAATGGTGCTGCAGCTGACGGAGTCCTCCTCACTGTCCAGCAGATCCGGATAATTCATGGCCAGGACCTTATACCGCTCCCTCAGCATGGCCGCCGCATTCCGGACAGAGGTCCTGTCTGCTGTCTTTTCGCTGTCATGGAACAGGGCGGACACATCCAGATTCCATACCTGTTCAAAATAATCTTCCATCTGATACAGGGAGCTGTCCCTTCCCTTGTCCGTGCCGTGGGCTGTATTGTAGACCAGGACTTCGCGGTCATGGCTTCTGGAATCCGTGGGATAGGAACCGATGAAATAATCAAAGGTATTCCGGCCGCCTAGTATATATCCGTAGTCGTCCACAATCACATACTTGTCATGCATCCTTCCCTGGGTCTTCCACGGAAGCAGGGGATTCATTTTGTTGTAAATCTTGATTTCAATGTTTGGATGGCTGGAAAGGGCATAGAAAAGCTTGCTGGGTTCCATGCGCACCAGGCCGGAGAAACCGTCCACCAGTATTTTTATGCTGACTCCCTGGTCGGCCTTGTGAAGCATGACTGCCATCAGGTCCCTGGGGCTCTCGCCATCCCTGAAATCAAAGGTGGACAGTATAATCCGTTCCCTGGCCAGGTTCATGAGGCGCATCCGTTCATCCCAGGCGCTCTGATTGGTTTCCAGTATCATGGCGCGGTCCGAACTGTCTCCCTCCTGATAGAAGCTCTCAGCCGATACCGTTTCTTTTGTTTCCTGGGAAATGGGCTTATAGTGATAGAAAGGCGCCGTGGCCCCAATCACCAGATACATAAGTATCAGGAAAACGAGTGAGAGGACAGGGTGCTTTTTAATCCATGTAATACACCTGCGTATCATAAGAAACTCCTTTTATGCGCATACTTTTAGTGATAATATAGGTATTATGAATCATGATATAGGTACTATACTAAGAAAAACAGGGAAAGTCAATTCATAGAACAGGAGGACAGGACATGGCGCAGACGCTTTACTATAACGGTACCATTCTTACCATGGAGGACAGGCGCCCCCAGGTGGAAGCCGTGCTGACGGAGGACGGAAGAATCCTGGACACAGGGACATGGGACAAGGTAAAGGAACGGGCAGGGGATAAGACCCGCAGGCTGGATTTACAGGGCAGGGTGATGCTGCCGGGCTTCATAGACGCCCACAGCCATTTTACGGCCTGCGCCAGCCATACCATGGAGGTAGACCTGGGCGGGGCATGCAGCTTTGAGGACATCATTACATGCATCCGGCAATACATTGCGGACAAGAAGATTCCGGAAGGAAAATGGGTCACGGCATCCGGCTATGACCATAACCGCCTGAAGGAGCACAGCCATCCCCGCAGGAAGGTCCTGGACCAGGCATCGCCTCAGAATCCATTAATACTGAAACACCAGTCAGGTCATATGGGGGTGTTTAACACCATGGCCCTCAACCTGCTGGGTGTAACCGGACAGACACAGGCACCTCAGGGCGGCGTCATAGAAATGGAAGGCGGGCTGCCCACCGGATATATGGAGGAAAATGCATTCTTAGGCTTCCAGGGACGCGTCCCCATGCCGTCGGCGGAGGACTTTCTGACTGCCTATGGCCGCGCCCAGGAGCTCTATGCTTCCTATGGAATCACCACGGTCCAGGAGGGATTGATGGCAGGCCGGCTGGTGCCGCTGTACCAGATGCTGCTGAAATCAGGACTTCTAAAGCTGGATTTAATCTCCTATATGGATATCCGGGACAGTGATGCTGCCCGGAATACATTTGAAAGCCATATAAAGAACTATAAGGGGCATATGAAGATAGGCGGGTACAAAATGTTCCTGGACGGCTCGCCCCAGGGAAGGACGGCATGGATGCGGACTCCCTATCTGCCGGAAGCGCCGGACAAGCAGGAAAAGGGACAGGGAGATGCGTCCCCGCGGACCCATGAAACAAAAGAGGATTACTGCGGCTATAATACCCTGGAGGACAGCCAGGTAAAGCAAAATATTTTAAAGGCAGAGCTGGAAGACATGCAGCTTCTGGCCCATTGCAACGGTGATATGGCGGCAGAGCAGTATATGGACCAGCTGGAAACAGTCTACAGGGAGCTGGGGAGCGGGAACAGCAGAAAGCCTGGTTTTTACAGGGGCGATATCCGGCCGGTAATGATTCATGCCCAGCTTCTGGGGCTCGATCAGCTGGAACGGGTAAAAAAGCTGGGAGTCATTCCCTCCTTTTTCCTGGCCCATGTATACCACTGGGGAGATATCCACGTCCGCAATTTTGGTCCGGAGCGGGCGGGACGCATCAGCCCGGCTGCTTCGGCCCTAAAGGAGGGCATCCGTTTCACCCTGCACCAGGACAGCCCGGTTATCATGCCGGATATGATGGAGACCCTGTGGTGCGCCGTAAACCGGCGTACCAGGGTGGGAAAGGTGCTGGGACCGGAGGAACGCATTCCGGTCTGGGATGCACTTAAGGCAGTGACGGTCAACGGGGCATACCAGTATTTTGAAGAGAATGAGAAGGGAACTGTCACACCTGGAAAAAAGGCGGATTTTGTGGTGCTGGAACAAAATCCTCTGGAAACAGGGGCAGATGAGATACAAAACATCAAGGTGCTGGCAACCGTCAAGGAGGACCGGATTTTGTGGAAAGCATAGGATGAAATAAAGAATATAAAAGAGGCAAAAAGGACACAGCCGGGAAGGGGGGATTCACGGCTGTGTCCTTTATCAGGGATAATATATATAAAAGGAGTGTGGGCATTCAATGATGATTACAGAATGTCAATATACTTCGGTGTCTCCTCCACCTTCGGTGCATCCTTCGGCACCTGAAGTCTCAGTATGCCATTTTCAAAACCAGCCTTGATATCTTCCTGGCGAATCTGCTCGCCTACAAAGAAGGTTCTCTTACATGAACTGGTGTAGCGCTCCTTGTGAATCAGGGTACCCTTGTCATCCTTGTCCTCGCTGGACTTGGTTATATCTGCGCTGACGGTCAGATATCCGTCCTTAAGCTCTGCCCTGATATCTTCCTTCTTGAATCCGGGAAGTTCAATCTCTAAAATATAGTTTCCATCCTTCTCCATGATGTCGGTACGCATCACCGGAAGCTTCTTGGCGTCCTCGCCCTTTTCGGAGGCGCTGGTAAAGAATGGGTCATTGAAAAAATCGTCAAATAAATTAAGTCCGTAGTTTCTTCTTGGTATTAACATCATCGTTATATCCTCCTCGCTCATAGAACTGCTTGTTTTCATTTTCTTTATGTTTGTATTATAGCACGATTGTTAGCACTGTCAAGAGGTGAGTGCTAATAAAATTATAAAAAAAGTATGAAGTACATTAAGAAGGGACCATCGTCACCGATAGTCCCTCTTTTGCTGTCATATTGCGCTTGCCGACTGACACTCTTTTCATTAAAATTTATAATCCTCTATCTCCACCTTATCCGTCTCCTGGAACGGAGCCAGAGTGGAAATCATTTTCACGGTCCGCTCATATGGGTTGAAGCAGTAGTGGACTTCCAGCGGTTCGATGTGGATCAGGTCGCCCTGTTTTAAGTGGTGTACGGTTCCGTCCACCACGATATTGATTTCGCCCTCGAGTATAAAGAAATCTTCCTCCATGATATTGTGGTAATGGGCCTTGAAATCCTGGCCTGACTGGAACTGGACCACGGCAAAATTCATTCTGGGGCCTTTCATCAGGTACTTGGGGCCGCTGTCCCCAAAACGGTACTCTTTTTCATTTTCATTTACAATAAACATTTTCTGCTATTCCTCCTGTTTTATAATCCCGGTGCAGCCCACATGCTCCTCGTTAGATTCTGGCTGCACAGATTCAGCGAAGCCTTGTAAACGCTGCGCCATTGTTCGTACATTTCACAGTAGAGCTGATGATTGGCGGAATCCGGAACATAGGTGGTATCCCATTTTGCCAGTTTTTCTGCTGCTTCTGACATATCTTTATAGATGCCGACCCCGCAGCCTGCCAGAATCGCGGCGCCCAGGGCGGTTGCTTCTTTGACTGCCGGAACCTTTACCGGAAGTCCCAGAACATCGGATAAAATCTGGCACCACAGCGGGCTCTTGGAAGCGCCTCCGGCGAAAATGATATCCTCGGGCTGGTTCCCGGTTGCCTCGCGCACCAGGTCCAGATGGCCCTTGGTTACCATGGCTGTATTTTCCAGGATTGCGCGGTAGAAGGTATATTTTGAAAACCGCACCGGATCCAGCTCGAAGTTGGTAAAGGTAGGTGAGGCGTGTTTCCAGTTGATGAAGTTCATAACATCGGAGAAAACACACATCATACCGTAGGAACCTGCGGCAATGTCCTTCGCGTACTCGTTCATCACATCATAGGGGTCCGTGCCCTTCAGCTTTGCAATCTCTTTTTCCGCCTGGCAGAAGCCGTCCCGGAACCAGCGCATCACGAGGCCGGGCTTGAATGCCAGGGCTTCGTACTGCCATACATTCGGCACCGCGTGGCAGTTGACCCGGACTCTGCATTCCTCGTCTGTTCTGCCGTCCGCTGTATTGTATTCATACTGCCAGAAGCTTCCGCCGAACACAGCCGCCTGGTTCGGCCTCACAACACCTACTCCGATACAGCCCAGCTGCGCGTCGCCGCCGCCTACAATCACAGGCGTTCCCTGGGCCAGTCCTGTCTGTTCCTCGCACTGTGCGGTCACGGTTCCGGCTCTGGAGCCGCATTCCCTTACTTCAGGGAACATGTCGGTGCGCAGTCCGCAGCGTCTGGCAATGGAGGAATCCCAGGATCTGTTTTTGAGGCTGAATAGTCCAGTGGTGGAGCCGTTGCTCGGCTCCACGGCCAGAATCCCGGTCATCTTATGGATCAGCCAGTCGTTAAACATTCCCACATATGCAATCTTTTCGTAGACGTCCGGCATTTTATTCCTGACCCATAACAGGCGGGGAAGTGCGTCCAGGGCATAGGTCTGACCGGATTCCAGGTATAATTCCTGTTCCAGTCCGGGGTATGCCTTTCTAAGCTGGCTGACCTCGTCCGTGCTTCTTGCGTCCACATTGGCGCAGGCCCAGATTTCGTGTTCGTCCTTGTCGTAGAGTACAATACCCTCCCTCATGCAGGTGGTGGAAATCGCGGCAATGTCATCCGGGGAAATGCCGGACTGCTCCAACACGCCCTTGATGCATCCGCAGGTCAGATTCCAGTTATATTCCCAGTTAAAATCCATACTGCCAGGGTATCTGGGATCTTCCTTGTGATCCCATTCCTGCTGTACGCATGCGGTCTGGTTGCCCTCCAAGTCAAACAGGACGGCCCGAACGCTTCCCGTTCCGGCATCGACTGTAAGAAAATGATTCTTTGACATATGTAAACTCCTCCTTTACATTATCTTTGTCAGCTTAAATCAATCAGCTGCATGGCTGTTTCTTCATCCGTAATCAGCACATCCAGATATCCGCCCCTTAACGCTGCGCGGATAGCCTCCACCTTCTGAGGGCCGCCCGAAATCCCTATAACATTATTCAGACTTTTTAATGTCTCCAGAGGCGTGCTGAAAAGACGCTCTTCCACGTCGCTGTGAATCGGCTTTCCGTCTTTATCAATGAAGTGGGTCAGAATATCGCCCACTGCCCCCTGCATGGAAAGATACAGGAAATCATTCTGGTTTAAAATACCGTTGGAAATGATAGTGGCCTCATCGTTCATGGCTCCGATGCCGACCACTGTCATGGTTGCCAGACGGACCATTCTTGCAATCTCTTCAATGGGAGGCTCGTTGCGCATGGCTTTGCACATCTCCTTGGAAGAGACGAGAAGCGGCGCCGGATAGAGATAGAGCTTGGCATTAAAAATGTTGGAACGGATATTGGGCAGATAATAGCTGACTCCTCCTGTGAGGGATACCACGGAAATGGGTGTCTCTGCAATCGTGGCCAGGTGGTTTAACACCCGGCTGGGGGTGTCTCCGTAGCCCATGTTGATAAACATGTTTTCTGTCAGACGGTCACCTATATACATAGCGGCTGCCTGAGCAATGGTTTCATTCAGATTGGAACCGCTTGGCGGCGTGGGAACCACAAAGATGTCCTTTAAATTCCATTGGGTGGTCAGCTTCTGCTCAATCATCAGCTGCTGGCTCCGCTCCGGCGAGATTTTAAATTGAATCACCCCGGTCTGTTTCGCCTTATCCAATAGTTTGATGACTTTCATGCGGGATATGCCCAGCTTTTCGGAAATTTTCTGCTGTGTCATGTTTTCTATATAATAGTACCAAGCTGTTTTGACAATCAGGGAATCTTCGTAATTCATATCTACCGTACGCACCTCCAATTTTTGTATCGGGAAACAAATGTTTAGATTTTGATAAAATGTTTAACTCTGTGATTAGTATATCAGAGCTAAACATGAATGTCAATAATAAATAGTGGAGGAAATTGGCATAGAATAGGAAAAATGAGGGTAATTATGCTAAAATAAATGAAAAAAATAGAGGGGTAAACGGTTAAAATGCTTAAAACCTCTTGACAAACTTATATCGTTCACGTATACTTACAAGTGTTACAAATGTTTGAGCAATAAACAAAAATATCAAAAACAGATGCACTAAGGAGGGTAAACATGAGTCAAGCAGAGACATGTGATTCTAATGAAATGCTGCTTTCTGCCCGCGGCGTCTTTAAGACATTTGGTTTGAACGCAGTATTAAAAGGAATTGATCTGGATGTTGGCAAGGGCGAGGTGCTGGCTTTGATAGGCGGAAACGGTGCTGGAAAGAGCACTCTGATGAAAATCATCATGGGTATTTACCAGCCGGATGAAGGAGAGCTGGTCATTGCAGGTGAAAAGATCAATTCCTTCAAGCCTTCGGTGGTGCTGTCCAAGGGCGTCTATATGGTACCCCAGGAACCTATGCTCTTTCCAAACATGACAGTGGAAGAGAATGTCCTCATTGGATTTAAGGAAAAGTCAGGAACCTTGAGAAAGCGGCTGCTGCAGATTATGGAAGACATCGGATGGCACCTGAACCTGAACAGAAAAGCCATGAGCCTTTCCATAGCAGAACAGCAGCTGGTAGAGCTGCTGCGCGGACTTTTGAGAAATGCCAGGGTACTGATCCTGGATGAACCTACCAGTGCACTTACATTTGACGAAGTAGAGAGTCTCTTCAAAATCGTAGAAGACCTGAAACAGAAGGGCATCGGCATCATTTACATAACACACCGTCTGGCAGAGGTATTTCAGATTGCCACCCACGTGGCGATTATGAGGGACGGAATTATCACATTAAAAGGACGCGTATCGGACTTCACCAGGGAAATGCTGGTAAAGGGACTCCTTCCTCCCAATATGGATGAGGCGGATATCAAGGATGGGAAGGCGGAGGAAAAAGCCATTAATTATGAAGGACTGAAACCTGTGTTTGAACTTCAGGATTACTCCGGATACGGATTTGAGGATGTAAACCTCAAGGTGTACCCGGGGGAGGTGCTGGGAGTGGCCGGGGTTGTCGGCGCCGGACGTACGGAGCTTGCCACAACCATATTTGGAAGAGACAAGGTTTTAAAAGGAAAAGCGATTCTGGATGGAAAGGATATAACAGGACATTCCACCGCCCGGGTTCTGGAGGCAGGAATCAACTATGTGCCCGAGGACCGGAGGCTCAACGGACTGTTCGCAATCAGCGATGTGGCTGCCAACACCACCTCTTCCCTATTAAGAGACAAGAAGATGGGAGGATTCTTTCTGAATAAAAAAGCAGAAAGGGAGGTTGCCGGACGCTACATTGACGACTTCCGCATCAAGGTTACGGGGCAGGATCAGACAGCAGGAAGCCTTTCGGGAGGAAACCAGCAGAAAATCATTATCGGACGTTCGCTCTCAACCAATCCCAAGCTGGTGATTCTGGATGAACCCACCCGCGGTATTGACGCGGCGGCGCGGGGAGATGTGTATTCCATTATTCATAAACTGAAGGCCCAGGGTGTGGCGATTATGCTCATCTCCTCCGATATGGAAGAAATCGTGGAGCTTTCGGACCGGGCGGTGGTGGTGTTTTCCGGGCGGATCAAAGGTGAACTGTCCAGGTCGGAAATCAGCCAGGCCAGCCTGATGGCGGGATCCTTTGGTGTGACAGAATAATGAAAGCAGGTGGAGAGACATGTATCGATTGAAAAAAATAATGAAAACCCATGAAATGAGCAGTTTTTTATTTCTGGCAGCATTGATATTCGTTGTAGGCTGTGTAAATCCAAGCTTCTGGCAGCCTACGTCAATCCTGAACTGCTTCAATGACAGTGTGGTCTTTACCTTGCTTGCAGTGGGAAGCGCCTTTGTCATCCTGACCGGAGAAATCGATGTTTCGGTGGGAGCAACTCTGGGCATGTCGGCTGCAGTGGGAGCAACGCTGCTGCGGGACGGTTCCTACTGGGCCGTGGCCATTCTGGCAGCGCTGGCCATCGGGGCAGTCATCGGATTTGTCAACGGATTCGGAGTGTCGGTGCTTCAGATCCCATCCCTTATATTTACCCTTGGTGTCAACGGTGTTGTCCGCGGCCTGATTTACGTATTTACAAAGGGAGCATGGGTGGAAAACCTTCCCGCCGGGTTCACAAGGATGTCCAATACCCTGATTGCGGGACAGCTCACCACGTTTTATGCAGCGGCAATTCTGGCGGTGATTGCGGGACATCTGATCCTGACGCAGACTAAAAAGGGCAAGTATTTTATAGCGGTAGGCGATAACGCGGCAGGAGCAACCCTTGTTGGTATCCCTGCGTCCCAGACGAAAATTACAGCTTACATATTAAGCGGAGTCTTTGCGGCAGCGGCCGGCATGATTTACACGTCGCGTATCGGCTTCATCACGCCCACCGCAGGCAACAGCTACGAGATGAAAGCCATTGCGGCATGTGTTCTTGGAGGTATAAGCCTGACAGGAGGCCAGGGCAGCCTGATCGGCGCGTCCATCGGCGCAATCATTATGTCCTCTATCAGCAGGATTCTTGTATTCCTGGGATTTTCTTCTGACTATGACAATACCATCACTGGCATCCTTCTCATTACAATTGTGGTGCTCAATACAGTGACACAGAACAGGGCCATCCTGAAGAACAGGCACCAGATACTGTCTGCGAGGACAGTGGCGGGCGCTGATAAAAAAGGAGGGGTTCAGTGATGAAAAAGGCATTAAAAAGCTGGGAGACCGTTCTGCTCTGTATTCTGGTCCTGGAGTTTGTAATATTTGCAGCAGCCAACAATAAATTCCTGATGCCCCGTGTACTGTTCGGAAGCATCAATGATATGATATCCATCTGTATCATTTCCTTGTTTGTTACCTTTGTCATGATTACAGGAGGAATTGATATCCAGGCCGGTTCCATTGTAGGACTGACCTCCATTGTTCTCGGCGTATCCTGGCAGGACTGGGGGCTCAATATCTGGGCCGCGGCAGTACTGGGAATTGTAGTTGCAGCGCTGTGCGGTGCCCTGTCCGGATATTTTGTGGCGTACTGCGGCGTACAGCCCATGGTGGTCACGCTGGGCGGAAGCTTTCTGTTTTCAGGCATTGCGCTGCTGGTATCCAACCTGTCGGCTACTGAAAGCTATAAGGGTATCAACGGATTCCCCGACAGCTTTATCAGGATTACCAAGTTCAAACTGTTTGGGGTCATACCCAGCCAGGTGCTGATTTTCCTGGTGCTGGCAGTCATTGCCTACATCCTTTTGCATAAGACGAAATACGGACGACAGATTTTCCTGATTGGTGTAAACCAGAATGCGGCAGAGTATTCCGGCATCAACAGCAGGCTGGTGATCATGAGCACCTATGTGCTGTCGGCCATGAGTGCGGCGGTGGCCGGCATTGTCCTCACCTCCTATCTGGGCACTGCCAAAAGTGATATCGGAGCGACCCTGACCATGCCTATCATCACAGCCGTGGTGCTGGGAGGAACCTTGAGCACCGGGGGCAAGGGAAGCGTTCCCGGAACAGCCCTGGCAGCGGTGGTGATTGGAGTATTAAGATTCGGGCTCCCGCTCTGCTTCAAGGTAAGCCAGCAGTACCTGGATATCCCGGTTGGACTGATTCTCCTGGTGGTGGTTGGCCGTTCCCTGGCCAATAACCAGAAGGTAATCGCCATGTTCCGCAGGAAGAAGAATTAGAGAAGTATTACGGGAACAGAATTTCCCTGAAAATGCGATAACAAAACAATCATAAATAATTTAAGGAGGAACAATGTTATGAAGAAAAAATGGTTATCAGTGGTTCTTGCAGGAGCAATGACAGTTTCACTGGCAGGCTGCGGAGGCGGTACTGCTGCTACGGCAGCGGCGCCTGCAACAGAGGCAAAGGCAGAGGCTGCACAGAGCAAGGCAGAAGAGACCAAGGCAGAAGAGGGCAAGGCAGAAGAGGGCAAGACAGAGACGGCAGCTCCCGCAGCAGGTGCAGATGTTGCCGGCATGACAGTTGCCTTTGTTCCAAAGCTGACAGGAAACGCATTCTTTGAGTCCGCCAACAACGGCGCACAGGAGTATTCCAAAGGCTGGGGCTTTACCGTTGACTATCAGGGCAGCGCCAATGCGGCGGTTGCAGACCAGGTTAACGTAATCAACAACGCAGTGGCCAGCGGCGTGGATGCAATCTGTATTTCATCTGTTGACGCAACCGGACTGGATTCTGCACTGACAGAGGCAAGGGACGCAGGCGTTACCGTTGTTACATGGGATTCAGATGTTTCCGATACAGCACGTACCCTTATGGTCAGCCAGGGAACACCGGAACTGTTAGGTAAAATGCTGGTTGATATGGGTGCTGATTCCCTGACCAACCGCGGCAAAGACACCAAAAAAGATACCATCAAATATTGCTGGCATTATTCACAGGCAACAGTTGCCGACCAGAACTCCTGGCAGGTAGCAGGCGAAGCCTATATCAAAGAAAACTTCCCGAACTGGGAAAATGTAGCTCCTGACAACTATTATTCAGAGCAGGATGCAGAGAAGGCAGTTTCCATCGGCGCATCCATTCTGGAAGCACACTCTGACATTGACCTGATCATCTGCAACGACTCCACCGCGCTTCCGGGACAGTGCAAGGCAGCTCAGAACAAGGGGCTGACCAAGGACGACGTTACAATTACAGGTTTTGCATCTCCTATGTCCATTAAGGATTACTGTGCAGCAGGCGTGATCGAGCAGTGGGGCCTCTGGGACTGCGGCGTACAGGGCGCAATTGGCTGCTACCTTGCAGCTTACCTTGCAGCAGGCAATGAAGTACATGTAGGCGACAAGATTAATATCCCTGACATCGGCGAGGTAGAGGTTATGCCTAATGACAGTCTGGTTGAAGGCGCATCTACCGCAGAGGTAAACAACGGCGTTGTACTGCTGCCGGAACGCACCGTATTTAACGCAGATAATATGAATGATTATAACTTCTAAGCTTAAAAATCAATCAAAATTGTATTAATTTATGAATTGGAAGGAGATTTTTGATTATGGCTGATTTGGAAGGTGTAAAGGTTGCGAAGGATTACCACGTAGATGTACCCTTTGCAAATAACGATGGCTTCTATGTTAAAGGAGCAAACAACCTGGACTGGGGAATGAAAAAACATCTGTCCAACATTTTTAATCCCCAAAGTGGGAACACGGTTATGTTCGCCTTTGACCATGGATACTTTATGGGGTCAACTGCCGGACTGGAGCGTCTGGATTTGGTGATTCCTAAGCTGCTTCCCTATGTGGATGTACTTATGGGGACCAGAGGCGCTCTGCGTTCATGCGTGACACCAGCGTGCGGCAAGGGCATTGCCCTTCGCTCCACCTCCGGTTCCTCCATGCTGGACGACGACCTGTCCCATGAAATCCTGGCGGTTGATATTGAGGACGCAATCCGTATGAATGCAGACTGTATGGCAATCCAGACCTTCATCGGCGCCGACGGACAGCTGTCCAGTATTGAGAACCTTTCAAAGGCAATCAATCTGGGAATGAGATACAGCATCCCTACCATGGGCGTTGTGGCCGTGGGCAAACAGATGGAGCGCACGGACCGTTTCTTCAAGCTGGCTACCCGAATTGTTGCTGAAATGGGAGCCAACATCATTAAAACCTATTACTGTGAAAACTTTGAAGAAGTTGTGGCGGCATGCCCGGTTCCCATCGTAGTGGCAGGCGGCAAGAAGCTTCCGGAGAAGGAAGCCCTGACCCTGGCTTACAATGCAATAAGCGGCGGAGCCCATGGCGTGGATATGGGAAGAAATATTTTTCAGAGTGTTCACTCGCTGGAGATGGCGGCAGCAATCGGAAAGATTGTGCATGAAGGATTTACGGATAAAGAAGCATACGAATTCTTTGAGGATGCAATCCACTAGAATGTATTTGGAACGTGCAGATGGTGCCTTTTATTTATGGCTTTAGCCAGTACAGACTTGACGGCGGCGAACAATTTTGAAATTGTCCGCCGCCATTAAGTCCAATAAATAATATTTTCCAGCTGCTCCCTTTCATTTAATATATCAGATCGCTTTCTAAAGGTAAAATCCGCAGAGAAGGAAATTGGTAAGCAAGACCTATAATATACAGGGTATAGGTTACACCATTCTGGACATTAAATGTGGCTGTATCCATAATTGCAATGCGTGTATTATTGCATTCCACATAGTCCTCGGTCATTATAATCGAATTGTTGTTCGTACAAGGCAAGGACTCGGAGACGGCTGCGCGGTATGTGCCTTGGTTGATTAGGCGAAATCCCGTATAGGAAAACTGATTGATACGCTGGAAGATGCGTCCATATCCTGACAGAAAGATATCCACTGCACCGCTATTAGGTGAAAGATTGACCGCACGGATGCAGCCCGCATTTGTATTATTGCAGGGAGTATCCTGCAGAACATACAGGGTAATGCGGGAGCCATTATCAACAATTGACACGGTGTAAGCGGATTGATTGGAAAAATAAAAATTTCCCCGGTACAGCGTATCACCCGTTCTTGTATTTATTACCGTAATAGGAGTACTCTGATTCCCCGTGTTTGTATAGTAAGGAGTAAAACTGCCAAAGCGCATGTCGTTTATAACATTGCGGTTGCCCAACCGTATGTTAATGGCCCGCTGATTCGCAGCCGCATGAAGAAAACGAATGCTGGCAGTGCCTCTGTTCGGGCGGCTGGGAAACGTGGGACGGACAGGCAGAAAAATAAAGGGAGAAAGAACAGTACCAGGTATGTTGCCTGCTGGAGGTCCCCATGGGGGAGTTTCCGGAGATGAAGGAGCGCTGCCAGGTGCGTTGCCTATAGGAGGTCCCCATGGGGGAGTTTCCGGAGATAAAGGAGCGCTGCCAGGTGTGTTGTCTGTTGGAGGTCCCCAGGAGGGAGTTTCCGGAGATGAGGAAGCGCTGCCAGGTGCGTTGTCTGCCGGAGGTCCCCAGGAGGGAGTTTCCGGGGATGAAGGAGCGCTGCCGGGCGTGTTGTCTGCCGGAGGTCCCCAGGAGGGAGTTTCCGGGGATAAAGGAGCAGTACCAGGCGTGCTGTCTGTTGGAGATTCCCAGTAGGAAGTTTCTGGAGATAATAACCCGTTTTCAGACGCTGAATCAGAACGTGTAAGATTCAATTCCTCGCTATCGATATACATATTTTCCCTTTCTTATAAATATCATATGATTTATTATATGCTTCCGATTCATTTTAAGTGTAAAGCTTTTTTGACTTTGTGGATGGTTCTTGCCGTCCTGTGCGGCAGCGGATGTGCGCTTCTGGTCAGCCGGAAGAGACACAGCTGGATAATGGCAGGCTCGTGGTGGCGGCCCGGAGGGCGGGAGAGGGGAGAGAATATCTCCCCTGCTCGATTGATAAGAATTAACTACTCCTTTTTAATAATTGCTCAAAATTATCAGGCATAGGGTTACTTCCTCTAGCATCTATCAATAGGATTGTTAATCAGAGAGGACACTCTGAATTCGTGGGTATGTCCATCCTGAAAAGTCGTGCGGGCCTTCGCAAAGTGAATATGTCTGCCATCACCCACAGGTATAGCAGGAGAAGATGTCCCGCTAAATTCGTGAAAATGCCCGTCGTAAGAATCAGTAAGAAATGTTACCCTATGAACATGGCTTCCCATAAAAGGTATAGCCTCACCGGATACAGTTGCAAAACGGTGATTATGAGGGTCATCACAGCGTTCTGCGATGAGAGTGCTCCCCAAGATTTCGTGTACATGTTGCATGTTGCAAGTATTCATTTCATTCATTTTTGTTTGCTCCTTTCTTTTGGTGTAATATAATATATGAAAAAGGGAGGATTGTGTGACAAGCTGTGTAACGAGTGAAGATGACAAAATTGAGTCCATGCATAGCGTGGGGAATGATTGAGAGGAAAGAAGAACCGGAGGAGAAAAAATATTCCGGAGGAATTAAATCCCCCGGAATATGGAGAGGTTATTACATATTATTTTATAGAGACCACTTAGTTGTTACATGCAATCATTCAGTAGTGGAATAATGGAATCCAGCTTTGCCTTTAATACGCCTTCAAGGCTAATGACCCGGTCCAGTGTAGACTGAACTGATGAATCAATGGCTATTAAGGTTTCGTAATCGCTATAAGCCGAAACGACCTTGCTTATTTTATCGCACTCTGCATTCAGTATGCAGGCAAGAGCCTGCTCTTCGTTGGCAATGGAGTTGGCAATCTCCAAAACAATTGGGCATGGACAGCTCCTTGGACATGTTGTTGGACAAAGAATATTTCTATCATCAGTCATTATTATTATCTCCTTTCTTAACTCTCTATCGAGATAATAATAATATATGGACTAGATGAAAAAGTGTGACAACCTATGGCTGAATGTAAAAGAAGACATATAACC
>ERZ894236.488-NODE-488-length-46926-cov-71.6742_pt1 | contig 46926 bp, 41 predicted proteins | sample MGYA00380297_ERZ894236 | MGnify/ENA primary metagenome ERZ894236 (study PRJEB32331, sample SAMN06328420) | human gut metagenome | biome: human gut microbiome; feature: stool | host: Homo sapiens | collected 2014-08-04 ... | reverse complement strand
TCCTGCACATGAATATGGACTATTTCCCCATCCTGATGGTATTTGGTCTGGGCGTCGTCACAGGTATCGTGGGAATTATTAAAATCATCAAGATGTGCCTGGAGCGGTTCCGCTCCCAGACCATTTACGCCATCATCGGCCTGATGACAGGCTCCCTCTATGCCATCACCATGGGGCCCACCACCCTGGATGTGCCCAGGGCGCCCATGAGTCCCTCCACCTTCAGTATCCTGTTTTTCATACTGGGCGGCGTGATACTGGCAGGGCTGGAGTTTTTAAAGGCACGTCTGGACAAGTAGTCATGTAAAAAGGGGAAAGCGGCATGGGGAAAATCGTTCTTCTGGTGCCAAGGGAGGAAATGCTCTACCTGGCCCACAACATTCTTCAGGAAAAGAAGTATGCCATTGCGCAGATGCGTGTCATCCAGACAGAGAATACGGTGGTGGAGGCCAGGAATTCCATTGCCGCCGGGGCGGACATCATCATTGCCAGGGGCCTTCAGGCATCCCTCATCAAGCAGTATACGGATGTGCCTGTGGTGGAAATCGTGGCCACGGCCCAGGAGATGGCTCTCCTGGTGGTAAAGGCCAGGCAGATAGTAAAAAAGGCCAGGCCAATCATTGCTGTGGTGGGCTTTCGGAACATGTTCTGCGACATGACATACTTTGAGACGATCTATGACATAAAGCTGCGCACTTATTTTGCCGCCAATGGTTCCGGGTTAAAGGAAAAAGCCATGGAAGCCGTGGAGGATGGCGCTGACCTTATGATTGGAGGGGACATAGCGGTTGAGACTGCCAAGGAGGCGGATATCCCGTCCCTGTTTCTGTCGATCACCGAGGATTCCCTGCGCACTGCCTTTTCCATGGCTGAGAGCCTGGATTTTGCCATGGGAGCAGAGAAGAGGAGCAATGCCCAGATTGAGACACTTCTGGACTATTCCTTCAATGGGGTGGTGAACATGAACCGGAAAGGAGTCATCACCACGGTGAATCCGGTAATGCGGGACATACTGGGAGCTGACGGTGAACAGGTGGCAGGCCGGCACATTACCCAGGTATTCTCCGACATAGACAGGGATAAGCTTTCACAGGTCCTGGAGGGAAAGGAGGAGAGCTATTCCTCCTTCATGCGGGCCGGAACGACCTCCATCTTCGCCATTCTGGCCCCTGTCCGCGTGGGAAATGAGACAGAGGGGGCCATTCTTACCTGCCACAAGGTAAAGCAGCAGAGCCGCGGTGAACGGCGCCCGGAACGGGATGGAGCAAACAGGGTTCAGGGCCTGATTGCCAGGAGAAGTTTTTCAAGTATACGCCAGGAGTCAGGGGCCATGAAGGAGTGCGTCCACCTGGCCAGGCTTTACTCCCAGTCGGAACAGCCTGTGCTGCTTTATGGGGAAACCGGCACGGAGCGGCGTGCGCTGGCTGAGAGCATCCACAATACAGGGATTTGCAGTGAAGGCCCCTTCCTGGCCCTTTCCTGCGCAGGCCTTACCTGGGAGGAGCAGGAGGAAATGCTCTTTGGAAGCAAGGGGGCTGTGTTCCTGGCAGAAGGAGGGACCCTGTATCTGGAGGATGTGGAGACACTGTCCTTAAAAAGCCAATACGGCCTGTACCAGCTCATTCGCTATAAGACAGGCAGCAGCAGGGATTTTGCCAGGACCATGGGCTTTCATAACCGCGTCATCGCCTCCAGCACCCTGTCCCCGGAGGGCCTGGGTAATCTGGCTTTCTCAGGAGGGTTCCGGCAGGACCTGTATTATCTCTTTACGGGACTGGTCCTTCGGGTGCCGCCTCTTCGGGAACGGCCGGAGGATCTGGAACAGGCAATCAGGGACATTGTCAAGGAAGCCTGCGACCAATATTCCCGTTACCATGTGGTGACCCAGGGCGGGATGCAGTGCCTGAAATCATATCCGTGGCAGGGAAATCTTCTCCAGCTGGAGACATTCTTAAAGCGGCTGGTACTGACAGCTGAAAAGCGGAGCATTGACGAGATTCTGGTGAGGAAGCTGCTGCGGGAACTGTTTCCGCCTTCTTCTGCTCAGGCCCGGATGATGCCGGACGGACAGGGGATGGAGTCTCAGGGCAGCGGCAGGGAAGATACCGCTGCCTTATGCGGTGCGGCGTTGAATCTGAGGGAGCCGGTTGCCTGTGAGGAGGAACGGCAGATACGCCTGGCCCTGGCAGCCCAGGGCGGCAGCAGGGAGCGTACCGCTGCCTGCCTGGGTATCAGCAAGGCAACCCTGTGGAGAAAGATGAAAAAATACAATATCGAACTATAAATGAATTATAAATGAAACGATTGTTTCAAATGCGAAATACAGTTTGAAACCATAGGCGGCTTGTATAAAACAAGCTGCCTTTTTCATTTACAATGCCAATTGCAAGGAAGGAAGGGGACAGCTATAATGTGGGCATAGGTCAGAAAGGCATGCTGACGAGAAAAGATAATTAAGATGTTTCTAAAAAATGTTTCTAAGAAAGGTGAGGTAATGATATGAAAGTAGGATTTATCGGATTAGGAATCATGGGTAAGCCAATGAGCAAGAATTTATTAAAAGCCGGTTATGAGCTGGTTGTTTTTGATTTTAACAAGGACGCTGTAAACGAAGTGACAGGATGCGGCGCTGTATCTGCCGCAAGCGGCAGGGAAGTGGCGGAGCAGTGCGAGGTGGTCATCACCATGGTTCCCAACTCTCCCCATGTACGCGCTGCCGTGCTGGGCGAAAACGGTGTTGCAGACGGCGCCAAGCCGGGAACAGTACTGATTGACATGAGCTCCATTGACCCGACCGAGAGCAAGGCCATCGGCGCTGAGCTGGCGAAAAAGGGCATTGACATGCTGGATGCTCCTGTTTCCGGCGGAGAGCCAAAGGCCATCGACGGGACACTGTCTGTCATGGTAGGCGGCAAAAAAGAGCTGTTTGACAAGTATTATGACATGCTCATGGTAATGGCCGGTTCCGTGGTATACGTAGGCGAGCTGGGTTCCGGCAACGTGGCAAAGCTGGCAAACCAGATTGTGGTTGCTGTGAACATTGCTGCCGTATCTGAGGCCCTTACCTTCGCAAAGAAGGCGGGAACCGACCCTGAGCTGGTATATCAGGCCATCCGCGGCGGACTTGCCGGATCCACTGTCATGGACGCGAAGGCACCCATGATGCTGAGCAGGAACTTTAAGCCGGGATTCCGTATCGAGCTTCACATCAAGGATTTGAACAATGCGCTGAACGCCGCACATGCAATCAGCTCTCCGGTTCCCTTAACAGGACAGCTTATGGAAATCATGCAGGGATTGAAGGCTGACGGCTATGAGAAGGAAGACCACGCAAGCATTGTCAAGTATTACGAGAAGATTGCCAATACCACAGTTGAATCATAATCGGACCTGGGCCCGGATATAAAGGAGAAGCGTTATGAATACAGATTTTATCAAGGGTGTTATTGTACCCATTCTCACCCCCATTAATGAAAATGAGTTTATTGACGAGGCGAAGTTACGGGAACAGGTGAACTATGTGATTGAGGGCGGGGTGTTAGGCATCCTGGCCTTTGGGAGCAACGGCGAATTCTATGTCATTGAAGAGGATGAGATGGAGCGCGGCCTTAAAATCATGATTGACCAGGCAGCGGGGCGTGTGCCCGTTTATTTCGGCATTGGCGCAATCAGCACAAAAAAATGCTGCCGTCTGGCTAAGATGGCAGCAGACAACGGGGCAGCAGGCATATCCGTGCTGCAGCCCATGTTTCTGAAACCAACAGAGGATGAGCTTTATCTTCATTTTAAGACCATAGCGGAATGTGTGCCGGAGACCCCTGTGCTTCTGTACAACAATCCGGGAAGGGTGAACTATACCATGTCCGGAAAGCTGGTGGAGCGCCTGGCTCATGAGGTTCCCAATATCGTGGGAATGAAGGATACCAGCGGCGATATAACCCAGACAGCTGAATTTATCCGCAGGACAAGGGATGTGGGATTCAAGGTGTTTGGCGGTAAGGACACCCTGCTCTACGCTTCCATGTGCCATGGGGCAGTGGGAGGCGTGTGCACGGCTGCCAATTTCATGCCTGAGCTTATAGTGGATGTATACAATAAATATGTGGCCGGAGACCTGAAAAGGTCCCTGGAAGCCCAGTTCAAGCTGAATCCGGTCCGGCTTTCCATGGATGGAGCCAGCTTCCCTGTGGCCGCAAAGGATATGGCTAACTTAAGGGGACGCTCCGTCGGACTTCCCTATAAGCCAAACCTGGCCACGCCTGAAGGCCCTGTACTGGACAGAATCAAGTCAGAGATGAAACAGGCAGGGCTGATTTAAAGCGCCTGTCTATGTATGGCGCCTGTCTATGTATGGCGCCTGCCTATGTATGGCTCCAGCCTTATAAAGTCTTAATCTGTATGTAAGGCCGTTGTCCGGTCTCCCCATTGTTCCTTCATCAGATCGATGAAGCTGCGTGCGGGGCGGCTGAGATAGCGGCCTTTTTTGTAGCTGGCCGTAAACTGCCATGTGGGGCGCGAGGGAAGATGGAAACAGCAGAAATCCTGGTCCATGTCCTTCACATAGTAATAGGGCAGGATTCCGCAGCACATGTTGGCCCGTATCATGGAGATAATGGTATGGTTATTGCCTGTCTCAAAGAGGACCTGGGGTGTAAAGCCTGCTTCCGAAAAAATACGGTTCAGCATGGTGTTCATGGTGGAATGGCGGTCCATGAGCACAAAGGGCTCGTACTGGAGCCTTCGGATATCCAGGGTGGCATAGTCCTCCCCCTCCTCAGGAGCCACGCTTGCCAGCGGATGTCCGGCGGGAATAACCAGATACAGTTCTTCCTCGTATATGGGTTCATAGATATCGTCGGTCCTGTCCTTGTCCGTAAGCGTCAGGAAGGCAATGTCCAGGTCGCCAATGGATATCATCTTCTGAAGATGCTTTACAATGCCCTCCTGGGGTTCGATGATTACGTTGGGATAGAGCTGGTGGAAGGTGCCGTATACCTTTGTAAACATATTGATGCCGCGCCCTGCCGTAAAGCCCACGGAGAGATGGCCGCATTTGCCGTCAGACAGGTCGTGGATGGTCTGGTAGGTTTCCCGCTTCAGTCTCATGATTTCCTTGGCATTCCGGATGTAAATTTCCCCGGCCTCCGTCAGATGCCAGTTGGTGCGGGAGCGGTGGAACAGGGGAGTGCCTAACTCCTGTTCCAGTTTAATGAGCTGCTGGTTCAATGCGGACTGGGTGATGAACAGCTTATTAGCTGCATGGGTAATGTTGTTTTCTTCCGCAATTTTTAAAATATATTCAATCTGCCGTGTGTCCATGGTATTCTCCTTTTTCCATCCCGATGTATTTATTTTAACCCATAAAGGGAAAGCGTGCAAGATTAACTATAAGATTTATTAAGAGTAAATATAAGTTTTATAAACTTTACTTGATGAATCTGGTCGTTTATACTTGACAGTGTTAAGAAAACATTAAGAAACAAGGGAGCTGGGGCGAATAACATTAAGAAAACGTAAGGACAGCAATTAGAGATTCTTATTGACCCGATTAATATTAACAATTGGAATCCGAAAATCGTTCCTGTTATAATGCATACATAAAGAGGAATTATACAGCAAAAAGCATACATAATAACATCCTTATCTGGATGCGCTCAACTCGTATGTAAGCACTATGTACAAAGCAAGAAAAAGGGGACAAACAATATGATGGAACACAAAGGCACACCTGTTGTAACTGATATGCAGGTCATTCCCGTAGCCGGATATGACAGCATGCTGATGACATTAAGCGGAGCCCATGCGCCCTGGTTCACCAGGAACCTGGTCATCTTAAGGGACAGCTCCGGTCACACGGGCATTGGCGAGATTCACGGCGGGGATTACACATGCGAGGCGCTGAACAGCTGCATCCCTCTGGTAGTGGGACAGCCAGTGGGCAGATACAGGAATATCCTGGATACCATCCACAAGAGCAGTACACGGGCGGCGGAGGACGATGGGGAGGGTATCCAGACATTGGATATCAGCAAGCTGAAATTCGTTGTCAAAGCTGAATGGGCAGTCGAATGCGCCCTTCTGGACCTTCTGGGCCAGTATCTGGATTTGCCCATGTGTGAACTTCTGGGCGACGGAAAACAGAGGGACCAGGTCGAGACCCTGGGGTATCTGTTCTATGTAAGTGATAAGGAAAAGGCTGCGCCGGCCCTTCCCTATATCGATGAAACAGGAAGCAGCGATGCCTGGTTTCGTCTCAGGCGGCAGGAAATGCTGACGCCTGAGCGCATCGTGGAGCAGGCGCAGGCATTAAACGAAAAATACGGCTTCAGAAACTTCAAGCTGAAAGGCGGGGTCCTCAGGGGAGAGGAAGAGATGGAAGCCATGTGCGCATTGAAAAAGGCGTTTCCTGAGGGGCGGATTAACATTGACCCCAACGGGGCCTGGAGCCTGGAGGAGGCCATCCGCATCTGCAGGCCCATGGAGGGAGTGCTTACCTATGTGGAGGACCCATGCGGCCCGGAAGCAGGCTATTCCAGCCGGGAGGTGATGGCGGAATTCAAGAATGCGGTAAAGCTGCCTGTGGCCACCAACATGATAGCAACGGACTGGCGGCAGTTCTATCATGCAGCAGCCCTTAAATCCGTGGACATTGTCCTGGCAGATCCGCATTTCTGGGGATTCGGGGGAAGCGTCCGCATGGCCCAGATTTTAAACGACTGGGGTCTTACCTGGGGCAGCCATTCCAATAACCACTTTGACATCACCCTCACCGCATTTGCCCATGTGGCCGCGGCTGCTCCCGGAACTCCCACGGCACTTGACACACACTGGATTTGGCAGGACGGACAGAATCTGTTAAAGGATACGCCGGAAATCGCAAACGGGTATCTTCAGGTACCGGATAAGCCGGGTATGGGTGTTACCATCGACATGGGCAAGGTCATGGAGGCCAATGGGCGCTACAACCGCCTTCCCTCCCATGAAAGGGATGATGCCATGGCCATGCAGTATCTGATTCCCGGCTGGAAATACGACTGCAAAAAGCCTGCGCTGGTCAGGTAAATCCAGGCAAATCATAAAAAAGGGGTAGAGAGAATGTTTATTAAAAAGTATGGGGATATCATTGTCGGAGTATTCTTCATGTTATTATCCGCAGCCATGATGGTCATGGCCAAGATGCTTCCCAAGTCAACGGTCATGGATATCGGACCTGATTTTATGCCCATTTGCATCGGCGTCATGACCTTTGTACTGGCAGCAGCCCTGGTATTGCTCAATATCAAAAACATGAAAATATATGTGGCCCAGGCTGAGGCCGAGGGACCGGAAAAGGCCGACTACAAGAGGGTGCTCACAAGCTTTATCATTATCCTGGTCTATGTGTTCGTGCTCAAGTCCGTGGGCTTCATCATCAGCACTCTGGTCTATCTTCCCGTCCAGATGTTCATCCTGGCGCCGGAAGAACGGAGAGGAAAAAAGGATGTCATTCAGCTGCTGATCACCGACGTATTGTTTACCTTCGTGGTATTTTTCTTGTTCCGCTACGGATTCAAGATTGTGCTGCCTGCAGGTATCTTTACCATCAACTTATAGGAGGTAGACCATGAACGCATTAGCATCTTTGGGCGGTGCCTTTGTAAGCATCTGCCGCCCCACATCCTTACTGCTCATGGCGGCAGGAGTGGCAGTGGGAATAATATTCGGTTCCATTCCGGGACTCTCAGCAGCCATGGCAGTGGCATTATTCCTGCCTCTGACCTTCAGCATGACGCCTTCCATGGGCATGAACCTGCTGGTGGCCGTGTACATAGGCGGTATCTCAGGAGGTCTGATTTCAGCCATTCTGCTCAACATGCCGGGAACCGCGTCATCCATCGCAACCTGTTTTGACGGACACCCCATGGCAAAGAATGGGGAAGCCGGCAGAGCCCTTGGATACGGCATTGTATTCTCTTTCCTGGGTTCCGTGTTCTCCTTCCTGGTGCTCACCTTCTGCGCGCCGCTGCTGGCAGACATTGCCCTGAAATTCACACCGGCTGAGAACTTCGGCATTTCATTCTTTGCGCTGACAATGGTGGCGGTACTGGCCTCCGGTTCCATGGTAAAGGGAGTGCTGGCCGGTATGCTGGGGCTTATATTTGCCCTGGTCGGCATGGCGCCCATTGACGGAACTCCCAGGTTTACCTTTGGAAGCAGCTCACTGATGGCCGGATTTGACACCCTTCCAACCCTGATTGGTATTTTCGCTATCTCCGAGATCCTGATAACGGCAGAGAGCATGGGAAACGGCAAGGTGGAAGCCATGAAGATGAAGCCCATCAAAGGCTTTGGATTTACATGGAAGGAGTTTGTATATCAGATTCCCAACGCCATCCGTTCCGCACTGATAGGAACAGGAATCGGCATCCTGCCCGGCATTGGCGGCAGCACGTCCGGCATGCTGTCCTATGTGACTGCCAAGAACATGTCCAAACATCCCGATGAATTCGGCAAAGGCTGCCCGGACGGTATCGTTGCCACAGAGACCGCCAATAACGCCACCATCGGCGGGGCCATGATTCCCCTGCTGGTACTGGGCATACCGGGAGACGGTGTTACAGCCATGATGTTAGGCGGATTCCTGATTCACGGACTTTCAGCAGGTCCATTGCTTTTTGTCAAAAACGCGGATGTGGTATACGGTATATTTGCAGCCTGTATGCTGTGCAGCCTTTTTATGCTGATAATCGAGTTCTTTGGAATCAAGGGATTTGTTCAGCTGCTCAAGATACCGAAGCACATCCTGATGCCTCTCATTCTGGTTCTGTGCTGTGTGGGCGCCTATGCCACCAACAACCGTATCTTCGATGTACAGTCCATCATCCTCTTCGGAGCCGTGGGCTACTTATATCACAAGTTCAAACTTCCCACCACGCCCTTTGTGCTCTGTTTCCTGATAGGCGAGATGGTGGAAACCTATCTGCGGCGCGGTATCATGCAGTATAAGTCCTTTGGAGCATTCTTCAAGCGGCCTATATTCGATGTGTTCTTCTTCATCGCCATAGCCGTTGTGGTCTGGTCCATTTATAAAGAATGGAAGATGACTAAGGCAAGGAAAATGCGGCAGGTTTCAAAGCAGGATGAGTAAGAAAATTTATATATGATTCCGGCCCCAATCGGCTGAACCGGAATTTCCGAAAAATCAGCCGAATCCGGGGCGGGTACATATAGAGGGGTATTACCAACTAAACAAAAGACCCGGATGGGTCATCAGAAAAGGAGAGTAAAAACAATGAAAAAAAGATGGTTAGCAGGAATGATGGCAGCAGCTATTGCACTGAGCATGACTGCTTGTGGAGGAGGAACTGCAAACAGCACTGCCGCAGCGGCAGCTGATACCACCGCTGCCCAGACAGGCGCTCAGGCAGCCGCGGCAGATACAGAGGCACAGGCATCTGACTGGGCCCCCAGCACAACGGTTTCCATCGTGGTTCCGGCTGGCGCCGGCGGCAATACTGACCTTTCCGCCCGTGTATTCGCGGAGTATGCCAAGAAGATGACAGGCGCTGATTTTATCGTTGTAAACGCAAACGGCGCGGCCGGCTCCGTGGCTGCCAACCAGGTGCTTTCCGCTGCGCCGGACGGCCATACCTTCCTGTACGGCCACAATCTGGTAAACGTAGCCAACATTGCCGGTGTAACGGATTATAACTACACTGCATTTAAATTAGGACCCACATTTGCACTTGATCCTGCACAGCAGATGTATGCAAACCCGGATAAATACAAGACCCTGGACGAGTTCATCGAGGCAGCCAAGGCAGCTCCCGGACAGCTAAAGGCATGTACCGAGGTTGGCGCCTACACCTACTACGAGCTGCTGGCATTTGAGGAGGCGGCGGGAATTGATCTGGATTTAGTGGACGTGGGATCCAACTCCGACAAGGTGGCAGCTATGCTGTCCGGACAAGTGGACCTGATGCCGGGCGCTTACATCAACTGCAAGGATTATCTGGAAGCAGGACAGTTTGTATGTCTGGGCGCTCCAACTGAGGAGAGATATGACCTGATTAAGGACATCCCAACCCTGAAAGAGCAAGGCGTTGACCTGGTATACCCTAACTGCGAATTCTCCTTCTACTTTCCAAAGGAAACACCTGACAGCGTAATCGCATGGTATGACAACCTGGTAAAAGAGATGACATCTGATCCGGAAGCCCAGGAAGCCATCAAGAAAGTGGAGATGGAGCCATATTACTTAAGCGCAGCCGACTCCGAGAAGAACGATGAAAGAATCTACAATGAAATCAAGGCAATTGCAGACGTTTTGGCAAAATAACCGGCTTTCAGGCAGCAGGGATGAATAACAGGGCCCCGGACAGAATCCATCTGTTCCGGGGCCCTGCCGGTTAGCCCTGATTTGAGAAGTAGTGGCTGTGAATCCAGCCGGCGGTCTCAATAATCTGGTCGGTCAGACAGCGGAGGGTGGAGCCCTTCTTGGACATCAGTATATTGTCCTCGCTGAAATATCTGGCAAACTCAGGGATGGTCACCGGACGCCCCGGATTAATCCTGCAGTAGGGATGGGTCCTGGGGATGGCAAAGAATATTTCCTCCCGTCTGAGCACATGGGCCATGTGTCCCCGGTTGTCCAGGTTTTGTATGTTCTGATAAAGATTGTCCTTAATGGCCATGACCTTTTCCGCCGCGTCAATATAGAGCCTGCCTGCCGCTGTGAGAGTAAGCCTGCCCTTGCTCCGGTAAAAGAGCGTTATTATAACAAAGAAACACAGTCCTTGAAAGCAAAACAGTACTATAAATAATTCTAAGAGAAAGCTTAAATTTAATAATTTTACTTATGAGTACCCTATTGATATAATTAAGTCAATGATAAAACACAATAGATTCTGAATCTAATCATCTAATCACAGTAGGAGGAGAAAAATGAGCAGTCCTTTATACATTCAAATCAGCGATAAAGACAACGTGGCCATTGCCGTCAATGACATCCCGGCCGGGACCCTGGTCATGGACGGCGTACGCGCGAAACAGGACATCCCCCAGGCCCATAAGATAGCCCTGTGCGACATACCTGAAGGCGGTGAGATTATCCGGTACGGCGTGGTCTTGGGATATGCCATCAACCCTATCGGAAAGGGGCAGTGGATTAACGAAAAGATGCTGGAGCTTCCCACCCCTCCCTCAGTGGACGAGATGAAATTTGCCACCAATCTGGTGACAGATCTGCCAAAACCGCCTGTGGACACCTGGGAAGGGTATGTAAATCCAAATGGAGGATATGCCGGTACCCGAAACATACTGGGCATCAGCACCACGGTACAGTGTGTCACAGGCGTTCTGAATGCAGCCGTGGCCAGGATGAAGAGCGAGCTGCTTCCAAAATATCCCAATGTGGACGACATCGTCCCCATCAACCATGCTTACGGCTGCGGTGTGGCCATCAATGCCCCTGAGGCAAAGGTACCCATCCGCGCCCTGAGAAACCTGGCCAAACATCCTAATTTCGGCGGGGAGCTAATGGTTGTGGGTCTGGGCTGTGAAAAGTTTACCGTGGAAATGCTCCTTGACGAGGATGAGATTTCCCCTGACAATGTCATCATACTCCAGGAGAAAAAGGGCTTTGACGATATGGTAAATTCCCTGATGGAGATGGCGGACAGAAAGCTGGCCAGGCTTAACCAGAGAAAGCGCCAGACACTTCCGTTCAGCGACCTTCTGATTGGCATGCAGTGCGGGGGCAGCGATGCCTTTTCCGGCGTCACGGCCAACCCCTGCGCAGGCTATGCAGCGGACATGCTGGTAAAGGGCGGCGCCACGGTCCTGTTCTCCGAGGTGACGGAGGTAAGGGACGGCGTGTATCTTCTGGGAGAGCGCTGTGTCAGCGAGAAAGTGGGGAAGAAGCTGGCAGCAGAGATGAAATGGTATGACCATTACCTGGAAAACGGCCAGGTGGACCGCAGCGCCAACCCCACTCCGGGCAACAAAAAGGGCGGGCTCTCCAACATCGTGGAGAAGGCCATGGGCTCCATCGCCAAGTCCGGTACCTCCCCCATCGTGGAAGTTCTGTCTCCAGCGGAAAAGCCTTCCAAAAAGGGGCTGATTTACGCTGCCACACCGGCCAGCGACATAGTCTGCGGCCCCTGCCAGCTGGCCAGCGGCATCGGACTTCAGGTGTTCATGACAGGAAGGGGAACTCCTTACGGCCTGGCCATTGCCCCGGTAATCAAGGTATGTTCCAGAAATGAGATGAAGATGCAGTGGCAGGACTTGATTGATGTAAACGCAGGCCCCATTGCCACCGGAGACGCCACCATCCAGGACATCGGAACCCAGCTGTTCCATGAGATTGTGGATGTGGCCAGCGGCAGGAAGCAGAGCTTTGCGGAGAAGTATAAACTGCACAATGATTTGTGCATCTTTAATCCGGCGCCAATAACCTGATGAAACAATATAATAAGTTCTTCTAAGAGTAAAAATAATAATAAAAGGAGAGTAACGATTATGACAACACCTGTAATCACAAAGATGGAAGTGTATCCGGTAGCAGGGAAGGATTGTATGGAGCTGAATCTGAGCGGCGCCCACGCACCTTATTTCACAAGGAATGTGGTGGTTCTTTACGCGGACAACGGCGAGATGGGCGTGGGTGAGGTTCCTGGCGGCCAAAAGATTACCAAGGCCCTGGAGGAATGCATTCCGCTGGTGGAAGGAACGAAGATTGGCGAGTATAAAAGCACTCTGTTAAAGGTGAAGAGATACCTGGATTCCAAAGGTGAGGAGGATGTGAGAGGCAACCAGACCTTTGACCTGAGGACCGGGGTTCATGTCATCACTGCCATTGAGGCACCCTGTCTGGATTTGCTGGGAAAACATCTGGGTATTCCTGTATGTGAGCTGCTGGGCGAGGGACAGCAGAGGGACAAGGTAAGGATGCTGGGCTACCTGTTCTTTGTGGGGGACCGCAGCAAGACAGACCTGGCCTATGATGCTGAACCGGACGCTGATTGCGAGTGGTACAGAATCCGCCACGAGGAGGCGCTTACCGCAGATAAGATTGTGGCTTTTGCCAAGGCCACAAAGGAGAAATACGGGTTCCAGGATTTCAAGCTAAAAGGCGGTGTCCTTGCGGGTAATGAAGAGATGGAAGTAATTCGATCCTTAAAGAAAGAGTTCCCGGATGCAAGGATTGACCTGGATCCCAACGGAGGATGGCTTCTGAAGGAGGCCGTGGACTATGTAAAAGGCATGCAGGGCATTCTGACCTATTGCGAGGACCCATGCGGGGCTGAGGGCGTTTATTCAGGCCGTGAAATCATGAGCGAGTTCCGCCGCCGCACCGGATTCCCCACAGCTACCAACATGATAGCGACAGACTGGAGAGAGGTAGGGCATTCCCTGGAATCCCAGGCAGTGGACATTATTCTGGCCGACCCCCATTTCTGGACCATGAACGGTTCTGTAAGGGTAGCCCAGATGTGCCATGACTTCGGATATACATGGGGCAGCCATTCCAACAACCATTTTGATATTTCCCTGGCCATGTTTACCCAGGTGGGAGCAGCCGTGCCGGGTGAATACAATGCGCTGGATACCCACTGGATTTGGCAGGAGGGACTGGAGCGCCTGACCAGGGAACCATTGCAGATTGTGGACGGCTGTGTGGCAGTTCCCAGGAAACCGGGACTTGGCATTGATGTGGACCTGGAGCAGGTAAAGAAAGCCCATCAGCTGTATCTGGACAACTGCCTGGGCGGCAGGGATGACTCCGTTGTCATGCAGTATCTGATTCCGGGATGGAAGTTTAATCCCAAGAAGCCCTGTCTGGTACGCTAGAGCTTCGTTTCATCTATATCCTTATAAAAGCAGCATCAGAACCGGTATGGTTACCAGGGACATGATGGTGGTGGTGACAATACAGCGGGAGGCGTAATCTTCATCCGCCCCGTACTTGGCAGCCAGAAGAGCACTGGTGCTTCCCGCAGGCATACCGGTAAGGATAAGGGAAACACCTGCCAGCATGGGCTCCGCGTGAATGAGATTCAATATAAACAGGGCCGCCAGGGGCAGCGCTATGAGGCGCACAAAAGCCAGATAGAAGATACTTGGCTCCAGCAGTTTTTTCCACGGAACCCCGATGAGCATGGTGCCAATCACTATCATGGAAAGGGGCGTGGTGACGGCTCCTATATTGGCAATGGCTGTGTCTAAAAAACCCGGAACCGGAAATCCGGTCATCCTGCGGGCAATGCCCAGAAATACGGTGATGATACAGGGATTCAGAAGGATGTTCCTGCATTTTGTCTTGAAATCAGCGGTGGTGAACATGGACAGGCCCGCGGTCCACATGAAGATACGGTTGGGAATGATAAGGATGGATGCGGCAAAAAGACCGTCGCTTCCATATACCGCCGACACCATGGGCATTCCTAAAAAGCCTGAATTATTGACCAGGGTACAGTATTGAAGAATGCTCTTTTTCTTCTGTGGGTATTTATTATATATAACTTTCCCCAACAGAAAGGAGAGGATGGAGATGGCAACTGCCACCACCAGGATTAAGGCTGTCTGTTTCAGCGCTTCCGGAGTCAGGGGCTTGTTGAAGGAGTTGAAAATCATGCACGGCAGGGTAATTTTAAGGATGATGTCCACCAGTTTTTTCTTGGTGTCCCTGTCAATGAGCCCCGTCTTCATACAGTACATTCCCGCAGCCAGGTAAACCAGAAGTATCATCTGGGCATTCAGCATTCTCGAAAAGCTTTCCATACGTTCGGTTCCTCCAAAGATGTGTAAATAATGGCACAGTTACCAGGGAGTGCCAGTTAAAGTATACCTCAATTCCCATGGCATGGCTAATTAGTTTTTCAACGAGATACAATTAGAAATTTTAATTCATTGACAGCGGCCCTTTATTAAAATATAATCATGGGTAGGCTGTTTTATTTTTATAAAAAAGAAGAGGTAATTATGCGTCGTATATCCTACATAATCACAAGTCTAATCATGGTCTTTTCAATGACCACCATCACTGCCTTTGCAAAACCGGACTGGCCCATGGATACAGGTGTGCAGTCAGAGGCCGGCATTGTCATGGATATGGATTCCGGGGCTGTGCTGTTTGCCCAGAACATACACGAACAAAAGGTTCCGGCCAGCATTACCAAGCTGCTGACAGCCCTTGTTGTCATTGAAAACACCAGTGACCTGGACGCTCCGGTTACATTTTCCCACGACGCCATATACAATGTGGAATCCGGGGCCGGCAACAAGTTCAATCTGGAGGAAGGGGACGTGTTAAGCGTCCGCCAGTGTCTCTACGCCATGCTGCTCCAGTCGTCCAACCAGTCTGCCAATGCCCTGGCAGAGCATGTGGCGGGAAGCAGGCAGGCATTTGTGGACATGATGAACCAGAGGATTAAAGAGCTTGGCTGCAATGAAAGCCATTTTGCCAATCCGTCCGGTTTGAACGACGACACCCAGCTCACCACGGCCTATGACATGGCCATCATAGCCAGGGCTTGTTTCCAGAACCCCACCGTGCTGGAGATTGCCTCAGCCAGGACTTCATCCATACCAGCCACTGCCAACAACCCAAATGGACGGACATTTTCCATTGAACATAAGATGCTCCTGTCAGATGATTCCAACTATTATCCGGATGCCATTGCGGGCAAGACAGGCTGGACATCCCAGGCCGGGCAGACCCTTGTCACCTATGCCAGACGGGATAACAGAGGACAGATTGCAGTAACCCTTAAGAGTACCCAGAAAACCCATTATTCAGATACAAAAACCATTCTGGATTTCTGCTTTGCAAGATTCAAGAATGTAAATATAGCGGACAATGAAATTGAATATGTTACGGGCGACGCGCCTGTGACCATTGCCGGGGAGACATATGAGCCTTCGGAACTCTCTTTTGACAGCGGGGCGGTCATTACCCTGCCCAATGACGCACAGTTCTCAGATGCCGATAAGGAACTTGAGACAGAATTGCCGGCTGACCATCCTGAGGGAGCCGTGGCCAGACTGGTCTACACCTATAACGAGCGCAGGGTTGGAGATGCATGGATTTACAGCTCCAGGGCCCAGGCCGTCAACGCAACTCCCTCTGAACCAGACGGGGACACTCCCCAGGAGAGACAGCCCCCAATGGACGGGCAGGACGCCAAAACCGGCTTTAAGCTTACTAAGGCAGTGCTTATAGGCGGAGGCGCGGTCCTGATTCTGGCATTGCTTGCAGGCGGCGGGATCCTCTGGTTTAAAAGACGGCAGGCAGCGGAACGGGAACGCCAGCGCATTCTCAGGGAAAAGCGCAGACAGCGTCTGGCGGACATCGGTTATACGGAAGAGGATTTCGAACGGCTGTTAGATGAACGAAGAAAGCAGCAGGATATGCGCTGATACGAATCATGTGACAGATAAAAATAATCAGAAAAGAGACGCAGACAAGAGGTTTCGTGAATGGCTGTCTGCGTCTTTTTCGGTACCTTCGCTTGGACAGACATGTTCAGGGATGGGTTGGGAGGAGTAAACATCATGGCATATTTTCCGTTTTTTGCAGATATTGAGGGAATGAAATGGCTGATTGCAGGGGGCGGAGACGTAGCCCTGAGAAAGGTGCGGGATTTGCTTCCCTACGGCGCAGTCATAGAGGTGGTATCACCGGACATGTCCCATGGTCTGGATGAGATGGCGGCGGACAGCGCATACGCGGACTGCCTTACGCTGACCAGAAGGGGATTTGAGGACAGGGACCTGGATGGGGCCGACTTTGTCATTGCAGCCACATCTGAGCCTGACCTTAACAGCAGGATATCCGCCCTGTGCAGGTCAAAACGGATTCCTGTCAATGTGGTGGATGTGAAGGAGGAATGTTCCTTCATTTTCCCTTCCATTGTCCGGGAGGGGCCTGTGGTGGTGGGAATCTCTACCGGCGGCATGAGTCCTGTCATAGCCAGGTACTTGAAGGCCAGTATCCAATCCGTGATGCCGGACGGCCTGGGAGCGCTGACAGCCCAGCTGGGGGCCTACAGACAGACAATCAAAGACCTGTTCCCGGACTCGCCCAGGGTCCGCTCAGCTCTGTTTAACGAGCTGGCGGAGGAAGGGCTCAGCCATAACGGCTGTCTCTCCCGGGAACAGGCGCAAATCATAATAAACAGAAAGCTGGAGCAGAAACATGAATGATATCATCCGCATTGGAACAAGAAAAAGCGCACTGGCGCTGATTCAGACACAGCTTGTAGCTGATGAATTAAGGCAGGTCTGTCCTGGCATACAGGTTGAAATTGTCACAAAAGATACGTTGGGCGACAGGATACTGGACAAACCCTTACAGGAATTCGGAGGCAAAGGGGTCTTTGTATCTGAGTTTGAGCAGGCCATACAGGAGGGTGTCATAGACCTGGCAGTCCACAGCGCCAAGGACCTTCCCATGGAACTGGCCCGGGGACTGACCATTGCGGCGGTATCTGCGCGTGAAGACCCCAGGGATGTACTGGTCACCATGAGAGGACGCAGGGGCTGTCCGGGCAGCACGGTCCGCATCGGAACCTCCAGCCCAAGGCGGCAGCTTCAGGTGCGGCTGATGCAGAAAACACTGTGGCCGGAGGCTGCCGGGGCAGAATGCAGCACCCTGAGGGGCAATGTGCATACCCGGCTCAGGAAACTGGAAGAAGAGAACTTTGACGGAATCATCCTGGCTGCGGCCGGATTAAAGAGGCTGGGGCTGTTTGAACAGGACACCTATGAGTATACCTTTCTGAACCCGGAGGAATTCATACCTGCCGGGGGCCAGGGACTGATGGCCGTGGAGGCAAAAACCGGAACCAGGGCCCATACGCTCACCCGGTCCATGGACCATGGCGATGGACGGCTGTGTCTGGACCTGGAGAGAAGGGTTCTTAAGCTGCTGGACGCGGGATGCCATGAGCCCATTGGTATTTACTCCGCCCTCAAGGACGGACAAATGGAGGTATGGGGCATCAGCAGCCGCAATGGCACGGTAAAAAGGGTTCATCTGACCGGCGGGACCTTGCAGGAGGATGTGGAGAAACTGGCGTCAGAAGCATGGAAAGGATTGATGTGATATGGAGAAGATGGGAATGGTATATCTGGTAGGCGCCGGTCCGGGAGACCCGGCCCTGATGACCCTGAAAGGACAGGCGCTTCTCAGCTCCTGCGACGCCCTGGTCTATGACCATCTGGCGTCCAGACGGTTTCTGGAATGGGCGCCCTCTGCCTGCCGTAAAATCTACGTGGGCAAGCAGGCCGGGCATCACTCCATGAAACAGGATGAGATAAACGCTGTGCTGGTGGAGCTGGCCCTTTCAGGGCTTACGGTTGTCCGCCTAAAGGGCGGGGACCCCTTTGTGTTCGGACGGGGCGGCGAGGAAATCCAGGCGCTTGAAGCCCAAGGGATTCCCTATGAAACCGTTCCGGGCGTGACATCGGCCATAGCGGTCCCGGAATGTGCCGGGATTCCCGTGACCCACAGGGGGATAAGCCGGAGTTTCCATGTGATTACAGGCCATACCCAGGACGAAAGGGACTGCCTTCCCCCTGAGTTTGAAGCGTATGGTTCCCTGCCGGGTACTCTGGTGTTTTTAATGGGTCTGGGGCAGCTTCCTTCCATCACAGCCAGCCTGATTGAGGGAGGGATGCCGCCGGATACGCCTGCGGCTGTCATTGAAAAGGGCACGCTGCCGGACCAGAGAGTAGTAAGGGCGCCTCTTTCCGGAATTTACACCAAGGTCATGGAGGAGGGGATTGGTACCCCGGCTATTATTGTTGTGGGCAAAACAGCCTCCTTTGACATGAAATGCAGCCTTGCGGGTCCACTGGCCGGATGCAGAATCGGCATGATTGGCACACGGCATTTTACAGACAGCCTTGGAACGGCCCTGGAACAGAAGGGGGCGGACGTGTCCAAAATCCTGGATATGGAAGTGGTTTCCCATGCAGCAGGTCCGGCCATGCAGGAAGCTTACAGGAACCTTGCCGCGTATACATGGCTGATATTCACCAGCGCCAACGGAGTCCGCCTGTTTTTTCAGGAACTGCTGCATTCCGGCGGGGATTACCGCTTACTGGGGCATGTAAAATTTGCTGTCATTGGAGACGGCACCAAAAGGGAACTGGCGAATTTCGGTTTTCACGCAGACTATATGCCGGATTCCTTTTGTGCCGGGGCGCTGGCACAGGGGCTGGCATCCATCCTCACCGGCAGCGACCGCATCCTTATTGCCCGTTCCAGGGGCGGTTCCCCGATTCTTACCGGAATACTGAGAGAAGCCGGGATTGTTTATGATGATATTGTTCTTTATGAGGTGGAAGGTAAGCCGGCGGACGCAAACGTACCGGCGGAAGAGGGCTTTGACTATATTACCTTTGCCAGCGCCTCCGGGGTAAGGGCTTACCTTTCAAGCGGCCTGAAGGTAAATCCCGGACATAAAACCGGACGGACCAAGCTGGCATGTATTGGGGACATAACGGCAGTGGAGTTAAAAAAACACGGAATGAAGGCGGATATCATTGCCAAAGCATACCATATTCAGGGCCTGGTACAGGCCATTGTAAAGGACGCCATATCCGGCAAAGCAGGAGGTCCGCCCTCCGTATAACCTATAGTTATGAAAAATATATAAATAAAGTATAAAAAACTGATAAAAAATTGTTGATTTTTCCGCGGTAAAGTGGTAAACTTCTTGGCATCAAGAGTTTGATACTTGAGAAAAGCAATGACTGGGACATGTCATGACTTCAGATTCCGGCACAGAGAGCAGCCCGGCTGGTGGAAGGGCGCGCGAGAGGAATCATGGCCTCACCCAACAGCTTCTGTCCTGAACCCCTTTCCTGAGAGAGAGAATAGTAGGGATGGACGGGTTTCTTTCCGTTAACAAAGCTTCCGGCTGACTGAGAGCAGCGGGAACTTAAGGGGCTGCCCTTTTCAGAAGGGCGGCAAACAGAGTGGTAACGCGGATTGATTCGTCTCTGCATCGCAAGGTGCAGGGACCTTTTCTTTTTACGGGGCCGGTTATTGTTCTTTTCAGTGCAGGGGGCTTAAGCAGGACGCAGAGGCATTTCCCGGAAAAACTCTTTGAAACCTACTTTATATACGTGAGGAGACTTGATGATGAATGGTTTAGTGATGATGCTTTTAGCCGTAGCGGCATTAGGCGGCGCCTATCTGAGTTACGGCAGATATCTGGCAAAGAAATGGGGCGTTGACCCCGATGCAAAGACACCGGCTTATGAGATGGAGGACGGTGTGGACTATGTTCCGGCTGATACCAATGTGGTGTTCGGCCACCAGTTTGCCTCCATTGCAGGGGCAGGCCCCATCAACGGACCCATACAGGCCGCCATGTTCGGCTGGCTGCCCGTCATGCTGTGGATTCTCCTGGGAGGCGTATTCTTTGGCGCGGTTCAGGACTTTGCCGCCATGTATGCTTCTGTAAAGAACAAGGGCCGTTCCATTGGCTACATAATTGAGGTTTATATCGGCAAGCTTGGCAAGAGACTGTTTCTTTTATTCACCTGGCTGTTCTCCATCCTGGTTGTGGCTGCCTTTGCTGACATCGTGGCAGGCACCTTCAATGGTTTTGATGCCGCCACCGGCGAGCGAATCGTTGCCAACGGAGCCGTTGCCACCACATCCCTTTTATTCATCGTGTTTGCAGCGGCGCTAGGATGTTTCCTGAAGTATGGAAAATGCAGCAGGCTGGTAAACACACTGGTTGCCATCGGCCTTTTGGTGCTGGCCGTTGCACTGGGACTGGCCTTTCCGATCTATGTGCCGCAGAGCGCATGGCTTATATTCGTATTCCTGTATGTGATTGTTGCCTGCGTGACCCCTGTATGGGCCCTGCTACAGCCCAGGGATTATCTGAACAGCTACCTGCTTCTGGCCATGATTATCGGTGCGGTCCTGGGAATCTGTGTCTATAATCCGGCCATCAACCTTCCCTCCTTTACATCATTTGTATTTACAGATGCAAAGGGAAATGTTTCCTATCTGTTTCCAACCCTGTTTGTGACCATTGCCTGCGGCGCCGTATCCGGCTTCCATGCTCTGGTATCCTCAGGAACAGCCAGCAAGCAGATTAAGAATGAAAAGAACATGCTGCCTGTTTCCTTCGGCGCCATGCTGCTGGAGAGTCTTTTGGCCATCACCGCACTGATTGCCGTTGGTGCGCTGGCTACCAGCGAAGGACTTCCCGCAGGTACGCCTCCCCAGGTATTTGCAAAGGCCATTGCCATGTTCCTTACCACACTGGGATTGCCGGATTCCATCAGCTACACGCTGATAACTCTGTCCATATCCGCCTTTGCCCTGACCAGCCTGGATTCCGTGGCACGCGTGGGCCGTATTGCTTTCCAGGAATTCTTTACCAACGATGATATTGACCCGGCAAATCAGAGTTCCTTAAACAAGGTGCTGACCAACAAATATTTCTCCACCATACTGACCCTGGCTCTCTGCTACGCATTATCCAGGGCAGGTTATGCAAGCATCTGGCCTCTGTTCGGCTCTGCCAACCAGCTGCTTTCCGCACTGGCACTGATAGCCTGCGCCGTATTCTTAAAGAAGACCCACAGACAGGGCGTCATGCTCTGGGGTCCCATGGTCATTATGCTGGGCGTTACCTTCACAGCCCTGACCCTTAAAATCAAGGACCTTGTATCAGCCCTGTCAAACCAGTTTGTATTCGGCAACGCGCTTCAGCTGGTGTTTGCAGTCCTTCTGCTGATTCTGGGCGTGATTGTTGCTTTTGAGGGCATCCGCAAGCTTATGGATAAGGACACGGAAACTGATAAGGCAGCTTCGGGCAAGGGCGCGGCTGCGTAAAGGGCGCGGCTGTGCTGATACGCTACAGAGGAGTCCTGGTATCTGTACATCCGCGGAAGATTTGACCGGTATCCGCTCTGGATTCCCAATGTGAAAACAAAGCCCCGCACGGATGGTGAACCATGGCTGCTGTGGCAGTATACAAACCGGCAGCGTCTGGACGGATACGAGGGGGACGAGACATTCATTGACATGAATGTATTTTACGGAAGCCGTGAACAGTGGGAAAACTGGTACGGGAATCATAATAAATCGTAAGGAGTGCCCAAGACTTTTTCACTTCCTCCTGTTGTAAAGGTAAGGCGGAAAAGCGGGGCAGTGCACTGGATTATGCTAACCGGCACGGAAAAGGATACTTACGATATCACGGCCATGGACCCCATTGACGGCTTTGTGCACATGAGTGATTACATCCTTTGAAGAACTTGGTTCATAAATTATCTTCATGAATTTCCTTCATAAATTTGGCAACCCCTCTTGACTTGGAGTTGACTTTAAGTTGTAGACTCTCATTATATCCGGGGTTCAGCATACTGTCGGACTATCCCCAGGGATTATCTGCCGCAGATTATCTGTCCCGGACATTCTGAATTACAGTCCATACTGACTGCCAGTTTAACAACAACATTTCAAGGAGGCTTATCATTATGTCTATTGTTTACATGACAAAGGAAATCACACCGGAAAGCCTGGTCCGGATTTACCACGCATTGGGCGCTGCATTACCCGGCAGCGTTGCCGTAAAGCTCTCCACAGGTGAGCCCGGAGGACACAACTTCCTGCAGCCGGAGCTTATCAGGAACCTTGTGCAGGAATTGAAGGGCACCATTGTGGAGTGCAACACTGCCTACGAGGGAAGAAGGAACACTTCCAGGGCTCACTGGGAGACCATACGGGACCATGGATTCGCAGCCATTGCCCCCTGTGATATCCTGGATGAGGACGGCCACATGCCCCTTCCGGTAACCGGCGGCTATCATCTGAAGGAAAATTATGTGGGCTCCCATCTTCAAAATTATGATTCCATGCTCATGCTTTCACATTTTAAGGGCCATGCCATGGGAGGCTTTGGCGGAGCATTAAAGAACATGTCCATTGGGCTGGCATCCTCTTACGGCAAGATCTGGATTCATTCCTCCGGCACCAGCACCCGGTTTGAGGATGTGTTTACAGCGGACCACGATTCATTCCTGGAATCCATGGCAGACGCGGACCGCTCCGTCATGGACTATATGGGCCGTGAAAATATAGTATATATCAATGTGGCCAACCGTTTATCCGTGGACTGTGACTGCGACGCCCATCCCCATGACCCGGAGATGAAAGACATCGGCATTTTTGCATCCGCTGACCCTGTGGCCCTGGACCAGGCGTGTGTGGATGCGGTGTATGCTTCTGAGGATGAGGGAAAGGCAGCCCTGATAGAGCGCATGGAATCACGAAATGGGATACACACCGTGGAAGCTGCTGAAACCCTTGGCCTTGGCAGCCGCGGATATGAGCTCAGGTGCATTGATTTATAAGATTACAGCATAAAAGGAGGGCGATGAAGGTTTGACCATAGCAGAAGTCAGCAGACAATATGACATATCGGCCGATACACTGCGTTACTATGAACGAATCGGCCTTCTTCCCCATGTAGGGCGAACATCCGGCGGCATCCGCAACTATTCCGAGGATGACTGCCATTGGGTGGAGTATATCAAGTGCATGCGCAGCGCAGGCGTTTCTGTGGAGACGCTGCTGGAATATGTGACATTGTTCCATCAGGGGACTTCCACCATCCAGGCCAGGAAGAACCTTCTGCTGGAACAGCGTGAGCAGATTGTGGCCCGCATCAATGAGCTGAACCAGGTGCTGGCAAGACTGGACTGGAAACTGGACGGTTATGAGGAACGGATGCTTAAGTACGAGGAACATTTAAAATAGGTTATACCGTAAGCCATCATGTAAGGGTCAACCTCCGGATTATCTTTATAATAGGCCTTTAATCTGCGGATGAGGGCGTTGAGGGTCTTGGGATTGTTTTCGGTGACGTAGAGTTCAATCCCGGAAGTATCAAAGGTGAGCATCTGAGCCAGTGAAGAATCAATGGCCAGACAGATGGGCTCGGTAAAATCAACAAGCTGATGGAACATTTCTTCAATAAACGGAAGAAAATCCTGTTTGAAGCGTGTAAACAGCGGAGCATCCGGAACCTTATGGAAGCCGCAAAAATCGCGAAGTTCCTTACAGAGATTAAGAAAAAGGATAAGCAAGGAATCTGTAGGAATGGAAAAAATCTTCTGAAGGATGAGGGCAGCCAAAAAGCCGGAAAGAGGGTAAAGCCGTTTACGGCCTAAAGAGCGGTAAAAGGCATTGAAAAAAGAGTCAGGAATGAATGATTCGAGATCGAGGTGCTCATCAAGAAGCTGAAAAAAGGAAGGTGCATCATCGATAAACAAGTCCTGGCATTCAGAAAAGGTTTCCTTCAAAGAAATCTGATGGAATTTAGCAGACATAAATTTTCTCCTCCTCTTGTGTAAAGTGGTTGGTGGTACTTCTATTTTACTACAAGTGGAGAGAAAATTTATATAGAAGAAGCAAGAAAACCCAGTAAAATCAATGGGTTTGGCAATTTAACAATTGCCTAATAAATCATACTGACCAAGGAGAATACGCGCCTATTCTGTCCATGAGACGTTTGACAGCCTGGACACTCCCGTGATAAGCTGCGGAATGCTCTATTACGGCAGCATAACAGAACTGGGGCCCATGCCGGAAGGATATGAAATAGAGCGCATAGAACTGTTCCGGGACCTGCCTGAAAACTGGACCTATCCGGACATCCAGCCTGTCCTCCTTGGATATCTGGAAACCTGGCTTTGCATGGCAGGCAAAGGCGGGAAGAATGGGGACGAATTGATTTCTGATTGTCACTTCCGGTGATTCCTGTTATAATGATATGGAAATACGGAGGTTTGTAGATGATACTGATGCATGAAATACCAGACCGGTTCTGGAGCCTGTTCCGCTCTGTCAACCGGTCTACTTACATAGAAGCCCTTCTTAAAATCAACGAGGAGTATGAGTACAGCAATTATTTCCTCAGCAGGGAAGTCTGCATCCAGCTTTTAAGCGAATATTTCTCCCAGAAGAAATATGTCATATGGCAGGATGAGACCGAGGATGACTGGGATGAACTGGAACCGCCTGCCACCAGGGTCCTTAACTGGCTGCTCCGGACCGGCTGGCTGCGCAAGGTGGATGATTACGCCAGCATGACCGTCAACATCGTCATTCCGGATTACGCCGCAGTGATGATTGAGGCATTTTCCCGGTTGTCCTGCGACGATGAGGACGAGACTCAGGTTTATATTCAGAATGTCTATGCCATTCTATTTTCTCTGAAAAATGACCCCCGCTCCGGCGTCAGCCTTTTAAATACGGCTCTCGTAAACACAAAAAAACTGAACAAGTCCCTTCAGGACATGCTTCACAATATGGATAAGTTCTTTGGCAGCCTGCTGGAACAGAAAAATTACGGGACTCTGTTAAAGGAGCACCTGGAAGGTTACGTGACGGAAATCGTCAACAGGAAATACCATATATTAAAGACTTCGGACAATTTTTATCTCTATAAGACAGATATCAAATCCTGGATAGCCGCCATGCGGGAGGACAGTTCCTGGATTAATAAGATGTGCGCCAAAAGCGCGGCCTCATCCAGGGGCCAGAAAAAACCTCCCCTGACCGAATATGATATCGTGGAAAAGCTGGACCAGCTGGAGCGGGGTTTTGACGATATTGAACACCGCATTTCCAATATGGACAAAGAGCACTCCCGTTATGTCAAAGCAACGGTCACGCGTCTCAATTACCTGTTAAACCAGGAAGACAATATGAAGGGGCTTGTAATCAAACTCCTGAACCATTTGTCGGAATATGGCTGCCCGGATGAAGACCTGACAGCTGTTAGTGCCCGGATGAACCTGTCCCAGATGACCCTGCTGTCAGAAAAATCCCTGTATAAACGCCGTAAAACCAAGGCGGACTTCACAGAACAGTTAAAGGATGAGGAAGAATCCGAGGAATTGTCCATGGAGGAAGTCCTGAACCTGAACAAGGTCAAGAACCGTTACAGCCAGAAGGAGATTGAAGCGTTCATAGGAGACAACATGGTGGACGGGAAAATGGTGGTGGACGAACAAACCATACATTCAGACCAGGACTTTGAAAAACTGATACTGGCCTATGATTATTCCACCAGAAGAAAGAGCCTTTACAAGGTGGTAGAGGAAGATTCGGAAATGGTACACTGCGGCGGCTATACCTACCCGCGGCTGGTATTTGTCAGGAGGACAAGATAGTGGAAAACATGGAATTGAAAAACAGCATGACGGACATAACGCCGGCATCCGGATGCTCGGGAAACGGCATCCCCTACTATGATAATCTGATGCAGTCGGAGCAGACGGAGGTAACGGAAATCATCCGTCTCCTATGGCGCCAGACCTTCCTGCTGGAGCATAAATATGACAAGCGTACCGGAAGGTTCCAGTACAACAGGGATTACCGGGTATGCAGCAAGCACCTGGAATTTATCAAGAATTATTTTGCCATCAGCGGCGTTAAGCTGCTTGAAAACAGCCAGATGGGCGTCATGTACATCCAGGGCGAAAACGTGGTGGGAGATAAGCTGCCCCGCCTTGCCACCCTGTATCTGCTGGTTCTGAAGCTGATTTATGACGAACAGATGGAAAGCGTTTCCACCAGCATCAATGTATATACCTCTCTGCGTGAAATTCACGAAAAACTGGGCAACTACAGACTGTTCAGGAAGCAGCCCGCTGCCACGGACATCCGCCGGGCAGTCACCCTTCTGAAAAAATACCAGGTCATTGAACCTCTGGACCTGCTGGAAGACTTAAAAAGCGAAAGCCGCATGATTATCTATCCATGCATCAACGTGGTGCTCATGGGAGACGATGTGCGCCAGCTTTTGGCAGCCTTCGATGAGGATACAGGTGAGAACGGAATCCAATTGAAGGCTGATTTGGAGGAGGATGGCGCGGATGGACCGGAGGCCGGGATGTTGGAGGATGAAATGACACCAGAGGAAGGAGAAGTATGGAACAGAAAATAGCAAACGGGCGTTTTCTCGCCCTTTCCAGGATATGTTTGAATAACTGGCACTACATAACAAAAAGGACCCTGTCCTTTAACGATGAAATCAACTTTTTCACCGGTCATTCCGGCAGCGGCAAGTCCACGGTCATAGACGCCATGCAGATTGTGCTCTACGCCAACACGGACGGCCGGGGCTTCTTCAACAAGGCGGCAGCCGATGACTCTGACCGCAGTCTGATTGAATATTTAAGAGGTATGGTAAATATCGGTGACAACAACGAGTTTTCCTATCTGCGCAACCAGAATTTTTCCTCCACCATTGTATTGGAGCTGAAACGCAGCGATACAGGCCAGTGTCAGTGCGTGGGAATTGTCTTTGACGTGGAGACTGCCACCAATGAGATATCCCGCCGTTTCTTCTGGCACAAAGGTCCCATGTGGGACAATGGCTACAGGGGCGGAAAGCGGACCATGTCCATCATAGAGATAGAGGAATACCTTCAGGCCAATTACAGCAAGGAAGAGTATTTCCTGACCTCCCACAACGAACGTTTCCGCCGGATACTCTATGATTCCTATCTTGGCGGTCTGGACCCCGAGAAATTCCCCCTTCTGTTTAAGCGGGCCATCCCGTTCAGAATGAACATCAAGCTGGAGGATTTTGTAAAGGAATATATCTGCATGGAGCAGGACCTCCACATTGAGGACATGCAGGAAAGCGTCATGCAGTACGGCCGCATGCGAAAAAAAATCGAGGATACCTGCGCGGAAATTGAATCCCTGAAGCAGATTGAGGACAGATTCCAAAGCTACGATGAGAAGGAGCAGCAAATCAAAAAATGTTCCTACTTTGTGCAGAAACTGGAGATTCTTCAGCTTCAGTCAGAGGTCCGTACCCTGGCTGACAAGGTCAGGCTGGCAGGAGAGGACCTGGAAAAGCAGACACAGGCCAGAGATTCGGTGGATGAACAGATTTGCGAACTGACCCGGCAGAGCGACGAGCTGCTGCGACGTATTGCTTCCACCGGATATGAGGAACTTAAAAACCAGCTTAAGAGCCTGAATGAACTGTTGGAGCAGCTGGGAAAAAGCGAGGCCAAATGGCAGCAGACCACGGCTGCTTTAAAGCGCTGGGAAGAAGAGGATATTACCTCCAACCAGACCATTTGGGATATAGAGGAATTTGAAAACCGTACCATCGATTTGGAGACATTGGAACGCCTGAAAAAATCCATGGCATCCATGCGCTCAGATACGGAAAAACAGCATCAGGACGCTTCCTCCGCTGTCAGGGAGCTCAAAAAGCTGGAAAAACAGGCAAAGGATGAGCTGGAAAAACTTCGTTCCGGCAGCAAAGCCTATCCCAAATACCTGGAGAACGCCAGGAGCTACATCCAGCGCCGACTCCTGGAGGAGACAGGTAAAAGCGTGGATGTTCACGTGCTGGCCGACCTTCTGGATGTAAAAAGGGACGAGTGGCGAGGCGCGGTGGAGGGCTACCTTGGAAACAACAAATTAAATCTGGTGGTAGCGCCTAAATATGCACGGACTGCCCTGGAAATCTACGGGGAGCTGGATAAAAAGGAATATTATAATGTAGCTGTGCTGGACACGGAAAAAGCATCCCAGAACCAGCCCCAGGTACAAAAAGGCGCTCTCTCAGAGGAAGTGACCGTACGGGAATCCTTCTTAAGGCCCTATATGGACCTGCTGCTTGGAAAGGTCATCAAGTGCAGTACCATAGATGAACTGAGGGAATGCCGTATCGGTATCACCAGCAGTTGTATGCTCTACCACAACTTCCGCCTGCAGCACATTAACCCGGATAGCTATACCAAGTTCGCCTATATCGGCAAGGACAGCGTCAGAAGACGTATCTGTCTTCTGGAACAGGAACTGGTTTCCCTGGATGCAAAGAGAAAGCCCCTGGAGGAGACCGTCAGGGAATCCCTTAGAATCCTGGGGCTTCCCTGGCTCTCAGCCGAGCCTCAGGAATACCTGGACTGGCTGAAGGATATAAACAGCTATAAGGCCAAAGAGCGGGAAAAGAAAAAGCTGATGCAGAAGCTGGAGCTTTTAAAGGAACAGAACGTGGACCAGCTGGAGCGGGACCGCCAGGCAGTTATCACTCTCTGCGACGGCAAAAAGCGGGAGAGGGACAGCCTGAATGTGCTCATCCGCGACAAGGAGCGGGAGATAGAAGGGTACCGGAACAAGTCCATTGACGGCCAGTCCATTCTCACTGCAAAGTTACGGGAGCTGGTACGAAATACAGACTATGACAATGAGCTGGCAGCCTATCTCTCGGCCAGGGATAATGTGCGCTATGACAGGGAAAAGGATACCTATGTTGCCAGATGCAGCAAACTCACCGAGGCCAGGGAAGCAGCCTTCCAGGAGCTTCTGTCTGTCAGGACCGGCTATATCAGGACCTACCCCAACCGTAATTTCCCGGTAAATGCCAGGGATAACGCTGTCTATGACCGCCTTCTGAGCGCACTGAAATGTGATAATCTGGAAGAATACAAGCAGAAAGCCACGGAACAGGCCAAATCCGCGGTAGAGCATTTCAGGGATGACTTCATGTATAAAATCCGCAGCGCCATCCGGGAGGCGCTGATTCGCAAGGATGAGCTGAACCGCATCATCAGCCGCCTGGATTTCGGAAAGGATAAATACCAGTTCGTCATTGGCCGCAATAAAGGTCCGGATGGCCGTTTCTATGATATGTTCATGGATGATTCCCTGGACATCAATCCGGCTGACCTGGATTATTCCTATGAAAACCAGATGGACCTGTTTACCATTGAACACGAAAAGCAGTACGGGGACCTGATGAATGAACTCATAGGCATCTTCATTCCCCCGGAAAACGCCACTCCGGAACAGATGGACGAGGCCAGGCGGAACATGGATAAGTATTCGGATTACCGTACCTATCTGTCCTTTGACATGCAGCAGCTCATCCAGAACGAGGACGAGGTCATAAAAATCCGTCTGAGCAAAATGATTAAAAAGAATTCAGGCGGAGAGGGCCAGAACCCGTTGTATGTGGCCCTTCTGGCCAGCTTTGCCCAGGCGTACCGCATCAACCTGCCCTCCAAGGTGGAGCGCAATCCAACCATCCGCCTGGTGGTATTGGATGAAGCCTTTTCCAAAATGGATGGCGAGAAGGTGGCCAGCTGTATCGAGCTCATCCGCGGACTTGGGTTCCAGGCCATTATCAGCGCAACCAATGACAAAATCCAGAACTACGTGGAAAACGTGGACAAAACCTTTGTATTTGCCAACCCCAACAAGAAGTCCATCTCCATCCAGGAATTTGAACGGGAGCGCTTTGTGGAGCTGATGCAGGATATAGAAGAAGATGGGAATGAATTTGCGGATACATGATAGAAACCGTCATTATGAGAACGTCATTATGAGAAAGGGATGGGAAGCCTTTTATGAATGCACCGCTGGAATGTATTATCCGAAAATGCGAGAACAGCACTGTGGACTGGAAGGAGGGCATGAGCGGAAACCGCTCCGTGCGTATCAATGTACTGAAAGAAGAGGTGGACCAACAGCTTGCTTTGATACAGAGCCAGTGGTTACGCAGCTATTACCGATACACTCAGGAACGCATCTATCCCACCGGAACAGTCCATTTCCAAGGTGATTACAGTGAAATTGCAGCGGACCACCGAACCGCTCCTTCAGCCCCTCATAGACAAAATCTGTGCATTATACAAAAAATTAAAAAAAGTTTGCAAAAAATCTTAAAATGGAATAAAATAGTAAAAATATCACTTTTACAGGAGGAATTTTATAAGAGAAAATCAAACAGTCGAAAGGAGAGGTTCTGCATGATTGAAACAAAGGAATTTATGGACAACTTGAGCCAGTGGTCAGACATTTGTATGAGCGATGAGAGGATTGATTTGGAACTGTATGAAAAGTACGACGTGAAGAGGGGGCTCCGTGATAAAAACGGAAACGGCGTGGTAGCGGGTCTGACGAAGGTGTCCAAAATCGAAGCCAACAAAGTAGTGGATGGAGTAAAGGTCCCCTGCGAAGGAAAACTATTTTACAGAGGTTATAATATCTATGATTTGATTGGCGGGGTAGTGAGAGAAAACCGATATGGTTTTGAAGAAATTGCATACCTGCTTCTGTTCGGAGAACTTCCTAATGCAGATCAGCTTACAAAATTTAAAGAAAGCCTGGCATTCAGCCGTACACTTCCCACAAATTTTGTCCGTGATGTAGTAATGAAAGCACCGACAAAAGATATGATGATATCCTTAAGCAAGAGTATTCTTACCCTGGCTTCCTATGACGAGAAGGCCTGGGATATTACCGTTCCCAATGTACTCAGACAGTGCATGATGCTCATCAGCGTAATGCCTATGCTGGCTGTGTATGGCTACCATGCCTATAACCATTATGAGAGGGATGGCAGCATGTACATACACCGCCCGGACGAGAATCTCTCTACAGCAGAGAATCTGCTCCGCCTTCTGAGGCCCGACATGAAGTACTCACAGGTGGAAGCCCATGTACTGGATTTGGCGTTAATCCTGCATATGGAGCATGGCGGCGGCAACAACTCCACCTTCACCACCCATGTGGTTACATCCTCAGGCACAGATACATATTCCGTCATCTCCGCGGCCCTGGCCTCCTTAAAGGGACCCAAGCACGGCGGAGCCAACATCAAGGTAGTGGAAATGATGCAGAATTTAAGGAACGAGGTAAAGGATGTAACGGACAGGGATGAGGTGGAATCCTATCTGAAGAAACTGCTTCACAAAGAGGCATTTGACCGCAAGGGCCTTATCTATGGAATGGGCCATGCAGTGTATTCCAAGTCAGACCCCCGTGCCGAGATTTTCAAACGCTTTGTGCGCCAGCTTTCAGAGGAAAAAGGCCGTATGGAAGAATTTGCCCTCTATTCCATGATTGAGGAGCTGGGCCCCAAGGTTATCACCGAGGAACGCAGAATCTACAAGGGCGTCAGTGCCAATGTGGACTTCTACAGCGGATTTGTATACAGCATGCTGGATATCCCGGAAGAAATGTTCACGCCAATCTTTGCAATTGCCAGAATTGTCGGATGGAGCGCACACCGTATTGAGGAATTGATTAATATGGATAAGATTATCCGTCCTGCCTATACAAGCATTATGAAGGAAGAGAATTACAAGCCTCTCTGCGACCGATAATAGGAATCATTCCTGAATCTATAGGTGTAAAGATATTATCAGGACGGATGATTGACTTTGAAAGGGAAAACTAAACAGTTTTCCCTTTTTATATACAATTTCCCTTGACTGTACAGCTGCTGGATACCTTATAATCAAATCATAAACAGAAAGGAGATGGGCTTATGAAGATGAAAGAAGCTGAAATACGTTCAGGCCTGGACCGGAAGAATATACGATACTATGAGAGCGAGGAACTTCTGGCTCCCCGGCGCACGGAGGGAAACCGTTACAGGGATTACAGCGAGGAAGATATAGAGCGTCTGCTGGAAATCCGTTTTCTGCGGCAGCTGGGAATCCCCATCCGGGATATCCGTGGATATTTTGAGGGAAGGCTGACCTTAAGTGAACTGATGCGCATGCGCCTGGACCGGATCGACGGGGAAATGTCACAGTTAAAGAAGCTGGAACAGATGTGTGCCAGACTGGAAGAGCAGCAGACACTGAAACCCTCCATCGTGGAAAAATGTCTGGAGGAAATCAGCCGTGAAGATGGCGAAAACACCTGGCTGGAGGATATCAGGAAAGACTGGAAGATGTTTCAGAAGGAACTCCACTCCCAGTACATCTATTTTGAACCTGAGGGGGAAATCCTGACGCCGGAGGACTTTGCGCGGGAGACAGCCCTTTACGCGGCCAGAAGGAATCTGAATTATGAGACGATCCGGCTGGAATCCACCTGTGCCCTGGTCCGGCTGGAGGGAATCGCTTATCAGGCTTCCTTTACATTCGGTCCCAGCTTCCGCCTTGCCAGGCTTCCCCTTGTGAAGCTGGTGCGGTGCACGCCGCCTCCCCACAGTGTTTCCAAGGGAAAATACCTGTTTTTTGTACTGCTTCCCACCATCCTGATGTTTGGCAGTATCCTGTTCTGCCTCATTGACAGCCAGGTTGGCGCCCGTTTTTCAGGGATATACCGAACGCTTATTATAGGATGCTTTATCGCTGCCATACTGCTGATATCCGTAAACAAAAATGTCTATTACCAGTGACAGGAAAATGTGTACCACTGCCGCTGTCATATTTTGTTGATGTATCTTGCTGCTGATTTTTTTGGATTGTCAAGTAAAAATGCTTGACAATCCTTTTTCTATCGTGTATGATAGCACAGGTGGTTGAAATGGAAAAGATTGTGGAGCAGGGTTTGTTATATGATTTTTATGGAGAACTGCTGACAGAACATCAGCGCAGGGTATACGAGGACGTGGTGTTCGGTGACCTTTCCCCCAGCGAGATAGCGGGAGAGCAAGGAATCAGCCGTCAGGGTGTCCACGATTTGATAAAAAGATGCGACAAGATACTAAAGGATTATGAGGCCAAGCTTCATCTGGTAGCCAAGTTCATGAAAGTCAAGGAGATGGCCGGTGAGCTGGAACGTCTCTCTGATGAATGCATACGCACCAGGGATATGGCCCTCATTGACCAGATTCGGCGATTGTCCGCGGAAATCACCAGCACACTTTGATGAGTGATTCATTAAACGCAGTGCAGCCTTAGGAGGATTATTTCATGGCTTTTGAAAGCTTATCCGATAAATTACAAAATGTATTCAAAAACCTTCGCGGTAAAGGCCGTCTTTCAGAAGCCGATGTAAAAGCCGCATTAAAGGAAGTAAAGATGGCGCTTCTGGAAGCAGATGTAAGCTTCCGCGTGGTAAAGCAGTTCATCGGGTCCGTTCAGGAACGGGCAGTGGGCGAGGACGTATTCGGAAGCCTGACACCGGGACAGACCGTCATCAAAATCGTGACCGAGGAGCTGGTAAAGCTCATGGGTTCCGAGACAACTGAGATTTCCTTAAAGCCCTCCAGCGAAATCAGCATCATCATGATGGCTGGTCTCCAGGGCGCAGGCAAGACCACGACCACGGCCAAGATTGCAGCCAAGATGAAGGCAAAGGGACGTAAGCCCCTGTTAGCTGCCTGCGACATCTACCGGCCGGCTGCCATAGAGCAGCTGCAGATTAACGGCGACCGGGTAGGCATTCCGGTATTTTCCATGGGAAACAAAAACAAGCCTGTGGACATTGCCAAGGCAGCCGTGGAACACGCATCCAAAAACGGCCTCAACGTGGTCATTCTGGATACGGCGGGACGTCTCCACATCGATGAAACCATGATGGATGAGCTGGTGGAGATAAAGGACAATCTGGATGTCTGCCAGACCATACTGGTGGTGGACGCCATGACCGGCCAGGATGCCGTGAATGTGGCCGGTACATTTAACGATAAGATAGGTATTGACGGTGTCATCCTCACAAAGCTGGATGGCGATACCAGAGGCGGTGCGGCCCTTTCCATCCGCGCAGTCACAGGTAAACCGATTCTATATGTTGGTATGGGCGAGAAGCTGTCCGACCTGGAACAGTTCTACCCGGACAGAATGGCTTCCAGAATCCTGGGAATGGGCGATATCCAGTCCCTGATTGAGAAGGCGGCTGCCGAGGTGGATGAGGAACAGGCCAAGGAGCTGAGCCAGAAGCTGCGCAAGGCGGAATTCGATTACAATGACTTCCTGACCCAGATGCAGCAGATTAAAAAGATGGGCGGTATGGGAAGTATCCTTTCCATGATGCCGGGCATGGGAAACCAGCTGTCCGGTGTGGATATGGATGAAGGTGAAAAATCCATGCACAGAGTAGAGTCCATCATCCTCTCCATGACAAAAGAGGAGAGGGCCAATCCAAATCTCATAAACCCTTCCAGAAAACAGCGCATTGCAAAAGGCGCCGGTGTGGAGGTCAGCGAGGTCAACCGTCTGGTAAAACAGTTCGACCAGATGAAGAAAATGATGAAGCAGATGCCGGGCCTTATGGGCGGCGGCAGGCGAAAAGGCGGATTCGGCGGTCTGGGAGGACTGCTGGGCGGCAAGATGAAGATGCCCTTTTAGGACACAGAATGCTGATAAAACAATCCGCAGACCAGGCTAGTCAAACAGGAATACTCCTGTATGTCTAATATAAGAACAATTCACAAGGAGGTGAAATCACATGGCAGTAAAGATGAGATTAAGAAGAATGGGACAGAAGAAGGCTCCTTTCTATAGAATCGTAGTTGCTGATTCCAGATCCCCAAGGGATGGCAAGTTCATCGAGGAAATCGGCACTTATGACCCAACCAGGGAACCAAGTGTCATCAAATTTGACGAGGAAGCAGCTAAGAAGTGGTTAGCAACAGGTGCACAGCCAACTGAGACCGTAGGAAAGCTCTTAAAAATCGCCGGCATTCAGTAGTTGAAATGAGGTGTTAAGATGAAGGAATTAGTCGAAGTGATTGCGAAAGCACTGGTCGATAACCCAGAAGAAGTTGTTGTTACCGAATCAATGAAGGGCGAGGACACCCTGATTGAGCTTAAGGTGTCTCCTGCCGACATGGGCAAGGTCATCGGCAAGCAGGGCAGGATTGCAAAGGCAATCCGTTCCGTTGTCAAGGCCGCTGCATCCAAGGAAGACAAGAAAGTAATTGTTGAGATTCAGTAAGCAGACAAGTTGAGGACCGCTGGCCGCAGGGCTGGCGGTTCATTTATTGCTCCGGAATATTGTCCCGGAAATATTGCTCCGTAAAATTACTTATCACAGAAAGGTGACAGGTGTATGGAAAACATGCTGAGAGTGGGAGTCATAACCTCCGCCCACGGAATCAAAGGGGAAGTAAAGGTATTCCCCACCACAGATGACGCCAAACGTTTCAAAGAGCTGAAGGAAGTCATCCTTGACACTGGAAAAGAGCATATTCCCATGGAAATCGAACATGTGAAATTCTTCAAGAACATGGTCATCCTCAAATTCAAGGGATATGACAATATAAATGAAATAGAAAAGTATAAATCCAAGGACCTGCTGATTACCAGGGATCAGGCCGTGGACCTTGAGCCCGATGAATACTTCATCACGGACCTGATTGGACTCACCGTTGTATCTGACCAGGGCGTGGAGCTTGGAACCCTTAAGGATGTGCTGGAAACAGGGGCCAATGATGTGTATGTGGTTGCCATGAAGGACGGAAAGGAACTGATGCTTCCCGCCATCGGTGACTGTATTCTGAATGTGGACCTGGAGCAGGGACGCATGGAGGTCCATGTTCTGGAGGGACTTATGGATTTGTAGTGCCCATAACCTGGTAAGACCCATGGTTCAAAGGCCCATGGTTCTGTAAAAAGAGCTTGTGTTTTATCTGGTTTTGTTGTATATAAAGAGAGGGGATAAACCGTACTGCATCATGTAATGCAGTATTGGGGCGGAAGGCCGCCGGTGCAGCAAGGAAAAGGAATCTGATATGATAACAGAAGACCAGCAGGCTAAGACGCAGTCCGTCTGCTATACGGTTGACATGAAGATGAACCAGGAATCATTGTACCATATGGTTTCCGTGGAAAAACATTTGAATCCGTCTGCGCCCCTTTGGGTGTGGCTTACATTCACGGCTCTCTTATGGACATGCCGCGCCGGCTGCGTAATTTCCATTCTCCTGCGCATATTTGGCATTTTCCACTCCCTGACCGCTGCCATTATCTTCCTGATTCTGGCGTATCTGGTCCGCACCGGGGGGCCAGGGTTCATCCGCAGCGGCCTCTTTAATTCAGACCGTTCCAACCGGATGCAGCTGGACACTGCATGGAAGCGTTTCCTTGTCAAAAATGGAGAACCCCTTACGGTGACCTATGAATTTTACCGGAATTATTTCAGGACTTCCGGAGGCAGAGCAGTCCACGCATACAGCCAGATATCCCACATATGCGAGACACAGCGCTGCCTGGTGTTATATACCATGGACCACGGCGGCTATCTGCTGGATAAGAGACAGATGGGCGCTGTCTGCATAAACGGCCTGCGGACGTTTCTCTCAGAGCGTTCCGGAAAGTCGGTGAAATGGATACAGGTCAGGGATTATATACCTGTAAAAAGCAACTGATAAAGCCGGCCCTGGCATCTAAGATTGGGGCCGGCTTTTAGAGATACTTTTTGGCTGAGTACAGACAGAAAGGAACTTAAACATGGCCAACATAACTGTTTTAGACCAAAGCACTATCAATAAAATTGCGGCCGGCGAGGTCATTGAGCGGCCTGCTTCCGTAGTGAAGGAGCTGCTGGAAAATGCCATCGACGCCCATGCCACTGCCGTAACCGTGGAAATCAAGGACGGCGGCTGTTCCATGATTCGCGTCACTGACAACGGATGGGGCATCCCAAAGGAAGAGATTCCCCTGGCATTCCTGCGCCACGCCACAAGCAAAATCAAAACAGTGGAGGATTTATTCACCATATCCTCCCTGGGCTTTCGCGGCGAGGCCCTGGCCAGCATAGCGGCCGTGGCCCAGGTGGAGCTGATTACAAAGACAGGAGACAGCCTTACCGGTTCCCGGTACCAGATTGAAGGCGGGGTTGAGAAGGGACTGGAGGAGATAGGCGCCCCTGAGGGAACCACCCTCATTGCCCGCAGCCTGTTTTACAACACGCCTGCGCGGAAGAAATTTCTTAAGACCCCCATGACAGAGGGAGCCCATGTGGCGGCCCTGGTGGAGAAGATTGCCCTTTCCCACCCGGATATTTCCATCCGCTTCATACAGAACAATCAAAATAAGCTCTACACCTCAGGAAACCACAACCTGAAGGACCTGATATATACTGTATTCGGACGGGAGATTGCGGGAAACCTTCTCCCGGTGGAAATCAACGAGGACTGGATTACAGTCACCGGATTTACAGGCAAGCCGGTTATAGCCAGGTCCAACCGGAATTACGAGAATTATTTCATCAATGGCCGTTATATCAAGAGCACCATCATATCCAAGGCCATTGAGGAGGCATATAAGCCCTATATGATGCAGCACAAGTACCCGTTTACCATGCTGCATTTCCATATTGAGCCGGATACCCTGGACGTGAATGTACATCCCACCAAGATGGAACTGCGTTTTGCCGATGGGGAGAAGGTGTACAATGCAGTGTTAAGGGCTGTCAGCAATGCCCTGGCCCACAAGGAACTGATTCCCCAGGTAAGCCTGGAAGCCAGGCAGGAAAAGGAGGCAAGGCAGCTGGCAGAGAAGCTGGCTCCCCGCCCCGAGCCCTTCGAGGTGCGCAGACGGGAGAACTTAAGCCGGAAAACCGCCGTCAGCCCTGACCAGGTACAGCACGGCGGCCCATCCTCCGGCGCCGGTTCTGTTTACGCCCAGTCGGCCCCGCCCAGGCCCTCCTTTGTCAATGAGCTGATGCCTGACTGGCTGAAGGAGAGAAGAAAGGAACAGGAAAACCGTTTAGTCTCCCCGGCCGCCCTTAATCCTCTGAAGGGAAACCGCAAGACAGAGCTTCCGGTCCGGGAGGAGCGTATGGATACGGATACAGAAAAAGGTGCGGGTACCGGAAATTCTGACACACCTGATACCGCTTCTGCCCATGCCGCCGCCGGTACAGGTGGCGGCGCCGCTGAGCCGGAACAGCTGGACCTGTTTGACGGCAAGCTTTTGGACCCCAAGGCCAGGCTGAAGCACAAGCTTATCGGCCAGCTGTTTGACACCTACTGGATGGTGGAGTACAACGAACAGCTGTTCATCATTGACCAGCATGCCGCCCATGAAAAGGTGCTCTACGAGAATACCATAAAGTCCTTAAAGACGCGGCAGTACGACATGCAGATGGTGGACCCGCCCATTATCCTCACGCTGAACATGAACGAAGAACTTCTCCTGAAGAAATACATGGATTATTTCACGGGAATCGGTTTTGAGATAGAACCCTTTGGCGGCAGGGAATACGCGGTGCGCGGTGTGCCTGCCAACCTGTTTTCCATTGCCAAGAAGGAACTGCTGACAGAGATGATCGACGGGCTTTCGGAGGATATGTCTGTACATAACCCGGACATCATCTATGAAAAGGTGGCCTCGATGTCCTGCAAGGCAGCTGTCAAAGGGCATCATACCATGTCCTTCCAGGAGGCCAATGTGCTCATTGACCAGCTTCTGGACCTGGAAAATCCCTATGCCTGCCCTCACGGCAGACCTACCATCATCTCCATGAGCAAGTATGAGCTGGAGAAAAAATTCAAACGCATTGTCTGAAAGGAGCTTTTATGAAGCAGCCGCTCATTGTCCTCACAGGACCCACGGCAGTGGGAAAGACCGCCCTTTCCATCCGGCTGGCAAAGGCCATTGGCGGGGAAATCATCAGCGCGGATTCCATGCAGGTATACAGACACATGGATATCGGCTCTGCCAAGGTGACTCCCGGGGAAATGGATGGCGTTCCCCATTATCTCATTGACGTGCTGGAGCCACAGGAGTCCTTTAACGTGGTCACCTTCCAGCAGATGGCGAAGGAGGCCCTGAGGGAGATTTACAGCCGCGGCCGCATCCCTGTCATTGCCGGCGGAACCGGTTTTTATATACAGGCCCTGCTGTACGATATTGATTTTAAGGAAAATGAGGACAGCAGCCCTGTCCGCAGGGAACTGGAAGCCCTGGCTGAGCGGGAGGGAGAGAGGGCGCCCCAGGTCCTTCACGCCATGCTCCGCCAGGCGGACCCGGAGGCAGCCGCTCAAATCCATGCCAACAATATAAAGCGTGTCATCCGGGCCATTGAATACTTCCGCCAGACAGGGGAGAAGATTTCCCTCCATAACCAGCAGGAGCGGGAGAAGGAATCCCCCTACAATTTCCTCTACTATGTTCTGAACACGGACCGGGCCCTGCTCTATGAGAGAATTGACCGCAGGGTGGACCTGATGATGGAACAGGGACTGGTGGAGGAAGTAAAGGCCTTAAAGAATATGGGCTGCCGGAGAGGCCATACCTCCATGCAGGGGCTGGGATATAAGGAGATTCTGGACTATCTGGAGGGCAGATGCAGCCTGGAGGAGGCTGTATATATACTGAAGCGCGATACAAGACATTTTGCAAAACGCCAGCTGACCTGGTTCAAACGTGAGAGGGATGTACGCTTTTTGAATCTGCCTGAGTTCGGAGGGGATGTTTCAAAAGTCCTGGAGCGGATATTAGAGGATTGCGCAAAGCAGGGAATCGTGCTACAATAACAAACCGGAAAACGGAGGATTATAAACCAATGGATATAAATGAAATGAACCAGATGTACGAAAGCCTTGGCATCAGCCGGGAAGTCAGGGAATTTGCGGCAGAAACGGAAAAAGCGCTGAAGGAACGCTTTGAGGCCATTGATGCGGTGGCGGAATACAATCAGATGAAGGTCATCAAGGGAATGCAGGACAACCGTGTCAGCGATATCCACTTTGCAGCCACCACCGGCTACGGTTACAATGACCTGGGACGTGATACCCTGGAGGATGTGTACGCCAGCGTATTCCACGGTGAGAGCGCCCTTGTGCGTCCTCAGCTCATGAGCGGCACCCACGCCCTTCACGTGGCCCTGTCAGGCAACCTGCGTCCCGGGGACGAGCTTTTGTCGCCTGTGGGCAAGCCCTATGACACCCTGGAGGAAGTCATTGGAATCAGGGATTCTGTTGGCTCCCTTAAGGAATACGGGGTGGTCTACCGCCAGGTGGACCTGTTTGAGGACGGTTCCTTTGACTATGAAGGCATTGCGGCAGCCTTAAATGAAAAGACAAAGCTGGTGACCATACAGCGTTCCAAGGGATACGCCACCCGCCCCACATTGTCTGTGAAGCGGATTGGGGAATTGATTTCCTTTATCAAGAACATAAAACCGGACGTCATCTGCATGGTGGACAACTGCTATGGAGAGTTTGTGGAAACCCTGGAGCCAACCGATGTGGGGGCGGATATGATTGTGGGTTCCCTGATCAAAAATCCCGGCGGCGGACTGGCTCCCATCGGCGGCTATATCGTGGGCAGAAAGGACTGTATTGAACGGGCATCCTACCGCTTAAGCGCTCCCGGACTGGGTAAAGAGGTGGGCGCCAGCCTGGGGTTAAACCAGCAGCTCTACCAGGGACTTTTTCTTTCACCGGTTGTGGTGTCAGGAGCCTTAAAGGGCGCCATATTCGCGGCCAACATTTATGAGCGCCTGGGCTACGCAGTGGTGCCAAACGGCAGTGAATCCCGCCATGACATTATCCAGGCCATCACCTTTGGCACGCCTGAGGGAGTCATATCCTTCTGCAGGGGAATCCAGGCAGCGGCGCCGGTGGACAGCTATGTGACACCTGAACCATGGGACATGCCGGGATATGACAGCCCTGTTATTATGGCGGCAGGCGCTTTTGTCCAGGGATCGTCCATCGAGCTCTCAGCTGACGGTCCCATTAAGCCGCCTTATGCCGTATATTTCCAGGGAGGACTGACCTGGTACCACGCCAAGCTGGGAATACTCAAGTCATTACAGCAGCTGTTGGATGACGGGGTTTTTGAAAATCTTAAGATGACACCCCAGGAAACTTATGGTAATATATACTAATTAGGCCGAACCCAGGCCCTGTGGCCCAGGGGTTTGGCCTGACTGACCGGAGGGTAAGACACATGCATTACAAGAATTTCTGGATACTTTTAATCATGCTGCTGGCAGGCATTGTCCTGGGAGGCTTCATGGGACAGCTGGCTGAAGGGATTTCCTGGCTGAACTGGCTGAATTTCGGACAATCCTTTGGGCTGGATTCGCCTCTGGTAATTAATTTCGGCATCCTGGTCATCACCTTCGGACTGACCATCAAGATTACCATGGCCAGCATCATCGGCGTGGCAGTGGCACTCATCATTTACCGGTATATATAATTTTCCTGACTTTGTGCTTGGAGAGGTGCGTAGTTAGGAGAGAGATGGAAAGAATAAGAATTAAGGATTTGCCCCACAAGGACCGCCCCTATGAAAAATGTCTGCGTCTGGGTCCGGACAGCCTGTCCGACACAGAGCTTCTGGCAGTCATCCTGCGCACCGGAAGCAGGGAGGGAAACTCCCTGGACCTGGCAGACAGCCTGCTGGCTCTTGGAAGCCCCGGAGAAGGCCTTCTGGGCCTTTTACATCACTCCCTGGAGGACTTTACAGGTATCAAGGGCGTGGGTAAGGTAAAGGGGGTCCAGCTGCTTTGTATAGGAGAGCTGTCAAAACGAATCTGGAAGCGGAAGGCCAGCGAGCATGCCCTTTACTTTGGGCATCCGTAGGAAATATCTGACTATTATATGGAAGATATGCGCCATCTGGAGCAGGAGGAAATCCGCGTCATGTTCCTGAATACAAAGCAGGCCATGATTCGTGATCAAATCATGGCCAGAGGGACGGTAAATGCATCTGTCATGACGCCCCGCGAGGTACTCATAGAGGGGCTCAGGTGCCGGGCCGTGTCCATGGTGCTGGTTCACAATCATCCCAGCGGAGACCCCACCCCCAGCAGAGCGGACATGCTGCTCACCAAACGCCTGAAGGAAGCGGGAGACCTGGTGGGAATCACACTGATTGATCATGTTGTCATCGGAGACAGGCGCTATCTCAGTTTCCGCGAAGAGAATTTAATGTAAGAGGAAGTTTATCCATGGAAACCAAACACAGTAAATATATTCTGGCAGGGCTTACGGTGCTGTGCGTACTGCTCATCTGCATCACATCCCTGAAGGACGGCATCATGGAACCCCTGCGCACCGGTGTGGGATATTTTCTGATTCCCATTCAGACAGGAGTCAACGCAGTGGGTACCGGCATCTATAACGAGTTAAAGGATTACGGCAGCTTAAAAGACGCGCTGCGGGAAAATGAGGAGCTGAAGACACAGATTGTACAGCTCACAGAGGACAATAACCGTCTGCAGGCAGAACAGTTTGAACTGGACCGCTTAAGGAAGCTCTACGAGCTGGACCAGGATTATATGCAGTATGATAAAATCGGGGCCAGGGTCATTGCCCGCGACTCGGAAAAATGGTTCCAGGTGTTCCGTATCAACAAGGGCTCTGCCGACGGAGTGGCCGTGGACATGAACGTGGTTGCCGACGGCGGTCTGGTGGGCATTGTGACGGATGTGGGCGCCAATTACGCCACGGTGCGTTCCATCATCGACGATTCCAGCCGGGTGGGAGCCATGAAGCTGGATTCCTCCTATAACTGTATTGTGGCAGGAGATCTGACCCTCTATGAGGAGGGGCGTCTTAAGCTTACGGATCTTTCAAAGGATGCGGTCCTCAGGGACGGCGATCAGATAGTTACCTCCAACATCAGCACCAAGTTCCTTCCGGGAATCCTGGTTGGATATGCTGCGGATGTCTCCATTGACCCGGATCACCTGACCCAGTCAGGCTACCTGATTCCGGTGGCTGATTTTAATAATCTGCAGGAAGTGCTGATCATTACGGATATCAAAGATACAGGAGAGGCGGCTGCCCAGTGATTCAAGCAAAGATAAAACAGGTACTTATCAATATATTGTTTATCGTGCTGGCATTTACGGTGCAGAACTGCGTATTTCCCCTGCTTCCGTTTTTGTCGGCAACGCCCAATCTGCTTTTAATCCTTACGTTTTCCTTTGGTTTTATCCACGGAAAGAACGCGGGGATGTTTTACGGCGTCTTTTCAGGCCTTTTACTGGATCTTTTCTACAGCGGGCCTTTTGGTTTTTATACCCTGATATATATTTATATCGGCTATGCCAACGGCATCTTTACCAAATACTATTATGAAGACTACATCACCCTTCCGCTGATACTCAGCATTTTCAACGGAATCTGGTACAGCATGTATATATACGTCTTCCGTTTCTTAATCCGCGGACGTCTGAACCTTCCTTATTATTTCAGGAACATCATGCTTCCGGAGATTATATTTACCGCAGTTACCACCCTTTTGATTTACAGGCTGTTCCTTTCCGCCAGCAGACGCGTGGAGGATATAGGAAAAAGGAGAGACACAAAACTTGTTTGACGAACTGTTAGAAATAGTAAAAGAATTTTTCAAGAAGCTGTTCAGCTCACGGCTCTTTGCACTTTCCGTGATATTTACCGTCATGTTTGCCGGGCTGTTAGGCAAGCTGTTCCAGATGCAGATTCTGGACGGAAGCGAATACCAGGAAACCTATATGCAGAGGACGGAAAAAAGCGTCACGACACCGGGGTCCAGGGGCAACATCTATGACAGGAACGGCAACAGGCTGGCTTATAATGAGCTGGCTTATTCCGTCACCATACAGGATTTGGGGGATTATCCCAGGCCCAGTTCCCGCAACCAGATGCTCTACCGCCTGGTACGGATACTGGACCGCCGCGGGGAGACCGTGGAAGGCAAATTCGAGATTGCCCTTGATCAGAACGGCGAGATGTTCTTTACATCCAGTTCTGATTCCGCCAGAACCCGTTTCTTCCTGAACTTTTACGGTCTTTCTTCCACCGCAAGCCTCAACGACCCAAAGGGCAAGTATCCCACCAACATCACGGCCAGAGAGGCCTTTGAGCGCAAGAAGGTGGACTATGAGCTGGATAAGATGAAGGATGAAAAAGGCAATCCCCTGGTCATACCGGACAACATTGCCCTTGACATGATAAACATTATCTACACCATGAAGCTGACCGAATACCAGAAGTACGAGACCACCACCGTGGCCACCAATATCAGCAATGAGACCATGGTGGAAATCAATGAAAACGCCGCGGACTTAAAGGGCGTCACGGTGGAGCAGTCCTATGTGCGCAGGTATGAGGACAGCATCTATTTCGCCCCTATCATCGGCTATACCGGCAAGGTTCAGGAGGACCAGCTGTCCTCCCTGAACGAACAGTGGCACCAGTCCGACGAGGCCGCCGGCCTGCCGGAAGACGCCCCGGACAAATACGATCTCAACGATATTGTGGGCCGTATCGGAATCGAGAAATCCATGGAGCTGGAGCTTCAGGGAGAAAAAGGCTACTCCAGGATGTATGTGGACAACATGGGACGTCCCCGCGAAATCATTGAAAAGACGGACGCCAAGGCCGGGGATGATGTGTACCTGACCATTGACAGGGACCTGCAGATTGCTGTTTACAAGCTGATTGAGCAGCAGCTGGCCGGTATCATCAGCTACCATCTCCAGTACGATGATTTGGACCCTGATAAGACCTATGACCCTTCCAAGATACCCATTCCTGTAAAGGACGCATATTACCAGCTGATTAACAACAATGTGCTGTCCCTGATGGATATGTCCCAGGAGGGGGCGTCTGACATTGAAAAACAGATTTACAGCAAATACGAGACATCCAGGGAACAGATACTCGCGGCGATACGGAACGAGCTTCTCAGCTCCCATGCCCTGGCCATGAACGATCTTCCCAAGGACATGGCTACTTATATGAATTATATCTATGCTTATCTGTCTGACGGGTCCGTAGGTATCATACAGAAGGATAAGATTGATCAGTCCTCGCCGGAATACCAGGCTTGGAGAGAAGGCACCATCAGCCTGAGGGACTATATCTACAGCGGAATCGCGGGAAACTGGGTGGACACCACCCATCTGGACGTGACCAGCAAATATTCCGATGCCGACGACATATTCACCCAGCTGGTGGACCATGTCATCGACTCCCTGCGCAGCGACAACAAATTCACAAAGCGCATGTTCCGTTACCTGATTAATGACGAGGTCATAACAGGCCGTGAGCTCTGTCTGGCCCTTTATGCCCAGGGTGTCCTGGCTTATGACGCCCAGGCCATAGCAGCTCTCCAGATGGGGGATTCCACCTACACCTACCAGTTTATCAAGGAGAAGATATCCAACCTGGAGCTGACGCCGGCACAGCTGGCCCTGGACCCGTGTACGGCCGGAGTAGTGGTAACGGACGTAAAGACGGGAGAGGTGCGGGCCCTGGTCACATACCCCAGCTATGACAATAACCTGATGTCAGGCAGCGTGGACGCAGCTTATTTCAGCCAGCTCCAGGACGATATGTCCAGACCACTGTACAACAACGCGACTCAGGCCCAGAAGGCTCCGGGCTCCACCTTTAAGCCCATCACGGCTGTGGCAGCCCTGGAAGAGGGCGTGATTGGGCTTCAGGACACCATCGAGTGTACCGGTATATACGACCAGATTTCCAAGCCCATCAAGTGCTGGATCTGGCCCGGACGCCATAACAGCGAGAACATCGAAGAAGGCATACAGAACTCCTGCAACTACTTCTTCGCCGAGCTGGCCCACAGGCTCTGTATGAAGCCGGACGGCACCTATTCGCCGGACCAGGGTCTTGCCACTCTGCGCAAATACGCAACCCTTTTCGGTCTGGACCACACCTCAGGTGTGGAGATTTCCGAGAACGAGCCCCAGATATCATCGGAGGACCCGGAGCGTTCCGCCATGGGACAGGGCACCCATTCCTACACCAATGTCCAGCTTTCCCGCTATGTGGCTGCCCTTGCCAACCGCGGAAATGTATTTGAGCTGAGCCTTTTAGATAAACTTACCGACTCTGACGGCAACCTGATTAAGGACTATACCCCTGCCATAAGCTCCCATGTGGACGCGGCTGACAGTACCTGGGACGCAGTCCAGACCGGTATGCGCAGGGTAATCACAGACAGCTCCGCCAAGAGCATTTTCTCCGACCTCCCCGTGGAGGTGGCAGGCAAAACCGGAACAGCCCAGGAGGACAAGAGCCGTTCCAACCATGCCTTCTTCGTGTCCTTTGCGCCTTACAGCCATCCGGAAATCGCCGTGACTGTAAATATTCCTTACGGTTATGCGGGAACTAACGCCGCAACCCTTGGCAAAAAGGTGTACGAGTATTATTATAAATATACCACCCTGGAGCAGATAGAAAGCTCCGGTGCATTAGGTGTATCAAATGTAAA
>ERZ894236.487-NODE-487-length-46957-cov-26.3182_pt1 | contig 46957 bp, 37 predicted proteins | sample MGYA00380297_ERZ894236 | MGnify/ENA primary metagenome ERZ894236 (study PRJEB32331, sample SAMN06328420) | human gut metagenome | biome: human gut microbiome; feature: stool | host: Homo sapiens | collected 2014-08-04 ... | reverse complement strand
GGATTGGTGATTTCCATACACCGGACAGGTGATGGATTTCACCCCGGATTATTCAATTATAGGAGCGGTATGGATCAATTTTATGGTGATATCGTAAAAGAACTGAACGCAGGTGTGAGCAGAAAAGATGTCTATTGTCATCTGCTCAAAAAAGGTTATAAGGGTAAGCATTCGGCTGCTTATGATTATATGAATAAAATCATAAAGCGAGAGCATATTGATGTAGCTGTTTATAAAAGTTCTTCTGCAGAGGTTATTCAAAAACGGAAGAAACTGCAACAATATGACCATATTTCACGAGCAGGCATTTTTCGTTTTCTTTGGATGAACGCTGACTTGAGCAAGGCACATTGCATTTATATTATGGAGCATTATCCTAAAATCCGTCAGTTAGATATATGTATCCGAGAATTTCGAAATATATACGATCAAAAAAATATGGTGCTGCTTTATTTATTCATTGAAAAGTATAAACTATCAGAAATACAGGAATTATCCCGCTTTGCAGCTGGGCTTGAAAAAGATATTGAAGCAGTCGAAAATTCAGTTGCAAGCCCTCTATCTAATGGATTTGTTGAAGGGACAAATAACAAATTAAAAATGGTAAAGCGTACAATGTATGGACGATGCAGCCGTCAGTTATTAGAAGCAAAACTTATGTATCGCCCTAATGTATAAATACCAAAATATGCGGAAGAACCCTCAAGCCACGGAATACTCAATCTGGAAAGTAAGCGCCAAATATTCCTGCGGATTTTCTATTTTCCTGGTTTCCTCTATAATTGTAGATGAAAGATATTTAGACTATTTCACTACAATTACGGAGGATAGGTTATGACAACTACTCGCAAAGCCCGTGTTCCGATGGCGGAACAGATCCGGCTTATCAATGAATGCCGCCAAAGCGGCATGACAGATGCTGACTGGTGTCGTGAAAACGATATCGCAGTAAGCACTTTTTATAACTGGGTCAGCCGCTGCAGAAAAGCAGCAGCGGATCAGATCCCGGCACCGAATTATGGTCATTGTGGGATCGCGCATTCAAAACAGGATGTGGTTCCCATTGACATTGTTTCGGATCACCTTCCAGAACAGCATATAGCATCGCAGATGCACCAAACGAACCTTGACAATTCACATACGATTGAAGTGTCCATGAATAATGTAACAATCCGCATCAGCAATGATGCCGATCCTGCCCTGCTCACCAGGACACTCCGCCTGATCCGGGAGACCTCATGTTAGGTGATATCTCCGGCCTCGAAAAAATCTACATTGTCTGCGGCTATACCGATATGCGCAAATCGATCGATGGTCTCTGTGCCATTATCGAAGACCAGCTTAAGATGGATCCGACATCCAGTGCGCTCTTCCTGTTCTGTGGAAGAAGACGGGACAGGATCAAAGCTCTGTTCCATGAACCGGATGGTTTTGTCCTGGTCTATAAACGGTTGTCTATCCGGGGCGGGTATCAATGGCCAAGGAAGCAGTCGGAAGTCCGGAATCTTTCCTGGAGGGAGTTCGACTGGCTAATGTCAGGAATTGATATCGACCAGCCAAAAGCACTCAAAGCAGAGTAAAAAAGCATCTGGATCCTGGTAAAAATCCTGCACAGAAAAATGTCAGGTTTCCTTATAAATTCAGCGTTTTTCAGTACTTGTTTTCCTTTAGGAATGGCTGTGTTTCTGGTATAATAAAGGTGTTAAATTCAAGGAGAAAACGATGGCTTCCAGTGCAAAAGACATCCAGCTGCGAGAGCTGAAGGATACCATAACACAACTGAAAACAATGATCTCTGAGCAGACGGAATTGATCAGATCTCTCCGTCTTGTTATTGATGAAAAAACCAGCCATGAAAAAGCCCTTCAGGAACAGGTGGACTATCTTACCAAAAAGCTTTTCGGTTCTTCCAGCGAAAGAAGGACCGATGACATTCCGGGACAACAGCACCTTTTTGATGAAGCGGAAGTGGAACAAGATCTTTCCCTGTTGGAAGAAGAGACTGTGATCCGGGAGCATACCCGCAAGAAGAAATCAACCCATGAGGATCTTTTTAAAGGCCTGAAGGTTGAAAAAGTAGTCATTCCTCTTCCGGAAGAAGATCAGGTCTGCCCGGTCTGTGGTACGCAGATGGTTCTGATCGGTGAAGAGTATGTCCGCCGTGAGCTGGAATTCATTCCGGCAACATGTAAAGTGATCGAATACTACAGCCAGAGTTATGGATGTCCGTGCTGTAAGGAAGGATTGGGAGACACAGAAAAACCTGTGATCGTAAAGTCTCAGGTTCCGCAGGCCCTGGTAGGAAAAGGCCCAGCGACCGCATCCACCGTTGCATGGACGATGTATCAGAAATACGCCAATGGACTTCCCCTTTACCGTCAGGAGAAAGACTGGAGACAGTATGGTGCCCAGTTCAGCAGGACGACACTGGCCAACTGGATTATCTATTGCTCCAGGAATTACTTTCAGCCAATGTATGATTACTTCCACAGGGAACTGCTGAAGCGCAGTTTTGCAATGGCAGATGAGACTAGAGTCCAGGTATTGAAGGAAGAAGATCGCCGGGCACAGACGCAATCCTTCATGTGGCTGTTCCGCAGCGGCGAAGATGGTCTTTCCGCCATTATCTTATATGGCTATTCTCCAACCAGGAGTGGCAGCTATGCAAAGGAGTTTCTGGAAGGCTATCACGGATATCTGGAAACGGATGGTTACCAGGGCTACAACAGCCTGCCGGATATCAAACGATGTTCCTGTTGGGCACACATCCGCCGGTACTTTATCGACGCCGTTCCCAAAGGGAAACAGTATGATTACAGCCAGCCAGCAGTACAGGGAGTCCAGTACTGTAACCGCCTGTTTGCCATAGAAGATTCCATTAACAAAAAATATCCCGGTGATTATGAAAAACGTAAGCAGCTGCGTCTCGAGAAGGAAAAACCTGTTCTGGAGGCTTTCTGGTCGTGGATTGAGCAGCAAAAGCCAGTCCGAAATACCCGCATGGATAAAGCGGTGAATTATGTCCTTAACCGGCGGGAAACAGCGGAGACCTATCTGGAGGATGGTCGCTGTAGTTTCACAAACAATCTCAGCGAGAACGCGATCCGTCCGTTTGCAGTTGGCCGTAAAAACTGGCTGTTCAGTGATTCTGTAGAAGGAGCCAATGCCAGTGCTGTAGTCTATACAATGGTTGAAATGGCAAAGGCACACGCCCTGAACATTTACGAATATCTGAAATTTCTACTGGATCATCGTCCAACGAAGGAGATGACTGATGCTCAGCTCGCAGAGCTTGCACCCTGGAGTGAAAAACTCCAATCTATCAAAAATCGCATGTGAATTATAGTGAATTACTCCAACTCGCAAAGGGCTGGGGTAATTTTATATCTGACCGCATTATTATTTGGCGGTTACTCTGGAAAGGGCAGGTTAAACTGAAAATAGACAACCGCCTCCAAAAAGAGGATGATTGTCTACAGTCTGATGCAAGGGGCTTTCCCCCTTGCATTCTATTTTCTCGTCACAATCATCAACTCAATCACGTCTGAAGAGATCCCGTGTATATACTTTCTCTTTTACATCGTCCAGACAACTATCATATCTGTTTGCAATAATTGCATTTGCAATCCGCTTGAATTGATTAAGGTCATTCACTATTTTACTTCCAAAAAATGTGGTGCCATCTTCCAATGTTGGCTCATATACAATAACCGTAGCACCTTTGGCTTTGATTCGTTTCATTACACCCTGAATGGAACTCTGTCTAAAATTATCTGAATTAGATTTCATTGTAAGGCGATAAACACCAATTACTACCTCATGTTCTTTAGTAGAATCATATATGTTTTCATCTTCATATGAATAATACCCAGCCATCTGAAGAACACGATCTGCTATAAAGTCTTTTCTTGTCCGATTACTCTCTACTATGGCAGACATCATGTTCTGTGGAACATCCTCATAATTAGCAAGTAGCTGTTTCGTGTCTTTTGGCAGACAATATCCACCATATCCAAAACTTGGATTGTTATAATGATTTCCAATTCGAGGATCAAGGCATACACCATCAATAATCTGCTGTGTATTCAGTCCTTTCATCTCTGCATATGTATCTAATTCATTAAAATAGGAGACACGTAAAGCCAAATATGTATTGGCAAACAATTTAACTGCTTCCGCTTCTGTAAATCCCATAACTAATGTATCAATGTCTTCTTTAATTGCACCTTCCTGTAAAAGGTTCGCAAATAAATTTGCAACCTTCACAAGACGTTCATTTTCCAAATCTGTACCAACAATAATACGACTTGGATAAAGGTTGTCATACAACGCTTTTGATTCCCGGAGAAATTCCGGACTGAAAATAATATTATCACAATGATATTTTTCACGAACTGAAGCTGTAAATCCTACCGGAATTGTTGATTTAATAACCATAATTGCATCCGGGTTATATTCAATAACCAACTTAATTACTGCTTCTACTGCTGATGTATCAAAGAAATTCTTCTTACTATCATAATTCGTTGGTGCCGCAATAACTACAAAATCTGCATCCTTATAAGCTGCTTCTATATCTAAAGTCGCCGTTAAATTTAACTCTTTTTCTTTTAAATATTTTTCAATATACTCATCCTGGATTGGACTTATTCTTTTGTTGATCTTCTCAACTTTTTCTGGAACAATATCCACTGCCATTACTTCATGATTTTGAGATAAAAGTGTAGCAATAGACAATCCCACATACCCAGTTCCTGCAACTGCAATTTTCATTATTATTTCCTCGTTTATTTACTATTATTTTCTTTGGTTTGTAACCTATTTAAATAATACATATTAACCTGATTAACTGAAATTTGTGCGTCATGATAATATCCATCATTCAACACATACAATACATTATTAACAATTGTTATCCCTTCAATAGCATATGAATCCTTTAAAATATACAGTGGTTCAACTTTGCTCGTTTTTAAATCCACTGTGTAAATGTAACTATCTCCATGATAATCTGCACCCGCTGAAAAATATATCAATTCATTTTCTTCATCTAAGAACAACTGATCTTGTCCATTTATATGTGCTTTTATTGTTTTTTTTACCGTCCCATCATATGAGCAATTATATAAATAATCCTTTGTCAAAATCCAAAGTGTACCACTTCTAGTATCATTTGCAATACCAGACGGTTCTTTAATATCAAAATTCCCTATTTCATTTCCATCTCCATCTATATGACGAACTTTATTTTCTCCATAAGAACATAACCAAATAGTTCCGTCTGTTGACTTAGTAACTCCTTGTATATCACTCATATCATTATAATTCAAATAACAAGGTATACTTCTTTTGATAGCTGAAAAGTCTTTTTCGATTATTTCGATAGTGGCCTGAAATTTATCATCATCTGGTTTGTATTTACCTCCATTTCCTATTAAAAAGCAATTTTCCTCCTCGTCCCAAAAAAGTCCTGTACATGTGAATCCCACATTGTTTTTTTCCTTATCGGGTAATTTTAGTATTTTATTTGCATATATTTTGTCACATTTTCCCAGTTCAATTTTTGCCTTAATATGTGATAAAATTATACATCCTAATACCAAAATAGCAACGCAAGAAAGCAACACAAACACTAAACTTTTTTTCTTTTTCATAGTTTCTTTCCTTTTCTCAATTCCGGCATCCATTTTTTTCTTGTTACTATCAAAAATACGAGCATAACTACTGCTAACAAATATCTAACACCTATATTTCTATATACAGCTACCATAGATAATGCAATAATACTTGTAACCACAAGTATTATCATTTGCAATTTTGTATTAAAATAATTATTCATTTGAATCTCATTAGCAGCGCACTCTTTTCTTGCCAATATAGAATACAATATCATAACCGTAATATAACTCGCTAACGAAGTATATCCACCGGCAACATATCCAAATAATGGAATAAAAATAGCATTTAAAATTATATTGCTAATAGCAGCAAATACTGATGCAAATAAAATATATTTAGTTTTCTTGTAATAAAACAGTACATTTACATATTGTTGATATATATACATTACAATAACACTAATTGCTAATGGGGGCATAACCCATATTGCTTGTAAATATTTTTCCCCCCCCAATACTAAAATTAATTCTGGAGCCATTACAATCTCTGCGACAGCACAAAAAGATACTATAACTGTTCCCACTGTTATCAATCTACTTTTATCTTTTGACGAATCTTTTATCTTCAATTCTTTAAATAACCATGCTTGTAAAGATAAATTTAATGCCCCGCTTATAACAAAAATAACCATAGCTGCACTATATGATACACTATATAAGGCAGCATCTTCATATCCATCAATTTTTTGTATCATTAAACGATCCGAATGATTTAACAATATCATTGATAAATAATATGGCATTAATGGCAAATTATATCTCAATGCATCTATTGCAAAGTCTTTTTTCCATAAGGTAAAACTCCCTTTGTAATTGGATATAAAAAATGGAATTGCAACACCTAATTGAATTATTGTCCTTGTAGCTACTACATAAAATATAGGATTATCTAAATCAAGAAAAACTGTTAATGCACCAATAATTGGTCCAATAAGACCATATACTATTATCGCAAATAACATTTTTTTGTACTGATTATCAACCCTTTGTCTTGATGACCATAGCCCGAAGCTTATAGTCCCTATAAAAGAACATATCATCATTATACTTAATGAGGTACTTATCCCTGTAACACTATTAACTATTTTGTGATACATTAAATATACTAGCATCCAAATCATAATCAGTATAATACTTAATGATTGCATAGTAGCTGTATATGTTGTTCTATTTTCATCGTCTCTTACTAATCCAGCAACATAACCATTACTATATATTCTTAATGTGATGACAATTTCAAATATTTCTAGCCAAGACATAAAAACGCTATATATTCCAAATTCCTCTGTAGACAAGTAATGCGTCAGTATTATCATGACCATCCAAGGAGCAATTTTTTGAATTATATTTCCTACTGCATACCAAGTAGCAGCTTTGATTTCTACTGACACATCTCTATATTTTTTTACAATTTTTTTAAGAATAAATCTCATATTACCTAACTCTCTATTCCTATCCTATCTACATCTATTGACTGATACAATTCACTATTTCCAAAAAAGAAAATTGCTATAAAAATAGTTGATAAATAATGAATCCATATACTTGATCCTGTCATCCCAATGCCAACATAGCACAAAAGTAGAAAATAAATAAATTTTCTACACCTTACAGGTGCGATATATTTTAATGTTCTACTGCGAATTAATGTAATCCCAATAACAATAATAGTTCCCCATATTCCAAAAAATGTTAATAATTGCAAAATTACATTATGTGCATAATAGTATTCTCCCGAAGTAATGTATAACGGAATTCCAAATCCTCCAGGTAAACCCATTCTTCCTTTTACATACTCTATACATGCAGAATAAATGTAATCCCTATTAGTCAAATAAATTTCATTACTCTTTATTTGATTTATTAATAGAGTTACGCTTCGAGACTGCATTCCATATTGTTCCAATTTTTGACTTATCCAATATAAAATCTCAATCAAGTTGTTAAACAAAATATAAGCAGCTATCACTAACCCCACAATAATTATTAGCTTTTTCCATAGTTTAATTCTTCCTGAATATACATATGCAAATAAAATCATGCACGCTGATATTGCTGCTGACATACGACCACCTAAAACAGCAGTCACAAGAATATTGAAAGCAACATTAACATATAACCATTTCTTTTTTTCAATTCCCTGAAGTACCATATATGAACCAATAAATACATTTGGTACGCATATACTTGTAAATATCGAATAGTGCACTAATCCTTGTTTAAACAATATAATCGCAACTAAAACCAATGGTAAATTTAGTCTAGAAAACCTCCACCATTTCTCAATAAAAATGTTCAGATTGAATAAGTTATTTGAAACGCATAAGCATGGCACTATTATACCAACCAACGCTTGTATGCCTTCTATGAATACATAGTATTGATAAGGAACTACCATATAATTAACCAATATCATAGCAAAAAAGATAAATAAAAATGCAAACACCCGCTTATTAATACTCATTGTAGTTCCTATCGCTACTATTGCAAGTGTCATGTATATAATGTATTGATATAACGATGATATTTTAAAAGTATTTTCCAAAATATTCGCAAAGTATGGAACATAAATATATATTACTAAAATATTTGCAAGTACCGTACTTTTCAGTATTAGATTTCTTTGTACATTTCTCATACCGCACCCTATCTTTTGCGTTTTCTTATTACTTTGTTATATATTTCTTTCCAATCATATAAAGCTGTTTTTAAAAATATTAAAGGATATTTTCTTTCATAGCTATTCTTTTTCTTTTTGTCCCAAATTTCATTATTATCTGCCAATTTTTGTGAAAAAGCGTCTTTAACTTCTTCTGATAACCATTCTCTACCATCTTCACAAACTCTATTTCGAATATCAGAATATGTTGGAGTCTCTAATTCCGGTACAACACCTAAAGTTAAAAATGCATGACCATTATAGCAATATGGTTGTCTACAATGTTTTCCCACTGGATTAAATATTACTGGCTGCTCAGGATATTTAAATATATTTTGATTACTAAGTTGTCCATAGCATGGTTTAGCTGCCCCAGTTCCCAAATCAACATACAGAGTCCAAGCTCCTGCGTAACAAAAGTCTTCTATTTTTTTCTGAAAAATATCCAATTTAAAATTAAACATTGTCGAATTGAATTTTTTCCAAACAGCTTCATATTCTTCTCTTGACATAGATGTTAAAAGATCTTTTTTCTCAGTCAAATCATTTCGACCTACAGTAATCTGACATACAGCTCCTAACTCTGATTTACAGAGGTTTATAATATCATCAATGTCGGAAATCAACCCATCATATGGCATTAATTCAACAGTAAATGAACATCCCCTTTCCCACATCTTTTTTACATTTGAAAAATATCTATCTAACAATCCTCTTTTCTTTAATTCTGCATAATGAAAAGAAAACTTAAATTCTAAATGTTTCAGCAAGTTTCTTGGAAATTCAGCAATTTCATCAAACCGACTTGTTAATGTTCCATTTGTCACAACCTCTAAGAAATGTCCTTGTAATAATAATTGATAAATATACTGTGGCATTTCTTTTGGAATAAGAGTTTCTCCTCCTCCTGTCAAGTTTATAATACATGTTCCGCCTAACCTCTCTTTTGAAAGACATTTTCCAACATGTTCTGGACTATACAAAAATTTAGCTGCTCCTTTTTCAGTTTCTTTCAGTGCGGAAATATAACAGTATTCACATTTAAGATTACAATTTTTTATTGGCACATTAATAACTAACAATCTTTTAATATCCATGTTTAATCCTTTCGTATTACCTCTGCCATTCTCTCAAAATAGTTTAGTGTTTTTTCTCTATCATATTCTTTATGTTTCCATACATTTACATTTTCTAACTTTTCAAATACTACATTTAACGAATTAACTCTTATAATCATATTGGTATCTTCAATCCATTCTGCTACTCCAAAAACTTTGCCTGTTTTATTATCTAAAACAATACATGGAGTACCATTCAACACAGAAAACAGCATTGCATGTAACCGATCTGTTATAGTAATTTCTCCATTTTTGAATGTTTCCCATGACTTTTGCAATTCATCCATTCTTTTTTTCAAAATAACAGGAGACTTTATAACAGTACTAACATTCCTAACATTATACTTTTGTTTAATTTTTGAAAAAAAATCATTTACATTTTCTTGTTGAGATTCGCAATCTTCTCGAATACATATATTTATTACTTTCTCATATTTAACAGATTTCTCTTTTGCTATTATATCTTTTCCATATAAAACCATATCTGGCATCAGATATACGCCTGAATTTCCAGTAAATTCAAATTTCTGTTTTATAAAATTGAAAGATTTTTTTTCTCTTACAAATATATATAAGCTACTATGATGTTTTAATATTTCATTCGTAATTCTATATTCTTTATCTCCGAATTCATCAGGAGTGTAATATGCTGTTTGTGGAAGAATAACAATCTTATTATTGGGATAGGATTGCACAATCTCACGAATGACCATTTCATTGTGTATCCATAAATTTCCCATCCAACCACCGCCTGAAATTACAACTAAATCTCCCGGTGTTATATATTTTTTTATCTTTTCTTTTTTTGTGTGATACATTGGCATCAATATTTCACAATATTCATATTCAGGGAAAAAATCTTCAAAAAAATATTGTTCTTGAATTGCAATCGCATGATCTCCCAAGTTTCCATGCATAGGCGTTCCAAATAAAACCACCTTTTTTTTCTGACCTTCTTTTAACCTTTTCATCGTCATACGCCACCTTGGGTCGGCAACTAACAATTTAATTCTTTCTTTTAAAATATTCATTATATCCCTCAAAAAAATATTTAAAATTGTTTTCTTTTTTTATTACTAAATCTCTTAGTAACACTAATAAGCAAACAAATATATTAAAATTTTTACCATATATTGCACCTTTAGCAATAATTTGTTTATTACTACTACCATTTTCTTTCTTTTTATGATAAACCATTATCTCAGGTTTATAAAATATAGCTTCTTTTTCGTAATTATTTAAAAGAAAATCCACCTCTTCACCACAAATAAACTCACTTCCAAGTCCTAACCGCTCGTCAAAATTTTTATACATAAGTAAATCCTTTTTAAATGCTACTTCAATAGATGATTTTGACATAAGCTGTAATCTATGCTTTATATATCCTTCAGTTGAATTATAGTTTTTGTAAAAAATATTTTGTTCTGGATCATAAATTTGAGATAAGACAATTTTAGCAGATCTTCTTTCTATAAAAGTATTAACAATAACTTCAAATGCATTTATCGGATACCAACAGTCATCATCTGACAATATAACTATTTCTCCTAATGCTTCTTTTAAACCTTTATTTCTAGCTCTTGATAATCCTTTTATATTCATTTGAATTTGTTTTATATCCAAATTACTATACTGACAAACTATATTTTTTACCTTTTCGTGATTATCCTGTGTGACAAATATAACTTCAAAGTCTTTATATGATTGTTTTTCCAAAGTCTCTAACAGTTGGTTAATTTCTTTTTCTCTTGTTCCAAGAGTTGGAACCAATACTGATATTTTCATCTTTTTCCCTACTTAATTTTTAGCACTTTAATTGCACACCAGTATGCAATATGATAAACACTTCTCACTATACTAAGGTGTTCTATATCTCTATATAAAATCCAATGATACTTAATCACTTTAAGTTTATTACTTGAAATAGAATTTTGCCTTATTCTATATTGCATAAGTACTGACTTCATACCGTATATATTTTTTTCCTTTTTCAGCATCTGTAGCCACAATGCATCATCATTTCGTTTCCGGATATTTGGCACTTTAAATTTTCCCATCTTTTCTACATTATACATAACTGTAGAATTTCCTACTGGGCAATCTAATAATATCCGATTATAATCAGCTTTAGGTACAGTATTAATAACTTTATTTAATGATTCGCCTTTCTCGTCAATCTGTTCATATGCAGTACAAGAAAATGCAACATCATATCTTTTCATAAATGACAATTGTTTTTTCAATTTATCTGCTGACCAAATATCATCTGAATCCAAAAATGCCATGTACTGTCCATTCGCCAATTCCATTGCCTTTGTTCTTGCTACAGCTGCCCCTGAATTATTCTCTAAACAAAAGTATTTGATTCTATTATCCTTTTTTATATATTCACCTACAACTTCTCTTGTATTATCTGTTGAGCAATCATCAACAATAATCATCTCCCATTGCTGATACGTTTGTGCCAGAACTGATTCAATCGTTTCTTCTATAAAACGTGCACAATTGTATGTTGGTGTAATAACTGATACTAATCCTTTTTCCATACGCTTTTCCTACCTAATTACAGCAAAAACTGTTTTTATCATTGTTTTTATATCTTGTAAAAAATTAAATTGTTTAATACTTTCAAGATTATATTTCATCTTTTCTGGAAGTACTTTTTCTATATAAACCTTGTCTACATCATCTGCCTTATCCAGCAGATCTGCTTCATCTTTATATTTAATACTCGCCTCTGAAGTAACTCCCGCCGGTAATAATAATGTAGCAAACATTTCTGGTGTATAACTTTTTACATAATGTGTACTTTCTGGTCTAGTACCTACCAGTGTCATATCTCCCAGAATAATATTAATTAGTTGTGGTAACTCATCCAAACGATATTTACGAAGTTTCTCACCCACTTTCGTAACCCGACTATCATTAGATACTGTAACCTGTGTTCCAATTTTATCCGCATTAGCAACCATTGTACGGAATTTAAATATTCTGAATTTTCTTCCATACTGCGTAACTCGCTCCTGCCGATAAAATACTCCTCCTTTTGAGTCTCTTACGATCATAATAGAAATAGCAATTAACACAGGAGAAAATGTTACAAGCATGACAGATGCAGAAAATACATCAAATCCTCTTTTTAATGTCAGACTAATTTTTTTCTTTTTTAAGCTATCATAATACGGGCCAACTTCCTCCGTTTGCATATATTTTGGTAATTTATCCCATTCTCGTAACATAGTTATCTCCCATTTCTACTATCATATTTAAATATAATCTTTCACGATTACACTAAACTGCTCGATTTCATAATCCACTTCTCCATTTATAAGTTTGATATGAAGTGGCAATGCAATTCCATTTTCAAATCTTATATACATTTGATTGACTTTTAGTACTAAATTTCTTATTTATATATATTCTTTAACTATATCCTTGAAGTTCTCAATCACATATTCCACATCATCATTGGACAGCTTTGTATGTAACGGTAAAGTTATCAAATTATGATAATAATCATAAGCATTCGGAAAATCCTTAATATCCCAACCATATGCTTTATAAGCTGTCATCATTGGAAGAGGCTTATAATGCACATTGGTTGCAACTCCGTTTTCTGCCATTTTTTCAATTATTTCATTTCGTTGTTCTTCATTAATTTCTGGTATTCTGGTAAGATATAAATGTCCGCTACTATTATAGTCCTCACCATAGTGCTGTGAATGAAATACTCCTAGCTCATCGCATACCGCATCGTATTTTTTAATAATCTCTTTTCTTCTTTCTAACAATCCAGGATAACGATCAAGCTGGCGGAGACCAATAGCTGCCATAATATCTGTCATATTACATTTATACCAAGGTCCAATAATGTCATATTCCCATGCCCCTAGCTTTGTCTTTGCAAGAGCATCTTTATTCTGTCCATGGAGACTAAGTAATTGATATTTTTTATAAAGTTCTTCTCCATCCACATTTGGAATATTCCATGTGGATGCTCCACCTTCCGCAGTTGTAAAATTCTTAACAGCATGAAAACTAAACGATGTAAAATCTGCCACTTCACCAGCCATCTTTCCATGACGAGATGCCCCCAGTGCATGAGCACAATCTGATACAATTGCAACACGTCCCAATGCTTCTTGAATAGCATTTGAAGGTTTAAAAATATTCTTCTTATTTTCAACAGCTTGGAAAATACGCTCGTAATCACACATTATTCCACCAAGATCGACAGGAATAATTGCTTTTGTTCTCTCGGTTATTGCAGCTTCCATTGCATCATAATCCATCTCCGGAGAATGAGTTTTTGAGTCACCATTTTTCTGTGAATCCACAAAAATTACAGTTGCACCACAATGAATCGCAGCTGACGCAGACGCTGTGTAGGTATATGCAGGCACAATCACCTCATCCCCAGGACCTACTCCTAAAATACGAAGGTTCATTTCTTCGGAAGCTGTTGCTGAATTTAAACATACAACTTTGCCAGTATGACAAACCTCTGCTAATCGCTTCTCTAGCTCCTTTGTTCTCGGTCCTGTTGTAATCCATCCCGATTGAAGAGCTTCAACTACTTCTTGAATTTCTAATTTTGATATGTCAGGCGGACTGAATGGTACTTTTCTCGGTTCTAAATCTTTCATCATCTTTGTACACTCCCAAATCATTCTCAAGAAAAGCTCGGTTCAGTACCAAACTGCTTTTCATAATCTTTTTCCCAATTTTCATTTGACAGTTTTGCAAGTGGTGTTTTCCACTCACCCATTTCAATGACAATTTTTCCATCCTGCGTACTAATTGATGTAGCTATCTTATTTTTGCTAAATTCACTTTCTTCCAAAAACCACATCACCACTTTTTACTCCTGCCAGTTTCATTGCAAGATGAAGAGCTGCTGTTCCGGCAGATAATGCCACTGCGTATTTACATCCAACAAGCTCTGCCATCTGTTTTTCAACTTCGTTTATGTTTTCTCCCACCGTTGACATCCAGTTCGTTTCATACGCTTCCATTACATATGACATACTATCAGGGTACATGCTGGGTGTACTCAACCACTGCTTGGATAAAAATGCATTAAATTCATTTTCTTTACTAAACATTGCTACTCCTCCTGAGTTTCCTGGCCTCTTTTCAAAATATATTTTCACTTTAATGTATATAAAAAAGTTAATTTCAAAATTATATGCAAGCATTAAAAAGACCCGCATCAGAAATCTCTCTCTAATACGAGTCCATTATTGTTCCTATAGGTTTTTGGGAGGGTTAATTAAATTCAGTAATCAAGAAATCAGATTCTCGTTCTTCACAAACGTCCTGCCTTATATTTTTCCTATAGGAACAGTCCAAGACATTCTCGCGAGATTTATTTCTTGACTGTTCCACCTTAACACGCTTTTTAATTGTTATCAATATACATTTTACGAATGACAATTAGCCTACCAGATCTTGTTCCGTGCAGGCTTAGTCATTCCTCCTTATTGTATTTTTCGCTCTGAAAATTGGGTTAATCATGAGCAACCTAAAAGCCACCTGTTTGATTAGTAGTTAGAGGCGCTTAATTGAACCACGCAGAGAAAAATCTACAAATAAAGGAAACAACTAAGCTCTCAACCCCTTATAAATACTGAGTTTCTCTTGGTTGTCCCTATTATATAATTATCCTTGAATGTTCATCTTCATCATGTTTTCTTTCACACTACTCATTTTTCAATATCTCCTTTTATTTCTAAATCATGTTGACTTGATGCGAGCCTGTTCGTCCTGCTGTGAAATGCAGACCGCTACCCCATTTATAAATAATCAGGGATCAGATTCCCAGTTATTTGTTTCATTCGTGTTTCTTCTTAATAAATTAGAGGGCACTCTTTTATTACCGTATCCAGGAAATACCCTGAACTCCCCTGTAACTTTTTTATCGCCATATCCAGTGTCCTTAAATTTCCCCGTTATATTCTTATTCCCATAACTTGAAACAACATCTTTGGTGAAAAAGCCAGACAAATTCCATCCCTTTCACCAAAAGTCCACCCTCAAAGCACCCCATTTTAAGCCATTTATACATGATTTATGTATAAATTTCTGGTTTCTGAATATTTATACGTTTCTTTGCTTCCGTACGGTCTTACCTATGTCAATAAACATTTCACTGCTTCAAATTACATAATTTCACTTTAGCGCTCTAGCACTTTACTCTACATTGAGATTATGCATTTGTACAGAAAGTCAATTTATTGTGGAATATATACAAAAAATAGGATCTGAATAGTGTTATTTAAGCCACTTTCTTGTTACTAATGCCAGTGGAACTTTTGTTACCGAGTAAACTAAAGCTTGAAAAAACCGTGAAGCTTTCTGCTGGCTTTTTGCACCATATTACTACAAATGCATGAGCTGTATCAGTCATAACAATCACTCTGCCGATTGCTTTTGGAATTTCATTCTTTGCACGTAATAAATATTTCTTGCTTTCAACTACTTAAAATATCTTGTCATAACCACAAAGAATGTCTGCAAGATCTACAAGAATGATGACCTTTATCTTCTCTGTGATAGCATCAGGCAATTTTTCGTAATCCATTTCCCATGAGTCATCCTGTGTATCCACCAAGATGAGTTTTACTCCCACATGGCAAACTACGTATGCACTGACAATATATGTATATAGTCAGTTGTGATAATTTCATCTGTATTCTTAATTTCAAGAAGGTATATAGTCATTTCTGCACAAGCAGTTTGTGAGCCAAGACATACTGCATGATTAACACCACAGCATATTGCTACTAGTCTCTCCGATTCTTTTGTCTTAAATCCTGTTGTGATCCACCCAGATATCAATGTCTCTTTTATCTGCTTTGCTTCACGAATTCCTACGCTGGAGAGAGAAAATAAAATTCTCATATACTTATCTTCCTCTCAAAATGTATTTCAACATCCACTTTTGTTCCTTTTTTATACTTGTCCTTCAAAAGAACTGTAACATACTTTTACGGTAATAATTTAAACTGCTACTGTTTATATTAACGATAATAAGCCTGCCAGATGATTATTTATCCAACAACAGGCTTAGTCGATTTTCTCCTTATTTAATTTTCCTCTCTAAATTGGGTTAATAGAGAACCAAGAAAGTCACATATATCGACAAGGGTATGGCATCTCATCCTATTTTGTTTTGAAGAAAAAAGTATAAAGCGGGACTCGACTAAGCCTCCAACCCTTTGTAAATAATGGGTTTTCTCTGGTTCTCCCTATTATATAATTAACGATACATGCGATGTTCAAATGACTCTCCCCCTTATAATCTTACTTTTGAATAAATACCTCTTTCTATCATTTTCATCTCCTTAGAACTTGTATAATCCTAATATTCCTCCTTCATTCTATTTACCGTCAATATTCCAATCGTTAAATCTACTGTAAAGTCACCGCATTTTTAATATGACTATTCTGCCCATATGTCGGCACCAATCTTTTTACCAGTTCCCTAATATCCTCCCGGTTCCTATAACTAGACTTCGCCAGCTCCTCCAAGTCCCCCAAAAACTTCTCCATATCAAACGGGATCGGACTCCCGATATGTATCAGCTGATTCGGCGTAGTCTTCATCCCTTCCTCCGCCATCAGCTTCTCCTCATAAAGCTTCTCCCCAGGCCGCAGCCCGGTATACACAACCGATATATCCACATCCGGCTTATACCCCGAAAGCTTTATCAAATTCCTCGCCAGCGTATCGATTTTCACCGGCGCCCCCATATCCAAAACGAAGATCTCTCCGCCCTTCGCATACGTCCCCGCCTGCAGCACCAGGCTCACTGCCTCCGGTATCGTCATAAAGTACCGGATGATATCCGGATGTGTAACAGTGACCGGCCCTCCCGCTTCGATCTGTTTCTTAAACAGCGGGATCACCGACCCATTACTCCCCAGTACATTTCCAAAACGGACCGCCACAAAATCTGTGGTCTTCCTCTGTCCTTCTTCCGGTTCCACACCTTTTTCCCTGGTAGCCGCAGCCATACCATACTCCGCTTCTTCCTCATGCCCGTTCAGATCTGGCAGAACAACCGGTCTTCCCAGTTTCCCCAGCCTGTCCATAGTCTGGATCACCATTTCACAAAGCCTCTTGCTCGCTCCCATGATATTCGTAGGATTGACCGCTTTATCCGTACTGATCAGCACAAACTTCTCGCACCCGCTCTGCAGTGCCGCACTGGCAGTCTTATACGTTCCCAGGACATTATTCTTTATGGCTTCACAGGGACTTGTCTCCATCAAAGGCACATGCTTATGTGCCGCCGCATGATAGACCACATCCGGCCTGTATTCCGCGAACACGCTGTTGATCCTCCTGCTGTCCCTCACTGACCCGATCAAAACGACCAGATCCAGCTTAGGGTATTTCCTTCTCAACTCCTGCTCAATGTCATAAGCATTATTCTCATAAATATCAAAGATGATCAGCCGTTTCGGACCATGCGCTGCGATCTGCCGGCACAGCTCACTTCCAATCGAACCACCCCCACCGGTAACAAGGATCGTCTTATTCCTCAGCGCCTGGAAGATCTCCTCCATATTGACCCTGATCGGATCCCTTCCCAGCAGATCCTCCACTGCCACACTCTTCATCTTGCTGATCGACACTTCTCCGTTCACCAGCTGGTAAATTCCCGGAAGTATCTTCATTTCACAACCAGTCTCCTTGCAGATATTGAGAATATCTCTCTTCTCCTCAGCCGAAGCACTGGGGATTGCCAGTAAGATCTGGTCGATCTTATACTTCTCCGCGCTCAGCAGGATATCATCCCGATTTCCAACGATCGGAATCCCTTCTATGTAACGCCCCATCTTATTCGGGTTATCATCAATAATGCAGCAAACCTTTGCCTTCACCTCACCAGCCCTGTTCAGATCCCTGATTATGATCTGCCCTGCAGCTCCCGCTCCGATCAGCATCACCCGATGTAGCACCGTATCCTCTTCGCTCTGTTTATTCCGATTCCGTTCCAACAAAATAAACCGATAAGAAAACCGAACAGCAACCGTAAACACAAACTGCAGCATGATCCCGAACAGATAATAAGAAATCGGCATCCTCTTAACAAACAAAGTGATCCCAATGATCTGAAACAGTCCGGTGACAACATTCGCTGCCCCAATCCGAAATAACTCACTGAAACTGGCAAACCGCCAGATACTCTTATACAGCCTCAAAGCCCAATAAACAACAATACTAAACACCGTATACCACGGCGCAAACCTCAAAAACGCCCCCAAATAAACATCCGGTATCAAAGAATACCTGCAGTCAAACCGCACCCACAAAGCCAGCATAAACGCCGCGTTCACAGCCACAACATCATAGAGCATCAGCCAAAGCGCGATCGCCTGCCAATGTTCCATAACCTTCTTTTTCTTACCGGCTTTTCGCATCAGCTCTTCCTGGGCCCTGTCTCTTTCCTCATTTGTCTGTGCAGCTTTCCATTTTCTCTCCTCGTCACCGGTCATGTCAGAGCGTTTTCCTCTGCCACTGTCATCTCCGGTATCTTCAGTACCACGAATAAACGCCTCCTGCTCATCATCCTCTCTCTTCCTGTCACCGGAATTGATCTTTGCCAAGGCAAAGACCATCACAAACAGGAACAGGACCAACAGGAGCAGCAGCACAATGATCATCTGCCACATAATATCTCCCCTCGTATTTCCACATCTTTTTATTTCTTTTCATTTTTCTTTTATTATTACTTTGAATATTCTCTGCCCATAACAGGCAATTCTTCGCCGACACCGCAAAGGAGCCGACCGGCGATATTCAACCGGAAACCATGCGTCATTGGCGCACGGCCTCTTGCCAGTTTCCCAGCATCTATATAAGAGTGAGTGTTCACACTTATGTCTAATTAAACTATCGAAAACTGTTTATCCGATTTTGTCTGCCCTATTTCCTCTTCCTCTCAAAATCCTTCAGACATTTCACCCCAAGATTTCTCGCGCTATTCAAAAATCGACTACCCTGATGCCCATTCTCACACTCAAACATAGCTCCATTTTTCTTAATCTTCCCACCGCAGACAAAGCACCTACTGCTTGTCCCTTCCGCACTAAGCTCCAGAACCACGATCCCGACACTCCATGCTTTGTATTTCAGAAATTCTCTTATCCGACTTCCCAGATACAGCGGCGAATACATGCCTGAACGATACTGCACCATCTTTGAAAATTCTTTGTCATAGGACGGAATCACAATGACCCTCGCCTCTTCCCTCACACAGAAATCCACGATTTCCCTGCTCACCTGGTGAGCATAATGCTCAGAAAGGTTTTTCAACCGCAAATAATATTTGTGGTTAGGCTGCGCCGCATTATCTTTGTCCGTATAAACTCTGGATTTCTCAATCTTCTCCAGGAGGACTTTACATTTGCTCCTGTAGGCATCCCCGCCTCTGCAGGAATACACTGCCTTTTGTTTTCCATCTGCATCCAATATGCAGCACATGGCAAAAATGTCTGTGTTCGTAAACTGAACACTGCATACATGCTCCCGGTTCTTCATACGCTCTTTTGCGTTCCGGGCATCCTCTGTCTGCTGTTTGACAGGTACATGAAGCCAGAACTCCTTCTCCTTAAAAACCACAGTCGGAGAAAGCATCAGACCTTCTTCCGGAATTGACTGCCCTTTTAACCTGCAGTCCATCCAATTCCATTTGTTTCCATCCCACACCTTCAGGGAAATCCTATTTTCCTTAAAGTCCTTATACATCCCCTTAAAGTAGGTGACAGAGGCATCAATAGTATCCGGTATGGTATAGACCAGATCATCACCTGAGTTTTTATACTTTTCCGTATAGCTCTTCAGACTGGCGGACGCCTTATTAATAGCTGACCGCCTGAAATAGACCGGAACTCTGTCAAACGGCAGCGGCCTTTCCGGCACTCTCCCGTCTCTTCCTGCAATTGTCAGGCGCTCTAAAGCCCCCTGCATCTGCAAAACATTTAACTCCCAGATTTCCTCATGTTCCAAAAGCAGCCGAAAATAAAAACCCAGCACCTGTCTGTAATATTTCTCTGTTTCTGTCAGCCATTCCGGATGGGAACAGCGAAGTTTGTATTTAATTGTCTTAATGCAGTATCCTGTTTTCATTCATTTTTTCCAGTAAATAGGACATATTTTTTTAGAAATGCGACATTTAAAGACAAGAAAAAGTATTAACAAATATAATTTCCCTGCCCTTAATCAAAACTAAGTTTAACGCTAAAAGCCGCTAAAGTCAATATGCCAAAAAATAATGGCAATTTTTTGGCTATTTTTAGTATATTCTGAACCACCAGAATATTTTACCGTATATAAAATGAAAACCACCATATTTGGGCATCATTAATAGATAATCATTAGTGGTCAAAAAAATGGTCTGAATTTGTACAAAAAATTCGTGATATTAAGGAGGTCAATATGCCAAGAAGAGGTGAAAATATTAGAAAAAGAAAAGATGGCCGTTGGGAAGCCAGGTATGTGAAGGGTCGAGATATAGACGGTAAGATCCACTATGGGTATCTCTATGGCAAATCGTACGCTGAAGTAAAGGATAAAAAATCCAAAATCATATCTGAAAATCCAAACGTCTATCTGTACACCAGCCGTTCCTCTCTGCCTCCACAGGATGACCGGATCTATACAGTGAGCATACAGTGGAAAGCACATATCCGCTACACCGTGAAAGAGAGCACATATTCCAACTATGAAGAAATTCTGGATAACCATATACTGCCTCTTCTGGGGGAAATGCAGGTTAAAAAGCTTACGAACCATACCATCGCCGGTTTTATACAAAATGAACTGGAACAGGGAATGGCATACGGGAGTATTCATGTCATCATAAGTGTGCTCAAAAATATTCTCCGGTATGCTCAGGATTTTGGTTATTTCCCGGCTGAGCCTTTAAAATTCCCACGCATCCCATCAAGCAGCAGTGATATACAGATCATGAGCAGTGAGGATTATAAAAAACTGGATGCCTGCCTGCTCAGCAATATGGATTCTTTTTCCTTCGGTATTCTTCTTTGCATGTACACAGGAATCCGTGTGGGAGAGTTGAGCGGGCTTAAATGGGAGGATGTGGATTTTGATCAGTGCAGACTTCACATCCGCCGTACTGTTACGCGTGTAAAAAACCTGAATATGCTCATAACAGATGGAAAAAAAGAGTGTTCCCGCACACACCTGAATATCGGCACACCCAAAACTGCCACGTCTATCCGTACAATCCCTCTTCCTGACAGACTTCTGGCACTTGCAGCACCTCTGAAAAAAGATAGCAGATTTTTTGTCCTCACCGGTACAGAAAAATGTATGGAGCCAAGGACTATACAGCGTAGATACGCAGGCCTGCTGAAAAAGTGCCAGATTCCCCATATAAAGATCCATGCGCTGCGCCATCAATTCTCCTGCCGCTGGATTGAACAGGGCTTTGATACAAAATCCCTTTCTGAAATCCTGGGCCACACTTCTGTAAAGACCACCCTTGATTTATATGTGCATATTCAGCCTGACACAAAACGGAAGTATATGAACCAGCTCACCAATCTGTAAAACCGGACCATTCGTGGTCATCAAAGTGGTCAGAAGCCGCGAAACGCGCCTTCTGACCTGTCTTTCACGACTCTAACCGCATTTCTAAAATAATGCGGTCAAAAAAAGGAGTCCGCCCCCACGCGCACTCCTGCCATACCAATTACATCGTTGCCAAAAGGAAAGCCCCTGCCGGCAGCAATACCAACAGGGGCTTTCACTTTAAAAGCTATTCTTATTATCAAATTCAGTATCTCACAAAACCAAATACTTTGTCAATAAATTACCACAAAATTCCTGGTTCTCACTCTGTCTCCAGCCACTCCACTACTTTCTCAAATTCCATAAAATGTGAAGCCTTCACCAAAATAGTATCTCCATCCTGGATCATTCCCGGAAGTGCCTCCCTGAGACTCTCCTTCTCAGCAAAATGTACGATATCTTTTGTAGGCGCAGCCAGTCTGGCCGCCTCAGCCATATCCCCTGCCAGTTCACCCACGCAGATGATCTTATCAATATCTCTGGAAGCCGCATATACACCAACTTCCCGGTGCATCTCCACTTCATCGTTTCCAAGCTCACCCATATCACCCAGTATAGCCACTCTTCTTCCCAGTGCATCCTGCAGCACATCCAGAGAAGCTTTCATGGAGACCGGGTTGGCGTTATAGCAGTCATCCACTATGGTCCTCTTCTCAGTTTCTATAATGTGGAACCGGCCGTTCAAAGACTGCAGGCTCTCAATCCCTTTTTTTATCCCCTCCAGGCTCATGCCATAGATAAGCCCCACAGCTGTGCCGGCCAGCGCATTATATACCATATGCCTTCCGGGAATGGGTACCAAAACCTGGAAACTCTCCTGCCCCGCATGGATACGGCAGGAAATCCCTTTCAGTCCTCTGCTCTCGATCTCATCTGCCCAAATCCCCTGACGGTTCATCACCCCAAAGAATACCGGCTGAATCCCATTCACTTCCTTCACTGTGATCAGCTTATCGTCATCCCCGTTCAGCACAACGTGCCCATCGCGCTCCAAGAAGTCGAAAATTTCTGTCTTTGCCTTTAATATACCATCTCTGGATTTCAAAAATTCCAAATGACACAAACCGATATTTGTGATCACACAGGTATCCGGCCGGGCAATTTTTGCCAGCCGGTGCATTTCTCCAAAGTCGCTGATCCCCATTTCCAGAACTGCGATCTCATGCTCCGGGCGCAGACCGAAAACAGTCAGCGGAACTCCCAGTTCATTGTTGAAGTTTCCTTTTGTCTTCAGCACATTATATTTTTGTTCCAGTACAGCAGCGATCATTTCCTTGGTGCTGGTCTTACCAACACTTCCCGTGATCCCCACCACCGGAATGTCAAGCTGCTTCAGATAGAACTCCGCAATATCCTTTACTGCCTGAAGAGAAGAATGCACCTTTATATAAGGAAAGCTTTTTTTTCCGAGGTCCTTCTCAGTGAGGGTACACAGTGCCCCTTTTTCCATCACACTGTCAATAAAATCATGGGCATCCACACGTGCACCTTTAATAGGAACAAACAGGAATCCCTCCTCGGCCTTTCTGCTGTCTGTAACGATTCCCTGTACTTCCCGCTCCTTCATTTCCTCGCTGCCAACATATACGCCTTTGCAGGCTTTGGCTATATTTTCTAATGTAAGATTTTTCATGGCACACCTCTGGTCATTTATATTTTTTCAGAGAAACCTCGATGAGCTTCTCACACAATTCCGGGTAATCCATTCCAAGCACTTTTGCTTCCTGGGGAATCAGGCTTGTGGGGGTCATTCCCGGCAGGGTGTTTGCCTCCAGACAGTACATGTTTCCGTCTTTGTCCATGATAAAATCCAGTCTGCCGTAGGCCTGCAGGCCCAACGCTTTATAGCCCTGCTCTGCGTATTTCTGCATTTCCTTGGTCAGTGACTCGGAAATCTCTGCCGGACAGGTCTCAATGGTGGAACCTGCCTCATATTTGTTCTTATAGTCATAAAATCCCTGAAGCGGAGCGATCTCAATGACCGGATAAGCCTTGCCGTCCACTACAGCCACGGAGAACTCCCGGCCCTCAACAAACTGCTCTACAACCGCTTCATTTTCATAGGAAAAGGACTCGTCAAGAGCCGCCTCATATTCCTCCTGGTTCTTGGCAATACAGACACCTACACTGGAGCCTCCGCAGCACGGTTTCACGATTACCGGGAAGTCCATGTCATAGTCTGCCAGTTCACTGCTGCATTTTCCCTTCTGCAGTGTAATTCCTTTTGGAGTGGGCACTCCCTTTGCCTCAAATACCATTTTCGTAATTCCCTTATCCATGGCCATTCCGCTGCTCAGTGGACCGGAACCTGTGTAGGGAATTCCCATCAGGTCAAATACGGACTGTACTTTGCCGTCTTCCCCATTTGAGCCGTGCAGTGCCAGGAAGACCATATCTGCTGCTTTGCAGATTTCAAGCACATTGGGACCGAAGAATTCTTTCCTGTTTTTCATGGTTTCTTCCAGTTCCCCGCTCTTTTCCTGCATATACTTAATCTCTGCATCTATATCGTAGGTCTGGGGGAACATTTCCTTTCCCCAGCTTTCTTTTCCAAAATACGCGTCTACCAGTACCGCTTTGTGATTTCTTCTGCGCAGCGCTGTGCAGATGCCCTGTCCGGACACAATGGAGACTTCCCTCTCTGTACTGCTGCCGCCTGCTAAAACAACTATATTCATACTCTTTCTCCCTTATGCAGCCATTCGGTTTCTTTGCTCTTTTTATACTAATCAATTTAAACTTTTTTGTCAATGATGATGCCGTCCAAGGACATGATCTGCAATAAAAATAACACGGCAGGTATGTTCTTTTCTCACTGCACTTCACACATCACTGTCCACAGCCGCTGCCATCTTCCATCAAAACGCCTCTCATCGTCTTCCTTCCCTCACCACTTTTATCCATATTAACTATCTTTATAACATATTTTCTCAATACAAAATACAATTTGACATAAAAACAGCATAATATATCATTTGTTCTGTACATTTTTTACAGTAAAATAAGTCGTAACTATTCAGTAGGTCCGTGCATTTACTGCACTGACTGTAAGAAAAGATTCAGCAGCCGGGCAAAATCCCATCACCAAAGGCGGTTCTGCCTGGACTTCTGCTCACATCTGTAAGGGTACTGAACAGTTGCAATGATCCACAGACCGACAAGCCAGCCGCTGGCCGGTCAATATTCAGAATGGATACTCAAAATGGATACTCAAATACACAAACCGGACACTATGTCTGTCACGCGTTTTTTGTATCAGACAGGACAAGGGTGCCTGAGGAATCCCGGAATGCTTTGGGGCTGCTGCCTATTTTTTGCTTAAAGGCTTTGGAAAATACCAGTGCATCCTTATATCCCACCATTTCCGCGATCTGTTTAACCGGAAGCGCAGTGGTCTGAAGAAGAAGAGACGCTTTGTTCATCCTGACACCCAGCAGATATTCATATGGTGAAACGTGAAGAACCTGTTTGAATATCTTTGTCAGATAACTGCGGGTAATGCCGATGTAACTGCACATATCATTGACCTTGATATCTTTATGATAATTCTGTTCAATGTAGGCAACAGCGTAATCCACGTATTCCTGCTGATGGTATTCACCAAAAGGCTGTCCGGCAGCATGTGAAGTCTGATACTCCCGGATCATATCAGCCAGAAAAAGGGCAAGCTGGCTCTGACGTACCAGGTCATTGGCATAGGTGAGCTGATGTGCGGCCAGCATGGCATCCACACAGGCGGTCAAAGCCTGTTCCTCATCAAAATGCCCCACCCTGCGGTCCGCGGAAAATCCGGCATGTTCCAGACATTCATATGCCCGGATACCGTCAAAGGCAGCCCAGACATAAGACCATGGTTCTGCGGCATCCGCCCTGTATATCGTAGTCTCGTCCGGCATGATAAGAAACGCGTCATGAGGGCCAAGCTCTCTGGTTTTTCCATTTGCTGTAAATGTGCCCTTCCCGCTTACCACATAGTGCAGAAGATATTCCTGACGTGTGGCCGGTCCGTATGTATGTCCGGCTTCACAGATTTCTCTGCCGCAGTAAGCCAGATACAGCTCTACGGAATTTTTTCTAAGAAATTCCAGACATTGATATTTGGGGGACTCTGTATATTTTACCTCGGTATCCTTATGTCCGCTGTCCATTCTGAATTTCCTCCTTTGCACCTCTGCATACATAAAATCAAGCTATACACATTATAGCATTATGCATGTCCGGTGAAAAGGAAAATGTAAAGCACCACAAGAAAGGAGCATATGTATGAAAAGAAACAAGAAAGTCTCCAAAGCCCTGTCACTCTGCATGGCATTGGCATTGACTGCCGGAAACTTATCTCCCGCTGCAGTCAAGGCAGATACCATAACCGTGGATAAAAATATCCTGCAGGGCCTGATCCCCACTACCAACGCTGACGGAGGCATTGCCAATCCGGAAGCAGCCACAGACGGCAGCAAATATGACAGCAATGTGGAAATGAACAACACCCGAATCGACGCAGGCGAAGAAATCGGCGGCGATGACAACGGCTATTCCCAATGGAATCAGGTATACCTCCAGTACGATTTCGGAGATGTCTACAGCGTAAAAGCTGTGGATCTTTGCCGCAACACTTACGACAACGCGGTTTCCACCTTCAAAGATGTAAAGGTGGAGCTTGCCTCCACAGAAGATTTCTCCGACAGCGTCATTCTCTACGGCGAGCCTGACGGAGAAGATATTGTAGAAACCGTAGATACGAAAGGGGATTCCCAGTACCTGGAACCAGATTCTGCAATAGACGCCCGCTATCTGCGCGTCTGGGGAAAAGGCCATTATATAGAAAATACAAACAGTTCCTGGAAAGGTTACAGCAACGGTGTCCTTTTCACAGAAATTGAGGTCATCGCCTCTGTAAACCAGGAAGAAACAGACCCCGGTGAAGGGGAGGAAATGGTAGATGCCAACATTATGCCCGGCCTGCTCCCAACCTCCAACACCCCGCACCAGATCGTAACAGGAGGTTCCACTGTACCGCAGGTACAGATCATGAATCCGGAAGCCGCTACAGACGGTATGAAATCAGGAAGCGAGGACGATTCCAATAATACCAAGATCATTGCAGGCGATGAGATTGGCGGCGATGACAACGGCTATTCCGGATGGGACCACGTCTATCTCCAGTATGACTTTGGCAAGGCCCGGGATGTGAAAGAGATCAGTCTGTACCGGAATACCTACGCCAACGCGGTCTCCACCTTCAAGGATGTAAAAGTGGAACTGTCTTCCACTGAAGATTTTGCAGAGAGCACTGTGGTATACGATATGGCTGACTATGAAGAAACCACCTCCAACAAAGGACAGCCCCAGGTCATCACCCTGCCCGAAGCAGTTTCTGCACAGTACATCAGGATTTGGGAGAGAGGCCATTATATCCAGAACACCAACAGTTCCTGGAAAGGTTACAGCAATGGTATCCTCTTTAACGAGATCGAGGTAATTGCCAGCATTCCCAAATCAGAGGTTCCCGCGCCGCCGCCTGAGGAAGAAGCCCAAAACATTGCCCTTGGCAAGCTCCCATATGTCCGCGGTCTGACACCGACTAACATTGAGGCCATCACTGACGGCAATGTGGACGACAACTACGCAGTACATAACAGCACCGGAGAGCGCTGGCTTCAGTTTGAATACAAAAACACATATCAGATGAAAGAAATCTGCTTCAAGCTTGAGGAGGGCACTTACCGGTCCGTAAAGATCTCCGTATCTTCCTCCCCTACAAGCGCCGGACAGACGGTTTTCCAGCAAAACAACTGGACACAGGGTCCTGACATGCAGACAGTAACCCTGGACACGCCTGTCACGGGCAGATATGTACGTTTTACTGTAAACAAAGACAACAACAGCCCCACAAAATATTCCGAAGTGGAAATCTGGGCCACCGGCAAATCCTACGATGAATCGAAACCGGACTACACCGCGCCGGATTCCAAATATGACACCCTTGTATGGGCAGATGAATTTGACGGTGACAGCGTAGATGAAACTAAGTGGAATATTGTTGACGGCATGGCAAATCATGCAGCCATCTACAACAGAGATGCTGTAAGCATTGTAAAAGACGGAGACAACAGCTATCTGGCCATAAACTCCAAAAATTATGAGTCCAAAGATGCCCTCATTGACGCTGTAGGCTGGGATCAATACGGTTCGCAGGTACTGGCTGACAAAGTCACATGGTCATCCGGCCGCCTGGAATCCAAGAATAAATTTTCCTTCCAGTTCGGACGCATGGCAGTCCGGGCAAAACCCAACGATTCCAAGGGCATCTGGCCTGCCATCTGGATGCTGTGCCAAGATGAGACCGGACATGATGAGATCGACGTTCTGGAATACCTTGGTCAGGATGCATGGTCAGCCTGGACAACCAATCATTTCGGTATTCTTAGTTATAATAAAGGCTCACACGGTATTGCCACCAACAATTATGAGGCATGGTGCCAGGACTTCCATGTATTTGAAGTGGAATGGGATCCTCAGGCTATCACCTTCTACATTGACGGCAATCAGGTTCATAAAACATCCACTGCCAAAGACGACGGAAGAGACGGCATGCACACCCGCCCTATGTTCCCTATCCTGGAAACACAGGTAGGCGACGGCTGGGTCGGTGATGTGGATTACAGCAGACAGGATACAAAACAGGACAGTGATTTCCTGGTTGACTGGGTACGTGTTTACCAGACAGAGGGGCAGGCAGTTACCCGTTTTGACGACTTGAACGACATTTCAGGGGGAACCAACACAGATTATCTGATAAGCGCCGCCTCCGCAACAGACGGTCTTATGGCACTCACAGACGGAAGTGAACCTTATGAGGATAAAGACAACTTCTATTACGGCGGTCAGCCAAGATACGAAAACAGCAGGATCGCGGTAAAGGAAAATGCCGAGGACCAGTCCCTTGTTTACAAGATACCGGGTGTAAATGATGTTCATTTGACAGCCTATTATCAGACACTTAGCGATGCCGCTGTATGGGATGGAGGGGCTGGGTCTTATAAAGGGAAGTCCATAAGAACAACACTGAAAGACAATGCCAGTCTTGACTTCCAGGTATATTCATCTCCAAACGGAAAAGACTGGACCAAATATGAGAACATGAAAATCGTGGATAACTTCCCGGAAGCCTATCCCAGTTATGCCCGCATCACCTTTGACGCTTACGGACTACCGGAAGGTACAAATTATGTAAAAGTCTCCTTCCCCAATTATAAAGGGGTCAGCTACTCCCTGAATTCAGGAGACATTAAAGACGTTCAGAATACAGATATCCAGCTTGCAAAGGTAACCTTCCTTCAGGAACAACAGGAGGCAGCAGACAAATCCGCTCTTGACGCAGTCATCACAGCGGCTGAGGCATTAAACCCTGATGATTATACTCCTGAAAGCTGGAACCTCTTATCTGAAGCCCTGTCTGCCGGCAAATCCCTCATGGATGATACTTCCGCTTTCCCGGAAGAAATCGCAGATGCCGCCGCTGCCATTCAAAATGCCATTGACAGCCTGGAAGCTATACCTGAGGCGGATAAAACTGCTCTGAAAGCACTGCTGGACAAAGCAGGAAAATTAAATGAAAATGATTATACCCCGGCATCCTGGAAGACACTTGCAAAAGCCACAGAAAAAGGCAGCCAGGTTCTGAATGATAAGAAAGCTTCGAAAAAAGACATTGCCGACGCCGCCTCTTCCATTCAGAAGGCCATAGATGATCTCAAAAAAGTAACTAAAACAAACACAGCGGCCTTAAAAGCCGCGCTGGATAAAGCTGCAAAATTAAAACAGAATGACTACACTGCATCTTCCTGGAAGAATCTTTCCAAAGCAGTGGACACAGGCAGAAAAGTATTAAACGACAAGAATGCCACACAGAAAGAGATTGACAGAGCTGCCGACGGCATTCAGAAAGCTGTCTCCAATCTGAAAAAGACGGCAAAAGGCACCTGGAAACATAACTCCAAAGGCTGGTGGTATGAATACGACAGCGGCAAATGGCCCGCAGACAAATGGGAATCCATTGACGGCAAATGGTATGCCTTTGACGCAGACGGATACATGCGTACCGGCTGGTTCCGTGAAGGAAACACCTGGTACTATCTCACGAGCTCAGGAGCCATGGCGACCGGATGGGTACAAGTCGGCAGCAGCTGGTATTACCTCCGGGATAACGGTGCTATGGCGACCGGATGGGTCAGCGTAAAAGGAACATGGTATTATCTCACACCTTCAGGTGCTATGGCTACAGGGTGGATCAAATCAGGCCGGACCTGGTATTATCTTACTTCCTCAGGTGCTATGGCAACCGGATGGATCAAGCCTGGAAATGACTGGTATTATCTCACATCTTCAGGTGCTATGGTCACAGGATGGGCTAAGATAGACAGCAGCTGGTACTATTTCTCATCCTCAGGCAGTATGGCTACCGGATGGATCCGTCTCGGAAATGATTGGTACTATCTTGCATCTTCAGGACGCATGGCTACCGGATGGCTGAACCTTGGCGGCAGTTGGTACTACCTCTCATCCTCAGGCAGTATGGCTACCGGATGGGTTAAAACAGGCGGTAACTGGTATTACCTGTCATCTTCTGGACGCATGGCTACCGGATGGGTTAAAACAGACGGCAGTTGGTACTATCTGACATCTTCAGGCGCTATGGCTGAAAACACATGGATTGGCAATTATTATGTCAACTCAAACGGTGCCTGGACAAGAACCCGATAAACAAACTTTGGCAGCACCACTCACTTTCCCGGGGAAACGGAATCCACAAAGTCCCCTTCTTCCGGGAGACATTAGAATAGGCAGGCAGGTGAACTTCACCTGTCTGCCTTTACATTTCAGTGTATTTAAATGCTTTAGTATACCACCACCGGCACACCCTTTTCTATATTGTTATATATCTTCTCCGCATTAGACGGAGGCGTATTCACGCAGCCGTGGGAGCCGTTGTTGATATATTCTGAACCACCGAAACTGTCCCTCCAGTCCGCGTCATGGATTCCTGTGTTGGCATAGAAGGGCATCCAATACTGAACCGGTGAGGAATAATTCTCGCCAACCAGTGTGGCATTTCTCTCTTTATACATAATGCCGTAGATTCCCGTATGAGTATCCCATCCCTGGTTATGGTTTCCTGTAACGACATCTGTACTCACTAAAAGCTGTCCGTCCTTATAGAACCACATATGCTGTGCCTGCAGGCTAATCTCCACGTATGTATTTCCAATATCATTGGTATCCCTTACATATCCTCTGTAGGTGTACTCAGGCTCCATGGTCTGTGACTGGCCGCTCTTTATGGCTTCAACCAGCTTTGCCGTGGTGTCATTTCTAGCGATCAGCCAGCCGTAATCACCGCCGCTTACTGTAATGGTCTCTCCTGAAGAAGTAACAAACTGGCGGGGATAGCCAAACGTATCGTATTTCTTTGCCATTTCCACAACAAATTCTTTTGCCTTTTCTTCATCCAGAACCACATCCCCGTTCTCATCCGTGGTAAGCCAGTTCTTGATCACATCCTTATTCACTACTTCCTGCCTGTCAGAGAAATCAAAGGTCACAGTGACACCCAGATAGGCATTGCTCTGATCCCGCTGTTTGATCAGGTTCTCGTCCGTGCTGTATACTGTTGGCTTGAGATAACAATCCTCAGCTTCCAGATCCAGCTCCGTCTTACCTCCGTCAATGGCTTTCAGAATCTGCTCTTTTACCTTGTCCTTATCCAGGGCATTTCCCATGACCTCAGGGACAATCTCGTATCCTGTATCCGTGTCGCCCAGATAGGCGTCTGCAGGCTGGGTGATATTCGCCTCCTGAAAGGCATCCAGAGCATCCACCGCCGCATACAGCATGTCTTTGTCATAGGTTGTGGTGGCTGACATATCATAGTCATTCTGATGTGCAAATGACAAAAACCATAGGAACGGATTCTGCTTGTCCTTCAGTTCCTGGATCTTACCGTCATCCACATACTGCATATTGATCTGTGACGCTACAATGGATTCTGTTTTTCCGTCCCGCTCCTTCAGCTTCAATGTATAGGACGCAATCTCATCCACAATGCTGTCTTCCACATCCTCCACACTCTTGCCGGATGCGTTCATTCCGTTTATCTGGGAACCCAGATAGAAATGTTTGGTAAAGTATACGACACCGGCTATGTATCCAAGTACCATAAGAGCCACATATCCAATCAGAATGCCCAATACAAATTTCTTTGCCTTCGTGTACTTACCTTTTTTCCCTTTCTTTTTTTTCATAACCTCTACCCCTTATATTATAACATCATTACTTTGATCCTTCGTTTTCTATTCTATTTCATTTTGATTGTCGAAGTAAAGTGTTTTATGCAAAATTCATTAAAATATCACATTTCTGTAAATTATCCGATAATTTACCGGTGATTCTGTAATCAATTAGAAATACGGCGTCATATAACAAGGCAGAACTTCTGCTTTTCTGCAAAAGTTCTGCCTTTTTCTTACACGTTATACTTTATCTTATAAATACAATCATACTTACACTTCTAAAGCCTCTTAATATTTGCCCTTCTGCTTAACACTCATAGAAGCTCCTAACATACATCCTTCTGCTTAACGCTCATAGAAGCTCCTAATAATCGCTCTTATGCTTACTCCGCCAGTAACTTATCAACACTGACCAACTTAACACTGAGCACAAAAATTTCCGTTGCCAGCTGCAGTTCTTCCGGTGTGGGGAAGCTGGGCGCAATACGAATGTTGCTGTCATGAGGATCAACGCCATACGGGAAGGTAGCTCCCGCCTCTGTCATCTTCACCCCTGCCTCTGCTGCCTTAGCTACAATATCTTTTGCACAGCCTTCCATGGAGTCAAAGGAGATGAAATATCCGCCCTTTGGTGTGGTCCATGTTCCGATACCTGCTCCGCCGATCTCTTTCTCCAGGGTGTTTTCCACTGCCTCAAATTTCGGACGAAGGATTTCCGCGTGTTTTCTCATGTGCTCATGCATACCTTCAATATCCTTGAAGAAACGCACGTGTCTCAACTGGTTGATCTTATCATGACCGATAGTCTGGATAGCCATGTGCTTTCTGAAGTCAGCCAGATTTCTCGGAGAGGACGCAACCGCTGCGATTCCGGAGCCAGGGAAGCTGACTTTAGAAGTGGAAATAAACTTGTATGCCAGATCCGGATTGCCTGCTTTTTCACACTCCTCCAGAATCTCTAACAGGAAATCCTGCTCCTCATATAAATGATGGATGCAGTATGCGTTATCCCAGAAAATACGGAAATCTTCCGCTGCCGGTTTCAGTCTGGCAAAGCGCTTTACAGTCTCTTCAGAGTAGGTGATACCCTGGGGATTGGAGTATTTCGGCACACACCATACACCCTTGATGGCCGGGTCAGAGCTTACCAGCTCTTCGATCATATCCATGTCCGGGCCGGTGGGCGTCATGGGAACCGTGATCATCTCAATACCGAAGTATTCTGTAATCTTAAAATGACGGTCATATCCCGGTGACGGACACAGGAATTTTACTTTATCTAATTTGCACCACGGAGTGCTGCCGCATACACCGTGTGTCATGGAACGTGAAACTGTGTCAAACATAACATTCAGACTGGAATTGCCGAAGATCACGATCTGCTCTGCTGAGACCTCAGTCATAGCTCCCAGAAGCCTTCTTGCCTCCGGAATACCATCCAGCAGGCCGTAGTTACGGCAGTCAATACCTGTTTCACATTTCAGTTTGTCGGTGCTCTTTAGCTCTTCCAGCATATCCATTGCCAGTTCAAGCTGCTTCTTGGACGGTTTTCCTCTGGACATATCCAGATTCAGTCCTTTTGCTTTTACTTCCTCAAATTGTTTCTCCAAATCGGCTTTCATTGCCTGCAACTGCTCTCTACTCAGTTCTCTGTACGGCGTCATGGCTCTCCTCCTGGTAATCTTCATAAATATCTTTCATCGCTGCCACGGTAAAGCGTCCCGTGCAGCGCCTTGGCAATTATGTCTCGTTATGTGGTATTGTATGATAGAATATGACTTAATGTCAAGGCCTTCTTGCATTTTTGGCAATTTTTTCCCCTTTTTATCGGGTTTATGGTTTTTTATATGCAATTTAACAATTGAAATCCTGCATTTTTAGCCTTTATGCGTTGATGCAGGCCCGAATGTTCCCCGCAAAGGAAATTTTTCTCTGTGCCGCCAACGCTTCATGTCTCATTTACGTATCCCGTTTCACTGTTTTTTCCGGCTGCCGCTGATAAGTCTTGGCAGGAGCAGAATCTCATGCATGAGCAGCGGGATCGCAGAAATTCCCAGCAGCCACTGCCACTCTCCAAAGGAAAGCTGCACTGTCTGAAACGCCCGTACAAAATACGGAACCTCCGTCACCATGATCTGTAGTGCAAGCCCCAGGAAAAACGCAAGTATCATAAAAGGATTATCCAGGTGGTTCATCCGAAGCACCGATTTATCCCTGTCGCGCATTCCTATGGCGTGAAAGAGCTGGGACACACCCAGCACTGTAAAGGCATAGGTCTGCCCTCCTTTATGGAAGGCATAGAGTGTGATCGCGCTGATGAGCATTCCGTAAAATACAGTGAACAGCCAGCCCCCATGGGCAAACAGCCCTTCATTGGGGTCCCTGGGCTTTTTCCTCATAAGAGACGCCGGATCATTCTTATCAACCCCCAGTGCAAGTGCAGGCAGAGAATCTGTGATCAGGTTCACCCACAGAATATGGCTTGCCTTCAAAGGGGTCTCCAGGGAAAGAAGAACTGCCACGAACATGGTTATGATCTCACCGAAGTTGGAGGACAGCAGGAACAGGATTGATTTCTTGATGTTCACGTAAATGCCTCTGCCTTCTTCCATGGCTTTCTCGATGGTGGAAAAGTTATCATCTGTCAGCACCATATCCGCAGCATTCTTCGCCACATCCGTACCGTTTTTGCCCATGGCGATTCCAATGTCAGCGGCCTGCAGGGACGGCGCGTCGTTGACACCGTCTCCGGTCATGGCAACAATCTGTCCGTTTTTTCGGAAACGGCTGACGATCTTCACCTTATGGGCCGGGGTAACACGGGCAAATACCCGCAGGTCCTTCATCTTTTTTGCAAAACGCTCTTCACTCATGTTGTCCAGTTCTGCGCCGGTAACGCACTGGTCCATGGAGTCTGCAATACCGATTTTTTTAGCCACAGCCAGAGCTGTGTCTTTATAATCTCCTGTTATCATAGCCACCTGCACGCCCGCTCTTTTCAGGGTGCGGATAGATTGGGTCACTTCTTTTCTGGGCGGATCCATCATACCTGCCATTCCCACGAATACCAGATTATTTGTCAGCGCAGACTCACTTTTGTCCTTTACATGTTCCTTAAAGGCAAGGGCCAGCACGCGAAGCCCGTCCTGAGCCATTCCCTCCATTGCCATACGGATCTTCATACGCTGGACCTCTGTCATGGGAACGGATTTCCCCCTGACTGCCGCAAATGCACAGCGCTCCAGAATATAGTCGCAGGCTCCCTTCACGTATACTGTCTCGTTGCCGCCGTCTTTGTGTACGGTTGCCATGTATTTCCGTTCGGAGTCAAAAGGGATTTCATAGGTACGCGGATATTGTTCCTTTAATTTCTCCCGGTTATACCCCATCTCTTCTCCCATGTGGAGAAGGGCAAGCTCTGTGGAGTCACCGATCTCCTGTTTTCCCAGCATACTGTTGTTGCACAGGAGAAAGCCCTCCATCAGGCGGGGAAATTCCCTGCGGCGGATTTTTGACAATGGAAGCTTGCGGTCATCACCGTATATTTCCACTACCTTCATCTTGTTCTCTGTAAGTGTGCCTGTTTTGTCAGAACAGATGATACCCACAGAACCGAGGGTTTCCACAGCGGGGAGTTTCCTTATAATGGTGTTGACTTTTACCATGCGGGCAACACCCAGGGCCAGGACAATGGTAACCACAGCGGGAAGTCCCTCCGGTATAGCTGCCACGGCCAGGGATATGGCCACCAGAAGCATCTGAAGAATATTGCGGTGCTGGACCACTCCCAGAAGGAAAAGGGCTGCACAGAGAACCACTGCCACAACGCTGAGTATTTTTCCAAGGTCACCCAGGCGTTTCTGCAGAGGCGTCAGTTCCGTGGGGGTATCATTGATCATACCTGCTATCTTGCCAAGCTCGGTCTCCATACCGGTAGCTACCACGATTCCTTCAGCGCTTCCTTTCATAGCTTCGGTTGACATAAATGCGACGTTCTTCCACTCTGCCATGGGGATTCCCTGAGGCAGGACTGTATCTGTTTTTTGGACCGGCATGGATTCACCGGTGAGGGCGGACTCGTTTGTCTGAAAGCCTTGTACTTTTATAAGCCGGATGTCTGCCGGTACCTGGTCTCCTGCCTCGATCTTGACCAAATCCCCGGGCACTACGCCGGAAGCAGGAATTTTCTTGTAGGCACCGTCACGCTTGACTACGGCGGACGGAGCAGTCATTTTCTTCAGGGCATCCATGGCTTTTTTGGCTCTGCCCTCCTGGATGACTCCTACAGTGGTGTTCAGGGCTATGACTACAAAAATAATAGCTGTATCACTGAACTGGCGGAGGAGCATGGAGATTGCGGCAGCCATGAACAGAATGAATATCATGGGGTCGTTGAGCTGTTCCATGACCATATCCAGAATTGTCTGCTCTTTGCCTTTTTTCAGTATGTTTTCTCCGGATTGGCGGAGTCTTTCTGCGGCCTCAGCGGAGGAAAGGCCGTCAGCTTTCTGCGTGTGGAAAGTTTCTTCTAATTGGGGGGTTGTGAATGCTTCGTACATGGATTCACCTCCTTGGATAATGTATGCTTGACTTTTTTAGGTTAGACTAGGTATAGTTATATGGAAGAAGCAGCAAAGATCCTGCATGGATTTTTGCACGGAACTGTAAGAATACGAAAAAGCTGCGCAGTAGATATAGAATACGGTCAAACGGCGGGAAGCACTTCAACAAGCGGAACTTCACCCGCAGCCAGAGTGTGTTTGAAAATTGTTTTCGGTAAGCTGTGTGTCACACTATGTGGGAGATTTTAGTGGGACGTGCAGATTGTCGGAATGAATTTTCAAACACACTCTTGGAAACACGGAATAATACAAAAAATCAAAAGACTGAGAGGAAATTTAATATGTGGATTGCTGACGGATGGAAGGATTATGAAATCCTTGACACTTCCAATGGAGAGAAACTGGAACGCTGGGGGGATTATATTCTGGTAAGACCGGATCCCCAGGTGATTTGGGATACCCCAAAAAAGAATGCCGGATGGCGGAAGATGAACGGACATTATCACAGGAGTGCAAAGGGAGGCGGTGAATGGGAGTTTTTCGATCTGCCGAAGCAGTGGTGTATTCAGTATGGAAAGCTTACGTTTAACCTGAAGCCTTTTAGTTTTAAACATACCGGGCTTTTCCCGGAGCAGGCAGTGAATTGGGACTGGATTTCCGAGAAAATAAAAAAGGCCGGGAGACCGGTCAAGGTACTGAACCTTTTCGCCTATACAGGCGGTGCTACTCTGGCGGCGGCGGCTGCTGGCGCTGCGGTTACACATGTGGATGCCTCGAAAGGGATGGTTTCCTGGGCTAAGGAGAACGCTGTATCCTCAGGTCTGGGAGATGCCCCCATTCGCTGGCTGGTAGATGACTGCGTGAAGTTTGTGGAACGGGAGATCCGCCGGGGGAATCACTACGATGCCATTATTATGGACCCGCCCTCTTACGGCAGGGGACCAAAAGGCGAAATCTGGAAAATCGAAGAGGCGATCCATCCGCTGATCAAGCTGTGCGCCCAGCTTCTCAGTGACAAACCGCTTTTCTTCCTTGTGAACTCTTATACCACAGGCCTTGCACCGGCAGTGCTGACATATATGCTGGCTACAGAGCTAAAAAGCTTCCATGGAAAGGTGGATTCCCAGGAAATCGGTCTGCCTGTAAAAGAGAGCGGACTGATACTGCCCTGCGGTGCTTCCGGACGCTGGGAATGTGAAGATAAGTAAATGTCTGCACCCTGTTCATGAACTTTATGGCTTATGATGAGATGAGGGAATTGTAATGATCCAGACTCAGCAGGGGAGGATTCCCGTATATGGAAATCCTCCCCTGCTTTTCGCTATCCTTTAATTTTACACTTTTTCTGCGGTTTAGTCCCGCTCTTCACTCCATTTCAGGAAATCACCGGTGGATGCGTCTATCTCGAATTCATATTCTGTTCCGCTATAATAGATGTCACCCTCATAAATCAGCTTTCCGTCATCCTCCTCCAGCTTTATGCGCAGATCCTTTGCCTCAGCTCCCGGAACCTTTGCAAGGGCCGCCGCGGATGCCTCCTCCTGGCTTACTGCCGGATTCAGGTTTGTGGCATTATCTTTATTAAAATCATCTTCAATTTCAAAATCAGCGCTTAAGATTTCACCAGTAGATGCATCAATTTCATAGTCATATTCTTTATTTCCCACGTAAAACTCCACATCATAAACCTGGAGGCCATCCTCATGGTCTTTTTTCACACGGATTCCTGTAATCTCCTCCTCTGTCACGCCTGCGTGGGTCAGAGCTGTACTTCTGGCCTGATCTTCGGTGACGGCTGTACTGCCCTGAGAATCACCATTACCGCCGGTCTCCTGGCTTGTTCCACTCTGGGGACTGCCGGCAGCGCCGGTCTCCTGCCCTGTTCCACTCTGGGAACTGCCGGAAGCGCCCGACTCCTGCCCTGTTCCGCCCTGTGCGGCATTTTGTTCTGTTCCGGTACCGCCGCAGGCTGTTAAAACCACTGCGGAGATGACTGCTGCCATTAGAAATGCAAAATATTTTTTTCTCATATGATAAACTCCTTTCATACTTTTTATATCCAGCGAACGTATCCGCTATTCTTTGTATATGGTAAGTTTATCAGAGAAAGATTAAAAACAGATTAAAACTCTTAACTTTTTTTCTCCTTTGGAAGACAAAAAGTAAATGTGCTCCCCCTGCCGGGTTCACTCACCGCCTGTATCGTGCCGTTGTGGACATTAATGATCCACTGTACCATGGAAAGTCCCAGCCCGGAGCTTCCCACGTCATTTCGAGAGCTGTCGGCCCGGTAAAAGCGTTCCCAGATATGAGGCAGATCTTCAGCGCTGATTCCAATTCCGTCATCCTTCACACATCCTGTAACCGCTTCTCCCTCCTCCTGAAGGCTCATATAGATACAGCCGCCCTCTTTTCCATATGTGACTGCATTCTGGAGCAGGTTGAGCCAGAGTCGGATGAGCAGGGTTTCATCCCCGTACAACATGACACCTGGGCTGATATTTGTTTCCAGCCGTATCCCTTTTTCCTCCGCCATAACTGCCATCTCCGCGGCCGCCATCTCAGAGAGTCCGCTGAAATCTAATGTTTCCATTGTCACCTTCTCACGGCCCTGGTCCGCCCTGGACAGAAGAAGGAGCTGGGAGACCATCCGGGAAAGGCCGCCTGCCTTTCTCTGGATCACTGTGATCTCTTCCAGGATCTCATCCGGCAGACTGTCATGTGAAAGAAGGGAATCACACTGCATCAGTATAACAGACAGGGGCGTGCGCAGTTCATGGGATACATCTGAAGTAAACTGTTTCTCGCGTTTCATACTGTCTTCAATCTGCCCCAGCATCTTGTCAAAGGTGGCGGCAAGGCGGTATATTTCATCCCTTCCTTCTCCCAGATTTATCCTTCTGGACAAATCTTCTTCCTCCTGGATGGTTCGGACCGTCTCCGTAATATGAGCTACGGGACGCAGTGTTCTCCTGGTCATAAAATAACCCAGAACAGCAGTGAGGATCACCAGAAGCGGAAGGCAGATCAGAGCCAGGCGCAGCGTTATCCGAAAGCTCTCCTCAGAATCCGTTATAGATATGATCCCTCTTACCATTAGGTTAATGTTCTCTTCCGGCGCATAGGACATATCAAGAACGTAATATTCCACCTGCTCTGCCTTCTGCCTCCGCACCAGGCCGTCCTGAAAGGCCATAGACTGGTCAAAACCGTAAGGAATCTTGCCGTACAAAAGCCTGCCTTCCATATCATACACAGAGAGATACACGCCGTTTTCCAGCTCCAGAATATCCGAATCAAAATCCAGTTTTCCGTCATCCATCTCAATATCATCAAAGGCTCCTGCCACGCTTTCCCGCAGCCTGTTCTGGACAGAACTGAGTATTTCCCTGTTACTGAGGGAAAATAAAACCGCCAGCACAGCACAGATGTTGATGGTCATGAGAATGGTATAAAGTATCGTCAGTTTTTGTTTTAAAGACAGATTTTTCATATGGGTTCCCCCAGAACATATCCGGCGCCCCGTACGGTATGGATAAGCTTCGGCTCAAATCCCTCATCAATCTTTTTCCTCAGATACCGGATATAGACATCGATCACATTGGAGCCTCCCGCATAGTCATAATTCCAGATATGCTGCTCCAGCTTCTCCCTGGACAGGACGATCCCGGCATTTTGTATCAGATACCTGAGCACGGCAAATTCCCTGGAAGACAGGATGATCTCCTGCTCTCCCCGAAAAACGCGGCGTGTATCCAGATGCACATGCAGATCTGCTACAGAGCACACACTGCTCTTCTCCTTCTCAGGTTTTCTCAGCATAACACGTATCCTGGCTGACAACTCTTCAAAGGCAAAGGGTTTCACCAGATAATCGTCCGCCCCCAGATCAAGTCCCTTCACCCGGTCCTCCACACTATCCCTTGCTGTTAGAAGCAGTACGGGCGTGGTATCTCTTTTCATTCGCATGGTTCTCAGAACTTCCAGGCCGTCCGTTTTAGGCATCATAATATCCAGGATCACTGCGTCATAGCGGGCACAGGCCAGGCAGTCCAATGCCTCCTCCCCATTGGCGCAGGCATCTACACTGTAGCTCTCAGCCGTCAGCTTTTTCACCAACAGCCGGTTCAGATCACGTTCATCCTCAGCGATCAATATACGCATCCTGTCACCTCTCTTCCCACACTCCGGATACTTCCCATCCGCCGTTCCGTCAACGGCTGTACCACATCCATCCTGCCGCAAGCAGAACCTGGACAGCCAGGATCAGCGGAAGACCCAGTTTGAATTTTTTATGCAGGGTCTTATGACGGAAAAAATCCATACCGCAGACAGCGCCCACGGAGCCGCCCAATACGGCGGACAGCATAAGCCAGGCTTCGGGTATCCGGTATTTTCTGTGTTTTGCCTTCCACTTGTCTATGCCAAACATGGCGAAAGAGACCACATTGATGACAAGCAGCCAGGCGGTTATCATTTTTATCATTCTTTTTCTTTCTCAGGTATCTTGATCTCACCTGCCAGATTTTTATAGAACATTTCTTCTATCTTCTTTCTCTCCCAGTGTTTTCCAAGGATCCACATAACTTTCGTGACGATCGCTTCTGTGCTCATGTCATATCCCTGGAATACGCCGGCACTCAGTGCTGCTTTTCCCGTCTCGTACACAGACAGGCTGCTCCCCTCATAAGGACACTGACTCTTCACTACAACGATCATTCCCTTGTGAATCACAAGGCGCAGCTCGTCCAGCACCTCAGAGGACATGGTGGGAATGCCGCCCATACCGAATGCCTCAATGATCAGTCCCCTGTATCCCTGCTCATATAAAAACCGGAATATCTTCCCGTCAAATCCGGGCACCAGTTTGATGAGAAAGACTTTCTTCTCCAGCCTGCGCTCCAGAACACAGGGACCTGCCGGAGCCGGTATGATATCTCTGTAGATCTCCAGACCTCTGGAATCCACCTCACCCACATATGGATAATTGATACTCTCAAACGCATGGAAACTCCTGGTCCGCATTTTACTGGCTCTGGTCCCAAGCATGATCTTCCTGTCAAAGGCCAGGAATACACCGGGCATGCCGCTGCCCGCCATATGGATCGCGCACCTGCAGTTCTCCACCGCATCCGCCAGGGGATTGGTGATAGAGAGCTGGCTGCCGGTAATGACTACAGGGATGGGAATATTAAGCAGCATAAAAGAAAGAACGGAGGACGTGTAAGCCATGGTATCTGTGCCGTGGAAAATCACGATCCCGTCGTATTCCTTATACTTTTCATAGACAGTCTCTGCCATAGCCTGCCAGTTCTCCGGCTGGATATTGGCACTGTCAAGCTGGAACAATTCATAAAAATCCACCTCATAGAGGCTTGTGATATCCGAGATGTAGGACAGGATATCCCTGCTGGTCAATCCGGGCAGCAGGCCGTTGTCGCTGCTGACACAGGCCAGTGTTCCCCCTGTGGTTATGATCAAAATTTTCTTTTTCATTTTTTCTTCCTCTGCATTTTCTACTGTCTCCTGTCCGCGCCATCTTATGCACCGTGCATCTGCCCGGGGCTGTGTCCGGTACAGGGAACACAAATTTATATAAGTGTAACGTAACCCACGGCAGTTTTCAATGGATTTTATATAAAAACCATGCTAATATAGGAAAATAAAGCAACTGTATATGCAGTAAAATTCAGAAAACGAGGTGTATCTTATGTATGGTTCCACATTTGGAAATATATTAAAAATATCAACCTGGGGAGAATCCCACGGCGCAGGGATCGGCGTGGTCATTGACGGCTGCCCTGCAGGGCTTTCTCTTTCCCAGGAGGACATCCAGGCCTATCTGGACCGCAGAAAACCGGGCCAGTCACGTTTTACCACCCAAAGAAAAGAAGCGGACGCAGTGGAGATCCTTTCCGGCATTTTTGAGGGAAAAACCACAGGCACGCCCATCTCCCTCATGGTCAGGAACACAGACCAGCGCTCCCATGATTACAGTGAGATCGCCAACTATTACCGCCCCGGACATGCGGACAGGAATTATGATATCAAATACGGTTTCCGGGATTACAGAGGCGGCGGACGCTCTTCCGGGCGTGAGACCATCGGACGCGTAGCTGCCGGCGCCGTAGCCGCCAAAATACTGGGGGAACTGGGCGTGGAAGTCACTGCCTATACGCTTTCCATCGGACCTGTGGCTATTGATAAGGCTAGGTTTGACCTGGAGGAAATGAACCGCAACGCCCTCTATATGCCGGACGCAGACGCAGCAGAGAAAGCCCAGGCATATCTGGAGGACTGCATGAAAGCTAAAAATTCCTCCGGCGGCATGGTGGAATGTATCATCAAAGGCGTTCCCGCAGGGATCGGTGAGCCTGCCTTTGAAAAACTGGACGCTAACCTGGCCAAAGCCATCTTTTCCATCGGAGCAGTAAAATCTTTTGAAGTGGGCGCGGGAATTGCTGCCGCCTCCTCAGACGGTTTACATAACAATGATGCATACCGCATGGACCAGGAGGGAAATGTAATAAAAAAGACAAACCATTCCGGCGGTATTACAGGAGGAATCAGTGACGGCGCACCGATCCTGATCCGCGCTGCCTTCAAACCCACCCCGTCCGTGGCCGCTGTCCAGGAAACAGTAAACCGACAGGGCGAGAATATTGAAATCTCTATCAAAGGCCGCCATGATCCCATTATCGTACCCAGAGCCGTGGTAGTAGTGGAATCCATGGCAGCTCTAGTGACTCTGGATGCCATGCTGGGCAGCATGACTACACGCATGGACGCAGTCAAAGGTTTCTTTAAAAATCTTTAGAATTTTTTTCGTTTTATACCACGTCACTTTTTAACTTTGCTTCCTATACTCAGTATAGTAACAGCAGGAGCCGCTGGGCATCATACATTTGCCAGATACGTGGTTTCCTGAACACAGGAGAGAGATACCATGGATATGAATCACATTTTAATTGTAGAAGACGACAAGGACATCCGGGAGGCAGTTGCCATTTATTTGAAAAGCCAGGGATACGAAGTATTTCAGGCAGGCGACGGCATAGAAGGACTGGAGATGCTGGAGCGGGAGGAGATCCATCTTGCAATCGTGGATATCATGATGCCCCGCATGGACGGCATCACCATGACCATGAAACTCAGGGAAAAACACGATTTCCCGGTTATCATGCTCTCAGCCAAATCTGAGGAGGTGGATAAGGTTATGGGGCTGAACATCGGCGCCGATGACTATGTTACCAAACCATTTACCCCAATGGAGCTTATGGCAAGGGTGAACTCACAAATGCGCCGGTACAAAAGATTCATGGAAAAACTGCAGCAAAAAGAACAGGAAAATACAGATACCATTTATACCATGGGTGGGCTTGAATTGAACGAGAGCACTTTTGAGGTACGGGTAGACGGATCTCCTGTAAAAATGACTCCCATGGAATTCAAAATTCTCCTTCTGTTGATCAAAAATCCCGGAAGGGTGTTCTCTGCGGATGAGATTTATGAACGTGTATGGAATGAGCGTGCTGTGAACACAGAGACGGTCATGGTACATGTTCGGAACATCCGTGAAAAAATAGAGATCAACCCTAAGGAGCCAAAATATTTAAAGGTGGTGTGGGGAGTTGGATATAAAATTGAAAAATTCTCGTAAACTTGCAGTCGTGCTGGTGATCCTGGTCATACTGCTGCCTTCACTGGCTATGATGATCATTCGTCCGCACTATATTAAGGGCCAGAGCAGCACTGACCCGAATTTCACCACTTCCTCATTTATGGGCACGCTTACACACTCCAACTATGTGCTCTATGCGGAAGAAAAACAGAGGGAAAACCAGGCGGCTATGATTCCGTTTGACATCTTTTTCCCATCAGCCTTAAACGAACAAAACACAAAAGAGAATGAAGAGGACAGCAAGTCCGGTTCCAAGTCCAATGTTTCTTCCCAGGAAATATCAGATGCAGCACTGGATGATGAAAACTTCCCTTCTTCCAAATACAAAGACAGCTACGGAGATGAATACGGAGAATATTCTTCTAAAGAGGCCATCATCGCATCCGCCAATACGCTTTCCAGCAAATTCTCCAGATGGGATGACAACTTCTCCACCCTGCGCTCGTATCTCCAGTATGAGGTAAGGGACGAGAACGGAAAAGTAGTGGACTCCAACGCCACAGAGGAACTGGCACCGCTTCTCTCCCAGACAAAGCCGGATTCGTTGGACAAAAAATACGCGTTCGGTGCTGTCATCAAATATGATGAGAGCGGAAACGTATCACAGGCGGAGTTCTTCTCCGGCAAAGCCAGCAATGCCACACAGCTTCTCAATGAACAGGTACGCCAAAACCCGTGTTCCGACTTTGACAGCCAATACGGCATGGATGCCCCCTTCCAGAAACCTCAGGGCCGCACCTACATCTATCTGATGACTGCTGAAAATCTGGCCACCTTTTTAGAAAGCTCACCCGGCAGCGGATATCTGGAATATCTGGGAGTTGACACTTACCGCTCAACAGACGATCTGTCCATTGTTTTCATCACCCTGCTGGGTATGGTGGCTGCTGCCGCTCTGCTGCTGCCGTTTATCAAACCGCTGCAGATCGGAGATGAAAAAATCTTCCGGGCGCCTTTCGAATTTGTCTTTATAGTAGCCAGCTTCATCCTTGGATTTTCCCTATCCATGTCTGTAGACGGCGGCGCAATGAACAATGAACCTATTTACAACGTTCTACACAGCATTGGCGTACCAAAAGGACTGGCTTCTGTGCTTCAGTATTTCTGGGGATTCATCGGATGGGCCTTTATCTTTGCGGTATGCTACTGGGCAGCGGGATGCGTAAGAGGCATATTTGTCATAGGCCCCAAACGCTACATCCAGGAACGAGTTATCATTTACCGCGTGTGGCCCTGGGCTAAAAGTGCAGTCAAGAATATATACAACAGTATGCTTCACGTAAATCTGAAAGATGATACAACAAAAGTGCTGATCAAAGTGGTACTGATCAACTTTATCATCCTGGGCTTTATCAGCCTCATGTGGGTCTGGGGAATCGGCGCGCTGATCATTTATTCCATTGCACTGTTTTTCCTTCTGAGAAAATACTGTAATGACCTGCAGAAACAGTATCACAGGCTGCTGGACGCAACCAACCAGTTGGCTGACGGCAACTTAAACGGCACGATTCCTGAGGAACTGGGCGTATTTGAGCCGTTCCGTGAGGAAATCGCCAAGATACAGTCCGGTTTCAAAAAGGCTGTGGACGAAGAGGTTAAGAGCCAGAAAATGAAAACAGACCTGATCACCAACGTGTCACATGACTTAAAGACACCTTTGACAGCCATCATCACTTATGTGGATCTGCTGAAAGATAAGAACCTGCCGGATGAGGAGAGGCTCCATTATATTGATGTACTGGAACAGAAATCCACACGGCTTAAGCTGCTGATCGAGGATCTGTTTGAGATCAGCAAGGCCACCAGCAGAAATGTGACACTGAACATTATGGACGTGGACATTGTAAGTCTGATGCAGCAGGCAAAGCTGGAGCTTCAGGATAAGATCGAGGCTTCCAACCTGTATTTCCGCTGGCGCCTCCCTGAGGATAAGGTGGTCCTGCCCCTTGACAGCCAGAAAACCTACCGGGTGTTTGAAAACCTTCTAGTGAATATCACCAAGTACGCTATGCCGCGTACCAGGGTATATGTAGATATGGAGAACGACGAAAAACGGGTACGGATATCCATGAAAAACATCTCCGCAACAGAGCTGACCTTTAATCCGTCAGAGATCACAGAACGTTTCGTCCGGGGTGACGCTTCCAGAAACACAGAGGGAAGCGGACTGGGTCTGGCAATTGCCAAGAGCTTTGTTGAGCTTCAGGGCGGAACCCTGCAGATCATGGTAGATGCGGACCTGTTCACTGTAGAGATCATATTCCCAAAACCATGACAGGACACCTGAACGTATCATCAGGCAAAAGATAAAAGGGGCTGTCGGTTAATACTGATTTTTAAAGCCCCTACACCAAAACAAGCAT
>ERZ894236.483-NODE-483-length-47192-cov-60.0415_pt1 | contig 47192 bp, 47 predicted proteins | sample MGYA00380297_ERZ894236 | MGnify/ENA primary metagenome ERZ894236 (study PRJEB32331, sample SAMN06328420) | human gut metagenome | biome: human gut microbiome; feature: stool | host: Homo sapiens | collected 2014-08-04 ... | reverse complement strand
GAAGAGGAAGCGGCATCGGTTTAATATAGCAATTATTTATTATTCGCTGTACTAGTGATCGCACTATGGAAACTTGAGAAGCCCATAGTCCGGAAGGTTCCTGAGGGAGCCTTTCGTTATAAAAATAGATTTCTTCAAAATTCCATAAAAAATATTGCTGATTAAGCCCTGCACTTGAGAAATTGAGATACAGCAGGTTAAAGAAGCCTTATGACCGACAGGGATAGCTTCAGGAGACTCCTCAGGATACTGGGGAGTTTTTTCGTTGATGTACATCTGAAAAATTGGGAAATTTAACACTTGAATTGTAACGACAAAAGCGTTACAATATAAGAAACAAGTAGGAGGTGTGATCATGGAAAAAACAGCAACATTGAACTTAAGAGTAAATCCAACTGTCAAAGAACGGGCAGAAAAAGTATTGTCTCAGTTAGGTGTTCCCATGTCAACAGCGATTGATATGTATTTGAACCAAATTTCTCTTACAGGAGGAATCCCGTTTTCAGTTTCTTTGCCAAAAGCACCAGTATCGATTCACGCAGACGCTATGACAACAGAAGAAATCCATCAAAAATTGGAAAAAGGATACAATGATATAGCTGCAGGAAGAGTACAGAATGCAGCGGAAGCGTTCGCAAAATTCAGGGAGAATCATTGATATGAAACACTATACGGTTGAGATTACAAATGAAGCATTGGCTGATATGGAGCAGTTATATAATCACATCGCTTATGTTCTTCAGGCACCGGAAAATGCAATGGATCAATACAACCGGATTGCAGATGCTATTTTGACATTGGATACTATGGTTGAGAGAATCCGTATTATGGAATCAGAGCCGGAACGAAGCAAAGAGATGAGAAGATTGTTGGTAGACAATTATTCGGTCTTTTTTGTAATCTAGGGAGATAAGGTGATTGTAACAGATGTACTGTATAGTGCATCAGATATTGAAAGCCGATTAAAAGGTTAAATGAGAAAATTTTATACAGCAGAAGCAGTAACAGAAGGACACCCAGACAAAGTGTGTGACCAGATTGCAGATGCAATCCTGGATGTGTGTCTGAAAAATGATGCGGATTCCAAGGTGGCTTGTGAAGTGCTTGCCACGAAAGGGAATGTCATTGTGGCAGGAGAGATCACCAGCTCCTATGAACCGGATGTGTTTGGTGTAATCAAAAAAGTATTGTCTGAGGTGGGATATTCCAGCGAAGGGGTTGCCATGGATACGTTTGTCCATCAGCAGAGTCCGGACATTGCAAATGCAGTCAGGGAATCCAAAGAAAAAAGGGAATGGGTGTCTGACAATCAAATGGATTGGTTTCAAGGGGCGGGGGATCAGGGCGTCATGATCGGATATGCCTGTGATGAGACGCCGCAGCTTATGCCAATGCCTGTGGTGCTTGCAAACAGGATTGTCCGGGAGCTGTCTGCCTGTAGAAGAAGCAGCTATATTGAAGGGATCTGCCCGGATGGGAAAGCTCAGGTGACGGTAGAGTATGAGGATGGGAAGCCTGTCCGTCTGGATAGTGTGGTTGTATCCTGTCAGCATACGGAAGATAAGAATCTGAAGAAACTGGAAGCAGAGATCCGAAAAAGTGTCTTAATTTATGAGACCATTATAATACCCGTTATGGTGGGGATAGTGGTTTTACCGGAATTGCATTTCTTAACAGCTGGGGTGGCAGTTGCAGGGAATCGATGTACGATGTGTTACCGGTGTATTAGTAAATGCCCGCAAAAAGCAATCACACTTTTGGGGAAGAAGGAGGTTGAAGAGATGAAGAAAGAAATGAAAGGGAAAAGGATTATTTTACGTGAGCAAAGAGAAGAGGATGCACCGTTTTTTGCCTATTGGTTCAATCAGCCGCAGATTATGTTTCAATGTGGGTTTGAGAAGCCTACCGATGAGGAAGAGGTAAAAACTTGTATTAAAGTGGATCATAAGTCGAAAAACTCGGTCTGGTTTACAATTACAGATCTTGATGGCAATATCATAGGCGAGACGGGGCTGCTTCGTATGTTTCCTGCATGGCACCAGACCGACCTTACGATCATTATTCCGGATCCCGGGATGCAGAATAAAGGATACGGGACAGAAGCCATTCGTATCATGCTTGACATGGCATTCGACGAATATGAAATGCATCGTGTCTCGATCGGAGTAGTAGGACTGAATACAGATGCGCTGGAATTTTACAAAAAAATCGGATTCAGGCAGGAAGGAATTCTGGAAGAGGCATACTACTACAACAATGAATACAGTGATTTTATCATGATGCGGATTCTTAGTCATGAATGGAGAGAGAATGGAAACAATTAAAATTTATAAGGAACTGCCGAAAGATACGCCAGCTTCTATAAAAACTTATCCGTTCCTGAAGAAAAGTATGATATAGTAAAAAGAAAATATAAAAATACGGAGAGAAATGATGAAAAGTATAATCATAGGAATTGCCGGTGGAACCGGTTCGGGAAAATCTACTTTTACGGGAAGGCTGAAAAAAGAGTTCAGAGAAGATGTTGCGGTATTGTATCATGATAATTATTATCGGGATCAGAGTGATATTCCGTTGGAAGAGCGTAAGAAGACTAATTACGATCATCCGGATGCCATGGAAACAGAATTGTTGATCGAACAGCTGCAGGCACTGCGGGAAGGAAAAACGGTGGAATGTCCGGTTTATGATTTTACGCAGCACACCAGATCGAATAAGGTGACAAGGATAGAACCTAAAAAAGTAATCCTGCTGGAGGGAATCCTGGTACTGGCAGATCAGCGGCTGCGCGATCTTTTGGATATTAAAGTCTATGTAGAAGCGGATGCGGATGAACGGATCTTAAGACGGATCATACGGGACGTGAAAGAGAGAGGCCGTGATATCGAAGGGGTTGTGGATCAGTATCTGACCACGGTAAAACCGATGCATTATCAATATGTGGAACCGACAAGATATATGGCAGATATTGTGATCAACAGTGGAATGAATGAGGTGGCATTTACGCTGGTGAAAAATACCATTCAGAAAATATTGGATGAGAACAGAGAATCGTAAAAAATAAAAAGAATACTTCTAAAAAATTTTTTTCATCATAAATTAGAAAAAAGTATAGTAATTTTATAGGTTTTATAGTATACTCTAATACATATTGAAAAAGTAGGAATTAAAAAGAGTGAGAAGAAAGGATGAAAAGGATGAAAAAGATTTTAAAAAGTCTGCCGTTCCAGCTTTTGCTGGGGGTTGTGATCGGTATCATGCTGGGACTGGTCTCCAATGAAGCAGTGATGAATGTCATTGTTACGGTCAAGTTTGTGCTGGGAGAGCTGATTAATTTTTGTGTACCTCTGATCGTGATCGGTTTTATCGCGCCATCTATCACAAAATTAGGGAAAAATGCCTCCAGGATTTTAGGTGTTGCTGTATTTCTGGCGTATGCATCCTCTGTTCTGGCAGCGCTTGGCTCCATGGCAGCAGGGTATGGTCTGATCCCGCATCTGTCTATCGTTTCGGAGGTGGATGGGTTAAAAGAACTTCCGGAGATTGTATTTCAGTTGGAAATCCCGCAGATCATGTCTGTGATGAGTGCTCTGGCATTTTCAATTCTGATCGGTCTGGCAGCGACCTGGACAAAAGCGGAGACCGTGATCCGGCTGTTGGATGAATTTCAGAAAATTGTACTGATGATCGTTTCCAAGATCGTGATTCCGATCCTTCCGGTATTTATTGCACTGACATTCTGGTCATTGGCATATGAAGGGACGATCACGAAGCAGCTGCCGGTCTTTTTGAAAGTGGTACTGATCGTAATGGCAGGACATTTTATCTGGATGACCATTTTGTATGTTGTGGGCGGGATTTATTCTGGAAAGAACCCGTGGAACGTTGTGAAAAATTATGGTCCGGCATACATTACGGCTGTTGGCACGATGTCCTCGGCGGCTACACTTGCAGTGGCATTAAAGTGTGCCAGAAAGTCAGAACCGACATTGCGGGATGATATGGTGAACTTTGGGATTCCTCTGTTTGCGAATATCCATTTATGCGGATCTGTTCTGACGGAAGTATTTTTCGTGATGACCGTATCCCAGATCTTATATGGCAGACTGCCATCTCTTGGAACTATGATCTTGTTCTGTGCGCTGCTTGGTGTTTTCGCCATTGGAGCGCCGGGGGTACCTGGAGGAACGGTCATGGCTTCTCTGGGACTGATCACAGGGGTACTTGGGTTTGACGCTACAGGAACGGCTCTGATGCTGACGATCTTTGCACTTCAGGACAGTTTTGGAACTGCATGTAATGTGACAGGAGACGGGGCATTGACGATGATTTTGACCGGATATGCAAGACGGCATAAGATTGAAGAACAAGTAGAAACCGTTGAATTTTAAAAAGACATGATAAAAGAGCAAAGGGCGCACTGCAGAATCAAAGGCAGTGAGTCCTTTGTTTTATGTCAGGAGTTTATCTTTACAACAAAAAAGAAGACTTCTATAATAGAACAAAAAGAAGTATATAGGAGCTGGATTTATGACAATCAAAGAAATTGCACAGCTGGCACAGGTATCCAGTGCAGCAGTATCACGATATATGAATGGCGGATATGTCAGTGAAGAAAAGAAAGCGAGAATCCGGGCTGTGATCGAAGAAACGGGATATCGGCCATCTGTACAGGCAAGAACACTTCGGACAAAGCGTGCACGTTTAATTGGTGTGATCGTGCCAAAGATCAATTCCGAATCAATCAGCAGGATCACAGAAGGAATCGGACAAGTGCTTTCCAGGAATGATTATCAGATGCTTTTGACAATTACAAATAATGATTCGTCGAAAGAACTGGAATATATGGACTTATTTGAAGCGTATCCCGTAGATGGGATGATCCTGGTGGGGACGGTGCTGACCAGTACACACCGAAAAAAATTAAAACAAAGCAAAGTACCGATGGTGGTGATCGGACAGCATACCAAAGAAGTCAGTTGTGTGTATCATGATGATTACGGGGCGGCGAAGGAACTGGCAGAACAGATCGGAAAGGAAGTATCCGGGAGAATTGCCTATATCGGAGTGACAAGAGAGGATAAAGCAGCAGGAGCTGCCAGAGAAGATGGATTTCGGGACGGGCTGAAGGCTGCAGGAAGAAAACTGGAAGAATCATGTGTGCGTACAGCAGAATTTACGATGGAATCCGGATATGAACAAGTATGTGAACTGTTGGAAAAAGAAAGTGATATCGATATCATATCTTGCGCAACAGATACCATTGCGGCAGGGGCGATTGAAGCCATTGCAAAACAACCGTCAGGCAGAAAAATCCAGGTTACGGGGTTTGGAGACAATCAGTTCTTAAAGGCTGTGACAGGAGGAATACGCACGGTTCATTTTGCATATCAAACCAGTGGGATCAAGGGCGCAGAGCTTTTGCTGGAGATGATAGGATCAGAAAAAGCCCGTGTGACAGAGATAAAACTCGGATGCGAATTGGTATAAAAGATTACTGGAAAAATAGACAAAAAAGCGGAATATAAATTAGTGAAAATGCCATCTTTACAAATGGCATTTTTTTCATTATTATAATCTTACAAGATATGAAATCGATTACACAAAAAGAAAGGGATGACAGTATGGATTACAAAAAGACCGCACAGGAGATTTTGGATCACATAGGGGGAAACAGCAATATTATTTCCGCAGCGCACTGTGCGACCCGGCTGCGTCTGGTGATCGCAGACAATCAAAAAGCGGATAAGGCTGCGCTGGAGAATGTGGAAGGTGTCAAAGGAGTTTTTGAAGCATCGGGGCAGCTGCAGATTATTCTGGGAACGGGAACGGTCAACAAGGTGTTTGACGCATTTATTGAGATTGCAGGGATTACAGCAAGTTCCAAAGCAGAAGCAAAAGAGGCGGCTGTGCAGAAGCAGAACTGGTTTATGCGCGCCATTAAGCTGTTGGGAGACATTTTTGTTCCGATCATTCCGGCGATTGTAGCCAGTGGATTTTTGATGGGAATCATGAATTCTCTGGACTTTATGAATGCAAATCATTTTATCCACATTGATACAACGAGTTCTTTGTACGTATTTGCGAATCTGTTCAGCAATACAGCGTATACTTTTTTGCAGATTTTGATCGCATTTTCAGCAGCAAAAGTATTTGGTGCGAATCCATATCTGGGAGCCGTGATCGGAATGATCATGATCAATCCGGCTTTGCAGAATGCTTATACAGTGGCTACAGAAGGAGTGCAGGCCACACAATCTGTATTTTTCGGACTGTACGATATTGATATGGTAGGATACCAGGGACATGTGATCCCGATCATCATTGCAGTCTGGCTGCTGTCAGTGATCGAGAAGAAGCTGCATAAAGTGGTCCCGGAAGTGTTTGATCTATTTGTGACACCGTTACTGAGTGTATTTATCACAGGATATCTGACATTGGCGGCAATCGGTCCGGTTTTTGTATGGGCAGAAAATGCAGTTTTGGATTGTATTCAGTGGCTTCTGACGTTACCGCTGGGACTGGGCAGTCTTGTAATGGGAAGTTTGTATGCGCCGACCGTAGTAACCGGGATCCATCAGATGTATACAGCCATCGATCTGGGACAGCTGGCACAGTATGGATTGACATTCTGGCTGCCACTGGCCAGCGCAGCCAATGTGGCACAGGGAGCAGCGGCCTTGGCAGTGGGAATCAAATCAAAAGATAAAAAGATCAAAGCATTGGCGCTTCCGTCTTCTTTCAGTGCATTTATGGGAATTACAGAGCCGGCAATTTTTGGAGTCAATCTTCGCTTTTTCAAACCGTTTCTTGCAGGATGTATTGGTGGAGGATGTGGCGCATTGTATGCCTCTGTCGTACATCTGGGGGCAAAGGGAACAGGAGTGACCGGAATTTTTGGGGTTCTTCTTTGCCTGGAACAGCCGGTACAATATCTGATCGAGATGGCTATTGCAGTGAGCGTGGCATTTGTAGTTTCCTTCCTTCTTTATAAAGATAAAAAGGAAGAACCAAAAGAGAAAAAAGAAGAACTTCCGGTTTCTCCGTATGAGACAGTGAGCGAGGAGCGTATAGGGAGTCCCGTTTCCGGAACGGTCATTTTGACATCAGATATTTCAGATGCTACATTTGCACAGGAGATCCTTGGAACAACGGTTGCGGTAGAACCGGAACAGGGAGTTTTGACAGCGCCGTGTGACGGCAGGATTTTAAGCATCTATGATACCGGCCATGCAGTGTGTATGACGACACCGTCCGGTGCAGAGCTTTTGATCCATGTGGGCATCGATACTGTGAAATTGAAAGGAAGAGGATTTCAGAAGTGCGTATCTGAGGGAGAAGTGGTTCATAAAGGGGATGTTCTTCTGAAGATGGATCTGGAAGTCATCAGACAGGAAGGGTATGAGACAACAATTATGACAGTTCTCACCAATGCCTGTGATTATGATGTGGAAAAAACAGTAACAGATCAGGTTTCCTGTGGAGAAAACCTAATGATACTTCGTAAAAAATAAGGGAGAGAAGAATGAATGCATTAACAAGGGATTTGGAAGCGTTGACAAAAACAGTAGAAGCACAGGCTGGTGGAATGGATCCATTCCGTCAGAAATTACATCTGATGCCCCCCACAGGATGGCTCAATGACCCAAACGGACTGTGTCAGTTTCGTGGAGTATATCATGCCTTTTTTCAGTATTCTCCGTTCAATGCCGATGGCGGGGTGAAAATGTGGGGGCATTATACCAGCGATAATATGCTGACATGGCATTATGAAGGTGTCAGCCTGTTTCCGGATCAGCCGTTTGATTGCCATGGGGTGTATTCCGGTTCGGCCTTTGTAGAAAACGGGAAGATGTATCTGTATTATACAGGGAATGTAAAGTTAGAAGATGGGGAGTTTGATTATATCCGTACCGGCAGGGAAGCGAATACAGTTCTGGTTGTCAGTGAAGACGGGAAGCGGTTTGGAAGAAAACGAGAACTGATGAGAAACAGTGACTATCCCCAGGATCTGACCTGTCATGTAAGGGATCCGAAGGTCTGGAAAGAAAATGGGATGTACTACATGGTGCAGGGAGCAAGGACACAGAATGATGAAGGAAAAGTACTGGTATTTGAGTCAGAAGATCAGCTGCATTGGAGATATAGAAATGATGTAAAGACAGAAGAGCGATTTGGATATATGTGGGAGTGCCCGGACTATTTTGAAATCGATGAAAGCAAAATTCTGTCGGTATCTGTACAGGGGCTGGAAGGCGGAATGTGGGATTCACGAAATGTGTATCAGTCTGGATATTTTCTGGTGGAAGGGGATATTCGCTTTGAATGTACGTTGTCGGATTATCAACTTTGGGATTATGGATTTGATTATTATGCACCGCAAAGTTTTGAAAGTGAGGATGGAAGGCGGATTCACATCAGTTGGATGGGAATGCCAGACTGCGAAGAATATACAAATCTGACAGTACAGGATGGATGGCAGCATTGTTTTACATTTCCAAGGGAGATATCCATAAAAGAAGGAAAAGTGATCCAGAAACCAATTCGGGAATTGCAGGATCTGAGAAAAGAGGAAGAGAAGACGGGATCCATTCTGGAGAAAAAAGATACGAAAGTATTTGAAGTTGAAGTAGAAGGAATCGCAGAAAATCAGTTTCAGGCGGTGTTGGCAAATGAGTTGATTCTGTCTTATGAGAATGGAAGATTTGAGATGAAATTTATGGATCAGGAAAAATCTTCGGTTTCAGCAGGAAGAAGTATTCGTTTCTGGAAAACAGAAACACTTAAGAATGTCAGGATCCTGGCAGATGTTTCCTCTGTGGAAGTGTTTCTCAATGATGGAGAAGCGGTGTTTTCTACAAGATATTATCCAAAAGAATATGCCATAAAAACAGAAGCTCCAGGCGCAGAGATTACATTCTGGGAGCTGTGAGTACAAAAATGTTCCTGACAGGAAAATCCTGCAGGAACATTTTTGCTATATAAGAAAGAGTATCCAAGATACGTAAAAGGTCAATTTGTCTCTTCTTTATCCTTTGGAAGGATGATGTTTAAGATCACTGCGATCAGAGTCGCAACAACTACCGGAGATTTTCCGAAGATCATTACGAACCAGTCTGGAAAACTTGCCAGTGCTGCGCTTGACTGAGAGATACCCATTCCCAGAGCTGCTGCAAGACCTACGATAGAGGTGTTGCGGAATGTCATATTCTGGGAAGTAATGAGCTTCATTCCGGTCATGGCGATGGATGCAAATACAGAAACTGTCGCTCCACCAAGTACACAGTACGGAATGGTAGTCAAAAGTGATGAAAACTTCGGAATCAGTCCGGCAAACAGAAGAATCAGTGCCGCACCTCCGAGTACGCAGCGGTTGATGACCTTAGTAGTTGCGACAATTCCTACGTTTTGACTGTATGTAGCAGTTGGAAGTCCGCCAAGGAAAGAAAACAGGATATTGGAAATTCCATACCCCACGATTCCTCCCTGAAGCTCCTGGTCTGTCGGCATACGATTCATACCGCCGCTGGTTGTCGCTGAAAAGTCACCGATTGCCTGGATGGAGTTGATCGCAAATAATAAACCGATTGCGATGCAGGCAGAAGGTTCAAAACGAACGCCAAAGTGCAGCGGACTTGGTACCTGGAAAAGTGCGGCGTTTTGGATGGGAGAAAAGTCTACCATTCCAAAGAACAAGGCAATGAGATACCCGCCGATCATGCCGATCAAAATGGAAGCAAGCTTCCAGATTCCTTTTCCGAAATGATTTAAAACCGTTACAAGCGTCAAAGTCAGGAGTGCAACCAGCCAGTTTTGCCAGGAACCGTAATCTTCACTTCCAGTACCGCCGGCCATGTAATTAATGGCAGTTGGATAAAGGGAGAGTCCGATGGTAAATACAACAGTTCCGGTAATCAATGGCGGAAAAAATCTGCGGATCTTCCGAATAAAAAGACCCACGAGAACAGCCACAATACCACCTGCGATCGTCGCTCCCAGAATGGTAGCTACATCGTATTCTTCTGCAATGGACTGCATACTGGGAACATAGGCAAAACTGATTCCCATAATGACTGGAAGTCCGGAACCGATGGCAAAATATCGGGTTTTTATAAACGGAAACAATTGAAGCAGAGTGGCAAGTGCAGATGTGACAAGCGCTGCCTGGATTAAAATGACGGAATCTGCTTCAGAAAGTCCCGCCACACCGGATACAATGATCGCAGGCGTTACACAGCCGACGATCATAGCGACTACATGCTGGAGGGCAAGAGGAGCCGCCTGTTTGATGTTGGGAATTCCGTTCAAGTCAAAAAGTGTAGATCGTGTTGTCTCATGATGTTTCATAAAATAAGGTATCCCCCTTTGTTATAGATGGATACGGGTTCCTGTAAGTCCCTGAATTCCATCTCTGGCTTTTTCAAGTAGTGTGATCAAAGATTGTCTGCCAGGTGCGGATTCTGCAAATTCTACCGCAGCCTGCATTTTAGGAAGCATAGAGCCCGGAGCAAAGTGTCCTTCTTCAATATACTGCCTTGCTTCCCGGACGGTAATATCGTTCAGCCAGGTCTGTTCTGGCGTGCCATAATGAATGGCTGCTTTTTCTACCGCAGTCAGGATGATTAGGAAATCAGCATCCAGTTCCTTGGCAAGCAGAGCGCTGGCGAAATCTTTGTCGATCACAGCGCTGGCTCCTTTTAAGTGATTGCCCTGACGGGTTACGGGGATTCCGCCGCCTCCACAGGCAATGACAAGATCTCCGGAATCTACCATAGTACGGATGGTGCCGATCTCAATGATTTCTTTTGGCTTTGGAGAAGCGACCACGCGCCGATATCCTCTTCCGGCATCTTCCTTCATGATATAATCATATTTTTGAGCCATTTCATCTGCCTGCTCTTTGGTGAGAAAGCGTCCGATTGGTTTAGAAGGGCTGGAAAATGCAGGATCATCTTCATCGACCCGTACCTGTGTGATCATGGTTGCAACCGGGATATCTGTGATATTTCGATTCAGAAGCTCTTCTCTTAACGCATTCTGAAGATCATAACCGATATAAGCCTGACTCATGGCAACACAGACAGAAAGAGGGGTATTTGGCTGCTGTGCATCTTCATGGGTCAAGGCGAGCATGGCGTTGTTGACCATTCCGACCTGAGGGCCGTTTCCGTGTGCCACAACGACTTCACAACCTTCCTCGATGAGATCGACAATGGCGCGGGCTGTAATTTTTACCGCTGCCATCTGTTCGGGAAGGGTGTTGCCCAGGGCGTTTCCGCCCAAGGCAATGACAATTCGTTTTTTCCTTGCCATTTTTATTCCTCCCCGACTGATGCGATTGTTTCTACCTCACATAACACTCCTTTTGGCAGGTCTTTGACTGCAACACAGGAGCGCGCAGGTTTTCCTGTAAAGTATTTTGCATAGATTTCATTGAATGCAGCAAAATCTTTCATGTCTGCAAGAAAACAGGTTGTTTTTACGACATCGGTAAAGTCCGCGTTCTGGCTTTCCAGAAGCGCTTTGATGTTTGCCATGACCTGTTCGGTCTGTTCTTCAATTGTAGTTCCGACTACTTCTCCTGTCTCTGGAGAAAGCGGGATCTGACCGGAAAAAAATGCCATTCCATTGCAGATGATCCCCTGAGAATATGGTCCGATCGCAGCCGGAGCATTTTTAGTGTCTACATATTTCAGCATAATGTAATCCCTCCTAAAATAAAATCAATTCGCATCGCGTCTTAGTATAGCAGATTTTACTCAAAAACTCTAGGTGTGGATTTCTCTTCCAGTTTTTTCAAGATATCTGCAGGATCTGCAAATTTTGCAAGGAAGATCATTGCGGCGATGATGTATGGTTTGTAGCTTGCTTCTTTGTAAAGTGGTGTTCTGTAACGGTCGAATACGCTGGCATCTACTTCACCGGATTCGCAGCTGACACCTGTGATATCTGCAGGCAGACAGTGCAGGTAAAGTGCTTTTCCGTCTTTTGTTGTCTTCATCAGTTCTTCAGTACAAGCCCAGTCTTTGTGCTCTGCATTCTGTGCAAGCAGCTCTTTTTCCAGCGCATCGATTCCTTCAAAGTCTCCGTTTCCATATAATTCTGTACGTTTTTCCATAGCGGCAAATGGAGCCCAGCTCTTTGGATATACGATATCTGCATCTTTGAAAGCTTCTGCCATGTTGTTGGTCTTAGTGAAAGTACCGCCGGATTTTTTGGCATTTTCTGCGGCAACGGCTTCAACTTCCGGGAATACTTCATATCCTTCCGGATGAGCGAGAACAACATCCATTCCAAAACGTGTCATCAGTCCGATGATTCCCTGTGGAACAGAAAGTGGTTTTCCGTAAGATGGGGAGTATGCCCATGACATGGCGATCTTCTTGCCTTTTAAGTTCTCTACTCCGCCAAATTCATGGATGATATGGAGCATATCTGCCATGGCCTGTGTCGGATGATCGATGTCACACTGCAGATTGACCAGTGTTGGTTTCTGCTGAAGGATGCCGTCTTTGTGGCCTTCTGTGACAGCATCTACGACCTCGTGCATATAAGCGTTTCCTTTTCCGATATACATATCGTCGCGGATTCCGATCACATCAGCCATGAAGGAGATCATGTTGGCTGTTTCGCGGACAGTCTCTCCATGTGCGATCTGAGATTTTCCTTCGTCCAGATCCTGCACTTCCAATCCCAGAAGATTACATGCAGATGCAAAAGAAAAACGAGTACGTGTAGAGTTGTCGCGGAATAAAGAAATTCCAAGTCCGCTTTCAAATACTTTTGTAGAAATGTTGTTTTCTCTCATAAAGCGGAGCGCGTCTGCCAGTGTAAATACAGCTTCCAGCTCTTCATCTGTCTTTTCCCATGTCAGGAAGAAATCAGAATTGTACATGTCTTTAAAGTTCAGAGAGTTCAGTTTGTCGATATAATCCTGTAATGTTTTCATAGTATAAGTCCTCCATATATGCAGGCTTTGCCTGTAGATTTTACGTTGTTTAAAAAAGAAAGCTGTGCCGTTTTCTGCCCGGAAGGGAGGTTCCGTGCCAGAAAACGGCACAGACATTCGATTCTGATATTGAATTATTTGCAATATAAGGTTGGCAGTGCGGCATAGACAGCGGCACATACAACCAGATCGGCTTTCCATGTTTTTTCATTTGGTGCATGAGCCTGTGCCTCTGCTCCAGGTCCGAATCCGATACAAGGGATGCCGTTTCTTCCCATAATAGAAACACCGTTTGTAGAGAAGGTCCATTTGTCTGTCAGTGGACGTGCCTTTCTCATTTCAACCGTCTCAGCAGTTCCGATCCGCTCTTCTCCGTAGAGTCCTTTGTAGGCTTCTTCCAGAGCTTTTGTCACCTTGTGGTCTTTTGGAATGACCCAGGTCGGGAAGTAACATTCGATCGGATATACCAGTCCGGTGTAGGAAGGTCTGTCATAGTTGTACATGGAAACAGTCACATCGTCTCCATATTTCTGAACGCTTGGAAGTGCGCGGATCTCATCCAGACAGCTTTCCCATGTCTCTCCGGCAGTCATCCGGCGATCCAGAGAAACAGAGCAGGAATCTGCGACTGCACAGCGGCTTGGGGATGTGAAGAAGATTTCGGAAGTGGTGACAGTACCGCGTCCTAAGAATCTTGCTTCTTCCCATTCTGGATTGTATTTTTCATCCAGCATTTTTACCAGACCTTTGATCTTTGTGGTGTCTTTGGCATCGTTTTCATTGAGTGCACGCACATCCTGCAGGATATCTGCCATCTTATAGATCGCATTGTCCCCACGCTCCGGGGCAGAACCATGGCAGGAAACCCCTTTGACATCCACACGGATCTCCATACGTCCTCTCTGTCCGCGGTAGATACCGCCGTCCGTTGGCTCGGTAGAAATGACAAATTCCGGGCGAACCTTATCTTCATTGATGATATACTGCCAGCAGAGTCCGTCACAGTCTTCCTCCTGAACGGTTCCTGTGACAAGAACGGTATATTTGTCACTTAACAGTCCAAGATCCTTCATGATCTTTGCACCGTACACAGCAGAGACGATACCGCCGAGCTGGTCGGAAGTACCACGTCCTCCGATTTCTGTATCCGATTCAAATCCTTCGTAAGGGTCAAATTCCCAGTTATCCCGGTTTCCGATCCCAACGGTGTCAATGTGTGCGTCAAATCCGATGATCTTTTCTCCGGTTCCCATGTATCCAAGTACATTTCCCTGTGGGTCGATCTCGACTTTGTCGAAATCCAGTTTTCTCATTTCTTCGGCGATTCGGTCAATGTGATCTTTCTCTCCACAGCTTTCACCGGGAAACTTTACGATATCTCTGAGAAATTTTGTCATATCTGCTTCATAGTTTTGTGCGGCTTCTTTGATTTTTTTGAAATCCATGTTGAAATCCTCCTTGATAAAAAATAGTGAATGTATGAATGACTTGGTTAACGTTCCTTGCCGTCCCATACGATGGATTCATAGCGTGCAGGATCGGTGTCACCTTCGGTGGAGAAGAGCAGTACCCGGGAGGTTTCATCCAGTCCGAGATGTTCTCTGAGTTCCCGGTATTCCTCCATGCACATGATACATGCCAGAGTTCCAAACGGTGCAGCTCCGGATTCTCCGGAAGTGACCGGTGTATCTCCTTTGATCGGTGCGGCCAGCATACGCATTCCCTTTGCAGCGACCCAGTCCGGCGCGGCAACAAAGGTATCGACGTGATTCTTTAAAATATCCCAGGAGATGGTATTTGGCTCTCCACAGGCAAGCCCGGCCATAATGGTCGGCATATCGCCGTCTACGATGCGGATGGCTCCGTCTCCGGCAGCGGCGCCTTTGTACAGGCAGGCAGCAGCTTCGGCTTCTACAACCACCACTTTCGGCGGATTCTTTGGATAGCGGTTTGCAAAATATCCCTGAACGGCTCCGGCAAGAGATCCGACACCGGCCTGGATGAATACGTGAGTCGGCGATTTACATCCGTCTTCGTGCAGCTGATCGTCCGCTTCCATTGCCATGGTTCCATATCCCTGCATGATCCATGCCGGAATTTCCTCATATCCGTCCCAGGCAGTGTCCTGCACAATGATGCCATGTTCTGTATGAGCCGCCATGTCAGCAGCCATGCGGACACATTCGTCATAGTTGCATTCTTCGATGGTTGCGTCAGCCCCTTCTTTTAAGATATTGTTCAGACGGGTCTGGGTACTTCCCTTTGGCATCAGGACCACAGCTTTTTGCCCCAGTTTGTTGGCAGCCCAGGCAACACCGCGTCCATGGTTTCCATCCGTTGCGGTAAAGAAGGTAGCCTGCCCGAATTCTTCTTTGAGGGCTTTGGAAGTCAGTACCTGATAAGGAAGTTCGCTGACATCTTTTCTGGTCTGCTGTGCAATGTAGCGTGCCATGGCGAAAGATCCGCCCAATACTTTGAAGGCATTGAGACCGAAGCGGTAAGATTCATCTTTAATATAGAGGGAACCAACGCCAAGTTTTTGTGCCATGTGCTCCAGTTTTACCAGGGGAGTCACACTGTACTGAGGAAAGCTTTCGTGAAATGTCCGTGCTTTTGTCACCTCAGAAAGTGCCATAACTGGAAGGTTGGCATCTTCTGTTTTTGGCATGTGGTTCACTGCCCATTTGATTGTTTCCATGTGAAAAAGACCTCCTTTGATCATAATCTGTTATTTTCCTGCATCCATGTAACTGTAAAGTGTAAATTTAGAAATGTTTAAAAGAGCTGCAACCTTATCTCCGGATCTGGTGATCAGAAATGCACCGGCATCGTTCAGATAGCGGACCACCTGGATCTTGTCTTCTTTGGTCATCAGTGCAACGGGCTTTCCAATCAGCGCCAGTCCCTGCTGCATCAGATCATCCAAAAGCTCCTCTACATTCCGGGTGATGGTCTGGGGAGAATGTGCCTTCTTGGTATCCGGATTTTGGGATCCTGGCTGTGTCTGAATGATGGATTCCAATGCAGTGTTGACTGTCAAAAGCGCGGTGATGTCAAAATTGATGGAAAAGATATAGGCAATCTTTCCGTCGGCATCCCGGATGTATAGCGTACTGGACTTTAAGATCCGTCCGTCTTCGGTGCGTGTGAGATAAGAAAGCTTATCTTGAAGTCTGGCAGCGTTTTTATGTAAAGTCTCCAAAACAATGCCGGAAGGTCCGTCACCGGATTTTCGGTGGGTTACCTGACCGTTTTCAATGTGGATAATGGAATTGTCAAGATCTTTCTTTAAGTCGTGAATGACCACTTCACAGGAAGCGCCAAACTGACTGGCAATACCATGAGCTAATTGTTTTAAAAGATTAAGCGTATTGTCCATATTGATTCCTCCTACGTGGAAAATATTTGGTAAAAACCGTGAAAAACAACTGCTTCTAAACTCATAATATCATAAAAATTCATAAAATCAATAGTTTTTCTAAAAAAGTTTTAGAATACCTAAAAGATTTTTAGAATCAGTGTTGCATTTGTGCAGTTTTGATGGTATTCTATAGATAACAGAAGTGGTTCTGGGAAAAATATACAAAAAACAGGAATCGCAAAATGAAACAGGATATACAAAATATAGTGCGACGTGCAAGGACTGTCCTTGTAGAATTTGTATACTTCAAATGGAGTTATTGTTCCGGACAGAATGATAACTTTAGATTCTCAAACAGAAAAGGAGAGATTGGTATGCTTATTTTAGGAAACGGCAGGATGATCACAAGAGATGCAGAACATCCATATCTGGAGTGTGGAGCAGTGGCGATCGATGGAACGAAGATCGTAAAGGTTGGTTCTCTTTCGGAAATCAGGGATGCATATCCGGAAGCAGAATATATGGATGTAAAAGGCAAGGTGATCATGCCTGCTTTTATCAATGCACATGAACATATTTACAGTGCATTTGCAAGAGGCTTGTCAGTGAAAGGATATGATCCGAAGGGATTTCTGGACATTCTGGATGGAATGTGGTGGACCATTGACTGGAATCTGACACTGCATGATACGTATTTAAGCGCCATGGCAACGTATATTGATTCCATTAAAAACGGCGTGACGACAGTCTTTGACCATCACGCAAGCTTTGGTTCCATCCGCGGATCTTTATTTGAGATCGAAAAGGCAGCGAAAGAGACAGGCGTACGTTCCTGCTTATGCTATGAGATTTCAGATCGTGACGGAAAAGAAAAGGCACGGGATTCGGTGATGGAAAATGCAGAGTTTATCCGTCATGCTCAACAAGAGGACAGCGGCATGATCGCAGCGATGATGGGAATGCATGCCCAGTTTACGATTTCCGATGAGACGATGGAACTGGCAGCGGCAAATAAGCCGGATGGAGTCGGATATCATATTCATGTGGCAGAAGGGATCGAAGATCTGCATCACTGCCTGAAACATTATGGAAAACGAATTGTAGACCGGCTCATGGACTGGGGAATTTTAGGAGAGAAGACTCTGCTTGGACATTGTATTTATATCAATGGACATGAGATGGATCTGATCAAAGAGACAGGAACCATGGTAGTACATAATCCGGAATCGAACATGGGAAATGCCTGTGGATGTCCTCCGACCATGGAACTGGTGCACAGAGGAATCCTGACAGGACTGGGAACCGATGGCTATACCCATGATATGACCGAATCTTATAAGGTAGCGAATGTGCTGCACAAGCATCATCTGTGCGATCCGAATACTGCCTGGGGAGAAGTACCGCAGATGTTGTTTGAAGGCAATGTAAAAATTGCAGAACGCTACTTCCCACAGACACTGGGAGTACTGAAAGAAGGAGCAGCGGCAGATGTGATCGTTGTGGATTACGATCCATTGACACCGATGAACGGGGACAATGCAAACAGTCATATTTTATTTGGCATGACCGGAAAACAGGTGGTGACGACAGTGGCAAATGGAAGAGTGCTGATGAAAGACAGAGAACTTCTTCATATCGATGAGGCAAAAGTGATGGCAGACTGCAGACAGGCAGCGAAAGAACTGGCAGACAGGATCAACGCATAAGGAGGGTGTAAAGATGAGCGAAGTGATGACACCGATGTCATTTGAACAACTGATAGACTGGGTATTACAGGAAAAGAAAAAAAGAGGAACCGTATTTGGGCAGCACCATGCGTATCATGCAGATGGAGCACACAACCGGACCATGTTCGGACGCGATCTGGAGACTCCCATCGGACCGGCAGCAGGTCCTCATACCCAGATGACACAGAATATCGTGGCCGCTTATTATGCGGGCAGCCGTTTCTTTGAATTGAAGACGGTACAGGTCATGGATGGAGAAGAACTGGCAGCCTGTATCAACCGTCCGTGCATCAAGGCGGATGACGAAGGATATAACTGTGAGTGGTCTACAGAACTGACAGTACCTCAGGCAATGGAAGAGTATATCAAAGCCTGGTTTTTGTTAAAAGTGATCGCCAAAGAGTTTGGACTTGGAGATATGAATGGATTCCAGTTTAATCTCAGTGTGGGTTATGATCTGGCAGGCATTCAGTCTCCGAAAGTAGATGCTTTCTTAAATGGGATGAAACATGCCGAAAATACAGAGATTTTTCAGCATTGTAAGGCATATTTACTGGAACATGCAGACTGGTTTGCGCATGTGACAAAAGAAGAAATCGAGCAGATTTCCCCGGAGATCTGTAATTCCGTGACACTGTCCACACTGCATGGATGTCCGCCCCAGGAGATTGAGCGGATTGCCATGTATTTGCTGACAGAAAAAGGGTTCCATACGTTTGTAAAATGCAACCCGACCTTACTTGGATATGAATTTGCGAGAAAGACTATGGATGACATGGGATATGACTACATACAGTTTGGAGACTTCCATTTTAAAGATGATCTGCAGTATGAAGATGCTGTTCCCATGCTGAAGCGTCTGATGAATACTGCAAAAGAGAAAAATCTGGAATTTGGTGTGAAGATCACCAACACCTTCCCGGTGGATGTGAAGCAGAATGAACTGCCAAGTGAAGAGATGTATATGTCCGGAAAATCATTGTATCCGCTGTCTATCTCACTGGCTGCAAAGTTGGCAAAAGAATTTGACGGCAGGCTGCGTATTTCTTATTCCGGAGGAGCAGACTATTATAATATCGAGAAGATCGTGGACGCAGGCATCTGGCCGGTGACTGTGGCAACCACCCTTCTCAAGCCGGGGGGATATCAGAGACTGACACAGATGGCAGAACTTTTAGATAAAGAAAATACTCCATTTGAAAGAGTAGATGCCAAGGCAGCAGGAAAACTTGCAGAAGAAGCGGTCAGGGACCCGCATCACCGGAAAGCAATGAAACCGCTGCCGCCAAGAAAGATGAACAGACAAGTGCCGCTTCTGGATTGTTTTGTGGCGCCATGTAAAGAAGGATGTCCGATTCATCAGGATATTACGACCTATCTGCAGCTTGTGAAAGAAGGAAACTATGAGGAAGCCATGGAAGTGATCACAGAAAAGAATCCGCTTCCGTTTATTACAGGAACTATCTGTGCGCACAATTGTATGAGCAAATGTACGAGAAACTTTTATGAATCACCGGTTCATATCCGTGAGATGAAGCTGGAGGCAGCCAGACATGGTTATGACGCATTTTTGGAGAAACTTCCGGTTCCCGCAGTTACAAAACCGGGCAAAGCAGCCGTCATCGGAGGAGGACCTGCCGGTATGGCAGCCGCGTATTTCCTGAGAAAAGGCGGGATGGAAGTTACCATCTTTGAGGCGAAAGAAACACTGGGAGGCGTAGTGCGTCATGTGATCCCTCCGTTTCGGATTTCAGAAGATGCCATTGAAAAAGATGCCGAGATTTTAAGGAAGATGCAGGTTGACATCCGTTGTCATACAAAAGTAGAATCCCTGGATGAACTGAGACAGCAGGGATATACGAAGATTGTTCTTGCAGTCGGAGCGCCGTCTCCGGGCAGTCTGAAATTAGAGGCGGGAGAAGTGAAAAATGCGCTGGAATTTCTGTCAGAGTTTAAGCAGACAGATGGAAAGGCCGCGATTGGAAAGAATGTTGTAGTGATCGGCGGCGGAAATACAGCTATGGATACTGCAAGAGCTGCCAAACGAAATGAAGGGGTAGAGCATGTGTATCTTGTTTATCGAAGAACGAGACGATACATGCCGGCTGACGAAGAAGAGCTGGTCATGGCACTGGAAGACGGAGTAGACTTTAAAGAATTGCTGGCTCCGGTGAAAGTAGAAAACGGACAGCTGCTGTGCAAGGTCATGCAGCTTTCAGATTATGATGCATCCGGCAGAAGAGGCGTGTCTGAGACCGGGGAGACGGTTTGGATTCCGGCAGATACGGTGATCGCGGCAGTGGGAGAAAAAGTGCCGACACACTGGTATGAAAAACAGGGCCTTCAGGTATCGGAACAGGGTAAACTTTATGTGGATGAAAAAACACTGCAGACCAGTCAGGTGGATGTGTATGCGGCAGGAGACGGGCTGTATGGACCGGCAACGGTTGTGGAAGCGATCCGTGACGGACGAAAAGCAGCAGAAGCAATCATTGGAGAAGTGCTGGCCCGTGATTTTGACAAGCTGGCAGAAGAAGAGAAGATTTACGCCAAGAGAGGCGTTTTGAAAGAGAAGCAGGAAGAAACCAAAGAAGCAGGAAGATGTCTGGGCTGCTCTACCATCTGTGAAAACTGTGTGGAAGTGTGTCCGAACCGTGCAAATCTTTCCATCCAGGTGCCTGGTATGGAAAAACATCAGATCATCCATGTGGACTATCTGTGCAATGAATGTGGCAACTGTAAGAGTTTCTGTCCATATTCCAGTGCGCCGTACCTGGATAAATTTACATTGTTTGCAACAGAAGCAGATATGGAAAACAGCAAGAATCAGGGATTTGTGGTTCTGGATCGGGATGCCCTGCGCTGTAAGGTGAGATTTTTCGGAGAGACCTTCCTCTGGGAATCCGGAAAACCATCAAAACTGCCTGATGCACTGGGCTGTATGATCGAGACGGTCTGCAGGGAGTATGCATATCTGCTCCGGTAAAGTGCAGGTTGCAGGATCGATCCGGTTTGCGGTAAAGTAAAGGGGGCTTCTTTGATCAGAAGCTCCCAATCAAAGAAAGAGACAGCAGACAACAATGGGAAACGTTTGGAAATGGGAAAATGGTCGGCTTTGTGCCAGACCATCTTTGTCAGACAGCCTTCAGATTGCAGAGCGTACAGGAGAAGTGATTTCGGTAGTCGGCGCGGGAGGAAAGACGACAACAATCAGACGGCTTGTACAGGAAGCCGTAAAACAGAAACAATCCGTGGCGGTAACTACCACCACAAAGATGGAGATAGAACCACAGTTTTTGCTGACATCGGATGTGGAAAAGATTCAGAGAAAATGGGAAGAAGAGGGACAGGTATGGTTTGGAATACCGGGTCCTGACCGGGAGAAAGTAACCGGTGTAACAGAACAGATTCTGGATGCCGTGTGCGCCAGACATCCGGAGCTGCTTTTGATCGAAGCAGACGGAGCCAAAAGACTGCCATGTAAAGTACCGGAAGCGTGGGAGCCGGTGATTTATCCAAAGAGTACTTTGGTGCTGGCAGTGTATGGACTGGATGCAGTAGGCAAGACATTTGAGGAGGCGTGCTGTCGTCCCGGACTGGCGGCAGAACTTTTAAAAAAGAACAGAACAGACCAGATATCCGTACAGGATATTGCCAGGCTTGCAAAAAGCCGGCAGGGGGGGAGAAAAAATGTGAACAGGTCCATGGGATATCAGGTGATTTTAAATAAAGCAGATACCAGCCGGGAAAGACGGCTGGCAGAAGAAATCTGCAGGGAGTTGGAAAAAGAAGGGGTTACAGAAATAACAGTGACAGCAGAAGGAAGGCAGGAAGAACGATGAAAATTGTGATCAAAGGGGCAGGAGATCTGGCAACCGGAATTGCCTCTCGTTTATATCGTGCAGGACATCAGATCGTGATGACAGAAATTGCGGTTCCATTGACGGTCAGGCGAAGTGTGGCACTTTCCCGTGCCGTATATGAGAAAGAAGCGGTGGTGGAAGATTTAAAAGGAGTACTGGCAGAGGGACAGACAGAGGCGGAAGAAATCTTAAGAAAAGGGGAAATCCCGATTCTGGTGGATCCGGAAGCCGAAGTGCGGACATGGTTTCAGCCGGATGTGCTGGTGGATGCGATTCTGGCAAAGAAAAATCTGGGCACTCGGATAACGGATGCTCCGTTTGTGATCGGAGTAGGACCTGGATTTTATGCCGGAAGGGACTGCCATTGTGTGGTTGAGACAAAGAGAGGGCATACCTTAGGAAGTGTGATTTGGGAGAAGGCGGCCATTCCCAATACCGGAGTTCCCGGAAATGTGGGCGGATTTACAACAGAGCGGCTGATCCGCGCCAGTGCAGACGGAAAGATGGAGCCGGCGGCAAAGATCGGAGATATGGTGGAAAAAGATCAGATTGTTGCCTATACGGGAGGAAAACCGGTCTATGCGCAGATGAGCGGGATTGTGCGGGGGATGCTTCAGTCGGAAGTTTTGGTCTGCAAAGGACTGAAAATCGGAGATATCGATGCCAGATGCTGCCCGGAGCATTGTATGACAATTTCAGATAAGGCAAGATCCGTAGGAGGCGGTGTGCTGGAGGCGGTGTCTGTCTTTGCACAGATCCACCACAAGTATGGAATCGCACTTCTGGCAGCAGGAGAATCCAGACGATTTGGAAGCGATAAGTTGTCGGAAGTATACCAGGGAATGCCCCTTTATCGGCATACTCTGCAAAAGTTGGAGGCATTTTCCTCTTTGCCGAGAGTGGTGGTAACAGCAAGGAAAGATCTGGCAAGAGAAGCCTCTGTACTGGGGATCCATATTGCAGAAAACAGACATCCGGAACTTGGAATCTCACATTCCGTTGCATTGGCGCTGGAAGAACTGTTGTTGCAGGATCCAGAACTTGAGGGGGTATTGTTTCTGGTATGTGACCAGCCTCAAATACAGGTCTCTACGATCCAGAAACTCTTAAAAGAAGGATGTTTTCATAAAAACAGCATTGTCTGTGCCGGATGTGAGGGGCACAGAGGAAATCCGGTTCTGTGGGGACGTGGATATTTCCATGAGCTGCGGGCACTTTCCGGTGATACCGGAGGCAGACAGCTGATGCAGAAGTATGACGATGCAATCCGGATCGTGGAGTGTGAGCCGCAGGAGTTAAAAGATATTGACAGGAGAGAAGATATGACGAAATAGAAGGGGAAGATCCCCAAAGGAGGTTTTCATATGCTGAGGGTTCATGTAAATGGAAAAGATTATGAGACAGAGCAGGACACCAAACTGATGCGGTTTCTCAGAGATGATCTGAGACTGACATCCGTAAAGGACGGATGCAGTCAGGGCGCCTGTGGGACTTGTACTGTTCTGGTAGATGGAAAAGCGACAAGAGCGTGTATTCCGATGCTTTCCAAACTGGAAGGAAAATCGATCGTTACAGTAGAAGGACTGAATGAGCGGGAAAAAGAAGTATATGCCTATGCATTTGCGAAGGCAGGAGCAGTACAATGTGGATTTTGTATTCCGGGCATGGTCATGTGCGCCAAAGGACTTCTGGACAAAAATCCGGATCCGAACCGAATCGAAGTGGCAGCGGCGATCCGCAATAATATCTGTCGCTGTACCGGATACAAAAAGATCATAGAGGCGATCCTGCTTGCGGCAAAGATGTTCCGGGAGAATCTTCCGGCAGGAGAAAACAGCGGTGTAGCAGCAGTCGGGGAACCGATCCTGCGTGTGGATGCAAAGGAGAAGGTTCTTGGAATCGGGCAGTATCCGGATGATGTTTATCTGGAGGATATGATCTATGCCAGTGCAGTACGTTCAGAATATCCAAGAGCAAAAGTACTGGCGATCTATGCAGAAGAAGCGCTGGCGCTGGAGGGGGTCATCGGAGTCTATACAGCCGAGGATGTTCCGGGTTCTGTCAAAGTCGGACATTTAAAACCAGACTGGGATACCATGATTCCGGTGGGACATGTGACGCATTATCTGGGGGATGCCATTTGCCTGATCGCGGCAGAATCGCAGGAAATCCTGGAGCATGCAAAAGCGTTGATCCAGGTGGACTATGAGGTGTTAGAACCTGTATTGGACCCATTTGCGGCAATGCAGGAAGATGCACCGAAAATTCATCCGGGAATGCAGCCGGAGGGCAATGTGCTGGCGCATGAACATCTGGTCAGAGGCAATGCCGAAGACGTGATCGCAAATTCCAAATATAAAGTGACCAGACATTATGAAACTCCGTGGACAGAACATGCCTTTTTAGAGCCGGAATGTGCGGTTGCAATGCCGTTTGACGATGGCGTTTTTATTTATTCTTCGGATCAGGGAACTTATGATACCCAGCATGAATGCAGTATGATGCTGGGACTGCCGCCGGAGAAAGTGATTGTGGAAAACAAACTGGTAGGCGGTGGGTTTGGTGGAAAAGAGGATGTCAGTGTGCAGCATCACGCAGCGCTGGTGGCTTATCTGACAAAACGGCCGGTCAAAGTGAAATTATCCCGTCAGGAAAGCATTACCGTGCATCCGAAGCGTCATCCGATGTGGATGGATATTACCACAGCCTGTGATGAGAACGGATATCTGACAGCAATGAAAGCAGTAGTAGTATCCGATACCGGAGCCTATGCGTCTCTGGGCGGGCCGGTACTGCAAAGAGCCTGTACCCATGCGGCGGGACCTTATAATTTCCAGACCATCGACATTGACGGAAAAGCCGTGTATACCAACAATCCGCCGGCAGGCGCCTTCCGTGGCTTCGGAGTGACACAGACCTGTTTTGGGGCAGAACGGAACCTGGATCTTCTGGCAGAAATGGTAGGAATTTCTCCATGGGAGATCCGCTACCGAAATGCAGTACGTCCGGGACAGGTGCTTCCAAATGGTCAGATCGCGGATGCTTCTACAGGAATTGCCGAGACTCTGGAAGCGGTCAAAGAGATTTATGAAAAAGCGCCCTATGCCGGAATTGCCTGTGCTATGAAAAATGCAGGAGTCGGTGTGGGACTTCCGGACTGGGGAAGGTGTCGGCTTCTGGTAGAAAACGGAAAGGTTCAGATCCATGCCGGAGCTTCCTGCATCGGCCAGGGACTGGGAACCGTTCTGACACAGGTCGTTTCTCAGACGGCGCAGATTCCAGTGGAACAGATTGTCTATTGTCCTGCTAACACATCCAACTCTCCGGATTCCGGAACAACTTCCGGTTCCAGACAGACCCTGATCACTGGTGAGGCAGCCAGACGTGCCTGTGAAGGATTGTGTGACGATTTAAAAACACAGACATTACAGGAACTGGAAGGCAGAGAGTATCAGGGGGAATATCTTGCAAAGACAGATAAAATGGGCAGTGATGTTCCCAATCCGGTCTCCCATGTGGCATATGGATATGCAACACAGGTGTGTATTTTGAATGAGGATGGAACCATTCAGAAAATGGTGGCAGCCCATGATGTAGGAAAAGCCGTAAACCCGATCAGTGTAGAAGGACAGATCGAAGGCGGTGTTGTCATGGGAATGGGATATGCACTGACAGAGCAGTATGAGATCAAAGAAGGACGTCCGGTTTCCAGATTTGGAACATTGGGCTTGTTCCGGGCAGATAAAGTACCCGAAATCCAGTCATTGATCGTGGAAAAACCGGGAATAGAGCCTGGTTATGGCGCAATCGGAATTGGAGAGATCACTTCCATTCCCACGGCTCCGGCGATCACAGGCGCATACTATCAGCTGACTGGAGAGTTCCAGACGAAACTGCCGCTGCATGGAACGCCGTATGAGAAGAAAAAGAAATAAAATTGGAAGAGTCATTTTATAAAAAGAGGCATTGTTATATCTGCCAAACAGTAGGAGGTATAATAATGCCTTTTGGTATTTTGCAAATCAAGTTGTTTTAAAAAACAACTTGATGTATAATAAAATTAAACGAAAATCAAGGAGGAAGTGACATGAAACGAAACAAAATCTGGGGAATTCTGGCCATGGCAGTTTTAACAGGCTCTTTGCTTGCGGGATGTAAGGGGGCAGATCCAAAAGGGGAAACAACAGAGAAAGGGCAGGAGGACAAACAGGAGGAGCTTCTGATTGCAGCAGCAGCCAGTCTGGAGTACTCGTATGAAGAAGAGTTGATCCCGATGTTTGAAGAGCAGAACCCGGGAATTACCGTGAAAGGAACGTATGACAGTTCCGGAAAATTGCAGACGCAGATCGAAGAAGGCATTCCGGCAGATGTATTCATGTCAGCGGCGACCAAACAGATGGATGCGCTGTCGGATCAGGAACTGGTGGAATCCGATTCCGTAGTGGATCTGCTGGAGAATCAGATTGTACTGATCACAGGAGCGGATTCTTCTTTGGAGTTACAGGAGTTTGCAGATATCACAAAGGCAAATGTCATTGCCATCGGAGATCCTGAGAGTGTTCCGGTTGGACAGTACGCAAAGGAAGTATTGACCAATCTGGGAATCTGGGAAGAGGTATCAGCAAAGGCAAGCCTGGGAACCAATGTGACAGAGGTTCTGAAATGGGTGGAGGAAGGCAGTGCCGAAGCAGGGATCGTGTATGCAACGGATGCTGCAACAACCGATCAGGTCAACATCGTGGCTCAGGCGCCAAAAGACAGTCTTGCGGAACCGGCAGTTTATCCGGTAGGGGTGGTCAGTGCGTCAAAGCATAAAGAGGCCGCAGAAAAATTTGTGGAATTTTTGCAGTCAGAGGAGGCCATAAAAGTATTTGAATCTTATGGATTTGAAAAGCACGTAAAATCATGAGGACAGAAAGGAAGGAAAGATGGAAATTTCACCGATCATAGTTTCTGTGAAAACTGCTTCGGTATCCATTGTGGTTACGTTTTTTCTGGGACTGGCCGCAGCATATGGGGTAGAACGGATCCGAAACAGGAAGATACAAGTGATCTGCGATGGGCTTCTGACGCTTCCGCTGGTGCTGCCTCCGACTGTTGCCGGATTTTTCCTGCTGTATCTGTTTGGAGTAAAACGTCCGATCGGAAGGTTTTTTCTGGAGTTTTTTGACTTGAAAATCGCATTTTCCTGGCAGGCAACGGTTCTGGCGGCTGTGGTGATCTCATTTCCATTGATGTATCGTTCGGCAAGAGGCGCTTTGCAGCAGGTTGATGTGAATCTGCTTTATGCAGGGAGGACGCTGGGAATGTCAGAGTGGCGTATTTTTTGGGAGGTCTGGTTTCCCAATGCACTGTCTGGAATTTTATCAGGCGGGATCCTGGCATTTGCAAGAGGACTTGGTGAATTTGGAGCGACCGCAATGATTGCAGGAAATATTGCAGGAGAGACCAGAACGCTTCCACTTGCGGTTTATTCGGCAGTGGCAGCAGGGGATATGGAAGAAGCTTATCAATATGTATGGATTCTGGTACTGATCTCATTTGTTGTGGTGACGGGAATGAATGCCGTTACCCATGGATTTCAAAAATATAACCGGAGGTAAGGCAGGATGGACGGGCTGCAGGTAAAATTTCAGAAACAACTGAAAAATTTTCCACTTTGTATACAATTTGAAGCCAAAGGGGGATGCGTTGGAATCCTGGGAGCTTCCGGCTGCGGGAAAAGCATGACGCTGAAGACAATCGCCGGGATTGAAACACCGGATGCAGGCAGGATCTGTCTGGGCGGACGTGAATTATTTCACAGGGAACGAAACATAGATCTGCCGTCCAGAAAACGAAGCGTTGGATATCTGTTTCAGAATTACGCGCTGTTTCCCAATATGACAGTTCAGCAGAATATTGAGGCCGGGATTTCCGGACAAAAAGCAAAACGAAAGCAGCAGGCAATTCGGATGGCAGAACGATTTCATGTGTCAGAGCTTTTGTCTGCATATCCAGGGCATCTTTCAGGAGGGCAGCAACAAAGAGTGGCGCTGGCACGGATCCTGGCATCAGAGCCAGAACTTCTTCTGCTGGATGAACCATTTGCCGCATTGGACAGTTATCTGAAAGAAGAACTTCAGTTGGAATTAAAAGAACATTTGCAGGAATTTGGAAAGACGGCGCTGATCGTCAGCCATGACCGGGATGAAATATATAAGCTTTGTGACCGGACGATGGTTATGGAGCAGGGAAAGATTCTGATCTCAAAAGATACCAGAGCATTGTTTGAACAGCCGGAGTATGTGACGGCGGCAAGGCTGACCGGATGTAAAAATATTTCCCGGGCGGAAAAGCGGGGACGGTATCGTGTGTATGCCGTGGACTGGGGCGTGGAGCTTTGTGTGGATACTCCGGTTTTTGAAACCCATACCCATGTTGGAATCCGGGCGCATGATTTTCAGCCTGTAATGTCAGAACAGGAAGGGATGAATCAGATTTGGACTGCAGTAGAACGGGAAGCAAGGGCTCCCTTTGAATGGACGATTTTATTTCAGAATCGGAAGAATCCAAAAGGAAGTATGTGGATGAAAGTGGAGCGGGAACAAACACAGATTCCGGAAGCAGTGCAGGTGGATCCGGGGAGGATCTTATTATTGACCGAGGGAGGGAAAAGGGATGTTTCGTCCAGTTGTAAAAATTAAAATCTATCAGGAAGATTTGGTGTTTGGTCCGGGGCTTATCATGTTGTTGGAACAGATCCAAACGACAGAGTCTATGAAAGACGCCTGTGCGCAAATGGAGATGTCGTACAGCAAGGGCTGGAAGATCATCAATCGGGCAGAAAAGGAGTTGGGGTATGGATTGCTGGAACGTCGGCATGGTGGAAAAAGCGGCGGAAAGTGTACGGTGACAGAAAAAGGAGCGTCCCTGATCGAACGATATCGTCTGTTGGAACGAGAGACCAGGCAGAGTGTGCAGCAAAGTTTTGAGAAGTACTTCCCGGAATATCAGCAGGAGAAATATCAAAAAGGCGTTCTCCGGTCATAAGAAAAGGGGCTGCATCAGAGTGTGGACTCTGTGCAGCCTTGAGAAAAGGGAAAATTTATCTAAAATTAGGTAATGTCTGTTTATTTGGGCGAAGTCCAATGGCTGCATATGCTTTGCATTGGCAACCATTGTCTTCTGTTGTTGATGTATATAGAATACCAGTGAATTGTGAATGGGATGTGACAAGAAGTGAAAAAAATTCTTAATTAAGTCTAACGAAATTATAAAACACAGCTTATAATTTTTTTAGAATTAAGAGGTTTGATTGACGATGTGCATGATGTCTTTGGAAACGGTATTCCAGAATTCTTTCCTTGCTTCATATTGCTGCCAGAGCCAGGCGATCGCTTCCTCCATCCCTTCTTCTGAGAGAGGAAACGAGTGAGAAGTCTTTTCGGTATCGGGAGTTTTTTCAAAAGACCAGGGTTCTGGATATACAAAAACAAGAAAGGTTTCTTTTGTTTCTTCTATACAGAAGTAGTATCGCATCCCACAGTGAGAGCCTGAAAAAGGCTCTTTTTTTAATCCGGTTACAGGGATCAGTTTTTTATCGATCATAAGCAGTCAGTCTCCTTTTTGAAATACTGTATATAGAGTAACATTGCTGTGTGAAAGTTGCAAGAGGTGAGAAAACAGACAAAAAGGAAGAGCCACATTGCTGTGACTCAAAGGGGGAAAAAGTTTATGAAAAAGTGTGTTGTTCTTTTGAACAATTCTAGTATAAAAAGAAATTGTGTAAAAAATGTGATATAAATTTGAATCTAATGTTAATAAAAACAGAAGAAATTGTGAAGGGTCAGTGTTTTGCGGCTTTTTTTGCGAATTTGGTTGTGACCAGTTTTTCATATGGTGCGCGGGAGGTCAGTTCACCGGAACTTTCCAGGATATCCTGAAGAAGTTCGAAGCTGTCCTGTTCAAAGATCAAGGTATCTTTCCAGGAATCCTGTTCATAATAGCGGGATACAATGGTTGTGAGAGTGGCCAGATCGGTTTCGGGAAACTGGGGCCAGATGACATCGGAAATTTCCTGCGGCGTGTGTGCCTGGACATAGTCCATTCCTTTCTGCAAAGCATTTACAAATCCCTGAATGATATCAGGGTGTTTTTCCAGATAGCTTTTTCTGGCGCTGAAAGCAGTGTAAGGAACATATCCGCTTTCGGTTCCGAGAGAAGCGACCACATGACCTTTGCCTTCGGTTTCCAGAGAGGTAGCGCCAGGTTCGAACTCTACTGTGTAATCAGCCTGCCCTTCGGAAAAGGCGGCAGCAGTGGAACCAAAATCGATATTTTGAACGATTGTCAGATCAGAGTGAGGATCCATCCCGTTTTGTTTGAGAATATATTCAAAAACCATTTCCGGCATGCCGCCTTTTCTTCCTCCAAGTACAGTACATCCTTTTAAATCTGTCCACTGGAAATTGGGCATTTCTTCTCTGGAGACAAGAAAATTTCCAGCCCGCTGGGTAAGTTGTGCGAAGTTTACCACAAAATCAGAGGCTCCTTCATTGTACGTATAAATCGAAGATTCAGAGCCCATGAATCCGATATCTGCTTCTCCGGAAAGAACGGCAGTCATTGTCTTATCTGCTCCAAATCCTGTCACCAAATCTAGTTTGATTCCCTCTTCTTCAAAATAATCTTTTTCAATAGCAACATACATCGGCGCATAAAAAATAGAATGTGCGACTTCATTTAATGTCAGTTTGGTCAGTTCTTTTTGGTCAGGGGCAGCATCAGATGGAGAAGATGGCTGCTCAGAGGATTGGCATCCTGTGAGCAAAAGCAGGGTGGCGGTCAGAATACATGTGAGAATTCTTTTTTTCATAAGCACTCCATACGTTTAAAAATAGTTTACTAAAAGTATATGCGCAGAGAAAAGGAATGTGAAAATGCCGGTCTATTTCAAAACAGACCGGCATAAATTGATAGTTTTCAGTTTAGTAATTGTCGTGATCCTCTTCAAATGGATCATCGTAATCGTCAAATTCTTCGTCTTCTTCGTCAGAATCCCGTCTGGAAAGAATGGTCAGGATCAGGAAGATAACAGCAAGTACTGCACATGCGATCGCACTGAACAGAAGAAGCTTATCATCTCCACGTTTTAAGAAGGCGACAACACCGCATCCGAGATAGAAGAACATCGGAAGCAGGAATGCAACGATAGTATTTCGTTTTTGAAGGATCAGAAGCAGCAGACCGGAAATCAGCATACAAAGTGCCATGATCACGTAAAAAGTGCCGATATTGGAATTACTTCCGGATGTAATACTATCCAGCCCGCTGATCACACCCTTGTATGTAAAGAAACCAAATGCCAGAATGGAAAGAATTCCAAAAATGACACGAAGAATACGGAATTTCGGTGTAACGAATTCCTCATCGTAATCGTAATCATCTTCTTCATCGAAATCTTCGGACTCTTCCACCGGTTTGGGTGAGGCTTTCCGTTTGTGTACGGACTTTCTGTCTGGATCAGAAGCCAGCATATCTTCATAGCTTTGCTTCACTGCACGCTCCCTTTTTGCACGTACTTTTTCAGAAGGGATATTGGCATAGCGCGGTTCCTCTTCAGAATCGATATCATCTGGAAGAGAAATCACTTTTGTCTGTGTATCTACATCATTTGTTTCCGCATGGGCTTTCTTTTTTGGTCTGTCTGGATGTTCGGAAGCTGGACGTTTTTTCCTTGGTGCTTCAGAATCAGATTCGGAAACAGGGCGTCTTTTGCGAGGAGCCTCTTTTTCCTGTTCAGAGGCAGGACGTTTTTTGCGAGGCATCTCCTGCTCCTGTTCGGAAGCCGGACGCTTTTTGCGCGGAGCATCGCCTGGGTGTTCGGCAGAAGACTGCTTTTTCACAGGGCGTTCTTCACTGTGTTCAGAGACAGGACGTTTCTTTTTGGGACGTTCTGTCGGTTCAGAAGTCTGACGCATCTGTTTTGGAGCAGACACGGTTTCTTTCTTGTCGGAAACTTCTGGCTCCGGCTGTTTGGAAGAAGTAGTCGCTTCTGCAGCCGAGTCGGATTTTTTGACTGCTTTTTTTGCACGCTGTTTGTCAAGGTTCCACTGCTTTTTACAATCTTTGCAGATTGCGTATTCATTTAAAATTGGATTGCCATTTTCATCAACCCCTACTTGTTTTTTTTGTAAAATGACATCCTTTCCACATTTTGGACATTTCATTATTTATATCTCTCCTTTGTATCACTGATTGTGACGTTTTACATAGAATAAAAATATTATAACATTTTGTTTGACGAAGAACAACGGTTTTTGTCAAATTCTCGTGGATTGGATGTCAGTCTGTTTATGATTTTGGTTTCACAAGAGGCGTCTGATACTGATAGAGCTCCTGATAGGATTCCAGTTCTTCTTCAGACGTGGGAAGAGCAGGGATCAATCCTGTACAGTCTGTAGAAGACGCCGCATTTTTCAGATAATCATAGTGGTCGATCAGTTCCTGGTTTTTGAGAATTTCGTTTTGTTTTTTCTGTTTCAAAATTATCACCTCAAAGTTAGTGTTTCCTCAGAGGAGAATTGTATTCATCGGAAAATGTGGTATACTGAATAAAAAATGAAAAGAGGAGTAGAAAAATGATGAGATTGATCGCAGATACACATGCTCATACCATTGCGAGCGGACATGCATACAGTACACTTCGGGAGATGGCATATGCAGCATCCCAAAATGGATTGGAAGTGTTATCTTTGACAGAACATGCGCCGGAAATGCCGGGATCCTGTCAGGAAATTTATTTCCGGAATCTCAGTGTGATCCCACGTGAAATGTACGGTGTGAAACTGCTTCTTGGGTCAGAATTGAACATTATGAATCCGGAGGGCGAGTTGGATCTTTCAGAAGCAATCTGTAAAAATCTGGATCTTGTGATCGCATCCATCCATTCTCCATGTTATGGATTTGGACATTCCGTGAAAGAAAATACCAATGCCTATGTGGAGGTGATGAAAAAGCCTTATGTGGATATTATCGGACATCCGGATGACGGAAGATTTCCAATTGATTATGAAGTCCTGGTGAGGACGGCAAAAGAGACAAAAACATTGTTGGAGATTAATAATAGTTCGTTACGGCCGGGAGGATTTCGAAAAAATACAAGAGAGAATGTACTGCAAATGTTAGAATTATGCAAACAATATGAAGTGTCTGTAACAACCGGAAGTGATGCTCATATTGACGTAGATGCCGGAAATTTTGAGTATGTAAAAGAAGTTCTGGAATATTGCAAGTTTCCGGAGGAACTGGTTGTATCCACAGAATTTAATAAATTAAAAGGATTTTTGAATAATTATAAAGAATCATAATATTTCTTCTAAAAGATAGGAATTGTCTGAATCTCTAAAATCTCTATAAAAAAGTAGACTTTAAAAATTTAGTGTGTTAAAATGAGAAAGTAGGACCTGACTGATAAAGGAGAGGTAAGAGATGAGTAAAAAAATCAGAACAGAGGCAGTAGACTACCTGTTTGATGCAATCTTGAGTCTGAAAGACAAAGAGGAGTGTTATACATTCTTTGAAGATATTTGTACGATCAATGAATTGCTGTCACTTTCTCAGCGGTTTGAAGTAGCCAAGATGCTGAGAGAACAGAAGACCTATTTGGAAATTGCAGAAAAGACAGGTGCATCCACAGCAACGATTAGTCGTGTCAATCGTTCTTTAAATTATGGAAATGACGGGTACGACATGGTGTTTGAACGGATGGAAAAATAAAACATGGTGAACATAAAAATACCCGGCAGATTTCTGCCGGGTATTTTTATGTGTGAGAAGGGGATTGATCGGAAAAAGTATCGATCAGCTTTTCAATCATCATTTTTTTGACATAAACATCAAAGCTCAGACTGCAGATAAATGCCAGCAGCTGGAAAGAGTCCGGATTCTTTTCGGGAGATTCTGCAAATACTTTTTCGGCAGTCTCCCAGGAAGAAGCAATTCCTTCTTTTAGTGGTTCAATCTGATCTTTGCACATGGTGCAGATCTGCCGGTAAATATCTGTCAGACTGGAAGCGTCCGAATCTGCATCCTGACCAAAGCAGGAATCTGTTATAGGTTTTAACAGTGTCTCGATGTCTTTAATAGAGAGAATACTTTTAAAATAGTAAATAAAGATCAAAAGAAGCAGATGATCTTTGGAATATTTCTTTTTGACAGGCGGCGGAAGCAGATTATTTTTTGCATAATTATTGATCATGGTCTTTGTCAGGATCTTATCATCCTCATACCGTTTGGTGGAAGCAAGCTGCGTATCCATAAAAGTAGTCACCTGATCCATATATAAGTCAATATTGGGAATATCTTCCGGATGAATATAGTCGATCCGGGATAAACTTTCCAATATGCTGTTTAAAATATTGTTTGTATCAATTGTCATAATATCACCTCGATGTATTTATTATATAGTAATGAAAACCAGATAGTCAAGCACGAATTATTATTGACATATGGTCATAATTGACGTACAGAAAAAACGGGAGGCATTTCGAGATGAAAATTGCAGTAACTTATGAAAATGGACAAGTATTCCAGCATTTTGGACATTGTGAGAATTTTAAGATTTATGAAACCGAAGGAGAAGAGATCAAATCTTCAGAAGTGGTGAGTGCCATCGGAAGCGGACATGGTGCACTGGCTGGATTTTTAAAAGATCATGGAGTCGATACTTTGATCTGTGGAGGAATCGGAGCAGGCGCAAGAAATGCGCTGGCAGAGATCGGAATCACACTGTACCCAGGTGTTTCCGGAGAAGCAGATGCAAATGTAGAAGCATTGCTGAAAGGAAATCTGGTATTCAATCCAGATACCATGTGCAGTCATCATCATGAAGGCGGTCATACCTGCGGTGAAGACAAGCATGGATGCGGCGGACACTAATCCGTGAGATGAAATAAATAGACAGAAAAAAGACGGCTGTGTTACACTACAAATATGAAAAATCAGATGTCAGGAGGTTTTCATATGTTGAAAGTGGAACTCAGCCGTTTTAAGGTGAAAGAAGGAAAAACCAGAAAAGTAGATGAATGGATGGCTTTTTTGAATGACCATATGGAAGATACACTGCTTACATTAGAAGGTGAAAAGATGTTTGTGGAATCGATTCATAGGGAAGTAAGTAATGGGGCAGAATTTTTGTATTGGTATTCTGTGCAGGGGGAAGGTGGAACAGAGGTATACGAATCAGACAATTATATCGATATTAAGCATTTGGAATATTGGGAGGAGTGTATTGATTCTCAGTATCGGGAGAAAGCGATTCAAGCAGAAGTGGTCATGATTCCAGAGAAGATCAGAAATGCTATGAAGTGAGAAGAAAAATTTACAGGAGGGTATAATTAGGTTGACTTGAGCGAAACTATGTTCGATAATAGAGGCATGACAATTAAAGGAGATCAGTTATGAGCATTTATGATACATTGAATGAACAGCAAAGAGAGGCCGTTTATTGTACCAGTGGACCACTTTTGATTTTAGCCGGGGCAGGATCTGGAAAGACGAGAGTGCTCACTCACCGGATTGCCTACCTAATCGAGGAAAAAGGAGTAAATCCGTGGAACATCCTGGCCATTACATTTACGAATAAAGCAGCCGGAGAGATGAGAGAGCGTGTCGACAATCTGGTAGGATTTGGCTCTGAGAGTATCTGGGTGAGTACCTTTCACTCCACCTGTGTACGGATATTGAGGCGGCATATTGACAGGCTTGGATATGATACGAATTTTACGATTTATGATACCGATGATCAAAAGACCTTGATGAAAGATGTGTGTAAGCTGGTGCAGATCGATACGAAAGTTTATAAGGAAAGAAATCTTCTATCCGCAATTTCGGCGGCTAAAAATGAGATGATTTCCGCACAGGAGTATGCATTAAATGCACAGGGGGATTTTGGAAAAGAGAAGATCGCAAAAGTGTATCTGGAGTATGAAAAGCAGATGCATGCGAATAATGCGCTGGATTTTGATGATCTTTTGGTGAAGACGGTTCAGTTGTTTCAGACACAGCCGGATGTGCTGGAGAATTATCAGGAACGTTTTCGATATATTATGGTAGATGAGTATCAGGATACGAATACCGTACAGTTTCAGCTTGTGAGCCTTTTGGCGGGAAAATACAGAAATCTGTGTGTGGTTGGTGATGATGATCAGTCTATTTATAAGTTCCGGGGAGCGAATATTAAAAATATTTTGAATTTTGAACAGGAATTTCCAGATGCGACAGTAATCAAACTGGAACAGAATTATCGTTCTACAGGTAATATTCTGGATGCGGCAAATGCAGTGATCAGCAATAATGTGGGCAGAAAAGAAAAACGGCTCTGGACGGAAAACGGAGAAGGAGAAAAGATAAAATTTTGCCAGTTTGATACGGGATACGATGAGGCAGAGTATATTGCTGATGATATCCAAAAAGAAATCAAAAACGGAGCCTCTTATCATGATCATGCAATTTTATATCGGACGAATGCCCAGTCCCGTTTGTTTGAGGAGCAATTTGTAGCGCAGAATATCCCGTATAAGATCGTGGGCGGTGTCAATTTCTATGCGAGAAGAGAAATCAAAGATGTGCTTGCATATCTGAAAACCATTGATAACGGAAAGGATGATCTGGCAGTCAGAAGGATCATCAATGTGCCGAAACGAGGAATTGGACTGACAACGATCAATCGGATCCAGGAATCAGCGGCAGCCAGAGAGATTGGTTTTTATGATGCGCTGCAGGGGCTGGATCTGATACCGGGTGTAGCGCGAGGCGCTGCAAAGCTAGAAGGATTTGTCGCCTTGATCGAGTATTTCAAAGGTGTGGCAAAGAATGTAAGTCTGTCAGATCTTTTGCAGGAAGTGATCGATAAGACTGGATACATAGAGAGCCTGGAAGCAGAAGGAAAAGAAGAGGCAGAGGCAAGGATTGAGAATATTGATGAGCTTCGAAGCAAAGTGGCAGCGTATGAGGAGACTTGTCTGGATCGGGGTGAAAAGCCGACGCTCAGCGGATTTTTGGAAGAAGTTGCGTTAGTGGCGGATATTGACAGTCTGGATGAAGAACAGGATTATGTGATTTTGATGACATTGCACAGTGCCAAGGGATTGGAGTTTTCACATGTATATCTTGCGGGAATGGAAGATGGCTTGTTTCCAAGCTATATGACGGTGACTTCCGATGATATCGAGGATATGGAAGAAGAACGCCGCCTCTGCTATGTGGGAATTACACGTGCAGAACAAAAGCTGACCATGACCAGCGCTATGCGGCGGATGGTACGTGGAGAGACGCAGTATAACAAAGTGTCACGATTTATGAAAGAAATTCCGCTGGAACTTCTGGAGAACGGCAATCGTTCTTCCAGGATGTTTGAGGAACGGCAGGAGATCCCAAAACAGATGGCTTATGCCCAGGCAAAACAGGCATTTAAGACAAAAGCATTTTCTACAGCTGCGCCAAAGCAGTTTGCAGTTAATAAGAGTAAAGGCCTGGATTATGGAGTGGGAGACCGTGTACGGCATATGAAATTTGGAGAAGGAATGGTAACACAGATCACAGAAGGCGGACGAGATTTTGAGGTGACAGTAGAGTTTGATACAGCTGGAGTGAAGAAGATGTTTGCCGGGTTTGCACGTCTGGTAAAAATATAGAAATTATGTGAATTTTGGCATAAATCAGTAGTAATCTGAAAATGATAGTGTTATAATAATGAAAAATAAACCTGTACGGCGGCATGGAGAAAGGACGTGAATATATGAGTAAAATTGAAGAACTGATCGCGGAGTCAAAATTAAATGAATTGCTGAAAAAGAAAGATGACGAGAAAGTGAAAAAGACAGTCCTCTGGGTATTGGCGATTTTAGGTGCTGTTGCAGCAGTTGCAGCGATCGCATACGCAGTATATTGTTTCTTTACACCGGATTATCTGGAAGATTTCGAAGAAGATTTTGATGATGATTTCGATGATTATTTCAGTGAGGAAGATCAGGTTTAATCAGAACGAAAAGAGAATAGAAGACAGGATGTGGTCGGAATACACTGCACCCTGTCTCTTTTTTCGTCAGGAAGTATTCGCAGGAAAAGGAAGAAGATAAGAAAAGATAAGGATAGAGGAAAATATGAAAAAAGGACAAGTATTGGAAGGTATAATTGAAAAAGTAGAGTTTCCGAACAAAGGAATCGTAGCCGTTTCTGAAGAAGATCAATCAGTTATTGTGAAAAATGGAATACCGGGACAGAAAGTGAAATTTTGTGTCAATAAATTTAAACGTGGAAATGCAGAAGGTCGGTTGCTGGAGGTTCTGGAAAAGTCGCCATTGGAGACAAGAGAACCAGTATGCAGTATTTTCCCGGCATGTGGAGGCTGTATGTATCAGACCATGTCTTATGAAGCTCAGATGGATATGAAAGCAGAACAGGTGAAACACATTCTGGATGAAGCAGTGAACGGAGAATATCTGTTTGAAGGTGTGAAAGCCAGTCCCAAAGAGTTTGCATACCGGAACAAAATGGAGTTCTCATTTGGAGACGAATGTAAGGATGGACCTTTGACTCTAGGGCTTCATAAAAAGGGAAGCACATATGATGTGCTGACTGCGTCAGACTGTAAGCTGGTTCATGAGGATATGACAAAAATCTTAACCTGTGTGCTGGAATATTTCAAAGAACGTAATGTCAGCTATTATAAAAAAATGCAGCACACAGGTTATCTGCGTCATTTGTTGCTTCGCAGAGGTGATCGTACCGGGGAGATTCTGGTAAATCTGGTTACAACGACACAGGAAGAACATGATATGTCTCCATTAAAAGAAGCGCTTTTAAAGTTAGAACTAGAAGGAAAAATCGTGGGATTTCTGCATATTTTGAATGATTCTCTTTCCGATGTGGTGCAGAGCGATGAGACCAGGATTATTTACGGGCAGGATTATTTCTATGAGAAATTGCTGAATTTGGAATTTAAGATTACGCCATTTTCTTTCTTCCAGCCAAATTCCAGAGGAGCAGAAGTGCTGTACAGTACAGTGCGGGAATATATCGGAGATATCAAGGATATGACAGTGTTTGACCTGTTCAGTGGAACCGGAACGATCGCACAGGTGCTGGCACCAGTTGCAAAACAGGTGATCGGCGTAGAGATCGTGGAAGAAGCAGTGGAGGCTGCCAAAGAAAATGCGGCGCACAACGGGCTTTCCAACTGCAAATTTATTGCCGGGGATGTATTTAAAGTGTTGGATGAGATTGAGGAAAAACCAGATGTGATCGTGCTGGATCCTCCAAGAGACGGGGTTCATCCAAAAGCGTTGCCGAAGATTTTAGATTATGGAGTGGATAAAATCGTGTATATTTCTTGTAAAGTGACTAGTCTGGCACGGGATTTGGAGATGATACAGGCGAGAGGGTATGAGGTTGTGAAAAGCGTGGCAGTGGATCAGTTCTGTCAGACGGTGCATGTGGAGACGATGGTGTTGCTACAGAGACGAGATATATAGAAATCCTTGAATTTACGCATTTTGTGAGGTTTTTCAACTTCCATACCTTGGATATAAATAGTAAAGAAAAAAGGTTGGTGGACAGAATCACAGTTGTTGTGGCACTGGATATCGTTACGAAGGATACAAAGTAAATCTGTTATAAAAGTAAATAGTGGACTATCAAAAATTGATAGATTATAGGGATACTGATTTTGCAAGAAAAGGTATCCCTATTTTTTATATAGGGCATTCCAATAGGAGTGTCTTTTTTCATAAAAAAGTTTCAAGGAGGAAAAATATGGAAAATTTTACAGCGTTAGGAGCAAATGAGATTACAAAAAACATAACTTTTCAAGGAGAGATGCATAAGAAATTTTTTCTGCTTTATTTACCGGAATGTAGAAACGAAGATGTGTATCATCAGGCATTGATCTATTGTCTTGGAATCAGTCGAGATACACGAGAACATGTGGAAGAAATTTATGATTTTGAAACAGGATGCGTCAAAACAGAATGCATGAGTGCCGGATGGCAGACAAGTGGGAGTCTGAAAATCATTCGGATGGCATTTAATCTTTACTGCAATGGCACACCGACTGTATATGAAAAGGAAGGTGTAGAAGGTAAATTAAAAGAGTGTGAGCATTATACGGTAGAGGATCTGTTTTGTTGTGAGTATGCGCCATATTTCTGGCAGGCGATTCAACTTCGTTATCCAGAGTATTGCGGAATGTGAGGTGAAACATGTTAAAAATCAGATTACAGGGAACTACCAATGATATTAAGTGGTTCAAAAAAATATTGGAGAGAGACAAAAGGATTGCTCTTTTGGAAATTTCACAACCATTTCCGAATAAGGGAACGAAAAAATATTTTCGTGTGTATGCAGAGGTAGAAAGAGGAACGAAATAAGCGGAGGGAAAGTTATGTGTAAAGTAATCGCAGTAGCAAGCCAAAAAGGCGGAGTCGGAAAGACAACAACCTGCATCAATCTTGGTGCAGCATTAGCAAAAGCAGGAAACAAAGTGTTGCTTGTGGATAATGATCCACAAGGGCACTTGACCATAGGATTGGGATTTTCCAAAAAGCAGAGAGTGACACTGAAAACAGTTCTGGAAAATCAGATAGAGGAACTGGAACATCCATTAAAAGGTGCGATTCTGAACTATGGTGAAAATCTGGACATCATACCGGCCAATAAAACGTTAGGAATGATGGGGATTTATCTGTCAACGGTAGAAGAAGGGGAACTGGTACTTGGTCAGGCATTAGAAGAAGTCAAAGGAAAATATACGTATATTTTAATTGACTGTGGTCCGTCACTGGGGGCATTGTCAATCAATGCATTGGTAGCTAGTGACAGTGTTTTGATTCCAGTGGAATTGGATAAGTTTGCTACAGATGGATTGGAAGAGTTGTTGCGGACCGTGCGCGTGGTAAAGAAGAAGTATAATCCGCATCTGGAAATAGAAGGAATCCTTTACAATAAAGTAGAAAGTCGGTTGAACAATACGAAAATTTATCAAGAAGCAATTGAGACAGCATATGGGGAGCATGTGTATATTTTTAAATCTTATGTTCCCAAAACAGTACGGATTAAAGAAGCGCCCAATTTTGGCCTCAGTGTTTTGGAATATGAACCAAAAAGCGAAAGTGTCCGGCAGTACCTGTCCCTGATGGAGGAGGTGGCAAGTCATGAATAAAAGAAAAGCAGTCATCTCTCTTGCCGGGTATGAGGATATTTTTGAGGATTCTATGGAAAACGGGGAAAGGGAAGAAGTTGTCAGACTCCCCATCAGTCAGTTTCATACGTTTCGGAACCATCCTTTTCGTGTGATGGACGATGAAAAAATGGAGGAAACGGTAAAGAGTGTTAAGCAATATGGCATTCTGATCCCAGGAATTGTCCGTCCACTTAATACGGGAGGATATGAAGTAATTGCAGGTCACCGCAGATGGAGAGCCTGTGAACTGGCAGGATTGAAAGAAATGCCAGTGCTTGTCCGGAAGATGACAGATGAAGAAGCTACGGTGATTATGGTTGATACGAACATCCAAAGAGAAGATATTTTGCCAAGTGAGAAAGCAAAGGCATATAAGATGAAATATGAAGCCATGAAGCATCAGGGAAGCAAAGGGGAAAAGTTTACGGCGGATTTGGTAGGAGAAGCTGCCGGTGAAAGTGGAAGAACTGTGCAGAGATATATCCGGTTGACAGAATTGATTACAGAACTCTTAGATGCTGTGGATCACAAAGTGATTTCTATGAAAGTTGGAGAAAAACTATCCTATTTATCCGTGGAAGAACAAGGCTGGGTATGGGATTGTGTGAAAACGTCATCTGTACAGATTCAGGACAGACAAGCAGAATGTTTGAAAGCGCAGAGCAAACAGGGATTGCTGCATCCGGCCATGGTTCAGGATATCCTGATGAAGAAAACAAGGAGCAGGGGACAGGTGACGATTCCAGAAAAAAGGATTGCGGATTATTTTCCGGCAACTTACAACAAACAGCAGATCGAGGAAGTGATTTATCTGTTATTGGAACAGTGGAAAAAACGACAGGAAGGTGAGAAGGATGGAGAGCACAATAAAATTTGACTATTTTAGAGGGATGGAAGCGGAACAGTATACGTTCTATCGGATTCCGAAGGTCTTGTTTACCGCAGAATGTTTCCGCTCACTTTCCTGTGAAGCAAAAGTTTTGTACGGTCTTTTATTAGACCGTATGGGACTGAGTATTAAGAACCGGTGGTTTGATGAAGAGGACAGGGTTTATATTATCTTTACCGTAGAGGAACTTGCAGAATTATTAAACTGTGGAACTCAGAAGGTTGTGCGTCTTTTAAAAGAACTGGATGTAAAAAGTGGAATTGGACTGATTGAGAAGAAGCGTCTGGGGTTGGGAAAACCAAATGTGATCTATGTGAAAAACTTTATGATTCAGGAATTGACAAGGGCAGAAAAACAGGATTTAGAGGCGGAAACCCTTGAAAATACACTGAATGGTGAAAATCACAATTCAAGAAATATGAAAATCACAATTCAAGAAAGTGCAAAATCACAATTCAAGAATAGTGAAAATCATCATTCAAGAATAGTGAAATCGGACATTCCAGAATATCCAAAATCACAATCTAATAATACTGAGTATAGTGATATTGAACATAATGAGAATCAATCTATCGATCTATCAGAGGGCGATGTGATGGAGCGAAAGAAACATTACCGAAACATGGTACAGGAGCAGATTTATTATAAGAGTTTGATTCAAAATCCACGTTATCAGAAAAATGAAGTGGACGAATTGGTGGAGCTGACTGTAGAAGTATTGATGCTGCCAGATGACAGAATGATTTGGATTGCAGGAGATGAAAAACCTGCGATTCTGGTGAAAGATAGATTCCAGATGTTAAATGATGCTCATTTCGAGTATGTATTGGATAGTATGAAGAGAAACACAGGGAAAGTTCAGAATGTGAAAAATTATTTGTTGACCAGTTTGTATAATGCACCGTTGACTATGGAGCATTACTATCGCTTGGCAGTGAACCATGACTTGTATGGAGGCGGACAGGCAGGGTAATAAACGATCAAATTTGTGACACGATGTCGTAAAGTGAGGTGGACGATAGAATGAGTTGGAAAAATAGATTAATGAAAAAAGAAAAAAACAAGAGAAATAAGCAATTTGGAATAAAATGTAAAGAAACTAATCACCTGATTGAACTGTTGGGGATGCTTTGCTTATTTGGCTTAATGAATCTCTGGGAAGTTGTATTTCCAGAAGATACGATATGGAATCGTGCGATAAGCATTTTATTAGGTGGAGGTGGGCTTTATTTTTTTCAAAAGCTTATTCTGGGTTCATCCAAAAATGAATGAAAGGATTGAAGTGCAGAAATTAAAAAATTTGGAGAAAGGAGTTTAGAGGATGGCATATCAGGAAAGCGAGATGGAGTGGGAAGAATTTTGGGAATGGATTCACAATCTGGAAGACGGAAAAGTATTGGAGGTAACATTTGAAGCCGAATCATCATTTGGATTTTGTAAGGATTAAATTAATTACCGAGAAAAGATTATACAGTGAGGAAGAATTGACGTCATCACAGAAAGTAGTTCAATTTATTTCCAAAGAATTAGCAGAATGTGACAGAGAAGTACTTTGTATTTTGAATTGTAATGCAAAATGTCAGGTGATCAACATGAACGTTGTCAGTATGGGATCATTAACAGAAACACTGGTAACAGGACGAGAACTTTTTAAAAGTGCGATTCTTTCTAACGCAAGAGGGGTGATCTTAATCCATAATCATCCGTCAGGAAATTTCACGCCAAGTAAGGAGGATTTCCTGGTTACAACTAAAATGTGTATCGGAGGGGATATTTTGGGAATTGATGTGTGGGATCATATTATCATTGCAGGAGGAAGTGGAGAACGTTATTCTATGGCAGAACAGGGAAAAATGCAGGAGTTCAGGAACAGATGGAAAGAGGCGGGGGAGTTTGTGGCAGATCCGCTATTTCAGCCACCAGCGAAGGAACAACGTTTTGGGAAACACTTGTAAAAGATATCGTAGAAATGGTTTTGTAGAAATGCTTGAATCGTTGCTGATGTTTGGCTAAAATAGTTGTAGTATGAGAGAAAATTAGGAGAAGTGCTATGACATATTATGTAACTGGGTATTATCAAGGAAAATCAATTCTAAAACGGGAAGACCATCTCTTTTTTCTGAAATGTGAAGAAGCCGAAGCACCTACAGGGACGATGGTAGAAGTTGATGCAGCAAAACCAGTATCAGAACTTTCAGAGAAGGAACAACTGGAAATTTTTCAGATTTATACGAGGTAAAGCGGAATGGAAACAAAGAAATATATGGAAAAACGGAGTTCGAGCGGACGTAAGGTAACCTAAAGTAATCTGGAATGCATCTTGCAGAGGTGTTATACTAAAATCAGAGAGTATGGAAAGAGGAAAAAAGGAATGAAAGAGATTTTGAAAAAATACAAGCGACAAGTTCAGATTGCTGGTGGTATTTGTCTGATCGGAGTATTGGGAATCGGCGGATATGTAGCAGCGAATCAGGATACAGCTGTGCAGACACAGACAGAGATGAAAAAGGAGACGAAGTCCTCTGATCAGAAGATCGCAAAAAATGATACAAAGGATGCAGCACTTGAAAAGAAAACAGATACGAAAAAGGAGACTGTAAAAAAGGAAGACACAAAGTCTGAAAAAACAGTGGAACAAAAGGAGACGACAGCGAAAAAGTCGGAAAGTGCTGACAATAAATCCACAGAAAAAACAAATAAAAAAGAAGAGACAAAAACGGAGAAAGAATCGGAGAAAACGGATTCCAAACCATCGAATCAATCAGAGTCGAAACCGGAACAAAAGCCAGAATCAAAACCGGAGCAGAAGCCGAGCCAACCAGAATCGAAACCAGAGCAGAAGCCGAGCCAACCAGAATCGAAACCAGGAAAACCACAGCACACGCATACCTGGCAAGAAAAGACTCATACAGTCAATCATCCGGAAGTGGGGCATAACGAGCAGTATGTGGTGAAAGAAGCCTGGACAGAGACAGTCACAGAAGATGTGTATGATCCTTGGGAGTGCTGCAATGTTTGCGGAGCGGATATTACTGCTAATGTTGATGAGCATATTAAGCAACATATGATGAATGGAGAAGGGGGAAGATGGCACACAGAGTATTACAAAACAGTGACGAGAACGGTGGAACATCCGGCAGAGTACGAAACACGTTATGTAGTCGATACACCAGCCTGGACAGAAACTGTCAGTGATGGATTTTTCTGTACCGGATGCGGGGCAAAGAAATAGCAGAGAGGAGTACATATGGTAGAGAAAGAGCGAATGCAGCCATTTTGGTATCAGGGGAATCTGATTGATCCCAACGAGGAGCTGCCGTTTCCCTTAGAGCAGTTGGAAGCGGAGAACGCTTGGAATGACATGTGGGATGCCATGACAGAAGAGGAACAGGACGCTTATATGAAAGCGGAGTTTGGAACAGAACAATAAACAGAAGACAGGAAAGAAAAAAGAACATTCGAAAGAGTGTTCTTTTTTTGCACCCATTTTGAAGGGAGGGAGCAAAAATGAGACGATATCGGAACAGAATCCGGATTGCGGATTCTTCTTAAATGATAGAAAGTATCAAAAATAAAATAAAAGAAGGAGGAAAAATCGCATGAAAAAATGGAAACGGATTCTATCAGCTGCATTATCAGTTCTATTACTATCGGGAAGTATATCCGTTTGTGCGGCAGAACGAACCTATACAGACCGAAGTGAAGTCATTGGAACTGCTGTGGTAGTAGGAGACGAGGATTCTGCAGGTGGAAGTTCTTTGTTTTCCAGACCGGGAACAATCGCAACAATTACCCCGGGGAAGAATCATTCTTATGGCAGTTGGGGAACGTGTGAATTTAATGTAAAGACAGAGACTGGAAACCATCTTGGTTTCTGTGCGGAACCAAACTCAGGAACACCATCTGGAAATTTTAGTGTTTCGATTTTGGATGATTCGATTGAAAAGAATGCCAATATTAAGGCGGCAGTCTTATGCTATGTCATACCAGAACTTTACGAAGCATTGGGAAAAAATATCTATAACGAAAAAGATAATAATACCTATGCATACTGTCATGCGTTAGTAGGATATCTTTATAGTGGAAGTTTAACGGGTTTGTCAGCAAGTATGGCGAACGGAGTTAAAATGATGCGCGATACGGTGAATGCACATCGACAGACAAATCCGACACTGATTTCTTATATGCAACGGTATCAAGTCTATGTAGCGTATAACGATCAGCAGGATATTGTGTGGGTAGAAGAGCAGCAAAAAGGAAGTATGAACCTGAAAAAAGAGTCTGCTAACCCGGAGGTGACAGATGGAAACAGCTGTTACAGCAGGGAAGGTGCAATCTATGGTGTTTACAAAGAGCAGGCTTGCATTACAAAAGTTGCAGATCTGACTACCGATGCACAAGGGAACTCCAATACAGTGGAAGTGGATGCGGGAACCTATTACGTCAAAGAGACCAAAGCCCCGAAAGGATTTGTCCTTGACAAACAAGTACATCCGGTTACAGTTACAGCTGGAAAGACAGCAGTGCTGAAAGTAAAAGATCTTCCACAATTAGACCCGGTGGGAGTGCTGCTTGGAAAAATTGACAAAGAGACCAACCAGAATAAACCACAGGGAAGTGCCTCGTTGGAAGGTGCAGAGTTTACTGTGAAATATTATCAGACACTTTCGGATAGTGATCCAGGGCAGGCAGGACAGTCGCCGGAGCGCACTTGGGTGTTTCGAACAGATAAAGATGGATTTTGCAACTACAGTCAGCAGTATTTGGTATCAGGTGATGAACTTTATTTATCACCAACAAAAAATCCAGCGTTGCCGCTAGGAACAGTTACAATTCAAGAAACAAAAGCTCCGGAAGGATACCTTATAAACTCAGAGATATTTGTGATAAAAATTACAGATGATCCGAATGCGGATGAATCTGTACATACTTACAATCAACCCAAAATTCCGGAAACCCTACTAACACTCGACATCGTAAAAGTGTTAAAGGGCAAAGATACGCCGATTCAAGGCGTGGTATTTACTCATACAGACTCCAAAGGAAACCAGGAGGAAGTGACAACAGATGAAAAGGGACAGGCAGTACTGAAAGGACTGACCCGTGGTACTCATACCATTCAGGAGAAAAGCGTACCGGATGGGTATACTAAAAATCCAGGGGTCTTGAAGTTTTCGGTGG
>ERZ894236.471-NODE-471-length-48485-cov-169.941_pt1 | contig 48485 bp, 41 predicted proteins | sample MGYA00380297_ERZ894236 | MGnify/ENA primary metagenome ERZ894236 (study PRJEB32331, sample SAMN06328420) | human gut metagenome | biome: human gut microbiome; feature: stool | host: Homo sapiens | collected 2014-08-04 ... | reverse complement strand
TGCACTATAACCCTTTCGCCTATATCCATAGCGAAAAGGACATCTTGAAGCTGGTCACAACGCTGATCGCCAATACCAAAGGCGAAGGCAAGGCCGGGGACGATTTTTGGGTCAAAGCGGAGACGCTGTTGTACTGCGCACTCATTGGCTATATCCACTATGAGGCTCCGGTGGAGGAGCAGAACTTCTCCACCCTCATCGAGTTCATCAACGCCATGGAGGTCCGGGAGGATGACGAGGAGTTCAAAAACCCGGTAGACCTGATGTTTGATGCACTGGAAGCCGAGAAGCCCAACCACTTCGCCGTCCGTCAGTACAAGAAGTACAAGCTGGCTGCCGGAAAAACAGCCAAGTCGATCCTGATTTCCTGTGGTGCGCGCCTTGCTGTATTCGACATCGCAGAGCTGCGTGAAGTCACGGCCTATGATGAGCTGGAACTGGACACTTTGGGAGACCGGAAAACTGCCCTGTTCCTCATTATGAGTGATACGGACGATAGCTTTAATTTTCTTATATCCATGTGTTATACCCAGCTTTTCAACCTGCTCTGCGAAAAAGCCGACGATGTGTATGGCGGCAGGCTCCCGATCCATGTGCGCTGTCTCATTGATGAAGCCGCCAATATCGGGCAGATTCCTCGTCTGGAAAAGCTGGTGGCCACCATCCGAAGCCGTGAGATCTCCGCCTGTCTGGTGTTGCAGGCGCAGAGTCAGCTCAAGGCGATCTATAAGGATAATGCGGATACCATCATCGGCAACATGGATACTTCCATTTTCCTGGGCGGTAAGGAGCCAACCACCCTCAAGGAGCTGGCTGCCGTGCTGGGCAAGGAAACCATCGACACCTACAACACCGGAGAGAGCCGTGGGAGGGAAACCTCCCATTCACTCAACTATCAAAAATTGGGGAAAGAGCTGATGAGCCAGGATGAGCTTGCTGTTATGGATGGCGGCAAGTGTATCCTCCAGCTGCGCGGTGTGCGTCCTTTCCTTTCGGATAAGTACGACATCACCAAGCACCCCAATTTCAAGTACACTGCCGACGCGGATGACAAGAACGCTTTTGATATTGAAGCATTCTTGTCCGCAAGGCTGAAACTCAAGCCCAATGAGGTCTGCGATGTATATGAAGTAGACACAGAGGGCGCTTAACTTCGTTCCGCTTTTGAAGGGAGTGATCTTATCTATTCGCCGCACCTGCCCTCTACGGGCCATTGGCGTACAAAGCGGACAATCTCAAGAAAAATAATGAAAAAGGAGGACAGCCGGAATCATGCCCCCGGAAACCGGGCGGCAGATTGTTCCGGCTTTTGTATGCCTATGAAACATGACAAACCTATTTTTTAATCAGATTCCGGCTAACAAACTATATGGCATTTTTTGAACAGGCAATCACCGTTCTTCAGACCCTCGTTATCGCGCTTGGTGCCGGTCTCGGTATCTGGGGCGTCATCAACCTGCTCGAAGGTTACGGCAACGACAACCCTGGTGCAAAATCACAGGGCATGAAGCAGCTCATGGCCGGCGCTGGTGTAGCCGTAGTCGGCATGGTTCTTGTACCTCTGCTCTCCGGGCTTTTCTCTGTCTAAGCGTCCCTGTATGAAATCCTTGCCGCTCCCGCAGTTTTGCGGGGGCGGCGGAAAGGAGGTTGACACCGTATGGATTTCTTACTTGAAGCCCTGACAAATTGGCTGAAAGAAATGCTGGTGGGCGGTATTATGAGCAACCTTTCGGGGATGTTTGACAGCGTAAACCAACAGGTCGCGGATATATCCGTACAGGTAGGACAGACCCCACAGGGATGGAATGGCAGTATTTTCAGTATGATTGAGAATCTGTCCAACTCCATCATGGTGCCGATTGCAGGCGTGATTCTGGCTATCGTGATGACCGTAGACCTGATCCAGATGATCGCAGACAAGAACAACCTGCATGATGTGGATACCTGGATGATTTTTAAGTGGGTGTTCAAATCAGCCGCTGCCATCCTCATTGTCACAAACACATGGAATATTGTGATGGGCGTCTTTGATATGGCGCAGAGCGTGGTGGCACAGGCGGCAGGGATCATTGGTTCGGATGCGTCCATTGACATTTCCTCAGTTATGACCGATCTGGAACCGAGACTGATGGAAATGGATCTGGGACCGCTGTTCGGGCTGTGGTTCCAATCCCTCTTTATCGGCATTACCATGTGGGCGCTGTATATCTGTATCTTTATCGTCATTTATGGCCGTATGATCGAGATTTACCGCGCGTCCAGAAGCGCCGCTTTTCATCCAAAGGCGGTGTGCGGGCATTTTGGGAACCCGGCTTTAGCAAGCCGGTAAAGAAAAGTATCAAAGACGTGAAAAGCGTCACTTTAGCGTCATCCGATTTACCCCGGAGGGAAACCACAAGGGGGACAATAGCGTATCGGAAAAATCGCAAGTTGGGAAAACCATCTACCCACGACTGAGCGGCAAGACGCAACATTGTGAATGAGGAGCAAGGCTAAACTGCTTTAAGGGTAGTCCGAGGCGGGATACTCGACCCGGCGGCGCAGGATGGTTGTATTCGCCGTATGTCATAGCGGAATGTGACAGGTAAACACAGACCGCACGATACTTATGACAGCCAGCCGCAGTAAGCGGAAAAGGACGAAAATCCACTACCGACATCACAATACGCTTATCCCAAAGTGTCTAACTGGAGATTGCCTAAACCGGAACGCCGGAACTATCCGGCTATGCGTAATGCCGCAAGGCGATAAATTTCAAGGGGTAAAAACCCAAGAAAGATGACGCTGAATATCCGGCATGGCAACGGAGCCTCCGTAGTAGTCCGAGGGCGGGAAAGCCGTCTACATGGCGAAGGGAGGCAGGATGTCAACCAATTCATAAAAAGGAAAGGTGCGTGAGGCATTATGAGAAGTCCTGAAAATGTGTTGGAAAGCCTAAAATCCAAGGCGTGTAACAAGAGTTACAAGTACGAGCGGTTATACCGCAACCTGTACAATCCACAATTCTATCTGCTGGCATATCAGCGGATACAGGCGAAACCAGGCAACATGACAGCCGGAACAGACGGCAAAACCATTGACGGAATGGGATTGGCAAGGATAAACGCCCTCATTGAAAAGATGCGGGATTTTAGTTATCAGCCTAACCCGGCAAGGAGAACGTATATCCCGAAATCCAATGGGAAAATGCGTCCTCTGGGGATACCGTCATTCGACGATAAACTGATACAGGAGGTGGTGCGGCTCATCTTAGAGAGTATTTATGAGCCAACCTTTAGCGACTATTCCCACGGTTTCCGTATAAACAGAAGCTGTCATACGGCACTCAAATATGTGCAGAAATATTTTACGGGGACAAAGTGGTTCGTTGAGGGAGATATAAAGGGCTGTTTTGACAACGTAGACCATCATGTGTTGATTGCTATTTTACGAAAGCGGATTGCAGATGAATATTTCATCGGTCTGCTCTGGAAGTTCTTGAAAGCTGGATATATGGAGGATTGGAATTATCACAATACTTATTCCGGCACTCCGCAAGGCTCCATCATTAGCCCTATCCTGGCAAACATCTACATGAACGAACTGGACAGTTATATGGCAGAGTATGCAGAGAAATTCAACTGCGGAAACCGCCGTAAAATCAATCCTGCGTTCAAAAAGAAATTGGATGTCTGCCGAGGGAAAGAACAAAGGCTTAAAAGAAATATCTCTAAAATGAGCGTGGAAGAAAAAGAGGGCTTAATTGCAGAAATCCGGGAACTGCGGCGTAGTCTGAAATCTATACCGTATAGCGACCAGATGGATGATAGCTATAAACGGCTTTGCTATATCCGATACGCCGATGATTTCTTAATCGGAGTTATCGGCAGCAAAGAGGACGCAGAACAGATTAAACAAGATGTAGGCTGCTTTATCCGGGACAAACTCCATCTGGAAATGTCCGAGGAAAAGACATTGATTACTCATGGACACGACGCTGCGAAGTTCTTGGGATATGAGGTCACAATCGCCAAAGGCGAACACAACAAAAAGACCAAAACCGGGGCTACCAGACGGGTAAACAATGGAAAAGTCTTGCTCTATGTTCCCCATGATAAGTGGGTAAAACGACTGTTCTCCTACAATGCCCTCAAGATTAAATACGACAAACAAAATGGAAACAAAGAGGTTTGGGAACCTGTCCGGCGCACTCGCCTGTTGCACTTGGACGATTTGGAAATCCTAAACCAATACAACGCAGAAATCCGTGGATTGTATAACTACTACCGACTTGCAAACAACGTGTCTGTACTCAACAACTTCTACTATGTAATGAGATACAGTATGCTCAAAACCTTTGCTGGAAAATATCGGACACGAATCAGCAGAATTATCCGCAAGTACCGTCAAGGAAAAGATTTTGTTGTGGAATATCCGAAGAAAAACGGCAAGGTCGGAAAGGTATTGTTTTACAATAATGGGTTCCGCCGGGACACTAAAGTAGAAAGCGGAAATCCTGATATAGTAGCAAGAATTTTTGAGAATTATGGGCGTAATAGCCTTATAAAAAGACTGCAAGCAAACAGGTGTGAGTGGTGTGGCGCAGAGAATGTGCCACTTGAAATACACCACATACGAAAACTCAAAGATTTAAGTGGCAGAAAACAATGGGAAATCGCCATGATTGGGCGTAAGCGCAAGACAATGGCACTCTGCATTGACTGTCACGATAAGTTACACGCAGGAAAGTTAGACTGACATCTGGAGAGCCGGATACATCGAGAGATGTAAGTCCGGTTCGGAGGGGAGTTCTCGGAAACCTGCCATAGTGATATGGTAAGGCGCCGGGTTCTTACCCTACTTGTGACTTCGGTGGCTCCCGTTCCAATGGCTGCCATGATGGGCAAGGAATGGGGCGGTATGGGACAGAACTACCTCCGTTCCCTGCTGGCGCTGGGCTTTCAGGCGTTTCTCATCATCGTCTGCGTGGCAATTTATGCTGTGCTGGTGCAGAACATCGCTCTGGAAGATGACATCATCATGGCAATCTGGAGCTGCGTGGGCTACACCGTACTGTTGTGCTTTACGCTGTTCAAAACCAGCAGCCTCGCAAAATCAGTCTTTCAGGCGCATTAAAACGGAAGGAGGTTTCCACATTGGCTTATGTACCCGTACCCAAAGATTTAACCAAAGTCAAAACCAAGGTCATGTTCAACCTGACCCGAAGGCAGCTGGTCTGCTTTACCGCCGGGGCGCTTGTAGGCGTGCCGCTGTTCTTTTTGCTCCGTGAGCCTGCGGGAAACAGTATGGCCGCCATGTGTATGATGCTGGTCATGATGCCCTTCTTCCTGCTGGCAATGTATGAAAAGCATGGACAGCCCCTGGAAAAGATCGTCGGCAACATCCTAAAAGTGGCTGTGATCCGTCCCAAGCAGCGTCCCTACCAGACCAATAACTTTTATGCCGTATTAAAGCGGCAGGAAATGCTCGATAAGGAGGTGTATGACATTGTTCACCGCAATAAAAAAATGGCTGCATCGGATGTTTGGAAAAACCGAGGAAAAAACTGTGCAGCCGGTAAAGACAAAGAAAAAGCTGTCCCGCGCCGATAAGAAGCAGATCGAAGCGGCCATTGCCCGCGCCAACCGCACGGACAAAAAAGGAAAATCGGCACAGGACAGTATCCCCTATGAACGGATGTGGCCGGACGGGATCTGCCGTGTATCGGACAGCCACTACACAAAGACCATTCAGTTTCAGGACATCAACTATCAGCTCTCCCAAAATGAAGATAAGACCGCGATCTTTGAGGGCTGGTGTGATTTCCTCAATTATTTCGACAGCTCGATTCACTTCCAGCTGTCTTTTTTGAACCTTGCGGCATCGGAGGAGACCTTTGCCAACTCCATTTCCATTCCGCCCCAGGGGGATGCCTTTGACAGTATCCGTGAGGAATATACCACGATGCTGCAAAATCAGCTGGTCAGAGGCAACAACGGTCTCATCAAGACCAAATACCTGACCTTTGGTATTGACGCTGACAGCATCAAAGCCGCCAAGCCCCGTCTGGAGCGTATTGAGACCGATATACTCAATAACTTCAAGCGTCTTGGTGTAGCTGCCAGAACACTGGACGGTAAGGAAAGGCTTTCCCAGCTTCATGCGGTATTCCACATGGATGAACAGCTCCCATTCCAGTTTGAATGGGACTGGCTGGCCCCTTCCGGCCTATCTACCAAGGACTTCATCGCACCAAGCTCCTTTGAGTTCCGCACCGGCAAGCAGTTCCGTATGGGCAAGAAATACGGGGCTGTTTCTTTTTTGCAAATCCTTGCACCGGAGCTGAATGACCGTCTGCTGGCTGATTTTCTGGATATGGAAAGCTCGCTCATTGTGAGTATGCACATTCAGTCGGTGGATCAGGTGAAAGCCATTAAGACGGTAAAGCGTAAGATTACCGACCTGGACCGCAGTAAGATCGAGGAACAGAAAAAAGCAGTCCGCGCAGGATACGACATGGACATCATTCCCTCTGACCTTGCCACCTACGGCAGTGAGGCGAAAAAGCTGTTGCAGGATTTGCAGAGCCGAAACGAGAGAATGTTCCTTGTCTCCTTTTTGGTGCTGAACACAGCGGACAATCCCCGTCAGCTTGGCAACAACATCTTTCAGGCAGGCTCCATTGCCCAGAAGTATAACTGCCAGCTGACCAGACTGGACTTTCAGCAGGAAGAAGGACTGATGAGCTGTCTGCCTCTGGGACTCAATCAGATCGAGATCCAGCGAGGGCTGACCACCAGTTCTACGGCTATCTTTGTACCGTTCACCACCCAGGAATTATTCCAGAACGGCAAAGAAGCTCTGTATTACGGCATCAACGCCCTGTCCAACAACCTCATCATGGTAGACAGAAAGCTGCTGAAAAACCCCAACGGCTTGATTTTGGGTACGCCGGGTTCCGGTAAGTCTTTCAGCGCCAAGCGTGAGATTGCCAACTGCTTTTTGCTTACCAATGATGATGTTATCATCTGTGACCCGGAAGCGGAATACGCACCTCTTGTTGAGCGTCTGCATGGGCAGGTCATCAAGATCTCGCCTACCTCAACCAACTACATCAATCCGATGGACCTGAACCTGGACTACTCGGATGATGAAAGCCCGCTGTCCCTCAAGTCTGACTTTATCCTCAGCTTGTGTGAGCTGATCGTGGGCGGTAAGGACGGATTGCAGCCGGTGCAGAAAACCATCATCGACCGTTGTGTGCGTCTGGTCTATCAGACCTATCTCAATGACCCGCGCCCGGAGAATATGCCCATACTGGAGGACCTATATAACCTGCTCCGTTCACAGGAGGAAAAGGAAGCCCAGTATATTGCCACAGCCCTTGAAATCTATGTAACCGGCTCCCTCAATGTGTTCAACCACCAGAGCAATGTGGACATCAACAACCGCATTGTCTGCTATGACATTAAGGAGCTGGGCAAGCAGCTGAAAAAGATCGGTATGCTTGTGGTACAGGATCAGGTGTGGAACCGCGTTACCATCAACCGTGCCGCCCACAAGTCCACCCGTTACTACATCGACGAGATGCACCTGCTTTTGAAGGAGGAGCAGACCGCCGCCTATACGGTGGAAATCTGGAAGCGATTCCGTAAATGGGGCGGTATTCCGACAGGTATCACCCAGAATGTCAAAGACCTTTTGAGCAGCCGCGAGGTAGAGAACATCTTTGAAAACTCCGACTTCGTGTATATGCTCAACCAGGCAGGCGGAGACCGACAGATTCTCGCCAAGCAGCTGGGCATTTCCACGCACCAGCTTAGCTATGTGACCCACTCCGGTGAGGGCGAGGGCCTGCTGTTCTATGGCTCCACCATCCTGCCCTTCGTTGACCACTTCCCGAAGAATACCGAGCTTTACCGCATTATGACCACCAAACCCCAGGAACTGAAAAAGGAGGACGAATAACTATGAAACAGAATATTTGCGAACTTGATACCATGATTTTTTTCCGCGAGGCATTGGAGGCTCACGAATTCATGTTACTTCCGGTAATGGCCTCCGCTGTTGTTGAGTGTCGTACCGCTGACAAAGAACTCAAAACCTTGAATGAGGATGGCGAAATTGGTCTTGCCCGTCTCTTTTCGATTTGGGCGAATATGATGTGTGCTCCTGGTGCAGCAACCATTGTAGGGTGCAGACCTATCACAATGCTCTCTGGGATTCTGGCGCAAGTCCATGCGTATCTCACCGTGCATCCGCTATATGATCCGGAAGGTTTGGCCCTCTATGTGGAGCTGCACCACATGATGGATGCTATCCTAATGGGTGATTGGTTTGAATAAAGAGCCGCGCCTGCGTTTTACCGATGAGGAACGGTCTGACCCAGTGCTGGAAAAGCCGATCCGCAAGGCGGAGAAAGCTGCGGCCAGAGCAGATAAGGCGCAGGAGAATATCCCGAAGAAAAAGGTCAGGCAGATGGTCATTGACCCGGATACCGGAAAAAAGACCTCGAAGTTGACCTTCGAGGACAAGAAAAAACCACCCTCCAAACTTTCTCAAGGGGTTAAAGAAGCTCCCGTCCATCTGGTCGCGGGCAAGCTCCATAAAGAGATCCGTGAAAATGAGCAGGACAATGTGGGCGTGGAAAGCGCCCACAAGTCCGAGGAGGCGGTGGAGACCGGCGCTTATCTGGTGCGGGAGGGCTATCGCAGCCATAAGTTGAAGCCCTACCGCAAGGCAGCCCAGGCCGAGCAGAAGCTGGAGAAGGCCAATGTGAATGCCCTGTATCAGAAGTCCCTACGGGAAAATCCTCAGTTTACCAGCAACCCTCTCTCCCGCTGGCAGCAAAAACAGAGTATCAAAAAGCAGTATGCTGCCACCAAGCGCGCCGGTCAGACTGCCGGAAATACCGCCCAGGCTGCGTCCAAAACAGGAAAGGCCGCAAGGACGGTAAAAGAAAAGGCACAACAGGCAGGGTCATTCGTCATGCACCACAAGAAAGGTTTTCTGGTTGCCGGTGTGCTGTTCCTCCTCATCTGTATGCTGATGAATACCATGTCCTCCTGCTCTATGATGGCACAGAGTATTGGTTCTGTAATTTCCGGCACTACCTATCCATCGGATGACCCGGAAATGCTGGCGGTGGAGGCAGATTATGCAGACAGAGAAGCCCAGTTGCAGGAGAAAATCGACAACATCGAAAGCAGCCACCCAGGGTATGACGAGTATCGGTATAACCTGGATATGATTGGTCATGACCCCCATGAGCTTGCGGCATTTCTCTCTGCTGTCTTGCAGGGCTATACACGCCACAGCGCACAGGCAGAGCTGGATCGTGTGTTTGATGCACAGTATCAGCTTACGCTGAGAGAAGAAATTCAGATTCGCACTTACACTGACGAAGATGGGGATGAGCATGAATATGAATATCGTATTCTCCATGTAACTTTAGCAAGCCGTTCCATTGCCTCTCTTGCGCCAGAACTACTGACTCCGGAGCAGATGGAGATGTACCAGGTCTACCGACAGACTATGGGCAATAAGCCGCTGTTGTTTGGTGGCGGTTCTCCCGATACAGGTGTTTCTGAAGATTTGACTGGTGTTGAATTTATCAACGGTACCCGCCCCGGCAATCCGCAGCTGGTGGAACTGGCGAAAAGTCAGGTGGGCAATGTGGGAGGACAACCTTATTGGAGCTGGTACGGCTTCAACTCCCGCGTGGAATGGTGTGCCTGCTTTGTATCATGGTGCTATGGTCAATCCGGTCGAACGGAACCACGCTTTGCTGGTTGTCAATCTCAGGGTGTTCCGTGGTTCCAGTCTCATGGACAGTGGGGCGCACGAGGATATGAAAACATCGCCCCCGGTGATGCCATTTTCTTCGATTGGGATCTGGATGGTTCCGCAGACCATGTGGGAATTGTTGTCGGCACCGATGGCAGCCGTGTTTATACCGTGGAGGGAAATTCCGGCGATGCCTGCAAGATCAAAAGTTATGACCTGAATTATCAGAGTATCAAGGGCTACGGCCTGATGAACTGGTAACAGAGATTTTTTAGAAGGAGTGATAGACGATGGCAAAGAACAAAATTGAACGCATTGACCAGGAGATTACAAAGGTCCGCGAGAAGATCGCAGAGTATCAGGAAAAGCTCAAGGCGCTGGAGGCACAGAAAACCGAGGCTGAAAATCTGGAGATCGTCCAGATGGTGCGCGCACTGCGTATGACCCCGGCTCAGCTGAGCGCCATGCTGTCCGGAGGCACAGTTCCCGGCAGTTTGGCTGATGACAACAACGAACAGGAGGAAAACAGCTATGAGGAATAAAGGATTGCTCCGAACACTTTCTGCCCTTTGCCTGACGCTGGTTCTGGCATCGGGCTTTACTATTCCCGCTTTTGCCCAGGGCGCAGCGCCGCCCCCGGCAGAGGATACCACCAATGACAGCAATGTGGTGGTGGAAGAAACGGAAAAAGCACCTCCGCTGACCCCGGAGGGTAATGCCGCTCTGGTGGATGATTTTGGTGGCAACAAGCAGCTCATTACCGTTACCACCAAGGCAGGCAACTATTTTTATATCCTGATCGACAGGGCCAATGAGGATAAAAAGACTGCTGTTCACTTTCTGAACCAGGTGGATGAAGCGGACCTGATGGCACTGATGGAAGATGGAAATGCCAAAGAGGAGCCGCCTGCTGTGTGCAGCTGCACGAAGAAATGTGAAGCAGGGGCAGTTAATACGGCCTGCCCGGTCTGTGTAACTGATAAGAGTAAATGTACGGGAAAAGCACCGGAACCTCCGGCAGAAACATCGGAGCCGGAAAAAGAGAAGCCTGCCGGACTGAACCCGGCTGCGCTGATCCTTCTGCTGGCTCTGCTGGGTGGCGGTGGCGTATTTGCCTACTTGAAACTCGTTAAGAATAAGCCTAAGACTAAGGGCAATGACAGTCTGGACGATTATGATTATGGCGAGGAAGATTCCGAGGAATGGGAAACCGAGGATGAGGAGTCGGACGAGCCTGACGCTGACGGGGGCAGCGCAGAAGAAGATGACGAGGACAGCGTGAAATGACCCGTTTCACAGACAGTCCCTATGAACGCATGATGACACGCAGGCCGGAGGGCGGGAAGAAAACTTCCCGTCCTCCTTCTTTACCCCAAAGCCACCCCTGTTATGGCTGCGGGAATTATGGAAGTCCCTGCGTAGGCGTCTGCCACCGGGAAATGTCCCGATGGCTCAAGGAGAGGAGGAACCATCATGGCTCAGTATAAATTGGTAATTGCCGAAAAACCATCGGTTGCCCAGAGTTTGGCTGCGGTGATCGGCGCAACTGCCCGTAAGGACGGGTATCTGGAAGGCAGTGGCTGGCGTGTCAGCTGGTGCGTGGGCCATCTGGCTGGTCTTGCGGATGCAGACAGTTATGATCCCAAGTACGCCAAGTGGCGATATGATGACCTGCCTATCCTGCCGGAGCATTGGCAGATGGTGGTGGGAAAGGAGAAGAAAAAGCAGTTTGATATTCTCAAAAAGCTGATGAATTCCCCGGAGGTGACGGAGGTGGTAAATGCCTGTGATGCCGGACGCGAGGGCGAGCTGATTTTCCGCAGCGTCTATGAGCTGGCAGGCTGCCAAAAGCCTATGAAAAGGCTCTGGATTTCTTCGATGGAGGACTCCGCCATAAGGGAGGGCTTTGCAAACCTGCGCCCCGGTGCGGACTATGACGGACTTCGGGATGCTGCCCTCTGCCGTGCCAAGGCCGACTGGCTGGTGGGGATCAATGCCACAAGGCTTTTTTCCGTGCTGTATCACCGCACACTCAACATCGGGCGCGTTATGTCCCCAACGCTGGCGCTCATTGTCCAGCGAGAAGCTGAGATCGACACCTTTAAGCCGGTTCCCTTTTATACCGTGGCGCTGGAGCTGCCCGGTCTTACTGTATCCGGGGAGCGCATGGCGGATAAGGCTGCTGCCGAGCAGCTGAAAGAAGCCTGTCAGGGTGCAGCTGTCACAATTAAAAAGGTGGAGTGCAAGGAAAAGTCCGAAAAGCCGCCTGCCCTCTATGACCTGACTACTCTGCAAAGAGATGCCAACCGCCTGCTTGGATTTACAGCCCAGCAGACCCTGGACTATCTGCAAAGCCTGTATGAAAAGAAGCTCTGCACCTATCCCCGTACTGACAGCCGCTATCTGACCGGTGATATGGCAGACAGCCTGCCGGTGCTGGTCAATCTGGTTGCCAATGCTATGCCGTTTCGCAAAGAGATCGCCATTACCTGTAACCCCCATGCGGTCATCAATGATAAGAAAGTAACCGACCACCATGCAGTAATCCCTACCAGAAATCTCAAGGATGCAGACCTTTCTGCCCTTCCTGCGGGAGAAAAAGCGGTGCTGGAGCTGGTGGCCCTGCGTCTGCTGTGCGCCGTAGCCCAGCCCCATATCTATTCGGAAACGGTTGTAATTGCCGATTGTGCCGGTGGGAAGTTTACCGCCAAAGGAAAAACGGTAAAGCACCCCGGATGGAAAGCACTGGAGAACGCCTACCGTGCCAAAATGAAGGATGCAGAGCCGAAAGAAGAGGACACAGAGAAAGCCCTGCCGGAGCTGACCGAGGGACAGATCCTTTCTGTTTCTGCGGCAATCGTCAAAGAAGGCAAAAGCAGTCCTCCTCTGCACTTTACGGAGGATACCCTATTGTCCGCGATGGAGACTGCCGGAAAAGAGGATATGCCAGAGGACGCCGAGCGAAAAGGTCTGGGGACACCGGCCACCCGTGCCGGTATTTTGGAAAAGCTGGTATCTGCCGGTTTTCTGGAACGAAAAAAGAGCAGGAAAACGGTGCAGCTTCTCCCTTCCCACGATGCAGTCTCCCTGATCACCGTTCTGCCGGAACAGCTGCAATCGCCGCTTCTGACTGCCGAGTGGGAGTACCGCCTGGGCGAGATCGAGCGCGGGCAGCTTGCCCCGGAGGAGTTTCTGGACGGGATCAGCACCATGCTGAAAGATCTGGTGGGAACTTATCAGGTCATTAAGGGAACTGAGTACCTGTTCACTCCGCCCCGTGAGGTGGTGGGCAAATGCCCTCGCTGCGGCGGTGAAGTTGCAGAACTGCAAAAAGGCTTCTTCTGTCAGAATGATTCTTGCAAATTTGCAATCTGGAAAAATAACAAATGGTGGGCCGCCAAGAAAAAACAGCCCACCAAGGCTGTGGTGACGGCGCTGCTCAAAGATGGCCGCGCAAGGATCACCGGCTGTTATTCCGAAAAGACCGGTAAGACCTACGATGCCACTGTGGTTTTGGAGGACGATGGACAGTACGCCAACTTCAAGCTGGAATTTGACCAGCGGAAAGGAGGCAGCCGATGAAGCTCTCTTTAGTGGAACGGGAAACCATTCTCCTCTATAACCAGGCAGAACCAATGGCTGAGATCTATACTCATGATCCCCGTCTGATGGAGAAGCTGGATCTGCTGGCAAAAAAGCACCCCGACCAGATCACCCGAAAGGGCGCCCATAACTTTACCGTCCCTAAGCGGTGTGTATCAGTCCGGGAGCCATACAGCGCCGAGCGCCGCAAAGCTGCCAGTGAACGGGCCAAAGCTGCCGGATACCAGCCCTCTGTGAGAAAGTCCGGCAGTTAAAGGCACATGGCAGAGAATGTATTTGAAGCGGTCAAGCAGTCGGTCAGCACCAGAGAAGCGGCAGAGTTTTACGGGATAAAAGTCAGTCGAACTGGCATGGCCTGCTGTCCCTTTCACGATGATAAGAACCCCAGCATGAAGGTAGACCAGCGGTTCCACTGCTTTGGCTGCGGTGAAGATGGGGATGTGATCGACTTTACCGCAAAGCTCTTTGACCTCTCCTCAAAAGAAGCGGCGGAGAAACTGGCACAGGACTTTGGCCTGATCTATGACAGTCAGGCCCCTTCCCGCAGGAAGTATGTCCGGCAGAAAACCGAGGCACAGCAGTTTCGTGAGGACCGGCAGCGGTGTTATCGCGTACTGTCCGATTACTACTATCTGCTGAAAAAATGGGAGGCCGACAATTCTCCCAGGACACCGGAGGAAGAACCGCACCCCCGTTTTGTGGAAGCAATCCAGAAGAAAACCTATGTAGAGTACCTGCTGGACCTTTTTCTTTATGAAAGTGAAGAAGAACAAAAGGCATGGATTGCAGAACACACAGCAGAAATCACACACTTGGAAAGGAGATTGAAAATCATGGCTGAGAACAAACCCACCAACCGAGAGCGGCTAAGGGAAATCACGGATGGCATCGAGCAGGGCATCAAAGAACTGTTTGAGAGCGAAAAGTATATGCGCTATCTGTCCGTTATGTCCCGCTTCCACCGCTATTCGGTAAACAACACCATGCTCATCTATATGCAGAAGCCGGACGCCACTTTGGTAGCCGGATATAATAAGTGGAAAGACCAGTTTGAGCGTCATGTTAAAAAGGGCGAGCATGGCATTACCATCATCGCTCCCACACCGTACAAGAAGAAAATCGAGGAGCAAAAACTGGACCCGGATACCAAGGCTCCGATTCTGGATAAAGACGGAAAGATCGTTACAGAGGAAAAAGAAATCGAAATCCCCATGTTCCGCCCGGTCAAGGTCTTTGATGTGAGCCAGACCGATGGGAAACCATTGCCGGAGCTTGCTTCCTCCCTTTCCGGCAATGTGCCAAATTATGAGGCATTCATGGAGGCCCTGCGCCGCAGCGCACCGGTGCCGATTACTTTTGAAGCAATGGCCGCCGATACGGACGGCTATTTTTCTGCCGATCATCAGAAAATCGCCATTCGTCAGGGCATGAGTGAGGTGCAGACGGTTTCGGCCACAGTACACGAGATTGCCCACAGCAAGCTCCATGATCCTAAAAAATATGAAATGCTACCGTCATGGAAGGTTGTGCTGGAGGGTGAAGGTGGAACCAAGCATGATTTCAAGCTGGATTTTGCCACAGAAAGAGAAGCTGAACAGTTTGCTTCTGATATGGATTGGCGCTATGTGGACGAAAATCAGTTTGAATGGCGTCTTGCAGTTGAGGAAGATCCAACCGCAGAAAAACAGGCAATCAAAAATCGCCACACGGAGGAAGTGGAGGCTGAAAGCATCTCCTATGCGGTCTGCAAGTATTTTGGCATCGAGACCGGAGAAAACAGCTTCGGCTATATTGCAAGCTGGAGTCAGGGCAAGGAACTGAAAGAGCTGAGAGCCAGTTTGGAGACCATCAACAAGACCTCCGGCACTTTGATCTCTGACATTGAGCGCCACTATAAGGAAATCTGCAAAGAGCGTGGAATTGACCCCAATGCAAAAGCAGAGCCGGAAACCGCCCCGATAGAGCAGCCGACTGCCAATCTAACCTACTATGTAGCAGAGTGCATGGAGTTTCCAAACCTCGGAGAATACCACGATAACCTGTCTTTGGAGGAAGCTGTCCGCATTTATCAGGAGATTCCGGCAGAGCGAATGAACGGGATCAAAGGAATTGGTTTTGAGCTGAAAGATGGAAGCGACTATGAAGGACCATTTCCGATTTTGACCGGGCAGACCATTGACCTGGACACCATTCAGGCAATCGACTATTACCGTGATAATCCTCTGGTGCAAAAAGCGGTAAAGGAACTGGCTGCGGCAATGCCGGAAATGGAGGTGCTGGGGGCGGACGCCAACCAGCAGGAGGCTTTGTTTCTGATCGACGATGCCACCTATCTTCATATCCAGCCCTGTGACAGCGGCTGGGACTATACCCTTTACGATGCTGCGTCCATGAAAGAGATGGATGGCGGTCAGCTGGATATGCCGGAGCTTTCCCGTATGAAGGCAGTTCTCCAGATTTGTGATGACAACGATTTGGGCAGAGGCTCGGTAAAATACGCACCGTTGTCCATGATTGAGACCTTGCAGGAAGCTGCCTATCAGCAGATGCAGGCAGAGGTCGGTCAGATGGCCGCTTCTTCCCAGCTGCCGGAAGCACAGGAGCAGGCACTGGATGAATACCCCATGCCCGATGAGCAGGTCTCCACACCGGATATGCAGGAATACGGTTACTCCTATGACGGGATGCTCCCTGTTACCAGAGAACGGGCGCTGGAACTGGATGCCGCCGGTTTGACTGTCTATGTGCTGCATGAGGACAATACGGAGAGCATGGTGTTTGACCCACAGGAAATCATGGATCATGGCGGCCTTTTCGGTGTGGACCGTGAGGAATGGGAGAAAAGCCCTCAGTTCCATGAAAAGGTCATGGAGCGTCAGGAACATCAGCAGGAACGAGAACAGGCATTTCTCTCCCAGAACAGAGATTGCTTTGCCATCTATCAGGTAACCCGTGACGATCCGCAGAATGTGCGCTTTATGAATCTGGACTGGCTAAAGTCCCATGGCATTTCCATAGACCGCAGCAATTATGACCTAATCTACACAGCTCCTCTGAGTGAGTCTGGCACTGTGCTGGAGCAGCTGGAAAAACTCTATCAGCAATTCAATCTGGAAAAAACCGTGGACTTTCACAGTCCCTCCATGAGCGTCAGCGACATCGTTGCGATCAAGCAGGACGGTAAGGTATCCTGTCATTACTGTGACAGCGTTGGTTTTTCCCAGATCCCTGGATTCTTACCGCAAAATCCGCTGAAAAATGCGGAGATGGCCGTGGAGGACGATTATGGCATGATCGACGGTATCATCAACAATGGCACAAAAGAGCCTACGGTGGCAGAGCTGGAACAGCAGGCCCGAAGCGGTCAGCCCATTTCCCTGATGGATCTGGCTGCCGCTGCCCATCGGGAGGAACGGGAAAAGAAAAAGTCCGTCATGGAGCAGCTGAAAAGCCAGCCCAAGGCAGAACACAAAAAGACAGCACCCAAAAAGAGTGCGGAAAGGGAGATTTGATATGGGAAACTTTACTTTTGAGGAAATGAACCTGATGTGCATTTACAATACCGGCAGCCGCACCGGATTGATCGACAGCCTGCGTGAGATGCGCGGCGAGCTTTCGCCGGAGGAAACGGAACTGAGGGAACTGACCGACAGCGTCCTTACGAAGCTCTGTGCGATGACCGATGAGGACTTTGCCCAGCTGGAGCTGTACCCGGATTTTGACCAGTAAACACCATAACCGCAGGGATGGGGTGGCAATTTGCCACCCCACCTCTTTACCCCAAAACCGAAAGGAGGACAGAACACCATGCCAACCAAAGCTGAACTATATGCACAGATGGCGGACAAGGTGGCAACACAGCTCACGGGGAGCTGGCAGGAATGGGCAGGGTTTCTCACCACTGCTTCCCGCCTTTACAAGTACCCGTTCCATGAGCAGCTGATGATCTATGCCCAGCGACCGGACGCCACCGCCTGTGCGGAGTACGATTTGTGGAATGAAAAGATGGGCCGATATGTAAGGCGCGGCTCCAAGGGGATCGCTCTGGTGGACGATTCCGGGGACAGACCCCGCCTGCGCTATGTCTTTGATATTTCCGATACCGGAACCCGTGAACATTCCCGCACACCCTGGCTGTGGCAGCTGGAGGAGCGCCATCTGGATTCCGTGCAGGCCATGCTGGAGCGCACCTATGATGTTTCCGGTGATGATCTTGCCGGACAGCTCACGGAGGTAGCCGGAAAACTGGCTGAGGAATACTGGACGGAGCATCAGCAGGACTTCTTCTATATCGTTGACGGTTCCTTTTTGGAGGAATATGATGAGTATAACATCGGAGTGCAGTTCAAGGCAGCCGCCACCGTCAGCATCACTTACGCTTTGATGTCCCGCTGCGGACTGGAGCCGGAACGCTACTTCGACCACGAAGATTTCATGGCGATCTTTGATTTCAACACCCCGTCCACCATCGGGGCGCTGGGAACAGCGGTCAGCCAGTTGGGCCAGCAGGTGCTGCGGCAGATCGGCGTTACCGTCCGAAATGCAGAGCGCGAAGCCAACCAAGAAAGGAGCAAACAAGATGAACAATCCCATGACCTATATCCAGAACGGAGACTATCTGATTCCAGACCTGAAGCTGAGCCAGCAGCCGGAGAAACCCCTGGGCAAGTACGGAAGGATGAGGAAAACCTACCTGAAGGAACACCGTCCCATCCTCTACAACCAGATGTTGCTGAGCGAGAAGCTGTACCCGCATCTTCTGGAGATCGACGAGACCGCCCAGAACAGACTGGAGCAGATGATGCCCCAGCTGGCGAAGGAAGCGGGAGCCACCGAGGAACTGAAAGCCAGCGATCCCATGAAGTGGGTGGGGCTGATGAACACCTGCAAAGCTCAGGCCGAGGAAATCCTGATGGCGGAGCTTATCAACAGCTGACTCTAAACCTGTTCCTCTCCGAAGCGGAACAGATCCAATCCATAGATGAAGCAGAGAATGTAGCGCATACATCCTCTGCTTTTTCTTTTGCCCAAAATGACATCGACCATGTGCTGCGTTTGGGCGGCAATACAGACCGTCAAAGGGAGCGTGTGGTTGCAGCCTTTGAAAAGCAGAAAACCACCGCTGAGATTGCTGAGATACTGAAAACGCTGTACCACGGCGGTAACGGCCTTGGCAGTGTGAGCGCATGGTATGCCGAGGATGGTATCCATCTTTCCCACGGGAAGTCTGCCCGTTATGACAGGTCTGCCCAGGTCATTTCCTGGGAGAGCGCCGCAGAGCGTATCGGGGAGCTTTTGGAAAGTGGTCAGTTTGCCTCCAATGTGGAACTTGCAGAAGCGGCAGACTATGAACGATCCCTCCTTGTAGAAAAGCTCTGGTATCTGTATCACGATCTCAGTGAGGGGGCCAGAGAAGCCGGATATTTGTCCTGCCTGTCAGAGATCAAAGGCAATGGTTTCCCGGAGGAGACCCGCCGCCTGATGGAGCAGCTGAGTGAACCGGCTTTCCGCCAGACCCTCAAGGAAGAATACGCTGCCTTCTGGACTGCCTATCAGCAGGACCGTGACCTGTTGCGTTTTCACTATCACAGACCAAGGGAGATCTGGGAGAACCTGAAGGACCTTGACCTGCCACGCAGGACCTTTTCTTCAGACCTTTCCCAAGTGCCAACCGTCCAGCACTTTATTACCGAGGATGAGATCGACGCCGCCATGACCGGCGGCAGTAGTTTTGCCGGAGGAAAAGGCCGTATCTATGCGTTCTTCATGGAAAACCATACGGATAAGGAAAAAGTGAGATTCCTCAAAGACGAGTATGGCATTGGCGGACGCTCTCATGCCCTGTCTGGCGCAACACACAGCGGCGAAGACCACGACGGAAAAGGACTGCACTATAAAAAGCAGGACTGCCCAGATGTTCACTTGAACTGGGAAAATGTTGCCAAGCGCATTACCTCTCTTGTTCAGAAAGGCCGCTATCTTACCGAACAGGAACAGGCGCAGTATGACAAAATCCAGGCTGAAAAGGAACAGGCAGAAGAAGATGCTATCCAAGCCCAGCAGCCGGATTCTGCCGTGTGGGAATATAACGGTGTCAAGGAGCGCCACCCGGATGATATGGTTCTGTATCAGATGGGCGATTTCTTTGAGCTGTACGGTGAGGATGCCAAAGAAGCTGCTGCGGAACTGAATATAAATCTCACTACCCGTGCAATTCCGAGCGGTGGCCGTGTGGAAATGTGTGGATTTCCGGCAAATCAGCTGGAGCAGATGGTGGAACAGCTGCGTGATAAACATGATGTGACCATTTCTGCTGTACCGGAGGGCGGCAAGGAGCGTCAGGAATATTCCATGCCCTCTATCGACCATGAAGCGGAACAGCACATCAACGCTCAGGAAGCGGAGTTTGGTGCGGACGGGAACAGAGTATTCTGGGATACAGAAGCAACCGCAGCCCCTACCCTTAGGGAGCAGTTTGAGCAATATAAGCCTGTGGTGACTGCCGCCATTTCCGAGGATGCCGCATATCGTAATGCCTGCGGTCATTCTGACCGTGAAAATGCTGTCATTGAGGGCAATGCTGCTGTGCGCCGTGCGGTCCTTAGTTCTAAGGATATGGAGCTGATCCGCCTTTATTCTGATATACCGGAGTTCCGCCAGCGTCTGCACCGGGAAGTGATCGACGAAACCTATCCAAAGCTCCATGAGCTTCTGCGCCCTCTTTCTCAGGAAGATATTGATACTGCCCTTTGTGCATGGAACGGCAATATCGAGAGTAAACACGCTGTCGTCCGCTATATGAAAGATCATGCAAGAGAGAAAGATACCGCTGCATGGCTGGCTCAGGAATACGGCGGCAGCAACAGCCTGTTCGTTGTCCGTGCCGGCAGCCCGGAGGAAACGCAGCTGCCCTGGCCGAAGGTACAGCGCCGGATTGCCCAGCTCATTCAGGAGGACCGGTTCTATACCGAAGAAGAACAGGACCGTTTTGACGACATCGACCCAATCGCCATCCGGGAAGCTCTGGGGGAAAGAGGAATCGTCAACGGACAGGTGGCAGACCCGGAAAAACTGGAGAATGACCCGTTTATCCAGCGGGTGATGTCGGATGCAGAGCAGATTGCAGCTGCCGAGACAGAGCAGACTTCCGAAGTTTCCATTTCCGATGAGGAATATGATGCAGTTCGCCGCCCAACTCCGCAAAGAACCTCCTATGACCCTGCCGCCCCGGTCTATGCCGTGGGCGATACCGTGTATATCGAGGATGACGCCTATCAGATCACCGAGCTGCGGGATGACACCGTACAGCTTCTGCCCACCGGTATGGTATATCCCATCTACCGGGCAGAGCGCAAAGAACAGTTCGAGCAGTTGCTTCGGGCAGACCGCCGCAATGCTTACTATACTGAGTTTCTTCCCATTGACCCGGACAATGCAGATCAGGACCTGCGGGATGTATTGGCCCATGGACTGATGGATGAAGCGGATAAACAGCAGATTTCCACGCTGCTGCAATCCGGCAGGAGCAACAGTGAGATCGCTTACTGGCTGAGTAGAGCCTATCCCCATGAGATCGAGACGCTGAATCTGGAGACCGGCGATATTGCCGATTACCGCACCACGGCACAGGGCATGGAGCTGGAAGTCCTGGACGCAGAGGAAAAGCGTCTGGCTGTGCTGTATTTTCGCTGGGATGAGGTTGCGCCTTTGCTGCGCGGGATGTATGCCCGTCAGCTGGATGGCTTTGGACAGGAACAGCCCCAACCGTCTGTCAAATCCCCGGCCTTCCACTCCGAGACCGTGGCCGTCTATCCGGGAGACAAGAACAATCTGCCTTATGATGTGGTGGTGGAACGGCTGCATATCGAGGAGCCGGAGCCGCCAGCACCTGTGACTGAGCCGGAGAAAACCTTTGAGGAAGTGCTGGACGAACATCCGGTTTCCATTCAGGTCAATGGACAGTGGCAGACCTTCCCCAATGCCAAAGCTGCCGAGGAAGCCTCCTATGAGGAATACAAGGCAAACCTGCGCCGAAATGCACAGAACTTCCGTATTACCGATGAGCATTTGGGAGAAGGTGGTCCGAAAGCCAAGTTCCAGGCCAATATCGAAGCAATCAAGCTGCTGAAATACCTGGAGGAAACCACCGGACAGGCAACGCCGGAACAGCAGGAAGTCCTATCCCGCTATGTGGGCTGGGGCGGTCTTGCCGACGCCTTTGACCCGGAAAAAACGGCATGGGCTTCCGAGTATGCCCAGCTGAAAGAGCTGCTGACTCCGGAGGAATATGCCGCCGCCAGAAGCTCCACCCTCAATGCTCATTACACCAGCCCTACGGTCATTCAGGCCATCTATGAAGCGGTGGGCCGTATGGGATTTGAGACCGGAAATATTCTGGAGCCGTCTATGGGTGTGGGCAATTTCTTCGGTATGCTGCCGGAGGAAATGCGAAACAGCCGTCTGTACGGCGTGGAGCTGGACCATGTTTCCGGGTGCATCGCAAAGCAACTCTATCCCAAGGCGGACATCACAGTAGGCGGCTTTGAGACTACCGACAGGCGTGACTTCTATGACCTTGCCATCGGCAATGTACCTTTTGGTCAGTATCAGGTCAACGACAAAGCCTACAGCAAGCTGAATTTTAGTATTCACAACTACTTTTTCGCCAAAGCACTCGACCAGGTGCGTCCCGGCGGTGTGGTGGCTTTTGTGACTTCCCGCTATACCATGGACGCCAAGGATTCCACCGTGCGCCGCTATCTTGCCCAGCGTGCCGAGCTGCTGGGAGCTATCCGTCTACCTAATGACGCGTTCAAAAAGAATGCCGGTGCCGAGGTGGTATCGGACATCATTTTCCTCCAAAAGCGGGACCGCCCGCTGGACATCGTTCCGGAATGGACCCAGACCGGACAGACGGAGGACGGGTTTGCCATCAACCGGTATTTTATCGACCACCCGGAAATGGTGCTGGGCAGACAGGAGCCGGTAAGCACTGCCCACGGCATGGATTATACCGTGAACCCCATCGAGGGACTGGAGCTTTCCGACCAGCTGCACGATGCCGTGAAGTACATTCATGGCACTTATCAGGAGGCAGAGCTGCCGGAGCTGGGCGAAGGCGAAGCCATTGACACCTCCATTCCTGCCGACCCCAATGTGAAAAACTATTCCTATGCCATTGTGGACGGGCAGGTGTACTACCGGGAAAACAGCCGCATGGTGCGCCCTGACCTCAATGCCACTGCCGAAGCCCGTGTAAAAGGTCTGGTGGGACTGCGGGATTGTGTGCAGGAGTTGATCGACCTTCAGATGGACGCAGCAGTCCCGGACAGCGCCATTCGTGAGAAGCAGGCAGAGCTGAACCAGCTCTATGACAGCTTTTCTGCCAGATACGGTCTCATCAATGACCGTGCAAACCGCCTGGCCTATGCAGATGATTCTTCCTATTACCTGCTCTGTGCGCTGGAAGTCATCGACGAGGACGGAAAGCTGGAGCGCAAGGCGGATATGTTCACCAAGCGCACCATCAAGCCCCATCAAGCGGTGGCTGCCGTGGATACGGCAAGCGAAGCACTGGCGGTGTCCATCTCTGAAAAAGCCTGTGTGGATATGGGCTATATGAGCCAGCTTACCGGAAAAACAAAAGAAGAACTGGCCGGAGAGCTGCAAGGCGTGATCTTCCGTGTACCGGGACAACTGGAGCAGGATGGCACTCCCCATTATGTGACTGCCGATGAATACCTTTCCGGCAATGTGCGCCGCAAACTGCGTCAGGCGCAGCGTGCGGCACAGCAGGACCTTTCCTTTGCAGTCAATGTGGAAGCCCTTACCGCCGCCCAGCCCAAAAATCTGGATGCGTCGGAGATCGAGGTGCGCCTTGGTGCTACCTGGATTGACAAAGAGTACATCCAGCAGTTTATGTATGAGACCTTCAACACCCCGTTTTATCTCCAGCGCAGCATCGAGGTCAACTATTCCTCCTTTACCGCTGAATGGCAGATCAAGGGGAAATCTTCCGTATCCTACAACGATGTGGCAGCTTACACCACCTACGGGACCAGCCGCGCCAATGCCTACAAGATTCTGGAGGATTCCTTAAACCTGCGGGATGTCCGTATCTATGACACCATAGAGGACGCAGGCGGAAAAGAGCGCCGTGTGCTGAATGCCAAGGAGACTACCCTGGCCGCTCAAAAACAGCAGGCCATCCGGGAAGCCTTTAAGGACTGGATCTGGAGAGACCCGGAGCGCCGCCAGACTTTGGTGCGCCAGTACAACGAAGAAATGAACTCCACCCGTCCCCGTGAGTATGATGGCAGCCATATCACTTTTGGCGGCATGAACCCGGCCATTACTCTGCGGGAACACCAGAAAAGCGCCATCGCCCATGTGCTGTATGGCGGGAACACCCTGCTGGCACACGAGGTAGGCGCAGGCAAGACCTTTGAGATGGTGGCGGCTGCTATGGAAGCCAAACGCCTGGGGCTGTGCCAGAAATCTCTCTTTGTGGTGCCAAACCACCTGACCGAGCAGTGGGCGTCGGAGTTTCTTCGCCTCTATCCTTCTGCCAACATCTTAGTTACCACCAAAAAGGACTTTGAGACCCATAACCGCAAAAAATTCTGCGCCCGTATTGCCACCGGCGACTATGATGCCATCATCATGGGACACAGCCAGTTTGAGCGTATCCCCATCAGCCGGGAGCGTCAGGAACGGCTTCTCTATGAGCAGATCGACGAGATCACCGAGGGCATCGCAGAGGTGCAGGCCAGCGGCGGCGAGCGTTTTACCGTCAAGCAGCTGGAGCGTACCAGAAAGTCTCTGGAAGCCAGACTGGAAAAGCTGCAAGCCGAGGGGCGAAAAGACGATGTGGTAACTTTTGAGCAGCTGGGTGTGGACCGATTGTTCGTAGACGAGGCCCACAACTACAAAAACCTATTTTTATACACAAAAATGAGGAATGTGGCAGGCTTATCCACATCGGACGCGCAGAAATCCTCCGATATGTTTGCCAAGTGCCGCTATATGGATGAGATCACCGGAAACCGTGGCGTGATTTTTGCCACCGGCACACCGGTCAGCAACTCCATGACCGAGCTTTACACCATGCAGCGTTATCTCCAGTATGAACGCCTGCAAGAACTGAACATGACCCACTTTGACTGCTGGGCTTCCCGATTTGGGGAGACCGTCACAGCGTTGGAGCTGGCACCGGAGGGAACCGGCTACCGGGCAAGAACGAGATTCAGCAAGTTCTTTAACCTGCCGGAGTTGATGAACCTGTTCAAAGAAGTGGCGGACATCAAGACTGCCGACCAGTTGAATCTTCCTACCCCGGAAGTGGAATACCACAATATCGTGGCGCAGCCTACCGGACATCAGAAGGAAATGGTCAAGGCTCTTTCCGAGCGCGCCTCCAAGGTACACAGCGGCAGCGTTGACCCGTCCCAGGATAATATGCTCAAAATCACCTCGGATGGCCGCAAGCTGGGACTGGACCAGAGGATCGTCAACCAGCTGCTGCCGGACGAACCCGGCACAAAGGTCAATCAGTGTGTGGACAATATCATGCAGATCTGGCGGGATGGCGAAGCTGACAAGCTGACCCAGCTGGTGTTCTGCGATATTTCTACCCCGCAGGCAAAAGCCCCTGCAAGCAAGGCGGCGAAAACGCTGGATAATCCGCTGCTTCATGCACTGGAAGGTGCTGTGCCCCTGCCGGAGCAGGAACCGGCCTTTACGGTATATGACGATATTCGTCAGAAACTCATTGCCCAGGGGATGCCTGCTGACCAGATCGCTTTTATCCATGAAGCAAACACCGAAGTCAGGAAGAAGGAGCTGTTCTCTAAAGTCCGTACCGGTCAGGTGCGTGTGCTTATGGGCAGCACCGCCAAGATGGGTGCAGGCACCAATGTGCAGGACCGTCTTGTGGCCCTGCATGACCTGGACTGCCCGTGGAGGCCGGGAGACCTTGCCCAGCGTAAGGGCCGTATCGAGCGACAGGGCAACCAGAATCCTCTTGTCCATGTGTACCGCTATGTGACCGAAGGGACCTTTGACGCTTACCTCTGGCAGACGGTGGAGAACAAGCAGAAATTTATCAGCCAGATCATGACTTCTAAATCGCCTGTGAGAAGCTGCGACGATGTGGACGAAACGGCGCTTTCCTTTGCCGAGATCAAGGCTCTGTGCGCCGGAGATCCCCGTATCAAAGAGCGTATGGATTTGGATGTGGAGGTATCCCGCCTGAAGCTGATGAAAGCCGACCACCAGAGCAAGCAGTATCGTCTGGAGGACCAGCTGCTCAAATATTTCCCGGAGGAGATTGAAAAGCATAAGGGCTTTATCAAGGGCTTTGAATCTGACCTGGAGGTTCTGGCAGCTCACCCGCACCCGGAGGACGGCTTTGCCGGTATGGAGATCCGGGGCGACCTGCTGACCGATAAAGAGAACGCCGGTGCAGCCCTTTTGGACGCCTGCAAGGAGGTCAAAACCTCCGATCCGGTGCAGATCGGCAGCTACCGGGGCTATGCCATGTCCGTGGAATTTTCCGCTTGGAAACAGGAATATACGCTCCTGCTGAAAGGCCAGATGACCCACCGGGCAACCCTTGGTACAGACCCGCGCGGAAACCTTACCCGTATCGACAATGCCCTTGCCCAGATGCCCCAGCGTCTGGAGGCGGCAAAGGCCCAGCTGGATAACCTCTATCAGCAGCAAGCCGCAGCAAAGGAGGAAGTCGGAAAGCCATTCCTTTATGAAGAAGAACTGAAAAACAAAAACGCCCGTCTGGTGGAGCTGGATACCCTGCTCAACATCGACGGAAAGGGACCGGCACACGCTGAAGCTGTCGTTGCCAAAAGCACACGGCCTTCGGTATTGGACCATCTGAAACGCCCGGTGCCGCCCCGCAGTACCGACAAGAAACCCAAACAGCATGAGGAGGTGCGATAATATGAATACCAACGATCTGAATACGGCCCTTTATAAAAAGATGGCTGCTGAGCAGGATAAGTACAGGGACTGGCTGAAAAGCCAGCCCCCGGAAGAAATCCTGCACCACACCTATGAGTACACCATCCGTGAGGACATCGTGATGGCGATGGAGGAGCTGGAGCTGACCGATGCACAGGCACAGGCACTTTTGGAGTCTCCCTCTCCGCTGGCGGATGTGTACCGCTATTTTGAAAAGCTGGAGACCGGCTATATGGATGTAATAAGGGACAGCATTGAGAACCGTGCCGATGATGTATGCAGAGCCAAAAAGGAACTGCAAACAACGCCGGTCTATCTCCATTCTGCTGCCTATGCAAAAGAACATGGGGAGCTGGATCAGTACCGGGCTTCCAACAATGTAAATCTCCAATGCAAGGAGGCTATTGAAGCGGCGGTGCGGGAACACTTCGACGGAATGTGTCTCAGTCACGATGCGGCAAAGGGTGTGATCGAGACCTACGGCATGGAGCGTGTGTCTCTGGTTCTGGCTAACACCGTTCAGCTTCAGGACTGGGATGGGCGCTACTCCCGACGCAATAAGGAATGGGCTAAGACCATTCCCAACGAGAACCCCGAAACTGTCCGTTGTGGTTATGCCCTGAACACCCATCCTGCTGTGCTGGATGGATTTATTGATCTGGTGCGGGAAGAACAGCAGCGCAGCCGCACTCAGGGAGAAAAGACACAACCATCCCGTCCCTCTGTACGGGATAAGCTCAAGCAGGAACTGCCTGCCCATAAGCCTGCCGCCCCGAAGAAACGAGAGCCGGAGCGATAACTATGGCAAAGCGTAAGCGGGATGTTCCGGTTTTGTTTTGGGTGTCCGCAGAAGAATTGGAATTGATCCGTCAAAAGATGCAGCAATATGGGACAGAAAACCTGAGTGCCTATCTGCGGAAGATGGCTGTGGATGGCTATGTGGTGCAGCTGGATTTACCGGAGCTGAAAGAACTGGTTTCTCTTATGCGATATTCCAGCAACAACTTAAATCAGCTGACCCGTAAAGTGCATGAGACCGGGCGGGTTTACGACGCTGATTTGGAGGATATATCCCAGCGGCAGGAACAGTTATGGGAGGGCGTGAAAGAAATCCTTACCCAGCTTTCTAAACTTTCATAACAGGGATAGACACTCCATTTGCGGAGGGAGGAACGGCGTTTCTTCGCCGCACCTCCCTCCGCTTTTTCTTTTTGCCGGTATCCTTGTCTTTTGCCTGTCCATACCGGATAATATGAAATAGAATAGAAGCAAAGGAGTGAAAACAGATGCTGACCTTTGAAAAAGTGTTAGAGATTTTTGCGGACTACCTGGCCACAGATAAGACCATCGAAGTTTATATCAGCCGTCATGGATGTGTAAGGGTTGAGTTTGATCAGGACTTTCACTATTGTACCGGCGAGGTGTGCCATACGCCCAGGGAACTGTTTGACCTCTTATCCGATGATTACCGGACTTATCTGGAGATTGAACTGACCAAAGGCAGACGGGAACTGACAGAAGATGATGTAAAAGAAGTGGATACCCTGTGCAAACGGTATCTGGACCGCTGGAAGGAGGAATTGGGATGAAGATTTTGAAATGCCTGCTGATGATCGCAACTGCACCGGTCGTTTTGGTTCTGACACTTTTTGTTTGGCTCTGCACGGGTCTGATCTACATATCCGGTCTGGTGCTTGGCCTGCTCAGCACTGTAATTGCTCTGCTTGGCGTGGCTGTGCTGATTACCTACTCCCCGCAGAATGGTGTGATCCTTTTAGTCATGGCGTTTTTGATTAGCCCCATGGGGCTGCCACTGGCTGCGATCTGGCTGCTGGGCAAGGTGCAGAGTTTGAAATTTGCGATTCAGGATTGGGTTTATGGATAAAAAATACGCAAAGCCACAAAATGCCAAACATCGTCTGTTAAATTTGGGAAGAGGAACTATATATCCACGACTTTACTTTTGAACTAATATCGCGTATAATATTAGTGCGAAAGGAAGTGATATGATGGGACAATTTGAACAGCTGGATCAGATGCTAACAGCACAAGAAGGAATGCTACGAACATCACAGGTCGTATCTTCTGGAATTTCAAAGCCGGTATTTTATGATTATGTGCGTTCACGAGATTTGGATAGAGTCGCACATGGGATTTATCTGTCCAAAGATTCCTGGGTGGATGCCATGTATCTGCTTCATTTGCGATTTGAACAAGCAGTATTTTCACATGAAACAGCTTTATTTTTTCACGATCTGACAGACCGTGAACCAATAGAATATACAGTTACGGTCAAAACTGGATGCAATCCAAGCAAAATGAAAGCAGAAGGCATTCAAGTTTTTACGATTAAAGCAGGCTTACATGATGTAGGACTTACAACAGCGAAAACTCCGTTCGGGCATACTGTGCCGGTTTATGATATGGAGCGGACGATCTGTGATTTGCTCAGAAGCCGCAGCAGAATTGAAATTCAGACCTTTCAGGGAGCGCTAAAATCTTATGCCCGTAGAAAAGATAAGAACCTGCGAGCTTTAATGCAATATGCTGGGATGTTTAAGGTGGAAAAGATTTTACGGCAGTATTTGGCGGTGCTTTTATAATAACAACTAACAGCAGAATTTGGGAAGGGATTTAGCGTACAAGGACTGCATAATATGAGGCAATTTTATTGCACCTTTCCAAATCGCTCCACACTGTGGAGCGATTTAAGTTGGTCACATTACCGCCTTTTGATGCGTGTACCAGATGAACAGGCACGAACCTTTTATATGGAGGAATGTGTAAAGTCTGCGTGGAGTGTCCGACAGTTAGAATGGCAGATCAACACAATGTACTATCAGAGGATGAATAAGAGTAACAGGGTGTCGGAATTTTCCCGACACCCTGTTACTCTATCTCATAATCGTCGCTGTCATTCGCTTCACCTGTTGTACAGGTAAAGCACAGGTTGCTACCAGTGATGGCACTTCCCGCTGCCCAAATCGGTGCGCCACAGATCATACATTTTGCACCGTTTTTCTTGGCAGTAAGTGTTTCGTTCAGCGTTTTTACCAGTTCCTTTTTTCGATAGCCTTTATTATTCTTCATGACCATACTGGCAAACGCTTCAACAGAAATTGGTTGCATTATTGGGTTATACCTCCTTGAATTATTTAGAAAATTATGTTTGTGTTTTCGGGGTTAGGCGGTCATATTGGATGACGGTCTCTCCAGTAGTTAAATTCTTTTTTTCTTTATAGAGCATAGTATAGCGTGGCTGTCCCTCTGTGTAATCTTTCTTCTCTTTCGGGAAGAAAGACCGACAGAAGTATTTTCCGGTGTCCTTGTGTTCTGCAATAAAAATGTAAATGTCGCTGTTTTCCAACGGAGTTGATAATAAATAGTCCGCTTCAATTAAAGAAAACTGATTCAACTTTGCATTGTAACGGAATATCAGACGGTTATCGTCTAGGAGTTGTTCAATCAAAGCCAACGGTTCAAACCGGTTTTCAATTTGAGACAGATAACGGCTTTTCGCTAAAGTCTCATAGGTGGTGCTTCCGATTATGATTTCATCAAATACAGAGCTGCGATTTTGTTTTGCTATCCGCAAATCTTTTAGTTTTCCAAGCCCCATCAGATGATGAAAGTCTAATTTGGAAAAGCCAATCACTAACTCTACGGTTTTTCCCTTTCGGCCAATAATAATTCGATACTGTATCTCCAATAATTTTTCAAATGCTTTTGCACACTTTTGTAATTTATCCATAAAACCTCTCTGTCCATAAAGAAAGCCGCCCTGCAACGCAAGGCGGCTTTGAGCATTTTCTTTCGGCTTTGCAGCCTACTCCGGTTTGAGGTTACTGCACAACCCCTACTGAAAGCTCTGCATAACAAGGCATTCCGGTACGCTATTATGCTTCAACGCTTTGGCAGACACACGCTGTTGCCCACCTTGTACTATTATTATATGCAACTTTAGAAAATATGTCAATCCCCATGAAAAATCAAAAAAATATCTTTTCTGCTTACGAGAAAGGAGGTTCCTTTTATGGCAACCACAAGAATCATGCCGCTTCATGTCGGCAAGGGCCGCACAGAAAGTCGGGCAATCAGTGACATCATCGACTATGTGGCCAATCCAAAGAAAACAGATAACGGCAGACTCATTACCGGCTATGCGTGTGACAGCCGGACTGCGGATGCGGAGTTCCTTCTGGCAAAGCGGCAGTACATTGCCGCCACGGGACGAGTGCGCGGCGCGGATGATGTGATTGCCTATCATGTGCGCCAGTCTTTCCGCCCCGGAGAGATCACTCCGGAAGAAGCAAACAGGCTGGGTGTGGAATTTGCCAAGCGTTTTACCAAAGGCAATCATGCCTTTGTGGTCTGCACTCACATAGACAAGTCGCACATTCATAATCACATTATCTGGTCATCGGTCAGCTTAGAATATGACCGGAAATTCCGAAACTTTTGGGGCAGCACCAAGGCAGTCCGACAGTTAAGTGACACCATCTGCGTCGAAAACGGACTGTCCATTGTAGAGAATCCGAAACCTCACGGAAAGAGCTATAACAAATGGCTGGGCGATCAGGCAAAGCCCTCTCACCGAGAGCTGCTGCGTGTGGCGATTGACAACGCATTATCACAAAGTCCTGCTGACTTTGAGGCGCTGCTGAGGCTGCTGCAAGAGTCCGGCTGTGAGGTATCAAAACGAGGAAAATCATATCGTCTGAAGCTCTCCGGTTGGGAGAAGGCAGCCCGCATGGACAGCCTGGGAGAAGGATATGGATTGGAAGATTTGCAGGCAGTTCTCTCCGGGAAGAAAGCGCATACCCCACGAAAGAAAACAGTCACACAGACAGAGCCGCCGAAGGTCAATCTGCTGGTGGATATTCAGGCAAAATTGCAGGCTGGAAAAGGTGCTGGTTATGCTCGATGGGCTAAAGTTTTCAATCTGAAGCAAATGGCGCAGACCATGAATTACCTGTCAGAGAATAATCTGCTGGAGTATGCGGTTTTGGAAGAAAAGGCTGCGGCTGCCACGGCACATCACAATGAACTTTCGGCGCAGATTAAAGCGGCTGAAAAGCGCATGGCAGAGATCGCTGTTCTGCGTACTCACATCATAAATTATGCCAAGACCCGTGAGGTCTATGTGGCATACCGTAAGGCGGGCTACTCTAAGAAATTCCGGGAGGAGCATGAGGAAGAAATCCTGCTCCACCAGGCTGCCAAGAATACCTTTGATGAGATGGGCGTCAAGAAGCTGCCCAAGGTCAAAGAGTTGCAGACAGAGTATGCGAAATTGCTGGAAGAAAAGAAAAAGGCCTATGCCGAGTACCGGCGTTCCCGTGAGGAAATGCGGGAGCTTTTAACGGCAAAGGCCAATGTGGATCGAGTGCTGAAAATGGAGGTAGAACAGGATGTTGAAAAAGAAAAAGACCACGGCCAGCGGTAAGCTGGTCCTGGTCAAAAGCGTTCGCAGAACGCGCAGCCACAGAATGAAATTCTGTGTTCAAAGGGGCTTGGGGGCGCTGCCCTCAACAAGCAAGCGGAGAGGAAAATCACGGAGGGATTTTGCGCTCTGCGGGTCGGTGTGTATTAACACCGGCATTGCTTGCCTCTTTTTACCCGGAAATGAAAGGAGCCAGTGAGGAAACAGTCAAATTTCACTCACCGGCTCAATTCGTTTCAAATTTCTCGGATAGTTCTGTTAGTTCTTTCGCGGTCTCCTGCGTATGGTGCAAGAGGGTTTCACGCATTTCTGACGGACAGCTGCAATAAAGCATCTTCATCTGACTGGCTCCCTCATCTTCTGGAGAAACATCTGGATTGATCAGATCGTCCAGAGAGATCGGAAGAACTTTTGCCAATGCCTTCAAAATCAAATAGGATGGATTTATTTTTCCTTTTTCTATTTTTGCAATTTGCTTGATAGATACATGGCTCAGATCCGCAAGTTCTTGTTGTGTCAGGTCTTTTTTCTTTCGGGCTTCCCGCATTTTTTGCCCCAAAGCGGTCAAATCATCAATCGGCATAATCGTTCACCTCAAATATATTCTATCGTGCCGATTTGCACAAAGGAATAACCTTATTATATCGGTCGATAGGCTTGATTATGCCGATTTCTTGAAAGCAATATTTCTATACACTTGTATTGTTCGAGTATAAGAACTATAATGTGTTTTGTGGAGGTGCAAGATGGATTATATGACATTAAAAGAGGTCGCCGAGAAGTGGGGCGTGACACCTCGTAGAGTAAATTATTATTGTGCTGGTGAGCGCATCCCCGGCGCTGTGAAAATGGCTGGTGTTTGGCTGATTCCTAAAACTGCGGAGAAGCCGATTGATGGCCGGACAAAACAAGGGAAGGAGCTGCGCCATGAATAAAATTTTGATTATAGATGATGACAGAGAACTGTGCGCTTTGATTAAACGCAGCGTACAATCGGAACATATAGAAGCTGATTTTTGTAATACCGGAAAAGAGGGCTTGCAGAAATTAAAAGACCAGGAGTATCAGCTTGTGGTGCTGGATGTGATGATGCCCGGTATGGATGGTTTTGAAACGCTGGAAGAAATCCGCAAAGAGAACAGCCTGCCGATTTTGATGTTTACATCCAAAAATGACAGCATTTCTAAAGTGCGGGGATTACGGGCTGGGGCGGACGATTATCTGACAAAACCGTTTGATATGGACGAACTGATTGCCCGAATTGTTTCTCTCATTCGCCGCTACACTCGCTTTAATCAGCAAGCCGGAGCTGTGCAAAAACTGGATTTTGACGGATTGCAGATTGACCTTGAAAATCGTTCTGTTACGACGGCAAACGGCACTTTTGAACTTCCGCCAAAGGAATTTGATCTGCTCCTGTACTGTGCAAAGCATCAAGGAAAAATTTTGACCAAACAGCAGATTTATGAGGAAGTATGGGGTGAAGAATATTTCTATGACGACAGCAACATTATGGCGATCATCAGTCGGCTTCGTAAAAAATTAGAAGTCAATCCTTCAAGCCCAAAGTATATACAAACGGTCAAAGGGATTGGCTACCGGTTTAATAAGGAGGTGTAGCCAGCATGGAAATCATCGTTTTCTTGTCCATTGTGATTGCTGTTGTGGCTGTGTTGACCTCCATCTTTCTTGTCCGGCGTGTAAAAAAGCAAATTGCAGAAATGACCGATGCACTGGTTGATGTGAAAAACGGAAATGGCAACCGGCGTATTCTGTCTGCAACAAATGAACTGACCGCACCTCTTGCCTATGAAATCAATGAAATCGTTGTGTCCTATGAAGGCAGACTTTCGATTGTACGGCAGACAGAAGAAACCAACCGCCAGCTTATGACGAGCCTTTCCCACGATGTTCGGACGCCCCTTACCACTCTGATTGGGTATCTTGACGCTGCACACAAAGGACTGGTCACAGGAAAAGACCGGGATGATTATATCGAAACCGCCCACCGGAAAGCTCACGATCTGAAAGAATATATTGATGTACTCTTTGACTGGTTCAAGTTAAATTCCAACGAGTTTGCTTTGGAGATCCAGAGTGTTGAAGCCGCAGAGCTGACAAGAAATATCCTGATCGACTGGATACCGATTTTTGAGGATAAACAGGTTGATTATGACATTGATATTCCCGAACAGCCTGTCCGGGTAAGATTGGATATGGACAGCTATATGAGGATCATCAATAATCTCATTCAAAATGTAATTGCTCACAGCCATGCGGACAAAATTAAAATTGCCCTGTCAAAGCAGGGAAATCACATGGAGCTGCTGCTGGCGGATAATGGTGTGGGGATTGAAAAAGACGATTTGAAACACATTTTTGAACGGCTTTATAAATGTGATAAAGGACGCTCCGAAAAAGGCAGCGGACTTGGCCTTTCTATTGTCCATCAGCTTGTAGAAAAGATGGGTGGAAGCATAACAGTTGAAAGTTTTCCGGGAGAAGGAACTGAATTTATGTTGCTTTTTCCTTTGGAGATTTAAGCGGGTTCCCGTCTTTATGGCGGGAACCTTTGTCATTTTTGCCGGATTTCAAATTGCAAGGTTAATGCAAGGTTGCGGCAAGGTTAATGCAAGGTTGGCGTGATAGAATACCTTACAGAACAGGAGGTTTTGAATATGGATACCAATTACATCATTGAAACAAAAAATCTGACGAAGCAATACGGCTCGCAAAAGAGTGTGGCTGACTTAAATATCCATGTGAAGCGTGGGAGAATTTATGGTCTGCTGGGCAGAAACGGAGCCGGAAAAACCACTACCATGAAAATGCTGTTGGGCTTAACGAAGCCGACTTCCGGAGAGGTCAAAATCTGGGGAAAGTCTTTACAGGGGAATGAAAAGAAGCTGTTGCCCCGTATTGGCAGTCTGATTGAGTCCCCCGGCTTTTATCCCAACCTGACCGGCACAGAGAACCTGCGTATCTTTGCTACTCTGCGGGGCGTACCAAACAATCATGCCATCAAAGACGCTCTGGATTTGGTAGGATTGCCTTACAAAGATAAAAAGCTCTTTTCACAGTATTCTCTTGGTATGAAGCAGCGGCTTGCTATCGCCCTTGCTGTTATGCACGATCCGGAACTTTTAATTTTGGATGAGCCGATCAACGGTCTCGATCCCATCGGTATTGCAGAAGTACGATCCTTTATTCGGGAGCTTTGCGACGCAAGAGGAAAAACCATTTTGATTTCCAGTCACATTCTTTCGGAGATTTCCTTGCTGGCTGACGATATTGGAATTATCGACCACGGCGCATTGCTGGAAGAAGAAAGCCTTGTTGAGCTGGAACAAAAAAGCAGTAAGCATATCCGTTTTACGCTCTCTGATACTGCACAGGCGGCAAGAATTTTGGAACGCAATTTCCATGAAAACCATTTCTCCATACAGGACGACCACAATCTGCGCCTGCACAACCTGGATCTGCCTGTGGGGAGAATTGTAACTGCCTTTGTAGAAAACGGATTGGAGGTATCGGAGGCGCATACTTGTGAAGAAAGTCTTGAAGATTACTTCAAGCGTGTGACAGGGGGCGAAGGAATTGCTTAAACTAATCAAATGCGAATTTTTGAAATTGAAACGGAAGAAATTTATTCCGCTTATTATTCTGGCTGCTTTCCTGTTCCCAATCCCGCTGACTTATCTGATGACAACGCCCTCTATGATGGAGCGATATACAGATCGGGCAGATGCTTTTGACGGACTATTTAACATGGTGTTGGGATATGGTATCCAGTTTTTACTGCCCTGCATTATCGGAGTGATTGCCGCTATCCTGTTCTTTATGGAACGCGACAACGATACATTCAAAAATCTGCGTACAATTCCCGTAACCAGCACGCAAATGGTGCTTGCAAAGATTATTGTCCTCTTTCTTTTTGGAATTGTTTTTTGTGTGGCTTCCACCATTGCGACAATTCTTTGCGGATTTGGAACATTAGAAGTTTATGGAATAGGCTATAAATTGTTTTTAGCGGTTGAAACAGGAATTTTCATTACGGCGGGAACACTCCCGTTGATTGTCCTTGTTGTCTTTTTCAGTAAGACCTATGTATTTTCCATTTTGCTGTGTGTCTTTTACAGCGTCCTGAACATGAGTGCTACGGCTTTGTTTGACACACTTCCTAAAACTATGTTATGGCTTCTGCCCACGCCACTGACTACATTTTGGAGTGCAGGAGATATGGCGGCTCATGGAATAAAAATGGACTTGGAGCAAATGACAGGGCTAATTCCTTCAACCTTTCAAGTTGTATTCATTCTTGGGATCATGGCAATCGTTTCGTTCTTACTGATTGACAGATTATATAAGCAGAGGGGGGAATAAACATGGTTCGCATTGTAAAAACAGAATTTTATAAATTGAAAAGGTATCATATTCTTTGGGCGGGTGTTGCGCTCATGCTCCTATCCGTCCTGCTGACTTTGTTTACCTCTATGGCGAATGATGGTTCTGTTTGGGATTTCGCCTATCTTACAGAACAGGTCATCAAAAACAATATGTCCATGATTTTTCCGATGTGTATCAGCCTAATTGCTGGATATATGATTTCTCGTGAGCAGACGGATGACACATTGAAAAATATTCTAACTGTGCCGATCTCTTTTAAGAAACTGCTGACCGGAAAATTGATTGTGTGCGGCGTATTGTCTATTATTTTTGGACTGATATGCAGCCTGTTTACAATCATTGCAGAAATGATTGTGGGATTTCCCGGCTTTAAGGTTTCCTTAGCTCTAAAAGCGATTTTGCAGATTACCGCGGTTAATTTCTTTTTATATCTTGCGGTTCTGCCGATTATCGCCCTTACTTGTCGGAGGGCAGGCAGCTTTTTAGTTGGTGTAATCATTGCTTTTGTCTATGGATATGGAGGGATGTTTGCCGCAGGAAATATGACATTAGCAAACCTTTATCCGATTACCGCAAGTCTCGGAATGGTAGGCTACCGTAGCTATGATACCGCAGTCAACTGGAATATCGGAACCTGTTCTTGCAGTCTTGTGCTTGCTGTTGTTATTTCTGCCATCTTGATTTTGTGCATGAAAGAGCGAGAAGCAACCCAAACAAAGAAAAAGGCCAAAAAGGTAGCACCAAAGAAAGGCTGGTGATGATTTTATGAAGAAAATAGTTTTAGCATTGGCATTTGTTCTTTTGGGAAGTTTTATGATTTCTGGCTGTTCAAAAGATGAAATTCTCGATCATTATAATAATATCGTTCAGTCGGCTGGAGCCATAGAACTTACAGGAAAGTTATCTTTGGAAGGAACAAAAGAAAAAGGGATTGATGATTATACGGGAACTTATACGGCTGATTATGAGAATTTTTCAGATACAGAGTATTTGTTCGGAGGAACTTCCATAAAGAGAGAAGCCGGTAAGGAGTTGTCTATTGATTGCACTTTGGAGATTATGGAAGGTACTGCAAAAGTATTTTGGATTTCTGGATCTGATGAAGCAGTCACTTTGATTGAAGCAACCGGAACTTATAGCGACACAATTACACTTCCTGATGGTGGAAATTATATCGGCATTGAGTGTGAGGACTTTACTGGAAACATTGAATTGAATATTGAATAACATTCTGCCGGACGACGGCAAAAGAAAAAAAGCCGTCGTATAGCAGACACATTTCCACGCGCCTATGAAGCGGCGGCTTTGAGAAGATCAGAGCCGCCGTTTCTTTTTGATTTTCAGACTGATTCTCATGCAATCAGGAGGGCGGTATATGGGAGGATACCGCCATGTCAATTTTCGTCATTCATAGCACCCATGAGCTGCACCAATTAAAAAAAGCCTTGCCCCTCCTCCGGAGAGGTATGACTTCCTATCGGCATTATCGTTCCATCTAAATCAGCAAAATAGTAGGTGCTTTTGTCGTGCCAGTTTCTCATTGTGGGGAGCTGGCGTTTTTTATTGTCGATTTTTCAGGAAAGCTCCTGAAGTATGTCGCTGCCGATCCCCGCCTCCTTTCGATTCACTCGTCAATCGCCCGTGAATTGAAATGGAGGTACATAATGAAGAAAGTCAATCTTAGGGACTTATATCCCGATATTTATAAAAATGATTACTTTGTAGAAGTAACAGAAGATGTGCTGGAGACGATCCGAACCGCTGAGCGTGCGGAAGCTGCTTATGACCGGAGGATGTATCGCTATAAGGCGTACTACTCCCTGGACTGCGACAACGGCATTGAAAATGCGATTCTGATGAAGCCCCAGACACCGGAAATGCTTCTGGAGGAAAAGCAGCTGCGGGAGCAGCTTTATGCCGCTGTGATGGCTCTGCCGGAGAAGCAGGCTAAGCGGATCTATGCCCGGTATTACCTGGGTATGCGCGTGAGTGAGATCGCCGCAGCGGAGGGTGTAGACCCAAGCCGTGTCCGTGACAGTATCCGGCGCGGTCTGAAGCAACTGGCAAAGTATTTTTAGGATAGAATAGCAATGGGCGTAAGGTCTCAAAGTGCTTCTGGCACAGGGCCTTGCGCCCCATTTGCAAGCTTGTATTCTTCGAGCAAAGGAAATATAATAAACCATATTGGGGGGAAACTATATGGATTATATGACGCTGAAAGAAGCAAGTGAAAAATGGGGTGTTACTCCAAGGCAGATCAATTATTTATGCGCCGGTGGGCGTATCCCCGGTGCTGTGAAGATGGCTACCATTTGGATGATTCCCAAGGATGCAGAGAAACCGGCAGACCGCCGTTTCAAAAATACAAAAAAATAATCCTCTCGTGAGGTTTCTGTGACATTTGGATGCTACACTAAAAATGAAGGAGTGTGATACAATGCGAATTTTAGTAGTCGAGGATGACCGACTTTTGAATAATACCTTGTGCTATAACCTGGATGCTGCGGGCTATGTTGTGGACTCTGCCCTGACAAAATCAGCAGCCAGTGATTTTCTGACCAAGCAGGACTATGACCTAATTGTGCTGGATGTAAACCTGCCGGATGGGAATGGCTTTGATTTCTGCCGTGAGGTAAAGGAGCGCCGGCCGGATACGGCGGTGATCTTCCTGACCGCAAATGATATGGAGAGCGATATGCTCAAAGGCTATGAGCTGGGCGCAGAGGACTATGTGACCAAGCCATTTCCCATGAGCGTCTTTCAAAAGAAGCTGTCTGTGGTGCTGGGGAGGCTGGCAAAACAGTCTGGCGGCGGGGATAGCTATGAGGATGGTGCGCTGTCCATCAATTTCTCAGAGATGACTGCTTCCCTGTCCGGTAAGCCACTGGTGTTCACTCCATTAGAATACCGGTTGCTGAAAATCCTGACCAAAAACCCGCAGAATGTTTTGACCAGACAGGTGTTGCTTGAAAAACTGTGGGATGCCGATGGGAACTTTGTGGATGAACACGCCCTGACTGCGGCCATCAGCCGGGTACGGAACAAAATTGAAACGGAAGGACGCCAGTACATCAAGACAGTGTACGGCATGGGTTATATGTGGATCGGAGGGGCGCTGAAATGAATATGCGAAAACTCTCCATCAACAAAGCCTGCGTCCTTTTGGGAACGCTTTTGCTGCTGGCGGTTGGTGCAGTCTGCACCGCCGTTTATCTGCTGACTCAGAATATAACCGCTGTCCGGTGTGTGTTCCTGTTCAGTCTCTTTGTGCTGCTCTGCGTCATCTGCTTTGTGGCGCTGATCCGCCGGAAGCTGGTCCGGTTCTCTGATGCCTTTTGCGGTCAGATGGATGATATGCTCTCCGAAAATATGCAGCCGAAGCAGACGGCCTGCGAAGAAAGCCTGTTCTACAAAATCAACTACCGGCTGGGGCGGCTATATGAAGTCATGCAGGAAAATAAAAACAGCATCGCGAAGGAACGGACTGACCTGCAAGAGCTGATCTCTGACATCTCCCATCAAGTTAAAACACCGATTGCCAACTTGAAGATGATCAACAACACACTGCTCGAAAACGAGGTTCCCCCGCAGAAGCAAAAGGAATTTCTGACAGCCCAAGCCAGCCAGCTTGATAAGCTGGACTTTCTCATGCAGGCCATGATTAAAACCTCCCGTCTGGAAACGGGAGTCATTTCGCTGGAGCAAAAACAGCAGCCGGTTTATGATACCCTTGCCACTGCCCTGGGCGGGATTTTGCTCAATGCCGAAAAGAAAAAGATAGATGTGCAGGTGGAATGCCCGGAGCATCTGGATGCACGCCACGATAGAAAATGGACAAGCGAAGCCCTGTTCAACATTCTGGATAATGCGGTGAAGTACACCCCGGCAGGCGGGCAGATCCGCGTGTCCGTGGAAGGCTGGGAAATGTATGTGAAGATCAACATTGCAGATACCGGCATTGGCATCTCAGAACAGCACCAAGGGACAATTTTCAAGCGGTTTTACCGGGAAGATGCGGTGCATGATGTGGATGGTATTGGGATCGGGCTGTATCTGGCCCGTGAGATTGTGACCTTGCAGGGCGGCTATATCCGGGTGGCATCGGAAGTTGGGAAAGGCTCAACCTTTTCTGTTTTCCTGCTCCGAAAGTAGTGCCGACACGCCCCCAAAATGTCACAGACTTGTGACATTTTGGGCCGGATTTAGCGGAAATTTTTTGTGGCTCGTGACATTTCTGTGAGGTTTGGTCGTTACAATGGGTTTATCAAAAAGAAAGGATGGTGTTCTTTATGAGCATTTTGCAAACGACTGAACTGAAAAAATATTATGGCGCAGAGCTGAACATCACAAAAGCACTGGATGGTGTGACCCTTTCCATAGAAAAGGGCGAATTTGTAGCGATTGTTGGAACCTCCGGCAGCGGTAAATCCACGCTGCTGAACATGATCGGCGGGTTGGATGTACCCACCTCCGGCCAGGTGGTTGTGGATGGCAAGGAGCTATCCAAACTCAAAGACGAGGAACTGACCGTTTTCCGCAGAAGAAAGATCGGCTTTATCTTCCAGAATTACAATCTGGTGCCGGTGCTGAATGTCTACGAAAACATCGTGCTGCCTGTGGAACTGGACGGAAACAAGGTAGACAAGAAGTTTATGAAAGAAGTCGTCCAGATGCTGGGGCTGGAGGATAAGCTGAACAATATGCCCAATAACCTCTCCGGCGGCCAGCAGCAGCGCGTAGCCATTGCCCGCGCCTTGGTGTCAAAGCCTGCAATCGTCCTGGCTGATGAACCGACTGGCAATCTGGACAGCAAGACCAGCGCCGATGTGCTGGGGCTTCTGAAAACCACAAGCCAGAAATTCCACCAGACCCTTGTTATGATTACACATAATAATGAGATTGCCCAGCTTGCCGACCGCATTATTCGGATTGAGGACGGAAAGATCATGCAGTAAAAGGGGGTGGAACCATGAATGACATTCTATTTGGCAATAACAACAAGGCTGTCATCAAAAAGCTGGCGAACCGCAGTTTTCGCAGCAATAAAATGCGGAATGTGATTGCAGCCATTGCGATTGCCCTGACAACTTTTCTCTTTACGGCAGTCTTGACCATTGGCATGGGTGCCAGTGGGACGCTGGAATACAGCATGGCAAAGATGATGGGATCATCTGCGGATGCTCTGGTGCAGGGACTTTCCGAGGAGCAGTTCCAGCAGTTAAAAGAAAATGCCATGTTTGAAAAGGTAGGCTGCTGGATACCAGTCGAAATTATGACCAACACAAACCGGCGTGTTGCAGAGGTCGATTATGCCGACCATACCCAGTTGGAAATTCGGATGCTGACGCCGCGCACAGGCTCTGCCCCTCAAAAGGCAAATGAGGTTTTGGTCTCTGCCAATATACTGAAGGATCTGAACATCGAAGAAAAAATCGGGGCGGAAATTCCTGTTGAATTGAAGGTTCGTCAAAGTAATCAGGTTTATCATTTTGATATGGTCGTATCCGGCATTTATGATACACCAAATGAAAAATCGGAATCGGTCATTGTTTCTAAAGCCTTTCTGGAAGAAAACGCAGAAATGATGAGTGATATTGCTTTGGGGCGTGTTGGCTGCGGCATTTATACAGCCGATGTAGTAATGCGGGATAACTACATGGTGAAGGACCGCATTTCAGAGCTTGTCCGCAATATTGGCGGTAATCCGGACGATGTCAATGCAGCCAACGCGGTTCGTGTTGCTCCTAACCCTATTGTCTCTAGTGATAGTGGCCTTATGATGTGGCTGGTAGCCGGTGTGTTTGGCGTCCTGTTCATGTTCTGTGGGTATCTGCTGATCTACAATGTGTTTGAGATTGCTGTAACAAATGATATTCGCCAGTACGGCTTGTTGAGGACTGTGGGAACAACTTCCAGACAGATCAGGCGTTTGGTCAATCGGCAGGCACTGTACCTGTTCCTGATCGGTACGCCACTCGGTCTGCTTTTGGGCACATTGCTTGGTCGCAGTATTCTGCCTGCTGCACTCCAGATATTTGCGGTTGATTTCAGCGGAGGAAACATTGAGGTCGGCACACTCCCATATTTGGGCATTATCGCAGGTGCGATCCTGTTCTCCGGGCTTACGGTTTATATCAGCACCAGAAAGTCGGTAAAGAAAGCTTCCCGTGTGTCACCCATCGAGGCTATCCGCTATGTAGAGCAGGACACGGTTTCCATAAAGCGAAAAAAGACAATTTCTGGGGCAGTTATTCCCCACATGGCGAAGGCAAATCTTCAGCGCAATAAGCACCGAACAGTCTTTATTGTGATTTCTCTGACTTTGAGCATTGTCCTTCTGAACTCGGTGTTCATAGTGAGTGGCAGCTTTAATGAAGATGCCTATATCGAAAAACAGACCCGAAGTGATTTTATGGTATATAGCCCCGGCATTCAGGCGGCGTTTGGAAATGACTTTGGGCATAACAGTACTGTTCCAGAGAAGGCAGTGGAGGAAATCAAGGAACAGCCTGGAGTTACAAACGAAGTCTACCTATACCGAAACACTTTTGAAGATGACCATATCTCCTGCGACTGGGGAACGCCCTATGTGGTTGATAATACAAATAAGGAGCAACGAATGGTGCCGGAACACCTTAACTTAGGTGTCTACCAAACAGGAACAGAAAGGGACTATGCTGTCCTGACTGCGGATAACCACCCTCTCGGAAATGTATTTGGCTTTTCGGAAAACTTCTTAAACCGGCTGGACATTATCGAAGGTGAAACTGATTTATCTTCCTTAAAAGACAAACTTTGGAATGGCAACAATGTAATTTTAATGGGCGAATATAACGACCATGGTAACTTTGGTGGGGCGAATGCCGCCGATTATCGTGGATTATCAGTTGGAGATACCATTCAATTTTATGAAAATGGAACCCCAACCGAGGACTTTACCATTATCGCAAAAGCCGCAGCTACTAATGGCGATGTGACTATGACTGGCGGCGGTTCCAATATCTCAGGAATAATAGATGGTCCGAAAATCTTTATGGCCGAAAATAAATTCAAGGAGATTTATGAAACTCCTACCTTGTACGGTTTTCTCTTTGATGTAGAGGAACAGTACCAGCAGGAGATGGAAAACCATCTGATGCAGGATACAGATGTTTCCTATACCTCCATTCTGACGATGAAAGCAACTGTTTCCAGTGTAAAAAATGTCGTCCTGCTGATCGGTGGAGTGATCGGTGCTGTGTTTGCTTTGGTGGGCCTGATCAACTTCATCAATCTGGTTATGACCAATATCGTTACCCGCCGTCATGAATTTGCCATCATGCAGAGTATTGGTATGACGAATCAACAGCTCAGAAAGATGATGATTTCTGAAAGCTTCTCCTATGTGCTGTTGGCAGGGATTGTTGGTGCACTGGCTGCAGGGGCGCTTGGCATGACATTGGTAAGAGCTTTTGTAGAAAACGGTCCAACCAGTATCATGATGACATTCCAGATGACCTTGCTACCTGCCCTGATTATGCTGGCTCTCTTTCTGGTGTTGGCATTTATCGTTCCGGTTGTTGCACTCCGGCTCTTTAATAATCGAAGTGTCGTAGAGCGGCTTCGGGTAAATGAATAACAGGAGCAGCCATATCAAGTGAATATTTCCTACGCCACTATATGCGACTGTGGGACACGGAAAACCGGGGGATTTTTCTCCCGGTTTTTCAAATGTCACGAACTTGTGACATTTGGGGCCGAATTTAGCGGAAATTTTTTGTGGCTCGTGACATTTCTGTGAGGTTTAGTCGTTACAATGGGTTTATCAAAAAGAAAGGATGGTGTTCTCTATGAACATTTTGCAAACGACTGAACTGAAAAAATACTACGGTGCAAAGCCGAATATCACAAAGGCCCTGGATGGTGTGAACCTCTCTGTTGAGCAGGGGGAATTTGTAGCAATTGTTGGAACCTCCGGCAGCGGCAAATCCACTCTGCTAAACATGATCGGCGGGCTGGATGTGCCTACCTCCGGCAAGGTCATTGTGGATGGGCGCGACCTCTCTACATTGAAAGACGAGCAGCTTACCATTTTCCGCAGGAGAAAGATCGGCTTCATCTTCCAGAACTACAATCTGGTTCCGGTGTTGAATGTTTACGAGAATATTGTGTTACCCGTGGAGCTGGACGGAAACAAGATAGACAAGAAGTTTATGAAAGAAGTCGTTCAGATACTGGGACTTGAGGATAAGCTGAACAATATGCCAAACAACCTCTCCGGCGGTCAGCAGCAGCGTGTAGCCATTGCCCGCGCCTTGGTGTCAAAGCCCGCTATCGTCCTGGCTGATGAACCGACCGGCAATCTGGACAGCAAGACTAGCAGCGATGTGCTGGGGCTTCTGAAAGTAACCAGCCAGAAGTTCCACCAGACACTTGTAATGATTACCCATAACAATGAAATCGCCCAGCTTGCCGACCGCATTATTCGGATTGAAGACGGCAAGATCGTGCAGTAAAGGGGGGGATGACATGAGCGATATTCTATTTGGCAACAATAATACCAAAACCATCAAGCACCTGTCTAAACAATATTTCAAGAAGAATAAGGTTCGTAATCTGGCGGCGATTCTTGCAATCGTTCTGACAGCATTTTTGTTTACATCCATCACTTCACTGGCATTTAACATGGTATCCTCCATGCAGCTCTCCATGCAGATGCAGAAAGGCAGTAAGGCAGACGGAACCTTTGGGTACATGACCGAGGAACAGTTTGAGCAGCTGAAAAACAGTGATTTTGTAGAGCAGGCAGGTCATCGGCGGACGATTGGCTATGCAAGCAACGCTGTGGGACATTCTGTTGAATTAAACTATGCGGACGATATACAGCAGGAACTGACTTTCTGTGTGCCAACGCATGGTTCAGCGCCGGAAAAGGCAAATGAAATTGCTACTACCGAACTGGCTTTAAAAGCTCTTGGTGTGGAACCGGAGATTGGAGCAGAAGTTCCTCTGGAATTTGAACTTCGTGGAAAAACCTACCATTATGATATGGTGCTTTCCGGTTGGTGGGAAGCAAGCAACGATATGGTCAGCGTGGCGGTTCTCTCAGAGCAGTTTGTAAAAGATAATCCGGATGTAGTGAAAAATACCCACGCAGTGGATGGAGAAATCTCAGGGGTTACTTTTTCTGACGTTGTACTGAAAGACAAGACGAACATTCAAGAACAGATGGATAACTTTGTCTACTCTATTGGCGGCAATCCAAAGGATATGTCTGCTGATAACTTTATCCTCTCTGTTGAAAACCAGATGGGAAAAGCCATGATTTCTCCGGAGTCCATCTTATTTGCCGTAGTATTTGTGCTGATGTTTGTATTGTGCGGCTATTTGCTGATTTATAATATTTTTGATATTTCCGTTATGCAGGATGTTCGGCAATATGGCTTACTGCGGATGATTGGTGCTTCTACGCGGCAAATTAAAAGCATCGTCAATCGGCAGGCGGTATGGCTGACCCTGATTGGGCTGCCTATTGGTTTAATTGCCGGGTTCTTTGCAGGCCGGGCGCTACTTCCAGTAGTAATGGAAATTTTCAGCTATGAGTATTCTACGGCAAGTTTGCAGACATCGGCATCCCCCTTGTTATTTATTATAGCTGCATTATTTACAATTTTTACGGTGTTTATCAGTACCCGCAAACCAGCAAAAAAGGCCGCAAAAGTATCTCCCATGGAGGCGATCCGCTATACAGAGCAGGATGATTATAAAAAGAAAACTGTCACACGAACCAGCGGAGCAAAACTCTCTCACATGGCATTTTCTAACCTGGGACGCAACAGACGCCGCTGTGCATTCATTGTTGTTTCTATGCTTTTGTGCATCGTTTTATTCAACTCTATGATTATTGTGACACAGAGTATAGATGAAGAAAAGTGGATTACCCGCACAACGAAAACAGATTTTACCATCTACAATTCGATTGCAGTCCAGGTTTTGGAGGGCTTCAGATACCACGAAGATGCGCTTCCACAGGAAGTGGTAGATATGATCCGTGAGCAGAACGGTGTGGAAGATGAACGGTATCTTTATCGAAACACCGCAGATGACGGTAACGTACTTGTGGATTACGGTTTTGATGGGCTTACCTGCACAAATACTTATGAATACGAAAATGGGGTTAGTAAGTCTTTTGGGCGTTATGCGCTGCATACTGCTCCGGATGCAGAAAATCTTTTCTATGGAAATGTTTTTGGCGCTTCCGAACATTTTTGGGCGGATATGATGATTTATGAGGGCGAAACAGATCCTGATATACTGACACAAAAAATGGCAACCGGGGAATATGTCATTATTGGAACACAGTTAGACCGGCTAAGTGGCGGCCCAAAAGAAACGCCCCTGACAGAACAGTTGCAGATTGGCGACAGTATTTCTTTTTATAGGGATGGAGAGTTAGTCAAAACCTGCACAATTCTTGCAAAAGCCTGTACTGTTGGAACTGAGGACGAAACGCCGTCAACAATTACAGCTATCATGAATATTGGCGGCGATGCACCTTTTGTGTATTTGCCGGACACTCTGTTCAAACAGATTTATACAACCCCAACTCTGCTGAGTTATGGATTTAATATGGATGATTCCTTACAGCCGCAAATGGAGGAATTTTTGAGCAGTTATGTTGAAAAGAACCCCTCTGTTACCTATACCTCAACAAAATTGCTGAAAGAACAATTAAACTCCATTGGAAGTATGATTCTGGTAGTGGGCAGTCTGATTGGCTGTATCATGGCATTGGCAGGACTGATTAACTTTACAAATATGATAATCACTAATATCATCACCCGCCGCCATGAGTTTGCGACTATGCAGAGTATCGGTATGACAAATCGCCAGCTTCAAAGGCTGATGGTTTATGAAGGCGTTTACTATGCCGCTGGTGCAGACATCATTGGAGGAGTGGTTGCGCTGCTGCTTGCCGTGACGGTGCTGAAAAATGTCTTGAACTCGCCATCTATGTGGTTCTTTACCCTGAATATCACATTGGTTCCTGTTATGGTCATTGGTGTGCTTTATCTGTTGCTGGCTGCGGTCATTCCGCTGATCGTTCTCCACTTCTTTAACAAAGGAACTGTGGTGGAGCGGCTGAGGACATCGGAGTAACGGCAGAGATTGCTACAATAAATAATCATAAACCTATTGAAAGCCGGGAGGAGGCATTTCCTCTCGGCTTTCCTCAAAAAATTTGAAATCTCACAGATTGGTGAGATTTCAGCTTGTTATTTTGTCGAAATGGAGTATGTCCGTGACATTTCTGTGAGGATTGCCTGTTAAGATAAAAGAAAAGTGAAAAAGTTGCCGCACGATGGCAAAAGAAAAAAAGCCATCGTACAGCGACTATATTGTTATGCACTTTGCAACGGTGGCTTTGAAAAAATCAGAGCCACCGTTTCCTTTCGTCTATCTAAAATGAACGACGACCCTACACCCTGCAATCTGGTACGGCGGCACATAGGAGGATGCCGCCATGTCAATTTTTGTCATTCACAATAGCCATGAGTTACACCAGCTAAAAAAAGTCTTGCCCCTCCTCCGGGGGAGTATGACTATCTATCAGTATTATCGTTCCATCTAAATCAGCAGAATAGTAGGTATTTTTGTTGCGCCGATTTCCCGTTATGGGGAGTTGGCGTTTTTTGCTGTCGATTTTTCGGGAAGGCGTGCGAAGTATGTCGCTGTCGATCCCCGCCTCCTTTCGATTCACTCGTCAACCGCCCGTGAATCGAAATGGAGGTACATAATGAAGAAAGTCAATCTCCGGGAATTGTATCCCGATGTTTATAAAACCGATCACTTTGTAGAAGTAACAGAAGATGTGCTGGAGACGATCCGTGCCGCTGAGCGTGCAGAGGCTGCCTATGACCGGAGGATGTATCGCTATAAGGCGCACTACTCCCTGGACTGTGACAATGGCATTGAAAATGCGATCCTGATGAAGCCCCAGCCACCGGAAATGCTTTTGGAGGAAAAGCAGCTGCGGGAGCAACTCTATGCCGCTGTGATGGCTCTGCCAGAGAAGCAGGCCAAGAGGATCTATGCCCGGTATTACTTGGGTATGCGTGTGAGTGAGATCGCCGCAGCGGAGGGTGTAGACCCAAGCCGTGTCCGTGACAGCCTCCGGCGTGGTCTGAAGCAGCTGGCAAAGTATTTTTGAAAAAGTTTCGTTTGGTGCGCCTGTTTTTTGCTTTTTTTGTCAGAGTTAATAAGAAGGACAAGTTTTCCCCCTTCAACAGCACTTTGACAATTTCATAGA
>ERZ894236.469-NODE-469-length-48566-cov-101.379_pt1 | contig 48566 bp, 43 predicted proteins | sample MGYA00380297_ERZ894236 | MGnify/ENA primary metagenome ERZ894236 (study PRJEB32331, sample SAMN06328420) | human gut metagenome | biome: human gut microbiome; feature: stool | host: Homo sapiens | collected 2014-08-04 ... | reverse complement strand
TCAAAAACAGCTATTCTGCCATGATTAAGATGGGCATTGGCTGCATCATCTTCTACCTGGGCCTGATGATGGCCAGTACCCAGACCACTGCCATTCTCCTGCTGTTCGCCTTTGCCTTTGCCATGGCCGGCATGAATCCCACTGCCGTGGCCAGCGCAGGCCGTATGACCAGTGCGGCCAGCATGGGAATCATGCTTCCGGCTGCCAGCAGCGGCGCCATCATCATGCCCTGGATTATCGGCATGGTGGCTGAATATGCAGGCATTGGAATCGGAATGGCTTCCAATATCATTCCCTGCGCAGGCATGCTGTTATTCAGCGCAGCTGTAAAACGGCTGAAAGAATAGGAGCTATGGATCCATGCTCTACGATAAGAATATAATGTACGGAAAAATACGTATTCTGGAAGAAAAGACTATGACCAGTTTTATGACAGGAATTATGTGGCGGCCGGCTCCACCCACGCCCTGCACATCGAAGAACATGTCCCGAAATGGTGGGCCATTGCAGCCAGCGCGCCGGTTATTGACGCGGATGATGAGGAGATGACCCAGCACGCCCATGAGGGAGGCGCTCCAGTGCCTTTCCCAGGACGGGTATATCACTATCATTCCCAGCCGTGGCTTTAAGATACGCCAGCTGAGCAAGGAATCCATGCGGGGAATTTAACCATCTGTTCCAGCGGCTCATGTACATGATCCATCTGACCACATCCAGCGCCCTGTCCATTGAAGGACGGGTCCAGGCCACGTTTGAGGAACATCAGGAACTTTACAACTGCTTAAAATCAGAGGACGGGGATAAAGCCTACAGGATCCTCATCGCCCACCTGCTGATGCCCCTTAATATGGACATCCTGTGACATGGAAGGGCAGTTCACAGGATTAAAAGTGCCTGCACTGTCCAATTATAATGCCACTTTCACAACTACCTTTTTTACTTCACATGGTCCGCCTGCCGGACACCATGTACTGAATGTCAAAATATTTCTCATGAGTCTCAAAGGAACCCTGGCTTGTACTTCCCGGCAATACTTACATTTGAAAAAAACATTGTCATGACCTCCTTGTCTGAACCATATGTTATTATCTGCTTGCAATATCTTCTGTTTCCATATTTCCTGCTGCAAGGGACTGAATCTGTGCCCAGATCGCTTCATCCACACTGACACCGTCTGTCATGCTCTTTGCACGGGTGGTAACAGTGCGCTCACCCGGGCAGGTCACGTGGCCGCCCTCCCGCTCCGGATGGCTTGCGTCCGCTGCAGCCACACGCCTGTTGAGCATTGCCTGGATATCCTCCTTGTTTCCGAACAGATATGGGTCAAATGCAATGAAGATCTGACAGCAGCCGGTACAGCTTCCGTTGTTTGCCTCATCCATGTCTGTTCCGCAGTTTCCGTTTGCCATAAGAGCCGCTGCCATGTCCAGGGCAATGGCCATTCCGCTGCCCTTCCAGTATCCGGTGGGCAGGATGCGCTTGCTCTCCTCAATGGCTCCCGGATCGCTGGTCAGGTTGCCGTCCTTATCAAATCCGCCCGGGAAAGGAAGCTCCTTGCCGGCCAGACGGTAAACCCCCAGCTTGCCATAGGCATACTGGCTCATGGCCATATCCAGCACAATGGGTCCGTCTTCCCTTGGGATGGCGATACAGAACGGATTGTTTCCAACTCCCGGCTCATCGCTTCCCCACAGAGGCATACAGCTCTCAGTATTGATCCAGCTGATCCCCATGAATCCGGCCTCCGCCATACGCCATGCGTAGGTGCCGCCCCTCATCCAGTGAGTGGTGTTCTTAAGGGACACACAGCCGATGCCGTGGACCTTTGCCAGCTCCATGGCACGGTCGGCGCAGTACAGCGCATTGGTGATGCCGATTCCAAGATGACCGTCATAATTCTCCACAGCGCCCTTTGCTCCCATTAACACAGGCTTGCCTTCCAGGTTGATCCACCCCTTCTGTACATACTCCGCAAAGCGTGGAATACGGTTAAGCCCATGGCTCTCAACGCCGTCCGCGCTGGACTGGGCATGGATGGCGGAGCACACCTCTGCCTGCTCCCCGCTCAGTCCCATGTTTAAAAATGCAGTCTTTACAGTGTCTTTGACAGTATCATAGGGGATACGTAAACTCATAGTCCTTCTCCTTTAAACACATTTATATTATTCATCCTTACTTGTTGCGGATCATTCCAGATCAGGCGCCTGTTCAGGCGCGCATGGCTCAAGTCCTGCAAACTCCATCATTTCCTCATAAAGGCCGCTGGCTTCTTCGGGGGAATAGCCGTATACAAGAAACACGTCCATGACATAGGGGGCATAGGGAATGCCTGTTATCTCTTTTGCAAATGCCATGGCCGCGATCTCGCTGAGTGCAATGATGGTGGAGTCATTGTGCACAGGACCCAGAGACCACAACCTGATCTTTTCGGTCTTTGTATATATTTCGTGCTTATATTTTTCTTCCACATTATGGAAGATCTCATGGGCCAGCAAAAGCCTGCTTATGTTCAGCCTGTCCGTCAGGATCTCCCTGATTTCCGGCTTTTCCAGGAATTTCTTTGCCTTTTTCACCGCATCCATGTAGATGCATATGGTGTCCGGAACCCGGTATTCGGCAAAGAGCACCCGGTCCGTCTTCTCCGGATAGGCGGGATAGGACACCTTCATGCCCATGGCCTTTGCTATCACCTCAGGATCGGAGCTTTTGTACTCCTCCATCACCTTTCGGGCATATTCCTGCCCGCAGGCCAGGGCCTGCTCCATCCAGCTGCGGCGCTGCTCATCCGTAAATTTTCCATTTAACGGTTCCCTTGAGAACACATACCGGAACCACTCCACCGGCCGGATGGCGGCCAGGTCCTCCAGCATCCGTTCCAGAGGCCGCAGCGGAAAATGGGGACGCTCATAGCGTTTCGTCCCCTGTTTTCCGAACAGCCCGTCTGTTATGGGCTTTAAAGCTTTCTGAAACTCTTCCTTGTTCATAATAAATTAAATCTCCGTCACTGATGCCACGATGAGGATATCCTCATCAGGTTCCCTGTCACCCAGATCCAGATCCATCAACAGGTAGATCTGATCCAGGTCAACTGCACTGTAATCGCCTACACGCGGTCCCACACATACGAAGAAGTCAGGTCTTATGACCGTATCGGTCTTAAACACAGCCTCATCCTTCCACATCCGCTCAACCACATCCCTGTAATCTGCGACCTTGCATTTCACAACATTACCATTAGAGCACTGAACCTTGATAAATCCTTTCTTATCAACAATACGCAGCGGATGCCTGTCATCACGCAGACCCTGGTACACATAGAATTTATCAGTCATCTCCGCCAGTGCGATCTGGCTTACCTTTGGTCCAAAATCCTGGGTGGCCAGCTCACACGCCTCTGCCTCATCACATTCCTTTAACAGATCCGTGGTCTTAACTTCCGTAGAACCGGTTGCAATGGCAGTTACCTTACCGGTCTGGTTGTCGATCTCAATATGGACTTCAACCGTATCCGGTGATGCGCCGGAGCTTACGGCCATATCAGCCGCTTCCTTCTTAAGCTCCCTGATATCATCCCGGGAAGGATTGGGGATCACACGCTCAACCACGTCACGTACCATGGAAAGGGCAACGCCGATGGAGGAGATAACCTCCGCATTCTCAGGAATGCTGTACTGAAGTCCCATCTTTCCCGCGCAGTAGGGAACCAGGGATGCTGCTCCGCCGCCGCAGCCTACCAGCTTCATGCTCTCATGATCAAGCTGATATTTCTCTGCCAGAGCATTGATACATGCATTTACTTTTTCAAAATCCTTATCCAGAATCTGGGTAGCCAGCTCTTCCACTGTAATGCCCAGTTTATCCGCTACGGGCTGCATGGCCTTGCGGGCTGCATTGGCATTGCCGTGAGCAAAGTACTGCTCCTCGATCAGACCCAGCACGTTAGCCGCACATGTATTGGTAAAGCAGATACGCTTTCCATTCTTTAAACGGATGGTCACATAATCGTTTGGATCCCCTGGCTTAGGGCTTACCATTTCAATCTGCGGATCCTCAATCTCCTCCTCAGGAGTAAAGCATGCATACTCACAGCCTGCAATATGTGCAGAACGGGGACCAACGTCCACCACTGCCTTGTCGCTGATACGCACCATGGAACCGCCTGCGCAGCCCAGGATACGCACATCCAGGGAACTGATGTAAGTGTCATGTCCTCCGATCTTGGCATAGTCAACACCCGGACGGCCGTTCTTGATCACACCGATGTTGGTAGTGGTTCCGCCCACCTCAAAGTAGATTGCATTGGAAGCACGCAGATACATCAGGGAACCCATAACGGAAGCAGCCGGTCCTGACAGTGCTGTCAGGATAGGACGCTTACGCATCTCACTGATCTCCATAACGCCACCGTCGCCTCTCATGATCATCAGAGGCACGGTAACGCCTGCCGCACGTACAGATGACTCGGTTGCATTGGCTGTCATCATCATCTTTGGCAGGATGGATGCATTGATCGCTGCAGTACGTGTACGGCGGGTAAGTCCGTACAGCTTTGTAATATCAGAAGCCATGGTAACTGGCACATTTTTCTTCTCCGCACAGCCATGGATCATCATTTCCTCATCCATACTGTCCACACCAAATGCCATGGAGGCAACAATTACCTGTGCGCCCTGGTTCAGTAATTCATCAATATTCTGGTTGATCACATCTTCTGTCAGCATTTTCTTCTTGATAAAGGTATTGTATACCTTGATCATCCTGCCAACCTTTTCATCCAGAACAATGTCTTTAAGGGCCAGCTGGCGCTTTGCCAGAAATCCTTCCAGGCCGCCGCCTGCAACGCCGACCACGCCGACACTTGCCACGTCGCCTTCAATAAAAGCGTTGGTAGCCTGAGTGGTAGAGTGGGCAACGAACACAACATCTTCTGGTGCGATGTTGTTCTCGCGCATACAATTCTGAAAACTCTTTACAACACCGGCAGCAACGCCACTTTTATCATCATGTGTGGTTTTAACCTGATTTTTTCCAATAATTTCATGGGACTCATTATCCATTGCAACGCACTTGGTGTAAGTTCCACCAACGTCAATCCCCATACGAACAGCTCTATGATTACGCTCTGCCATATTATCCATACCTTTCACTCTACAATACTTTTCCAAGATCCTTATGATCGTGGACTTTTATTACTACTTTAACGAAACATTTGTCGGGAGATATCCGGGCGCACATGATGTACGCCCGGTTAAACAGAATATTCTTTTATTTTTTAAGAGAAATTCATTGTCAAATCTTAGATGAACCAAGCAGCTCCGAGTCCGCCTAACAGGAAGAATACAGCAATGTACTGGATCACACCTGTAAGGTAAGAGTTTGGAATTGATAGTTTCAGGAAGTCTCTGGATTCTACCTTGGTATAAGCAAGACCCCATGCAACCCATGACTGGGTGATACAGCTTCCGATATTAACAGTGATGGTTGGGATGGCAAATACGGCGTATAAGAATGGTACTGAGAAGGATGCAACGTTAGATAACACACCCAGTGTAGCAGCACCGCAGCCAACCAGTGTCATAGGTCCGCGGAACAGGCCCATGAAAAGCAGTACAGCAAATATTACACAAACAGCCAGTTCGCTCTTAGGCATAACATTTCCTAAGATCGCCTTGAAATAAGGAGATGCATATGTAGCAACCTGATTGAACATAGGCAGTGTAAGAAGGAAGCCTACCAGCGGAGCGGTATCAACCACGCCATCATAGTACAGCTTGTTTACCAGCTGACAGTTCTCTTTGAAGGATCCCTTCATCCTGCCGCAAAGGAACAGGGCCAGGAAACCAGCAATGATGAATCCGCCGATAACGGAGAAATCCAGCCAAATTTTCAGTACAACCGGTACGATTGGGAGGATCAATGTATACATTGGTGCATTCTTCTGGTCAGGAGAGGAATTGCGGCTCTGAGCTGCCCATGAATAAACTGTCTTTGACTTCTTAAGATAAACAGCAGCAAGTACAGTGGTTGCCACCAGCATGATGATCAGTGCTGCATAACCCCAGTGAGCTGCATACCATCCCAGTGTGAATTCAGGCATCTCATCAGGAGTAATATAGAATGCACGGTACTGCGCAAAGTTAACAGGGTTCAGGTAGATACCCGCTGCAACAGATCCCATGAAAGAGAACATTGCGATTGCCTTGGGTACGCCAAGAGACATCAAAATAGGAAGTACGATAACGCCGATAGCGATAACAGGGCCAGCGCCGGTCATAGCGGTAAAGATCAGTGCTGTTACTATGTTTAACAGCGCGATGGTAACCATTGGCTTATCTCCGCCCAGTTCAACGGTCTTACGGATCAGAGTAGATGCAATACCGGTATCCATCAGGACACGTCCAAACCATGCCCCCCAGCAAACATTAACCAGTGTGGTACCCCAGCCTTCAGGAGCACTCTGGAAAATCTTGTTCAGGATAAATACCAGCTTTGTGTCTGTGCCTTCGCCAAACTGCAGAACCGGGTTAGCTTCAATGAATGCCTGGCTGGCAAACATGGTTCCCACCAGCGGCAGAACGGTCCAGATAACGGTAATCATCAAGAATCCGATCATCAGATTGTGGCCCTTGATACAGTAGTATGCCAAGCCGAAGAAAGAAAGTAACAAAATTATACCAATAACGTATTCCATGGTATTCCTCCTCATATCTTTTTTATTTTCCTACATGTGAAACTGCTTTGGGTCCCTGTTGCTTGTCCCCTTCTCTCTCAAAACATCAGGATATTCTGAACTCATCTCCCTTCATTATGTAATAAATATATTTCCATCCAGATCGGCACGCTCTGACCTTATGTGGAAAAGAACTGTGGATAGATCCCCTGGAGTGTATCCATGTTCCAGAGAATTGTGTTGAAATGGTTGGAACAGATCAGGGAAGCTGCCTCCGCATCCCTCCGCATTATGTTGTCAACAAGCAGGCGCCCTTCCACCTGGGTGTGTTCCCACCTGGTCAGGGATGACATGTAGACCTTAAAATTAAAGGTGCTGTACTGGAGATAGTTGACCCGCATCAGGTCACAGTCCATTGTCCTGAAATAATCCCATATATGCTCCTTGCCGCAAAAGGTGGACAGCAGGTAGCGCAGATGTTCATCCGCTGCCAGCAGTTCCAGCACCTCATTATCCCCTGTGATCTCCTTTTGTTTTGCAAGGGTCTGTTCCAGGGCATCCCTCTGCTCCGTGGTCAGCCCCTGTCTGCAGATTTCCTCAATAACCGCCTGCTCCAGAACAATATGGGTGTGCACGGACTGTTTGATCCGCTCAGGGTTGATCATAGTGACCACAGTCCCCCTCTGAGGATACACCACTATGCAGCCCTCTTCGATCAGCCGGGCCAGTGCATCTCTTACAAGGGCACGGCTTACGCTCATCTGGGAGGAAAGGGAATTCTCACTGAGCATCTCACCGGGTTCGATGGCCAGGCTTAGTATCTGATTGCGCAGAAAATTATAAATCTCATTTCTGGAATCGACTTTCAGAATCTTGTCTTTTACCTCAGGCATACTTTCATCCCCTCTCTGCCCGCTTCGCCCCCTGCCTGTCACGGGGGTCTGCCAGGATTGCATACAAGTTATTTTCGCTTTTGCATACCAGTTTGACTTAAAATTGCATATCAGCTGCGGAAATAACGGTTTAAAATGGATTGTATTATTTTCAAGACATATACAAGATAACACATTTTTCTCACGAACGCAACACACTTTTTGACATTTTACCCATGATTTTTGTTATTGTTTTTATTTATTAGTTGCTTTTTTCACAAATAATGATAATATTTATATTAGAAAATGCAATAAGAGAAATTGCATACAAGTTTGAATTGGAACTTATTTACATATTTCACGTTCTGCTCCAATGTTTTAAATAATGGAAATGCATTCTTATCAAACCTGTCCTTATATGCTATAATTTGATATGTGCCATTGATTACCAATGGAATACGCACCTGAACCGACTTGATTTTTAGCAGAATATAAGAAAGGTGATCGTTATGTCACTACTTCCCTTTAATGACCCTAACAGCCGTATGATCGCGCGCCGCCCATCAGAGGATGCCCGCCAGTATGCATACCGCGTGATTAAAAACTGCATACTCGAACTGTTTCTTCCTCCGGGGCAGAAGATGAACGAAATAGCCTTGGCTTCCTCTTTAAATGTAAGCCGTACGCCTGTACACGATACTTTTACCAAACTGTCCAGGGAGAACCTGGTAGACATCATTCCCCAGCGAGGGGCCTTTGTATCCAGGATCGACTCAGAACGGATTGAGCACGCCATCTGGCTTCACACAAAGCTGGGCACCTCCATGCTTCACACCATCTTTATAAAAAATGTGAAGAAAAATGATCTGGAATCCCTGTATTACAACCTTCGCCAGCTGGACGACTATCTTTACCAGGGCAACCTAAACCAGGCCCCCAGGCTGCTGTCTGATTACTATCACCAGCTCTATATACTGGCCGGGGACATGGACCTGGTATGGGAATCCCTGCAAAAGGTAGATATGGACCTGCATCGGCTCTTATACCTGGCCACCAGCAGTTCCGCTGTGGCGGAAGGTTTCCTGTGTGAGCTCACCAACCTGACCGATGCCCTGGCCAACAGGGACAATGACCAGGCCTGCCTGATCTACAGCCATCACATGTCCAGGATGCTGCTTCTGCTCCCGCCTTTAAAGCAGCATAACCCGGAATATTTTATCTGCGGCAGCAGTGATGCCGCGTCCTGATCTGCAAAACATTGACCGCGCTTTAGCGCCTGCAGGACAGGCGCTAAGTGCTCATAACCAGGAGGTATGTGATATGGAAAATTATAGGGATTTATTTTCCCTGGAGGGCAAGACTGCACTGATCACAGGAGGAACGGGCGGACTTGGCAGCGCCATTGCCCTGGCCTTTTTACAGCAGGGAGCTAATGTGGCTGTGTGCGGCGGCCATCCGGAAAAGGCGGCCGGCCTGGCTGACTATGCGGCCCAGGCAGGAAGAAAGTTCCTCTCCATACGCTGCGATATCCAGAAACAGTCAGACATTGACAATATGTTAAATGAGATCGAGGAACAGCTGGACACTCTGGATATCCTTGTAAACAGCGCGGGCATGAACCGTCTTCTGCCTGCTGAGGACTACACGGAGGAAGCCTTTGACCAGGTCATGGGACTGAACGTAAAAGGGCTTCACCTGATAACAAAGGCGGTTGGAAAGCGCTTTATGATCCCCAGAAATTATGGCAGGATCCTCAACCTTTCCTCTGTCAAGAGCCTGATCGGGACCACGGAAAACTATATCGCATACTGCGCCAGCAAGGGCGCTGTGAACATGTACACCAAACAGCTGGCCTGTGAGTGGGGCAAATACAGGATCACCTGCAACGCCATCGCCCCCACCTTTGTCCGCACCTCCATCAATTCTTTCCAGCTGGACGATCCGGCTTTCTGCAAAAAGCTGACGGACCGGATCCCCCTGGGCCGCATCGGACAGGAACGGGATATTGCGGCAGCGGCCCTGTACCTTTGCAGTGACGCGGCGGAATTCGTAAGCGGACAGGTACTGGCCGTGGACGGCGGACTTACATCCATGCAGTAAAAGGCGCCGGGACAGGCCGCCGGCTGTTTATAACAAGGAGGCGCCATCCGTTTCCTGAAGGAGAATGACCTGGCAGCCCACGAGCATGATCAGACAAACCTGGTGGATGAGGACCTTCTCGACACGCCAAGGGACATCCTGTTTTACCGCAACAATCCCAATGCCCCGGAAGGTACCATTGAGATGGTTCCCGGGACCTATGCTGTTTACTTTCCATGGGATGTGCATATTCCGGCTGTCCAGACAGGAGCTTCCCCTGCGCCGATCCGCAAGATCGTGATTAAGGTTGCCATGAGCGCCTGCGCCCCCGTGGCAGAAAACTGAGGTTTTGATTATGGATATGATCACTCATCTGGAAGCCCTCGCCCAAAAGGACCCCGACCAGCGCCGCCAGGCACTGGTGCAGGCGCTTGAAGCCGAGGGGCTTTCTTACACCCTCCAGGAGGAGGAAGCCAGCTTTAAGAATCCAAGAGGCGTGGCTAATTACCTCCTGACCCCTTGGCAGGAAACTCCCTGCCTGTTGTTCTGCGCCCACTATGACGCGGTGCCCGGTAGCTTTGGGGCCAATGACAACGCGGCATCCCTGTGTATCCTCATTGCCCTTGCAAAGGAATTAAAAATGAGGAATCTTCCCGCCCGCTTTGCTTTCTTTGACGGAGAGGAAAACGGCAACGCGGGAAGCAGGTTCTACGCCGCACAGATGGATAAGTCCGCCATTACAGGAATCATCAATCTGGATGTGTGCGGATTCGGTGATACCATTGCCATCTGCGGCAAGGGCCATGAGACCAGGCCTGTGCTGCGCCCATTCTGTGACAAAGCCCTGTTGGACAAGCACAATGGACAGGTATTAAAATACCTTCCCAAAATGATGAGGTCTCCTTTGCAGGCAGCCGGATCCCCACCATGAGCCTGTGTGTGGTCCCCCGGTGGGATATCCAGTACCTGAAGGCCATGGCAACCTATGGCGACAGCTTTCTGGGCCGCCCCCCTGAGTTTGATATGATGCTGGAACAGATGGAAGTCATAACCACCATGCACGGCGGCTACCGCGACAATCCACAGTACGTGGAGGAAGATGCCATGATGCAGGTCTATGAGTATCTCCTGGAAGGAGTGACGGCCCCGCCTGCTGTGAAAAAACGGTTCGGGATTCTTTAGGAACCGGCTGCACCATTTTTTAGTTTTCTTAATCAGCCCCGGCCAAGAAACCGGGACTGCTTTTTAATGCGGATATTATTTATACTCTTATATTTATATGACCAAATACTCCCCTGTTGGCTCCGGTACTGCCGCCCATCCGTCTCCCCTGTCAGCCGCAGCACCGCATATCTTATTTTCCTCTATTCCACTGCGTTCTTCTTAAGCATCCCCAGAATCACGCATCCGGCCGCTGCTCCCACAACTACCGCAGCCAGATACATAAAGGAATTTCCGATGGTGGGAAGGACGAAAATACCTCCATGAGGCGCCCTGAGGGTACAGCCAAATGCCATGGAAAGTCCTCCTGCGATGGCGGAACCGATGATACAGGAAGGAATCACGCGCAGCGGGTCCTGGGCTGCAAAGGGAATGGCTCCCTCTGTGATGAAGGACAGTCCCATCACATAGTTGACAATACCGGACTGACGCTCCTTTGCCGTGAATTTCTTCTTAAAGAAGGTGGTGCACAGGGCAATGGCAATCGGAGGCACCATACCGCCTGCCATGACGGCTGCCATAACCTCAAAGTTGCCTTCCGCCAGCTGTGCGGTTCCGAACACATAAGCTGCCTTGTTAAACGGACCGCCCATATCAATGGACATCATGGCGCCTAAAGCCATACCCAGCACGATCCGGCTGGTGCCGCCCATTCCGTTCAGGAAACGGGTCAGGCCGTCGTTAATCATACCCATATATGGGTTGATGAATGTGGTTACCACTGCTGCCAGGAAGATACCGATAACCGGATAGAGAAGCACCGGCTTGATGCCTTCCAGTGACTTTGGCAGTTTGGAGAAAAGCTTCCTTAAGCCCGCCACGATATATCCGCCTACAAAGCCCGCAAACAGAGCGCCCAGGAATCCTGCGTTCACATCGCCCCCTGCCGGGTTGGCAAAGGTGGAGCCCATCTTGGCAATCAGTCCTGCCACCAGTCCCACTGCCAGGCCGGGACGGTCCGCAATACTCATGGCGATGAAGCCAGCCAGGATAGGAAGCATCATTCCGAATGCCTGCTCGCCCACAGTCTTAAGATAGGCTGCCAGAGGCGTATTTTTTCCAAAGTTGGCCGGGTTAATGGAATAATCGTCAAACAGGAACGCCAGGGCAATCAGGATACCTCCGCCAATGACAAAGGGAAGCATGTGGGATACGCCGTTCATCAAGTGCTTGTAGATGGTTCGCCCAATGCTGTCATTGCCTTCTGACACGGACTCTCCCCCCGCGGCTCCTGTGTGATGGTACACAGGCACCGTGCCGTCCACTGCCCGTTTGATCAGTTCCTCGGCCTTGTGGATACCGTCGGCTACAGGGACCATGATGACAGGCTTTCCGTCAAACCTGGCCATCTCCACGTTCTTGTCAGCAGCAATGATAATGGCATCCGCCGCTGCGATTTCTTCCCTTGTGAGCACATTCTGGGCTCCGCCGGAACCGTCGGTCTCAGCCTTCAGGGCAATCCCCAGCTTCTTTCCCGTATTCTCCAGGTTCTCAGCCGCCATGTAGGTGTGGGCAATGCCGGTGGGGCAGGCCGTAACAGCCAGAACCCGGTAACCGGAGGAGGAACCTGCTTCTGCACCCGCCTGTGCATCTGTCTTGGCCCCCGCCTTCGCGTCTGTCTTGGCACTCATCTTGGCATCCGCCTTCGCATCCTGGCCCGCCTCTCCCTCAAGCGCCCCAAAACGCTCTACCTCTGCCTCATCGATGATGCGTAAAAATTCATCCTTATCCGCTGCCCCCATAAGCCCTTCCTTGAATCCAGGATTCATAAGCAGGGTAGACAGGCGGGATAATGCCTCCAGGTGTACGTCTGCTCCCTCAGCAGGCGCCGCAATCATAAACAGAAGATTTGCCAGGGAACCGTCAAACGCGTCGTAATCAACGCCCTCAGGAACCACCATGGCTGCCAGTCCGGGCTCCTTCACTGCCTCTACCTTTGCGTGGGGAATGGCGATTCCCTCACCGATGGCCGTGCTGCCCAGAGCTTCCCTTGCCAGTATGCCTTCCTTGTATCCGGCGGTGTCCTTAAGCCTTCCGCCTGCATCCATCAGGGATACCAACCTGTCGATGGCCTCCTCCTTACCCAAAACCTTTACGCCCAGCTCAATGCTCTCACTTTTTAATAACTCTGTAATCCGCATAAATGCGCCCCTCCTGACTGATTAAAGTGTGTTTAAGAGTCTCATAATTTCATCTTTTGTTCCAATGCCGTCGGAAAATGCAGTAGCGCCGCCGCAGGCTGTTCCCAGCTTCAGAGCGTATGCATAGTCCCCTTTTTCCAGGTATCCGGCTATGAATCCTGCCACCATGGAATCCCCTGCTCCAACGGAATTCTTTACGGTTCCCCTGGCAACTCCCTGGCGGTGTACGCTGCCGTCCTCTGCTACCAGTATGGCTCCGTTTCCTGCCATGGATACCAGTACATTCACCGCTCCCTGTTCCCTAAGCTTCCTGGCATGGAGAATGATTTCCTCTTCTGTCTTAAGCTCCAGCCCGAACATCTGTCCCAACTCATGGTTGTTGGGTTTGATGAGGAATGGATGGTACTTTAAGACCTTTAGGAGCAAATCCTTCTCCGCATCCACTACCATGCGGATTCCCCTGCCGTCCAGGCGTTCCATGATTCTCTGGTAGATGTCATTGTCAATGGCAGCCGGTATGCTTCCGGAAAGGACCAGCACATCCCCTTTCATTAAATAGGAAAGCTTCTGAAAAAGCTGCTCCACATCGCCGGCTGTAATCTCCGGTCCCATGCCGTTAATCTCGCTTTCCTGGTCGGACTTCAGCTTTACGTTGATGCGGGACATGCCCTTCTCCACCTGGATGAAATCAGAGTCAAAGCCCAGGCTCCTGACTCCCCGCTCAATCTCCCGGCCCGTGAACCCGGCTATAAATCCCAGGGCCGTACTCCTGTATCCCAGGTTTGCCAAAAGAGCCGAAACATTGATGCCCTTACCTCCGTAAAAGATGTTTTCTCTGATGGTCCGGTTTACACTTCCCAATGTGAAATGTTCTACTGCCGCCACATAGTCCAGTGCCGGATTAAATGTTACTGTGTAAATCATATATCTCTTCACCGCCCTCTCATGAAAATTTATTTCTTATCTTGTCTCTATCATAATCCGATACTGAATTTTCGTCAATAGTATTTTATAAGAAAATTAATTTCACGCATTTTTTCGTCGCAATATACAAACAGACGGCCTGTTTTCGTAAAAAGCCGTCTGTTTTTTGTGCATTATTTTCTATTTTATCGTTAGTACTGCGTTGCGTCATTTCTTATCCGGCGATATGGCTTTTTCATGACGACGTATATGCTCCACGGATCCCTTCATACCGGCCATCAGCAGAAGGTACAGTATCTCCATGACTGCCGTAGCCGTCACCCTGGAAAACCAGAACTCCTCTGTCAGCAGCTTTTCCCTGGTGGCAGTGACAATCTTGTAGTCGCATATCCTGGCCAAAGGTGAATTTCCATTGTTAGTAATGAGGATGACCGTGCATCCGTTTTCCCTTGCCCCCTCCGCCAGTGTCTGGAGACGCTTGGAGCTTCCTGAATTGGATATGACCATAACCACATCCTCCTGTCCCAGGTTAAAGGTATAGGCTGTCTGCGTTTCCCATATATCCCCTGCCACAGCCGGTATCCCCAGCTGGTTGAATTTAAAAGCGCCGTCCAGCGCCACGGGAATGGTATTGCCCACAGCTGCCAGCTGCACCATTCGGGCATGTTCCAGCTTGTCCAGGATATGTTCCAGATTGGCGGGGTCCATCATGTTCACGGTCTCTGTCAGCTCGGCCACCTTGTTGGCCAATATATTCTGAAGGGACTGCCGCAGATCGCCGCGGTCAATATCATTGGACACATTCCTGTCCTTTTGTTCTTCTTCCAGCACCTCCCTGGCCAATGCCAGCTTCAGGCTGTGGAATCCCTTGAAGCCGCACCGCCTGCAGAAACGGGATACGGTGGCGTCGCTTGTCCCGCTGGCCCTGGACAGCTCGCCCACTGTCATATCCACCACTTCCGCCTTATGCTCCATCATGTAATCCGCTATCTTTTTCTCTGCTTCAAAAAATTCATCATAGGAGGAGCAGATGACTCCCAACGCGCTTCGTGTCTCTCCCATATCATATTCCGCCTGTCTCATGTAAATATATTTCATGATTTAAATATAGCACACAAAATTTTAAAATAAAAGTTGTTCTTCGTCATATATTATAATACTTTATGAAACTTTATTAACTTTTCGTTACTCCCCTTGTTTTTCCTAATTTACTGTGCTATAATCTCTAAACGTTAACATATTATTAACAATTTGTTTATATTTAGCCGCATTTTATCAGGTCTTCAAATATGGGAAAGAGGCTGGTATCATGAAAAATATTAAAACATTTCTTTCCAAGTACAAACATGCATGGCTGCTGTGTTACGGCTTCATTTATCTTCCATGGTTCTGTTACCTGGAAAAGACGATCACCCGTAATTACCATGTAATGCATGTGGCACTGGATGACTTCATACCGTTCAACGAATATTTTATTATTCCCTACATGATGTGGTTTTTATACGTGGCGGGAACCATTGTTTTCTTCCTTTTCCGGAATAAGGAAGATTATTACAGGATTTGTACCTTCCTGTTCTCAGGCATGACCATCAGCCTGATTATCTGTACCTTTTTCCACAACGGCACAGATTTCAGACCGGTCATTGACCCGGGTAAGAACATATTTTCCGGCATGGTTGCCGCCCTGTACCAGACGGATACGCCTACCAACGTATTCCCCAGCATCCATGTGTACAACTCCATCGGCACCCACATCGCCATCATGAAGAGTGAGTCCCTTAAGAAATATCCCTGGGTGCGAGCCGGTTCAGCCATCCTTATGGTTTCCATCTGCCTGTCCACCGTATTCTTAAAACAGCACTCGGTCATCGACATGGTGGGAGCAGCTATCATGGCTTATGTGATTTACGGAATCGTCTACGGATACAACTGGTCCGCAGAAGACAAGAAGGTCACCCAGAAGGCGCTCAGTTAGCTGGACGGAGACTAAAGGGAGAGAAGTTAAATAGCAGAAATTAAACATCAGTGTACAAGGGGCTACAAACGATATAAAGAAATGTTTCAGATATGCAGAGTGGAAAAGTCAGATTTTCCACTCTATTTTAACATACTCGCTGGTTGCGCTGATTGATGAAATCAGGCCGTCCGTGGCTTTCCTCTTATCCTCAAAGCTGATATTCTCCCAGTCGTCCAGATAGCCGGACAGCAAATCAATCTGCTATTGGGAAATGGTCTCAACGGATAATCGGCAATCGCCTTTGCGATTTTCTGGCGGCGCGTGTCCAGTTCCTCGATTTTCTTGTCGGCATAGGCAAGCAAGGTAGCGTTTGCCCCGGTCAATGTATCAAGAAGCTTTTCAATTTCCGCCTCTACCTGTGCAAGCTCCACCTGATAGGCGGTCAACTTCGGGTTGGCCTTTTCCTCACCGCCCCGGAGGTGTTTGAAATCACGGAATTTCTCTCCCATAGCGGTAAAAATGAACTGTTCAAATTCTGCCTTAGGGCAAGCGGTATTTCCATGAAGAAAAATGGTTGGAAATCCGAGGCCCGAAGTGTCAGCGTCGCTTTGCTCCTTATGTTGGCTTGAGGGTATAAAAATAACAGAGGTTCATCATAATCCCCTGCTATTCTTGTACTAATATGATAAAAAATTTTTTGAAAAACTCTCAACGTCATTGAGAGTTTTTATCCTCATCTACCATTTCCGTTAATTCTTCAAGTTTCTTTTGTAAGATTTCCTTGCTGATTAGTTTTGTCCGGTATTCGGAAATCATTGTGGGACTCATGTTTCGACTCAGGGCATATTCAACAACGTCCTCGTCCTTACTCTTGCAAAGGATAATGCCAACGCTGGGATTTTCGTGGGGCTTCTTTACATCTCTGTCCAGTGCTTCAAGATAAAACTGCATTTTTCCAAGGTATTCCGGTTTGAAATCATCAATTTTCAACTCAATCGCAACAAGGCATTGGAGTTCTCTATGAAAAAAGATTAAGTCAGTATAATAGTCGTTCTTTCCTACTTGAAGATGATATTCTTCTCCCATAAAAATGAAATCTCTGCCAAATACGCCCCCAGCCATCCTGCATGGCCTTATGGGAAACAAATTCTCCAATCCCCCAATAAAGGTCAATCATTGTGGCATTCACCTGATATGAAGGCAATGGCCATGGTAACCCGTCCATCAGCTTTTACCATGGCGTCGTCCCATGAAAGTGATGCTCAGGAATATAATCGCTGTAGGCCTGCAGGATTTGAAATGCAGATTCAATCTGCTCCTTTGTAAAACGCTGCTCCAGATAAGCGATGAACCTGCCGAAATTTTCCGTGTCATAAGCCCGGTGCATTTCGTGAAGCTCCAGTCCCTTCTCAGTGGGATAATACAGGACCTTCTTTTCATTATACCGCTCGCGCCCCCGGTAGAGGAGTCCTGAGCGCTCCAGCTTAGTCAGCATCTGGGTGGCTGCCGCCCGCGTCTTATTCCAGCTATGTGCCAGCTCAATGGCGGATATTCCCGGATTCTCCACCACATATTTCAGAAAATGGACCTCAGTGGCCGTATGGCTTTCCCCGTTCCCATACTCATGGGATGAATTGGATGCACGGCAGAAACTGGCCGCACGATGCATGATATCCGAAGCCTCAAATGTTGTAAATGTATAATTGTTTCCTCCCTGCGTCAATCCCTGTTCCTCTCTTTTTCTATTGTCTCAGATAAAAATCTTAATTCCATTCTATCCAGTTTATGGGCAAAAGTCAACCTTTCCCTCCGGAATACCCCCCTGCCATCCATCCTGTAAACGTGGATAAAAAAATCCACGTTCCTCCCGACCAACAGGATTTCCATGGATTTTTCACTTGAGTATTCGATTGAAAATTCGATTGGGCTTACTGCTCCTTCGAAAAAGGATTCAGCATCCTGCTCACCACTTCCGCCTCAGACGGGCCTTCGAACAGGGTACTTCCCTGGTCCTTAGCAGGTATGCTGTCCACCTTGGAACCGTCAACGCAACCCCTCATCTCTACTTCATGCTTATAGTCAGCCAGGTATTTTTCGATGGCGCTGATTTTGTCCTCAGGCGCCTCCATACCTTCCCTAGATAGTCCCATGATGTCCATGACCGTATCCAGCTCACTGGCATCCCAGTCCTTAAGAACTGTGTTTGCAAGAAACCGAATCCGCTCCCTGATTGAATTACACTTCAGAAATTCTTTTACCATTTTATAAGACCTCCATGCATATGGAAATTTTTTGATACCGGCTATACTATACTACCTCGTTAAAATGATGTCAATTAAAACCGTAAAATTTCTGCGTTATTTTATATCCCAGAATCAAAAGCCCCCTTCCGCCCTTGCCGGGAAGGTTGCAGCCCTGTCCCAAAAAGCCCATCCTGAGCCGCAGGAAAAGGGGCAGATTCTGCTTTTTCAGATACTGCCACAGCTCCTTCTTTTTCTCCAGGTTTTCCTCTGTTCCGGATTTGATAGCCAGGACAGAACAAATGGTCATCATGATTTCCAGGTATTGTATCATGTAGTGGCGCAGCTTCCTGCTGCTTATCTTCATGGCATCATAATACCCCAGCATCAGCTTGGTGACCCGAATCTGCTGGTCAATGCGGCCAATCATTACCTCTTCGTTGACTGACTGGTCCTGCCTTCCGATGTAATAGCGGTAGAAATTCACGTCCAGGTAATAGATATGCTTCACATGAGGCAGGGGCTGGTACACAAAAATATTGTCCACATAAAAGGTGTGTTTGGGAAGCTCCAGTCCGCACTGGATAAGCAGCCCTGTCCTGTAAATAACAGAGTGCATCAATATATACTGCCCTGTCATGAAGAACTTCACGTCATTCCATCCAAATACCCTGTCCTTCGGAAATGCAGTGTGGTATTTCATCACTTTTTTTCTTCTGGCCCCTTCCTTCTCATAGACAAAGTTGGTTACCAGCATGTCCAGTTTCTCCCCCCCGTATACAAACCGCCTCAGGGTTGCAAGGACCTGCTCATATGCCTCCTCATTGACCCAGTCGTCGCTGTCCACCACCTTGAAGAAAATGCCTGTGGCATTTTTAAGTCCTGTGTTCACCGCTTCCCCATGCCCGCCGTTTTCCTGGTGAATGGCGCGGCAGATAGTGGGATATTCCCGGGCATACCGGTCAGCAATCTCTCCTGTCCTGTCTTTGGTGGAGCCGTCATCCACAATAATAATTTCCACTTCCTCCCCGCCCGTAAGCAGGGTGTTGATACAGTGCTCCATATAGCTTTCCGAGTTATAGCAGGGGATTGCCACAGTCAATAACTTCACGTTTCTACCTCCTCGTTATGAGCACTTGGAGACCGTCCTTTGGTCTCCTACGTGCGATGGCTCGTTATAAGTACTTAACCAAACGCTGCCAGGGCTGCCAGATTGGCGGCCCCATGCATCAATACTACCATAGGATATCTGCGGTATTCACTGCCTTCATAGCCCCATGCCAGCACCATTCCCAAAAGGAATGCGTATGTGCCTTGAATCCAGTTTCCATGATACATCCCAAAGGCCAGGGAGGATATGAAAGCCGCCGGAAAAAAGGCCATGAAACGCCTCAGCCATCCGTACAGGACCAGGCGGAATGCTCCTTCCTCCAGAACGGGCGCCAGGACCAATGTCATCCACAAAAATCCCGCTCCCTGGGATACGGCCGGCTTCATGGCCTCCTCGTAAGATGATAAGAGACTGGCTGGCCATGGTATAACCTTTACCAGCAGATTGCCGGCCAGTGCCGCCAACGCTGCCGCCAGTATACGCTTCTTCCACCCTGGGGGCAGAAGCTGTTTTCCATCCCTCATACGCTTCCTGTCCTTCTATTCTTATTCTGCTGACAGTATAGCATGGCTCCCTGGGTTTTGCCACCATCTTTTTTCTCTTTCCATTGCATTTTTTCCCATATTACCCTATAATAAACTTAATTTATATGACGATTTTAAAGACAAGCGAGGTATGGATTATGGCGAAAAAACGCATTGTAATGGCCATTGGCCACAAAGATATGGGAACCAATCTTCCTGAACAAAAGGCAGCTGTGGCGAGAACCGCCAAAATTATCGCTGATTTCATCCAGGAGGGGTGGCAGGTAGCCATTGTACACAGCAACGCTCCCCAGGTAGGAATGATTCACACGGCCATGAATGAATTCGGCAAACAGCATGACGGCTATAGCCAGGCTCCCATGTCTGTCTGCTCCGCCATGAGCCAGGGTTATATTGGATACGATCTTCAGAACGGAATTCGGGCTGAACTCATTAAGAGAGGCATTTACAAACCAGTAAGCACTGTATTGACCCAGGTGACAGTGGACCCATACGATGAGGCCTTCTATACCCCCGTCAAAGTCATCGGACGTGTGATGACCAAAGAGGAAGCGGACGCCGAGGAAGCCAAGGGCAACCATGTGACAGAAGTGGAAGGCGGTTACCGCAGAATCGTCGCCTCCCCCCATCCTGTTGCCATTGTGGAGATTGATGCCATCAAGGCCCTTATGGACGCGGACCAGATTGTCATTGCCTGCGGAGGCGGAGGCATTCCTGTCATGGAACAGGGCTATAACTTAAGGGGCGCCAGCGCCATCATTGAGAAGGACCTTGCCACCGGACTGCTGGCCAAGGAGATTGACGCGGATGTGATGATGATACTCACCAGCGTGGATAATGTGACCTTAAACTACGGCACTCCCCAGGAACAGCCCATCAGCCACATGACCATAGACCAGGCCAGGGATTATATCAGCCAGGGCCAGTTCGAATTTGCCTCCATGCTGCCAAAGGTATCTGCCTCCATTGATTTCCTGGAGAGCGGAAAAGGCAGGAAGGCCATCATCACCACCCTGGATAAGGCAAAGGACAGCCTGAAAGGCCATGCAGGCACGGTAATTGAATAAGCACTTTGATTTCCCATGAGGAAACAGTAAAAAGAAATCCACTAACCGCAAGTATTTCCCAAACGGTTAATGGATTCTTTTTTGTATGCATTTTATGGTGCCAGTACCCGCTCCGTAATAAAGCTGACCATCTCATCCTTTTGCATCCCCAGAGACAAGGCCAGCTCGGAATACAGATTATCCTCCGCTGTCTTAAAATACCGCTCGTCCAGATCCGTCATCTTCTTTCCCTGCTTTAAGCGGTCCTTCCGGCGCAGGTACAATGCTTTTATCATGCTGATCCACACCCGGCAGTCACAGGTCTTAAGGGCTTCCTTATACCGTTCCTCCCGCTGCTTATCATTGGTTACCTCCATCTCCTTCACATCAGAGATTTTGTCAATCAGTTCAAGGGCCTCTTCTTTGGAAAGAAGCGGCCTGGTTATGGTTTTCTCCGAATCCACAGGCGTCACAATCTTGCTGTCTTGCTGATAATAGGGACGGAGTACATAATACAGCCGGTCCTTAGGACCGTCAGGTCTGTCTATTCTGATGATATCCATCACCTCGCAGACGCCCCTGATGCCGTATATGATATACTGACCTTTCTGATACATAATTTTACCGCCTACTTCCCTTATTTTATAATACCTATATTGTATCACTAAAAAGGTGTCGATGTCAGAAGTTTTTTGGCGCCGCCTTAAATTTTGTAAATAATACACCATGATGCCGTATAATTTTTTGTATACAATAACCAGTTCACTATCCTTTGCAGCTCAGGAAGCTCAAGCATTCTTTATGCAAAAGCGCTGCATACAGCAGATGAACCACCATACCCAGCGCCTCCGGCACAAGTCATTTATTTGTAAAATTTCTTTTCTGCTGTTTCCACTCCCTTAGGCGTGTTTCCATTCCCTTAGGCATTCTTCACCGTAGCAATATCAATCAGCGTCAGCTCCTTGGCCCGGTTCTCCAGGCTGGTTACCAGCGCGTTGGCCGTATCCAGGGAGGTCAGGACATTGACGCCTGTCTCGATGGCATTGCGGCGGATGATGAAACCGTCATGGCTGCGCTCTGCGCCCTGGGCCGGAATGTCGATAATCAGGTCAATCTGATGGCCCAGCACCAGGTCCAGGATGTTGGGAGATTCCTGCTCCAGCTTGCGGATTTCGTAAGCCTTTACACCGTTCTTGTTCAGTGTTCCCGCAGTGCCTCTGGTGGCAAATATCTGATACCCCACAGCAGCAAACCTGCGGGCAATATCCACCGCCTCCTCCTGGTCGCTGTGACGCACGGACATAATCATTTTCTTGTATTTTGGAAGACGGATTCCCGCTCCCTCAAACGCTTTATAGAGCGCCTCATTGAACGTCTTTGCAATGCCCAGGCACTCGCCGGTGGACTTCATCTCAGGCCCAAGGCTGATGTCAGCGCCCCGAATCTTCTCAAAGGAGAACACAGGCATCTTGATGGCAATATAATCAGCAGCCGGCTGTAATCCCGGTTTATAGCCCAGCTCCCGGATGGTATGGCCGCAGATAATCCGGGTAGCCAGCGGTACAATGGGGATTCCGGTTACCTTGCTGATATAGGGAACCGTACGTGAGGAACGGGGATTCACCTCGATGATGTATACGTCGTCCCCATCCACAATAAACTGAATATTAATCATGCCCTTTACATGGAGAGCCCTTGCCAGCTTCTCAGTGTAGTCCACAATGGTGTCGATATTGTGCTGGGTGATATCCTGGGCCGGATATACGGAGATACTGTCACCGGAGTGGATACCGGTACGCTCAATATGCTGCATGATACCGGGAATCAGGATGTCGGTGCCGTCACAGATGGCATCCACCTCGATTTCCTTGCCCATGATATACTTGTCAACCAGAATCGGATGCTCCTGGGCTATCTGGTTGATGATGCCGATGAATTCGTCGATATCCTCATCGCTTATGGCAATCTGCATACCCTGTCCGCCCAGCACATAGGACGGTCTCACCAGCACCGGATAGCCCAGCTTATTGGCTGCTTCCTTGGCCTCCTCGGCCGTGAATACGGTATGGCCCGCAGGCCTTGGGATATTGCACTGCTCCAGGATGGCGTCAAAGCGCTCCCTGTCCTCTGCCGCATCCACATCCTCTGCCGCCGTGCCCAGAATGGGAACTCCCATCTTCATCAGGGCCTCTGTCAGCTTGATGGCTGTCTGGCCGCCGAACTGCACCACTGCGCCATCCGGCTTCTCAATGTCCACGATGCTCTCCACATCCTCCGGAGTAAGGGGTTCGAAATACAGCTTATCTGCAATATCAAAGTCTGTGCTGACGGTTTCCGGGTTATTGTTTATAATGATGGTCTCATAGCCTTCCCTGCTGAAAGCCCAGGTACTGTGGACAGAACAGAAGTCGAACTCGATTCCCTGTCCTATGCGGATTGGGCCGGACCCAAGCACCAGCACCTTCTTGCGCCCGCCGGTCTGCTCCGCCTCGTTGAAACCGCCGAAGCAGGAGTAATAGTAAGGGGTCTCGGCTGCAAACTCAGCCGCACAGGTATCCACCATCTTGTAAACCGCTCGGATATCATTGTGGTAGCGCAGCTTTTTGATTTCTTCCCTGGCAATGCCTGTAAGCCTTGCTATGACATTGTCAGGATACTCGATTCTCTTGGCCTCAGCCAGAAGCTCCACGGTCAGCTGCTTTTCTCCAGCGCCCACTGTCTTCAGGGCATCTTCCATCTCCACCAGGATGGCCAGCTTGTCAATGAACCAGAAATCAATCTTGGTGATGTCATGAATATGCTCATAGGTGAATCCGCGGCGCAGTGCCTCTGCAATTCTCCAGATACGCATATCATCCACCCTGGATAATTCCTCTGTCAGCGTTTCGTCGGAAAGGTCCGTAAAATCATAGGACAGCAGGCAGTCCACATGCTGCTCCAGGGAACGGATGGCCTTCATGAGCGCACCCTCAAAATTGGTGCAGATACTCATGACCTCACCTGTGGCCTTCATTTGGGTGCCCAGCGTACGCTTGGCACTGATAAATTTATCAAATGGAAGCCTTGGCATCTTGACCACGCAGTAATCCAGCATGGGTTCAAAGCTTGCATATGTCTTCTTTGTAACCGCATTCCTGATTTCGTCCAGAGTATATCCCAGGGCAATCTTGGCAGCCACCTTGGCGATGGGGTATCCCGTTGCCTTACTTGCCAGTGCGGAAGAGCGGCTTACGCGGGGATTTACCTCAATAACACAGTACTCGAAGCTGTCCGGATTCAGGGCATACTGCACATTGCAGCCGCCGGTGATTCCCAGCTCGCTGATGATGTTAAGGGCAGAGGTGCGGAGCATCTGGTACTCCTTGTCTCCCAGTGTCTGGGAGGGAGCCACCACAATACTGTCGCCTGTATGAACGCCGACAGGGTCAATATTTTCCATATTACAAACAGTGATTACATTGCCTGCGCCGTCGCGCATTACCTCGTACTCGATTTCCTTCCACCCTGCGATGCAGCGCTCCACCAGCACCTGTCCCACACGGGAAAGGCGCAGTCCATTTTCCAGGATTTCGGCGCACTGCTCCGGGTTGCTTGCAATACCGCCGCCGGAACCGCCCAGGGTGTATGCAGGACGAAGCACAACCGGATAGCCTATTTTTTCGGCAATCTCCAGACCATGCTTTACATCCTCCACAATATCAGAGGGAGCCACGGGTTCGCCAATCTTTTCCATGGTTTCCTTAAACATCTCGCGGTCCTCTGCCTTCTTGATGGTCAGGGCCGTGGTGCCAATCAGGCGCACATTGTGTTCTTTTAAGAAACCTGCATCCTCCAGCTCCATGGCAAGGTTAAGCCCTGCCTGTCCGCCCAGGGTGGGCAGTACGCTGTCCGGTTTTTCTTTTAATATAAGCTGTTCCACCACTTCCACGGTAAGGGGCTCAATGTAGACGCGGTCTGCAATGTCCTTGTCTGTCATGATGGTGGCAGGGTTGGAGTTGAGGAGAACCACCTCAACCCCCTCTTCCTTCAGGGAACGGCAGGCCTGGGTGCCTGCATAGTCGAATTCTGCTGCCTGTCCGATGACAATGGGGCCGGAGCCAAGCACCAGTACTTTTTTGATATCAGGATTCTTTGGCATCAGTCATTCACCTCCATCATTTTAAGGAAACGGTCAAAGAGGTAACCGGAATCAAGGGGTCCGGGGCATGCTTCCGGATGGTACTGCACCGTGAAGATATTCTTGCCCACATACTTTAAGCCCTCGTTGGTGCTGTCATTTACATTGACAAATGCCGGTACGGCCACCGATGGGTCCAGGTTGTCCGTATCCACCACATAGCCATGGTTCTGGGAAGAAATATAAACCCTTCCTGTCTCCAAATCCTTCACGGGATGGTTTCCGCCTCTGTGTCCGTATTTTAATTTATGGGTATCCATGCCGTTGGCCAGGGCCATGAGCTGGTGTCCCAGACAGATGGCAAAGATAGGCACATCTGATTCATAAAGCTTTTTCACTTCCCGTATGATGGCCGTATTTTCCTTTGGATCCCCGGGGCCGTTGCTGAGCATAATGCCGTCAGGTTTCCCTGCCAGTACTTCCTCCGCGGGTGTGTCAGCCGGATAAACAGTTACCTCACATCCCCTCTGGTTCAGAGAACGGGCAATGTTTCTCTTAGCGCCGTAATCCATGAGGGCAACCTTCTTACCGGTTCCGGGAAGAACGTAGGTTTCCTTTGTGGTGGTTTTAAGCACCACGCCTGTCACGGCATACTCCTTCATACGTTTTATGGGCTCGCTAAAATCGGTATATTCCTTTGTAGTAATCATACCGTTCATGGTGCCTTTTTCTCTTAATATTTTGGTAAGGGCTCTTGTATCGATACCGCAGATACCGGGAATGTCGTGTTCTTTTAAGAAGTTCTGAATGGTATCCTCGCTTCTGAAATTGCTGGGGATTCTTGATAATTCTCTTACAATATAGGCATCCGGCCAGGGCTTTGCTGACTCCATGTCCTGATGGCAGATTCCATAATTGCCAATAAGGGGATATGTCATGACAACGGCCTGTCCTGCATAGGACGGATCGGTCAGCACTTCCAGATAACCGGTCATTGACGTGTTAAACACGATTTCACTGATGACTTCACGTTCAGAACCAATGCTGGTCCCGGTGAATACAGTTCCATCTTCCAGTATGAGGTATGCTTTCATATGGGGGTACCTGTCCTTTCTTATGTGTTTGCTTAAGGGCCATGTGACCTCAGCCCAAATTGTAAAGATTATACTGTATTTCATATGAATTTGCAATGACTTTGGAAGCTAAATTTTTTTGTGCTAATCAAATATTTTTTAGTGTAACCTGGCAATACATGTGGTTTTCTGTTTCGCACGTCTCCGTTCCTCACCTGAGGAACTCCAACGCACTCAACTGGCTAAAGCCAGAATTAAAAATAAGGCCCCCGGCAGCACCGGAGGCCATCATACATCTCAATTCTTTTTCACCATGTTACCAAATCATCATACCAACTCCGCAATCCGCGTAATTCCCACATAAATATGCGATATCTTATACCAAGTGGCAAAATTCACCACCCCTGTCTGAGGCAGTCCGAAGATGGACTGGAATTCCCGCACCGCATCCGCTGTCCTGGTTCCGTATATACCGTCAGGCGTCACCCTGGGAATGGCCGAGTAAACCATTGCTATTTCATCCAGCTGTTCCTGCATCTGGCGCACCTTATCCCCGGAGCTTCCTATGGTCAGGTCGTTGCCCGGCCAGGAGGCCGGAATCCCGGATATCCGCTCCGCCGTGTTCACGTAGATGCTGTCCCCGTAAAAATAACGCAGAATCTCAATGGGACTGTATCCCTGCTCTCCAAGGGAACAGGACCCCCACTGTGTCATCCAGTTAGGACACTGGACCTGACGTCCGTCACAGTACTGGGTCAGGATAGGCTGTCTCACACCCGGACGGGACAGGTAGTTGTCAAATATCTCATCCACGATCAGGCTGATACTCTCAAATATATTCCTTCCATATATCCACTTGTGGTCAAAGGCAGTGGAGGACGTGATGGTGAAATCATAGCCCTGGTTCCTGTACCACTCCGTGTATACCCGGTTCAGGGTAAAGGACATAATTGCCAGCACATTGGCTGTTATGGTGGCCCTTGGCCAGGTGGAATATATTTCGCTGGAGGCCACGTTCTTTATGTAGTCTCTGTAAGGCACATAATAGTCCTTGGCCGTACTGTCCGTGGGAACCCCGTCGTGGACCACCACGGTCTGAGGCACTACCACCCGGCTGAGTACTATTTCCCCGCTTTCGTTCACTGGTTTTATCTCTGATTCCGCTATCTTTGGAGGATAATTCCCATACAGGGTATGGTCCGGTATCACCACCGGTTCTTCAGGAGGTGTTTCCCCTCCAACCGGTGTCATGGCTGCCGGCTGTATGGCCGTGGACTGGGCCAGTATCTCGGTGCCGGATATGGCCAGAGGCTCAAAGCCCTCCGCCTCCACCATCAGGTTATATTCCGAATAAGGCTGTATAATGCTTGGTTCCAGGCTGTATTCCACAGGAGGCGCCGGAAGCTGTACCTGTTCTGTCTGTCCTGAACTGTTGGTGGTCAGCTGCTCCACAGGGCGGTCCGGTTCTCCTTTATAGCTGATGGTGACCCGGGCGTTCTGTATGGGAAAATTGTTCTGTATGTTGATTACGTTAATTTGCAGCAGTCCGCTGGATGTCCGTTCTGGATTGGTTGCCATGTAATACCTCGCAGTTTCTTCTTTCATTACCTAAGTATAATACTGCCCAGCCTATTATATGCATGTATTTTCCCCTAAACCTGAAAAGTGCAAAAAGAAGCGTATACGGCAAAAGTCCTTCTTGACATACCGCCACACAGTGCTTATAATAACACTTAATTGAATAATATCTTCAGGGCAGGGTGCAATTCCCTACCGGTGGTACAGCCCACGAGCCGCAAGGCATGATTCGGTGAAACTCCGAAGCCGACAGTACAGTCTGGATGAAAGAAGATGAATAGATGACATGGACGCGCTTATGCGCTTTTCGTGGCTGGCTGACAGTGCCCTGGAATGAACTATCATTCCAGGGCTTTTGTGTATCTCCCATGTCCTCCTGAAGGCACAAAACATTGTGCCTTGTGGTTTTATATTTTCTGCCTTGAACGATACGGTTCAAGGCATTTTTTACAGTTGTTTTTTGGCTGTGAACCAGGGGACGGACCATGGCAGCACCATGTGGATCCCAACATTTGTAAAGGAGGCACTGCATTGAACGATACTGATTACATGTCCATCGCACTGAAACTGGCCGAAAAGGGCTGCGGGAGGGTCAGCCCCAATCCCATGGTAGGTGCTGTAATTGTCAGGGAGGGCCGTATCATCGGACAGGGCAGCCACCTCTGTTTCGGCGGGCCCCATGCAGAGCGAAATGCCCTGGCATCCCTGACCGAATCTCCCAGGGGGGCAACCCTGTATGTGACCTTAGAGCCCTGCTGCCATCACGGCAAGACCCCGCCCTGCACGGACGCCATCGTGGAAAGCGGCATCAGCCGGGTCGTCATAGGCACAAGAGATCCCAATCCCATGGTGTCCGGCAAAGGCACCGGAATTTTAATAACCAATGGCATTGAGGTAACAGAGGGTATCCTGGAAGAAGAATGCAGGGAACTTAATCATGTATTCTTCCACTACATAAAGACCGGGCTTCCCCTCGTTGTCATGAAATACGCCATGACACTGGACGGCAAGACAGCCACCCGGGCCGGGCATTCCCGATGGATTACCGGGGAGCGCTCACGCCAAAGGGTCCATGAGGACAGAAGCAGGTATTTTGCAGTCATGTGCGGGGTGGGAACCATACTGGCTGATGATTCCCTGCTTACATGCCGTCTCCCGGATACCAGGAATCCGGTGCGGATTATCTGCGATTCACGGCTTCGCACTCCGCCGGATTCCCAGGTTGTCACCACCTGTTCCCAGGCCAGGACCATACTGGCCACCTGCTGTCCTGACAGAGAAGCATGGCTTCCCTATGAAGAAAAGGGCTGTGAAATCCTCCTCCTTCCGCCCCGTGAGGGACGCGTGGACCTGAATGCCCTCACAGAACACCTGGGGCAGATGGGTATTGACAGCGTCCTGCTGGAGGGCGGAGCCGCCCTCAACTGGTCCGCGCTGTCCCATGGAATCGTAAACAGGGTGCAGGCCTACATTTCCCCAAAACTCTTTGGCGGCACAACCGCCAAAACACCTGTGGGCGGCAGCGGGGTGGAATTCCCGCACCAGGGCTTTTCCCTGGGAAAGACCAAAATCACAGCCCTGGACCAGGACATTCTTATCGAAGGGGAGTTGATGCCATGTTCACAGGAATAATAGAAGAAACCGGAATCCTGCTGTCTGTTAAGGGCGGTTCATCCGGTTCCCGCCTGGTCATCGGGGCAGGCAGGGTCCTGGAAGATATAAAAAAGGGGGACAGCATTGCCGTCAACGGCGTCTGCCTTACCGCGGCTTCCTTTGATTCCTGCTGTTTTACTGCGGATGTGATGCCAGAAACCCTGAAGCGTTCCAATCTTGGCTGTCTGCCCATCAAAAGCCCCCTTAACCTGGAACGGGCCATGATGGCAGGCGGCAGGTTCGGCGGACATATTGTATCAGGCCATATTGACGGCACCGGGACCATTGTGAATATTGTCCGCGACGGCAATGCCCTGTGGTACACCATCCGCTCTGCCCCGTCCATCCTGCGCTGCATCATTGAAAAGGGATCCATTGCCATAGACGGCGTCAGCCTGACGGTTGCCCAGGTAAGGGAGCAGGATTTCAGCGTATCCCTGATTCCCCATACAGCCTCCCGCACCACCCTGGGGTCCCTGAAACCGGGCCGCGTGGTCAATCTGGAAAATGACTGTGTGGGGAAATATATCGAAAAATTTATGAAAATCCCCCCGTCTGCCCATAGCGCAGAATGGGCGGACACCGGAAACAGAAGGACCAACAGCCGAATCACACCGGAATTACTCAAACAATATGGGTTTTAAGCAGTACCAGAACAGGACAACTGAAAACAGGATAATCAAAAACAGGATAATTAAAAACAGGACACCTGGATTGTCCCCATTAAAAACAAGGAGGATTCCCGCACCATGGAAGGATTCAACACCATAGAAGAAGTACTGGACGACCTGCGCCAGGGAAAAATCGTACTGGTTACAGACGATGAGGACAGGGAAAATGAGGGCGATTTTATCTGCGCCGCCCAATATGCCACCACGGAAAACGTAAATTTCATGGCTGTGCACGGCAAAGGCCTTATCTGTATGCCCATGAGCATGGAACTGTGCACAAGGCTTAAGTTCCCGCAGATGGTATCCGACAATTCCGACAACCATGAGACAGCCTTTACCGTATCCATTGACCACATAAGCACCTCCACCGGCATTTCCGCGGCCGAACGGGGCGTGACGGCCAGACAGTGTGCGAATGCCCGGTCCCGGCCTGAGGATTTCCGGCGTCCGGGCCACATGTTTCCGCTGGCAGCCAGAAAAAACGGAGTGCTGGAACGGAACGGCCATACCGAAGCCACCGTTGACCTGATGCGTCTGGCCGGTCTCAGTGAATGCGGACTCTGCTGTGAAATCATGAAGGAGGACGGAACCATGATGCGTATGCCCCAGCTCCTGCAATACGCCGGACAATGGAACATGAAAATCACCACCATCAAGGCCCTCCAGGACTACCGCAAACAGCACGATAAGCTGGTGGAATGCGCTGCCGTCACCCATATGCCCACCCGTTACGGCACCTTTAAGGCTTACGGCTACAGGAACCTGCTGAACGGGGAACATCATGTGGCCTTAGTAAAAGGAGAGATTGGGGACGGCCAGGACTTATTATGCCGGGTCCACTCGGAATGCCTGACCGGCGACGCCTTTGGCTCCCTGCGCTGCGACTGCGGACAGCAGTTTGCCGCGGCCATGGCCCGGATTGAACAGGAGGGCAGGGGAGTTCTCCTCTACATGCGCCAGGAAGGGAGGGGAATCGGGCTTCTCAATAAGCTCCGGGCTTACGAACTGCAGGACCAGGGCATGGATACCCTGGAAGCCAATCTGGCTCTGGGTTTTCCGGTGGATTTGAGGGAATATTTCATAGGCGCCCAGATATTAAGGGACCTGGGAGCCAGGACCCTGCGGCTTCTGACCAATAACCCGGATAAGGTATACCAGCTCTCCGGCTTTGGCCTGGATATCAAAGAACGGGTGCCTATCCAGATGGCGCCAACGGTCCATGATCTGTTCTATTTAAGGACAAAGGAACAGCGCATGGGACATTTGACGCATTATTAAGAAACTGTCACATATTCAGAATAGGAGAATACGCCATGTATATATTAGAAGGAAAACTTGTTCCCAAAAAAATAAGGGTAGGCATTGTCGCCTCCCGTTTCAACGAATTCATTACCTCCAAGCTCCTGTCCGGCGCCCTGGACTGCCTGCGGCGCCATGAGGTGTCAGAGGACGATATCACGGTAGCCTGGGTTCCGGGCGCCTTTGAGATTCCGCTCATCGCCTCCCGCATGGCTGCCAGCAGACGTTATGACGCCGTCATATGCCTGGGCGCCGTAATCCGGGGCAGCACCAGCCACTACGACTATGTGTGCAGCGAGGTCTCCAAGGGCATTGCCCAGACCTCCCTTGCCACCGGAGTCCCGGTCATGTTCGGCGTGCTGACCACGGAGAACATTGAGCAGGCCATTGAACGGGCCGGGACCAAAGCAGGCAACAAGGGATATGACTGCGCTGCGGGAGCCATAGAGATGGTAAATCTGATACATGAACTCCACGGAGGGACGGCGGATGACAGCTTATCCGCCATGCCCTCTGTCCAGGATGGACCCTGCCGCCCATAGCACGCTACTTACAAATGCTTCTTCAGCTCATCCAGCACTGCCTCCATATCCAGAGGCTTCACCAGATAACCGTTCATGCCCGCCTCATAGGCCTTGGCCTTATCCTCCTCAAAGGCATTGGCAGCGCTAGATTCTTCCGCTGCCAATCTCCAGCAGCTTCACGCTCCCGCTCTCAAGGGTGTCCTTAAGATTCAGAATGCGCTGGTTGGACGATCCCCGGAAGGCAAGGCTGATATCCTTAAGGGCCTCCACAAACCGCCCGTCCACCAGCACGTCAATCATGGACAGCATCCGGTCCGTATACCCGCACCTGGCCCGGCTGTCCTTCAGAAGGTCCTGTTCCAGGGTATATCCTGTATAGCACCACAGATTCTTCTGCGGATAGCGCGCCCTCACCTTTTCCAAAAAAGGCACCAGCGCCTCCTGGTTCTCAGGCTCAAAGGGCTCTCCCCCCAGAAGGGTGAGGCCGTCTATATAATCCGGAGCAAGAGCGTCCAGGATTTCCTCCTCAGTCTCCTCTGTAAAGGGTTTCCCGAAGCCAAAATCCCACGCCTCCTCATTAAAACAGCCCGGACAGTGATGGGTACACCCTGACACAAACAGGGATACCCTCACGCCTGCGCCGTTGGCAATATCATACTTCTTGATTGTACCGTAATTCATCTTATAAATGGAGCACCCTTTCCTTGATTTCCTGGGTCCTGCCCTGGTTCCAGAACTGAGTCCCGATGTAACCGCAGGTTCTCCTGGCCACGTTCAGCTTGTTCTCGTCCCGGTTGCCGCACTTGGGGCATTCCCACACCAGCTTGCCGCTCTCATCCGTCACAATCTGAATCTCGCCGTCAAATCCGCATTCCTGGCAGAAATCGCTCTTGGTGTTTAACTCCGCGTACATGATATTGTCGTAGATATACCGTATGATTCCCAGCACGGCCGGAATGTTGTTCTGCATGTTGGGCACCTCCACGTAGCTGATGGCTCCGCCGGTGGAAAGAGCCTGGAACTGCGACTCAAATTTCAGCTTTGAGAAGGCATCGATTTCCTCGGAAACATTCACATGATAGCTGTTGGTGATATAGCTTTTGTCCGTCACGCCCTCGATGATGCCAAAACGCTTCTGGAGGCATTTGGCAAACTTATAGGTGGTGCTCTCTATGGGTGAACCATAGATGCTGAATCCGATGTTAGTCTCATCCTTCCAGCGGTTGCAGGCCTTATTCATGTACTCCATGACCTCCAGGGCAAAGGGAGTGGCCGCCTGGTCGGTATGGGACTTTCCGGTCATGTACTTCACGCACTCATAGAGTCCCGCATATCCCAGGGAAATGGTGGAATAGCCGCCGTATAGGAGCCTGTCAATGGTTTCGCCCTTCTTAAGCCTTGCCAGGGCGCCGTTCTGCCAGAGAATGGGCGCCGCATCGGACAGAGTGCCTCTCAGACGGTTGTGGCGGCACATCAGGGCCCGGTAGCACAGGTCCAGCCTCTCGTCAAATATCTTCCAGAAGGCTTCCATGTCCCCGCCGGAGGACAAGGCCACATCCACCAGGTTAATGGTCACCACGCCCTGGTTGAAACGGCCGTAGAATTTATAATTTCCATTTTCATCCTTCCAGGGGCTTAAGGCGCTGCGGCATCCCATGACAGGGAAGCAGTTGCCTTCCTTTAATTCCATCATCTTCTTCTCGGAAATATAGTCGGGAACAAGACGCTTGGCCGTACATTTCGCAGCCATCTCGGTCAGGTAATAATACTCGGTTCCCTCGTTGACATTATCCTCCTCCAGCACATAAATCAGCTTTGGAAATGCCGGCGTGATCCATACGCCCGACTCATTTTTTACCCCCTGGCAGCGCTGCTTCAGAGTCTCCTCGATAATCATGGCCAGGTCCTTTTTCTCCCGCTCGTTCTTAGCCTCATTCAGGTACATGAACACGGTCAGGAAGGGGGCCTGTCCGTTGGTGGTCATCAGCGTGATGACCTGATACTGGATGGTCTGGACTCCCTTGGTAACCTCCTTGCGAAGCCTGTTCTCCACCACTTCGCGGATGGTTTCCTCGGAAGGCATGCAGCCAAAGGTCTTTACCTCTTCCTGAACCTCCGCGTATATTTTCTTTCTGGATACGTCCACAAAGGGAGCCAGATGGGCCAGGCTGATGCTCTGCCCCCCATACTGGTTGCTGGCTACCTGGGCGATAATCTGAGTGGCGATATTGCAGGCCGTGGAAAAGCTGTGGGGCTTCTCAATCCTGGTCTCGCTGATAACCGTGCCGTTCTGCAGCATGTCCTCCAGGTTCACCAGGTCGCAGTTGTGCATGTGCTGGGCAAAATAATCGGAATCATGGAAATGAATGATGCCCTCCTTGTCCGCCTCCACGATATCCTGTGGAAGGAGCATCCTCTTGGTCAGGTCCTTGCTGACCTCACCGGCCATGTAATCCCTCTGCACACTGTTAACCGTTGGATTCTTGTTGGAATTCTCCTGCTTCACATCCTCGTTATTGCACTCAATCAGGGACAGAATACGGTTATCCGTTGTATTGGCCTTGCGTATGAGGGAGCGCTGGTAACGGTATCTCACATAATCCTTTGCAAGCTCAAACGCGCCTGTAGACATGATCTGGTTCTCCACCATATCCTGGATCTCCTCAACGGACACAGCCCTGTTAAGCTTTACACACTTGTACTCCACGTAATCCGCAATGTCCTTAATCTGCTCCAGACTCAGCTTGTTTTTTCCGGCAGCCGTATTGGCCTTTGCCACGGCCACCACGATCTTATTGTTGTCAAAATCCTCTTCCGCGCCATTCCTCTTAATAATCTTCATCGTCACTACACTCCTTTTATCCAAATGCTCTCCCACGCTGCCTGTCTTCAGGTAAACGGTTTAAAGGCATCTTATCACAGAATACTGGAAAAATCTGTTGCTTGTGCAACAGTATAAGATTTTAGCACTAAATGTTGTGTTTTTCAAGAGGAAGTATACGATAAGATGTATTTCAGAAAAATAAGACAATTGGCTGAAATCCCGGCCGAACCCGGAGATAAGTCTGACAGCAAAAAGGCGCCCGGATGCCCGGCCGCTGCTCTTGAGCATGCCGCGCCGGCCATCCGGCGCCTTCTTCCGCCCTATTTCAGGTAGTCCCCTGCCGGGGATGTGTTATACTGTTTCAGTATCTCAATCACCACAGAACCATCCGGCTCCCGCACAGCTCTCCCGCTCCACCAGGTGGTGGGGAACAATGATTTTCGTGGCCACCAGCTCCGGATTTTCCACATGGCTTATCAGTATTATTCCATTCCGGCCGGTTCCGCCACTGCCATCGGAGGCCATTGGGAGCAGGGACCGGGAATCGGCTTCTTCCACATGGTGAGAAATACGTTAGGAGAAAAGGAAATCATTGCCGAGGACCTGGGATATGCGCTACGGGCGCTGGAACTGGTGATAGGACATATGAAAGCTGCCGCAGGCCAAATCCAAGAGAATTTGACCTGCGGCATTTATTCTGTATGTGTTTAGCAGTTTTTTACATTACACCCATCAGTATATGGCCCGTTCCCTCACCAGAACAGTGGGATACCCCATGTTTCTCAGGTTCCTCTCCATCTGTACCGCATAGTCCATATTGAGGAACGCGCCAACCCTTACCTTGTACAGCCCGTCGTCGTAAACCAGGAAGGCCGGGAGGCCGCTGGCCTGAAGCTCATTTACCAGCCTGTCTGCCGGCATCCTGGTGCGGAAGGCTCCCACCTGGACCTGATAATATTCAGGCCGCTGCGCCTCCTGCTGCCGGATGGTTTCCAGCACACCGTCTGCTATGGCCTGGGCAATGGCATCGAAATTCTCATCTAAAAGCAGGTTGTCTTCCGGACTATCAATAAATCCCGCTTCCACCAGTACTGCAGGCATCTGTGTATTTCGCAGCACGATAAGACCGGGACGCTCCTGTACCCCCAGGTCCCTGAACCCTGTTTCCACCAGATTGCGCTGGATATTATCCGCCAGCATGGCAGGCACACCCGCATCCTGATACACCAGCGTCATGGCGCCGCTTGCCGCTCCCGGCACAGGGAAGGCATTCCGGTGAATGGACACAAAATAATCAGCCCCTGACTGGTTTGCTATCTGAGCCTTCTCAAGAGGTGTGTCGTATACATCCGTGGTCCTGGTATATACCACATCCACCCCATTATTCTCCAATATCCGTCCTATCGCAAGAGCCAGCCGCAGGGTATCGTCTTTTTCCCGGCGCCCGTCGTACATGGCGCCCGGCTCTTCGCCGCCGTGGCCGGCATCAATTATGACTCTCTTAACATCTGTCATACCAGATTCTCCTTCATATATGACTCTACATTATACCATATGTGAAAGTAAGACAAATGTTGACTGAACCTGGAACTAAATTTAGTCCACATCCACTCCTCTAGGGCCCACATGGGTGGAAAATACGATTTGTGTGCTTGTCCTGCCGAATTTCTGCAGCTGCCCTATGAACATATCCAGTTCCATGGTACTCTTAAAGGTCACCTTTAACAACATGGAAAATCCTCCGGTGACACAGCTGCACTCCAGTATATTGGGGACCTCCTCGGCATAGGCATAGAACTGCTCCTTGTCCTCCGGTTTCACTTCCAGGTTAATATATGCCAGTATGTGATACCCCAGCTTCACCGGATCCACCGCGGCATGATAACCGGTTATGATTCCCTCCTTTTCCAGGCGTTCAATCCTGGCAGATACCGCCGGAGAGGATAAAAATGTATTCTCTGCGATGGTCTTTAGGGAAACCCTGGCATTGTCCTGTAAAAGCTTTAGTATCTTGCGGTCGATATCATCCATATTACTCCCTTGCCTCCCTGTTCTCCTGCCCTTGGCGCGTTGCCTCCGTTACCGCCTGAGGGCCTTTATCCGTTTTACAGCCTCCACCGTATTCTCATAGGTGCCAAAGGCCGTCAGGCGGAAATACCCCTGGCCGCTGGGCCCGAAGCCGCTTCCCGGTGTTCCCACCACATTGGCCTGTTCCAGAAGATAATCAAAAAACTCCCAGCTGTCCATCCCGTCCTCCACCTTAAGCCAGATGTAGGGGGAATTGATTCCGCCAAACACGGTGTAGCCCGCTTCCTTCAGCCCGTCATAGATTACCATGGCATTCCTCTTATAATACGCCACCTGCTCCATGACCTGCCGGCTGCCTTCTTCGGAATATACGGCTTCCCCGGCTCTCTGCTCAATATAGGGGGCCCCGTTGAACTTGGTGCCGTGGCGTCTGGCCCACAGCGAATGGAGCGTCACATCCCCGCATTTCAAATCCTTTGGAACCACGGTAAATCCCAGACGCACGCCTGTGAACCCGGCTTTTTTTGAGAAGGAACGGAACTCAATGGCACAGGTCCTGGCTCCCTGAATCTCAAATATGCTGTGAGGCACATCCTCCTCGGATATATATGCCTCGTAAGCAGCATCATAGAGAATTACGGCCCCTGCCCTGTTAGCGTAGTCCACCCACACCTTTAGCTGGTCCCTGGTCAGCGTGGTTCCTGTAGGGTTATTGGGCACACACAGGTAAATAAGGTCCGGCGTTTCCTCCGGAAGCGCCGGCACAAAATGATTCTGCGCCGTACAGGGCATGTAAATCACATTGCTCCACATGCCTGTGGCAGGGTCATAACTGCCTGTGCGGCCTGCCATAACATTGGAATCCACATACACGGGATATACGGGGTCGCAGACCGCAATGCGGCTGTCCTCACTGAATATCTCCTGGATATTGCCGCAGTCGCTTTTGGCTCCGTCCGATACGAATATCTCGTCTGCCTCCACATGACAGCCCCATGACCTGTAGTCCTTTTCCACAATCGTCTCACGCAGGAAGGCATAGCCCAAATCCGGCGCATAGCCGTGAAATGTCTCTGCATGTCCCATCTCGTCCGCCGCCTTGTGAATGGCTTCCACAATGGCCGGGGCAATGGGAAGTGTCACATCCCCGATTCCCAGCCGTATGACCCGCCTGTCCGGGTTGGCCTTTTCATATGCAGCCACTTTTTTTGCAATGGCGGAAAAGAGATAGCTGCCCGGCAGCTTCAAATAATTTTCATTGATCTTAAACATGTCCGTTTCCTCCTGTTCTCTGTCTCTGTTAAATATGAAAACACTCCCAAAAACCGGATACGCCTTTCGCCGCAGAACAAATTGCCATGTCTTTCCCATGACCGCCGCTGTGCCGCAAAAGATGTACCAGGACGCACGCCGTCGTGCGTCTGGTTCCTGAGAGTGTATAGTAAACATTTTCGCTTTAAAGTATTAATTGATGAAATTCACATCATCAATCATAATATATTTCTTCGGGTATGTCAATAGAGCCCCGGAACACCTCCACGGCCGGCCCTGTCATAAACAGATGGCCGGACTCCCTGTCATACCGTATCACCAGCTTTCCTCCGCGCAGAGCCACCTCCGCCTCATCCTCCGTATATCCCATGAGGATGGAAGCCATGACGCTGGCCGTGGCCCCTGTACCGCATGCCCAGGTTTCACCGCTTCCCCGCTCCCACACCCGCATCTCAAGGTGTTTCCGGTCCACCACATGAATGAACTCCGTATTGACACGGTCAGGCGCAAACCGCACATGGTTCTCAAAGGCCGGTCCAATCCGCTCCAAATCCAGACTGTCCACCTGGTCCACATAATAGATTGCATGGGGATTTCCAACATTGATTCCCACAAACCTGTATTCCTTCCCGTCCACCGTGATATCCTCCGGCAGCCGGGATGTGAGGGCTGCTTCCCCCATGTCCACGGTAACGGACACCGCTCTGCCATCCTCAGTATCTAACTCCAGCGTCTTGATTCCCGCCAGTGTCTCCACTGTGATGGTCCTTTTATCCTTATCCACCAGACCGTGGTCGTAAACGTATTTTCCCACGCAGCGCACACCGTTGCCGCACATGATTCCCTGGGAACCGTCCGCGTTGTACATCTCCATTCTGCAGTCCGCTGTCCGGGAGGGGCATATGAGAATCAGTCCGTCCGACCCGACGCCAAAATGGCGGTCGCTCACATAGATTGCTGTCTTTGCCGGATCCCTCACCGTCTCCTTAAAACAGTCCACATACACATAATCATTGCCGGTTCCCTGCATTTTTGTAAACTCCATATCCGTCTCCATCCTGCCGTATAAGGCTTTCTATTAAATATTTCCCTTATCCATCCCTAGCACACATGGATGAGGCTGATTACCATCTGGGCTGTCTCCACCAGATTGGTGCCGCTGTCCATGCTGCATTTCTGTATATATCTGTGGGCTTCAGACTCCGTCATATTGTTCCGTTCCATCAGCAGTGTCTTTGCCTCTGTTATGATATCCTGCTCCTCCTTGCTGCGCTCCCTGGGCCTGCTTCTTCTCCTTCTGCGGATTCTCTCCTGGGCCTGCACCATCATTTCCAGGGTATTTAAGAGGTCGTGGACCTTAAGGGGCATGGGCAGACAGATGACCCTGTCCGGGCACTGTCCGCCCCACCTGGCAGGCGATGAAATCAGAAGCATGTCAAAATCCCCCGGCAGGCACTGGCGCAGCTCGTCGTACATCATATCCTCAAACCGGTAACCGCTCACCACGATTCCCCCGTTCAGACAGTCCGCAGCCGACAGAACCTGACCGCCTGAGGTGCAGACTGCGACTACCTGGAAACCGTTTCGGACCAGTATGCTCTTTATGTTCTTCCCGTCCTCCGGCTTGGAGAACGCTACGATGATGTTAGTCACAAGTCCCACCTCCAGGTAAAACCTTATTCACAACTGCCGGCGCAATCAATATTTATACAGATACTGGCTTACTTCCCAATCCGTTACCTGAGCCCGAAAATCTCTCCATTCCTGCTCCTTGGCCTCCAGATACTTGGTATAAATGTGCTCTCCCAGCACCTCCTTCATGAAGGCATCCCCGTTGTACGCCTCGATGGCATCACCCAGGGTTTCAGGAATCCGCTCCACGTTCCTTTCCCTCAGCTCCTCCGGCTCCATGGTGAACATATTTCCCTCCACACACGCGGGAAGTCCGACTTTCTTCTCAATCCCGTCCAGGCCTGCCCACAGGCAGGCTGCCAGCGCCAGATAAGGATTCATGGCAGAATCCGGGCATCGCAGCTCAATCCGCGTGCTCTCCCCTCTGGGGGATGGTATGCGAATCAGGGAACTGCGGTTGGAGGTAGGGGACCAGGCAATATAAATCGGTGCGTCGAATCCCGGAATCAGCCTTTTATAGGAATTCACAAGGGGGTTGGTAAGGATGGTCATTGCCTTCATGTGCTTAAGGATGCCGGCCATGAAATAATAGGCGTCCCTGCTCAGTCTCAAAGCATCCTGGTCATCCGCAAACAGGTTCCTGCCCTCCTTGTCTGACAGGGACATATTGATATGCATGCCGGAGCCGTTCATCCCCTCTCTGGGCTTTGGCATGAAGGTGGCATGGAGTCCGTGGCGCTTTGCTATGGTCTTGGCAGCCATCTTAAAGGTCATAATATTGTCCGCGGCCCGAAGCGCATCCGTATACTGGAAATCAATCTCGTGCTGGGCCGGCGCAATCTCATGATGGCTGGCCTCCACCTGAAATCCCATCTCCTCCAGGTTCAGCACAATATCCCTGCGGACATTTTCCGCCAGGTCAATGGGAGACACGTCAAAATATCCCGCCATCTCATGTGTGCTGGTGGTGGGCCTTCCCTCCTCGTCCGTGTGAAAGAGAAAGAATTCACATTCCGGCCCCACATTGAGCACATATCCCATGTCCTCCGCCCGCTTCACAGCCCGTTTGAGCACATACCTTGGGTCGCCGGAAAACGGGGTTCCATCCGGGTTATACACGTCGCAGATGAACCTGGCCACCTTGCCCTGCTGGGGCCTCCACGGAAACACCTCGAAGGTATCCAAATCCGGATACAGGTACATATCCGACTCGTCAATCCTCACAAAACCTTCAATGGCAGATCCGTCAAACATGCAGCGGTTATCCAATGCCTTTTCAAGCTGGCTGGCAGTGATGGCCACATTCTTAAGCATTCCGAAGATATCCGTAAACTGTAGGCGGATAAACTCCACATCCTCCTCTTCCACCATACGCATGATGTCTTCTTTACTGTATTTGCTCATATTAATCTCCCTCTCTTGCAAACTGTGATACCGGCAAACACGCAGAGGCGGGAACCTCTTACCATGCTCCCGCCTCCTTAAAAACCACCGGGCAGGGACAGGGCCCCCCTTAAGACGTCCTCGTCAGCCTTCCCTTACCCCTGCTTTATGTTATAAAAAATATATCAGCAGATATTTCATTTGTCAATGAATTTCCTCTTTTTTTCTGATATCACTTTAACGCGCGAAGCTGCTCTGTGAAATGGCTTCCCAGTTTGATGGTCCCCACATACCCCACATCGCCGGTCATGTGGACCACACCTTCCCCGTCAATCTCCAGCTCCAGGGTGCCTCCCGGCATCTGCACAAACATCTTGGGGTCCGTAAGCCCCAGGCGGCAAGCAGCCGCAGCAGCCGCACAGCAGCCGCTTCCGGAAGCCAGGGTATATCCCGCTCCTCTTTCGTACACTTCTGTCTGGATATGGGTCCGGTCCAGCACCTTCATGATTTGGGTGTTGATTTTCTCCGGAAACTGTTTGGCGCTCTCAGAATACCTTCCAATCCTGCATACCAAATCCTTTGAAATCTCATCCATAAGGATAACGCAGTGGGGATTGCCGATGGACAGGCAGGTAACAGGATAGGGAATCCGGCCAAACACCATGGTCTCGTTGATGATTTCCCTGCGCGGTCCCTCCACCGGCACATCGTCACTCCAGAAGGATACCTTTCCCATGGATGCCTTTAACCGGGTGCCCTCCTCATTGAGATAATGGATGGACGCCTCACCTCCCTGGGAGAAAATGGTAAAATCCTTCTTCTGTACGTACCCTGCGTCCTTTAAATATTTGGCAAAAATGCGGACGCCGTTCCCGCTCTTTTGTGCAGCGCTGCCGTCCGGATTCCACACCACCATGGAAATCTGCTCACCGTCCAGAATGGGTCCCTCCAGAATGCCGTCAGCACCCACCCCAAAATTGCGGTTGCACATGAGCTGTACATTGGAAGGAGTCAGCTTCAGTTTGTTTTTATTGGGGTCATATACCAGATAATCATTTCCCAGTCCATGATATTTTTCCACTACAATCCTCATATAGATATCCTCCATATCTGCGGTCTGATTCAACAGCTCTGCTTACCGGCTGCATAACAGGTTCGCCGCCTGAAAACTTTACCATTATTTTATCAAGCATTTTTTGAGAAAAATATAGATATATTGCTATTTTATATTGCAAATAATGCTCTAATTATTTTATACTTAAATTATGTACATAAATGGGCGTGACAAAGGACATTCAGAAAGAGTGGAATTGGATTCGTTATCAAATAGGTGGGAAAATGTTTGCAGCAGTCTGTATGGATGAGAACAATGAGCCATATTATATTACACTGAGACTTGAACCGGGCGAAGGTGATTTCTTGCGTCAACAGTACGAGGATATCATTCCAGGATATTATATGAATAAAACCCAGCCCGATGATTTATTGAAGGACTTATTGGATAAATCGTATCAACTTGTGCTTGGGGGATTTAGTAAAAAGAAACAGCGGGAAATATTAGAGGTGGCTCAACCGGTAAATATAATAAGCTGTTGTGGGACAGATTGCTCCAAGTGTGGGTTGCTTCGGAAATATATGCAAGGGGTGAATTTGAATGTAATATACAGGAGCGAGTAAATAGATTAAAGAAAGGATGAAAAAAGATGGCATTTGATTTTAAAAAAGAGTACAAGGAATTTTATATGCCGAAGAATAAACCGGAAATTATAAAAATTCCTCCTATGAATTATGTTGCAGTTCGCGGAAAGGGAAATCCTCGTCCAGATTATGCATCTAGGTTCATTTGATTCGGAACCCTTAACATTAGCTTTGATGGAAGATTACCTGAAGGAGCAGGGCTATGAGAATGATATAAATGAACAGCGTTTACACCATGAGATTTATATGGCGGAATAAATAAGAGCAAAAAACTGTATGCATTTGAGGATGATATTACATTTTCAATGAAAGCAGATATGCGAAATAAGAAATTTGGATCCAATGTTCATAAAGAGAACAATTTTAATGTGCTTAAAACGGTGGGAATATAGAGTGATGTATGTGAGTTAGGCGTAACATTTATGGCATCTGAAAGAAAGTTTTCTTATGACTTTAAGTATGATGCAGAAAAAGAAGAGTATATATATGAATCATTTTCGGAGATATTCAAAGATCAGTATAACAATGAAAAGGAAGTTTGCTGGTTGAAAAAGGATACAATTAAAGAAATATACGAATGTGTTAATGAGGATGTGCTGGCAATGATTCCGGTTGTATCGAAAAATAATTTGCTGTGTTATGTAATAGATACAAGTAAATCTGAACACATCAACGAGATGAAGCAGATTCTTGTTGGATTTGCAGAGAAAATTGACATAATCAAGATGAACGATATTCCTATGAAGCACACGATTGAACTCATGAAGAATAAGAATCAGTTGCAGCAAAAGGTTGTTGAGTTCATAAAAAATGCAGACTTGTATATGGATAACTTTGAATATGTGGACATGGATAAGATTCAACTAAAAACTGGTGAAGGCGACGAAAAGCCGGACGAGAAAGTACTTGATATTCCAGAGAACATTATGGACCAAATTAGGCTGGTTTCCACATATAAAGGAGTCCATGTACCAAGCATGATATTTGATTCCACAGGAACAAAGAAGATTGTAGCTATTGCCAGTTATGTCATAGAAGCACTTGAACAGGGCAGAATTCTAGTTGTAGATGAATTAGATAGCAGTATTCATTTTAAGCTTACCAGGGCAATTGTTGCGATGTTTAATAATGAATTGAATACAAATGCGCAGATGATATTTACAGTTCACGATATTAATCTTATGGATTGCAAGAGAATGTTCCGGAAGGAGCAGATTTGGTTTATCCACAAAGATGAAGAAGGCGTATATGTATATTCACTTGCTGCTTTTACAGCACAGCAGGGAGTGAGAGATACGACAGATGTTATGGAAAAATATAGGAAAGGTGCTCTTGGAGCATTGCCTGATGCCTAATTCCTTACATGGAAGATGGATAAAAGCAATGGTTAATAATGGATTTACCATAGAAGATATTGATAGTAAAATACATAAATGTTTGGAAAATGCAAAAGTTAGTGCCTAAAAGGATTATATCCGATGAAGATAAAGAACGTGGAAAAAAAGAAGTATATGATTTGGGTACAGTGGCGATGATTAGGGGCAAGAATAATAGTACTTTTTTATTACTTGCAATCTCTGAATTTGATAAAGATAATATTGCACACACTTCTGTTGATGATTTAGAATGGTGTATAAAATCACTTGTTAATTTTTATGATCAACATGGGCAAGGCCATAGATTGGTAATTCCATTGATGGGAACAAACCTTTCGAGAGCAGGATTATCACATAATGATTCACTGAGAGTAATAACATCATTATTTCAATTGTATGGAGATAAAATACATGGAGAAATTGATGTTGTTATATATAAAGGAGATAAAGATAAAGTAACATTAGACATATAATAAAGGAGGTAACTGTTCCATGCCCATCACAGATGACGCCCCTGCGTTTGAGCGCCAGGGATTCCTGAAGGAGGACTTCCGGCTGTTCCATTTAAAAGATAAGGTAAGTCCCTGCTATGAATTCCACTATCACGATTTCCTGAAAATCATGGTGCTGCTGGAGGGAAGGGTGAACTATGTCATAGAAGGCCGTTCATATACCCTTCACCCCTTTGATATTGTGCTGGTGGGACGGGGACAGATTCACCGGCCGGAGGTGGACCCGGGACAGCCCTATGAACGGCAGATACTTTACCTGTCCCAGGATTTTCTGGACCGCCACAGGGAAAACGAGGATTCCCTGGACCGGTGTTTTGCCACGGCAGCCTACCGCCATTCTAATGTTCTCAGGCTTAAGGATGAGGTCCGGGTAAGCATGCTCTCCCTTTTAAAGCGGCTGGAACGCTCCCAGAACTGGCAGCAGGAAGAATTTGCCGGGTCCCTCATGAGCCGCCTTTTATGCCTGGAATTCCTGGTGGAGCTGAACAGGGCCTCCATGGATGACAACGCCCAGTACCTTCCCACGGGCGTCTTAAACTACCGGGTCTCCGGCCTTATATCCTATATAAATGAACATCTGGACGAGGACCTGAGCATCGGGACTTTGTCCGCCTTAAGCTGCATCAGCCCATACCACATGATGCGTATTTTCAAGGAAGAAACAGGATGTACCATAGGAAATTACATCACCGAAAAACGCCTGCTTTACGCCAGGGACCTGCTTGGCGAGGGGGTAAACGCCACGGACGCCTGCTTCCGTTCCGGCTTCAGCCATTATTCCACCTTTCTCAGGGCCTACAAAAATCACTTCCACCAGCTCCCCAAACGAAGCAGGAGCTGACTCAGAGGGCGTAGTGCTCTCCACCTTCTTCGACGAGGCGGAGCCGGCCAACGACGAGGCTGCGGTCTTCATCAAGGGCTTCAAGGAATACCTGGTAAAGGGAAAGCAGGAAGACATCATCCCGGCTGTCTCCGCTCTGGGTTACGATTCCTACCTGGCTGCCATCAAAGCCATTGAGGATGCAGGCTCCACGGATGCTGTGCTGCATAATTCCGTATCTGCAGAATAATCCCCGGATTCCGTGTTAAGTTCAAAACCAATCCCCTGTTCCTGCAGAATCCTGATAGTCTTCCCGGCTTCCCTGTTCGAAATAGCTTCAGCCTGAATCAATCTGCCGCCTGAACTTCGGAATTCCGCTCCATTCAGCAATACAAAATCACACGTAACTCCGGCCTCTTCTAATAGTGGAAATGCTGTATTCCAGGCACGTCCTGTTGCCGTAAGCCATCGAATGCCAGCATTCTCGGCAGCTCTTATCGCTTTTACTGTTACTTCAGAAATCTTATGATTCTCATTCAACAAAGTACCATCCAGATCACTCACAATCAGCTTTATTGCCATTCTTTTCATCCACCTTTGTAAAACGAAATGAAAACACATAAAAATCTTCTTTTATTATTGGTACTGTAATACCAATCTGCATCAATTCATCTCCGCCATAAATCACTTGACTATCCTGGTCCATATAATCAAAATCCGGATTCAGGGAACACATTTTAAATCTTCCATGAGAAAAAATCGGATTATGGAATTTCTGGAAAATAATCGCTGCACATTCTTCTTTATCTTCACTAACAACAGACCACATGACATAATTTTCGTTTGGAACTTCATGACGGCACATAGTTCCTTTTTGAATCCACTCTCTTTCCAGCTTATGTTCTGCAATCTGACAAGCAATCTCTTCTCTTTCTTCCTCAGAGCATTTTGTCAAATCCAGTTCATACCCCAGATTATAGAGCCTCGCTACCTGATACCTTGTTTTCAGAGAAGTTGTTCTTCCTGTCTGGTGATTCGGTGTGATACTTACATGAGCTCCCATTGCAATCTGTGGATACAGCAGGCTGTATCCTGACTGAATCTGTGTTCTGTCAAAGGCATCCGTATTATCGCTGGTCCAATTCTGTGGAACATAGTAAAGCATTCCCGGATCAAACCTTGCACCTCCGCTGGAGCATCCTTCAATCAGTATCTTGGGATAGGCTTTTGTAATGGTATCCAGTATTTCATACAGCCCCAGCACATAGCGATGACTGATTTCACCTTTTCTGTCCTTATCAAGTACAAGAGAATTCACATCTGTCAGCGGCCGGTTCATATCCCATTTGATATAGTCAATGTCCCCATTCCTCAAATAGGAATCCAGCAAGGAAATAAGGTACTCTCTTACCTCTTTTCGGGATAAATCAAACAGATATTCATGGCGTCCCTTTACCATCTGGTATCCAGGAATCTGTAAGGCCCACTCCGGATGTTTTTGCAGCACCTCGCTGTCTTCGCTGACCGCTTCCGGCTCAAACCACAGCCCAAACTGCATCCCTTTTCCATGAATGATTTCTGCCGCACGTCTGATGCCGCCTGGGAGCTTATTTTCATTGCATTTCCAGTCTCCCATAGAAGTTCTGGTATTATTTTCTTTCCGGAACCACCCATCATCCAGAACAAATAATTCCACGCCAGTCTGCCTTGCAAGCTCCGACTGCTCTTCAATCTTTTCCAGACTCACATCACAGTACATGGATTCCCAGGAGTTTAACAGGACAGGACGCACCTTGTCTTTAAAACGGGACGGCATAAGATGATTCTGATACAGCCAGTGAAAATTCCGGCTCATACCATTTAATCCATCGGGGCTGAAATTCAAAACTGCTTCCGGTGTCTCAAATATATCTCCCGGTTTTAATTCCCAGCAGAACGTATCCGGGTGCATCCCAATCTGGGCACGTACATTTCCAAACTGGTCTTTTTCAGCCTGTGCAAGGAAGTTGCCGCTGTATACCAGATGAAATCCATATACTGCACCTGAATGTTCCGTTGTATGCTCTGAGATCAGTGCAAAAAACGGCTGGTGCTGCGGACTGCTGCTGCCTCTGACACTTTCGATTCTCTGAACGCCATGATGCAATGAAAAACGTTCTCTATTTCCTTCCTTCGCATGGGTCCCATATAAGGAAAGGAAATCATAATTTTCTGCCGGAAGCTCTAAGGACATACTCTGCACATTTTGAAGTTTTACCGTCTGCATTCCGATATTTTCTACTTTCTGATGACGGGCAATGATTCCCCTGTCTTCAAAAACAGAGTAATACAGGTAAATACGGATTCCGGCTGCTTCATCCTCACACATTATCTCCAGCGTCTCACCCCTGCTGTCTGCTGCAAATGTGCTGGGAAGCCCCTTTATTTCAGGCTTTCCATCTAAAACCTTCCAGCTTTTAAACACCGGCTCTGTAAATTCTGTCCCGGATTCCTGCATAACCGACAATGCCGGGATTCGATAATCGCCATGTCCTCTCACCGGATATTCAAATGGGAAATCGTCAAAGGATACATGTTCCTCACTGCATTCATGCTCGGTATTGTATCCTCTTTTAAAATACTGCGGAATCCCGGTTCCCCGATATTTCCGGATGCTTGGTCCGAAATAGCGGTGAACCAGATATTTCCCGTCTGTCACTTCCATCACATAACTGATTGACGTATTTTGGATATGTACGATCTGATTATTCTGATGAAATGTTATACTCATATCTACTGCTGCTCCATTTTTTTGTTAAATCCAATAGACCATGTTAATGCAAAAGCAACTGCAAAGGATACCACATTTACTAAAATATACAGCGGTAGCTGTTCATTTAAGTATAATAAGGTTCCGGGAATACCGGTAATGGACATTCCGGTTGCTCTCAGGTGGAAGATCGATGCCAGGAAACCACCGACACCGCCGCCAATCATGGACATGATAAACGGTTTCACGAATTTTAAGTTTACACCAAACACTGCAGGTTCTGTGATTCCCAGCATAGCGGATAAGCAGGAAGGGTAAGCAACCTGTTTTGTCTTATTGGATACCGCTTTGATTGCTACGGCAAGAACCGCTCCCGCCTGAGCCATATTTCCGCAGGTTCCAATCGGATTCAGATAATTCCAGCCGTCCTGAGCCAGCATGCTGATTTCCAGGAAGTTCAGTACATGGTGGATACCGAAGATACCAAGGAGCTGTCCAAAGCATCCGTATAAGAATCCGCCGATTCCCATCGGGAGGAAAATAATCGTCTC
>ERZ894236.468-NODE-468-length-48605-cov-24.0094_pt1 | contig 48605 bp, 42 predicted proteins | sample MGYA00380297_ERZ894236 | MGnify/ENA primary metagenome ERZ894236 (study PRJEB32331, sample SAMN06328420) | human gut metagenome | biome: human gut microbiome; feature: stool | host: Homo sapiens | collected 2014-08-04 ... | reverse complement strand
GGCTGCATGAATCTAAAGAAACTGGCAATTTGGAAATGGCGGATAAAATGGGGAGCGAAATACCGCTCTTCATCATTGCAATTTTTCTGTTCCAGCATAAAATTTAAATTTGAAAACTGGAAATGGGTAAAAAAACGGTTCGCGGACATGACATCGCGAACCGTTTTGTCTACAGTCTGACACAAACCTGTTTTACTGCAGGTTTGTGTTTTTTTATTATCTTTTTTTCTTAAACAATTTTTTATTCTTCTGCCGCTCCTGCTCCATGGCCGCCGCCACTTCCCTGCGGGATTTCTGACAGATTCTGATTCTCTCATCCAGCCTTTTATAGCGTTCTTCCCCGGAATGAAGGGTCCGCATCCGCTCTTTTACCAACCTGTCCAGTATTTCCATAAACTCTGCCGGAACCTGGCTTTCAGCTTCCGCCTCAGCCTGTACTGGCGCCTGCCGCGTTTTGCCGGTGACTGCACGGTTCTTTTCCTGAGCGGAGTTATGATTCTGAACCGGGTTATGATTCTGAACCGGCCTGTTCTTTCTGGAGGCCGCTTTTCTTGCAGCTGCCCTTTTGCTTTTCCTTGATGTAGGTATTTCTCTTCTCTGCTCTGCCGGTCTCTGTCCTGCCGGCTCCGGTGTTTTTTGCTGTACCGTTTCAGTCACTTTCTCCCGGCTGCCGGTTGTCCTTTGTTCTGTCTCATCCCGGTTTTCCTCATCCTTATATAAAAAGGGAATGAGGCTGCCGATTTCTTTTAATGCAAGTCCCTTTTTCTTCAGTTCTTTAATAGCCAGAAGTACCTGGATATCATATCGGGTGTAGTATCTGTGCCCCATTTCGTTTCTGTCGATCGGCAGATGCAGCTCCTCTTCCCAAAAGCGCAGGACATGTGACTGCACGTCCAAAAGCTTCGCCGTTTCAGAAACCGAATAGCTGGTTTCACTCATACACTGACCCCTTCCATTTTGCGTCGCAACTGTTCAGTATCTTCAAAGTTTGCGTCTTTCTTTAAGGAATATTATAGCAGGGGATGAAAAAAATGCAAGAAAATGTGTTCGACAAAAGCTGCGGGAATCTTATTGGCAAACGTAAGCTCCATCCACGATCAGGTCGGTTCCGGTCGTATATGCAGAGGAATCCCCGGCCAGATAAAGAACCGCCCCGATAAGTTCTTCCGGAGTCCCCATCCTGCCGTAGGGCATCATGCCTTTCCAGGCATCTTTAAGCTCCTGGGGTGTATCGACAGACATTGGTGTGGATATGTATCCGGGACTTAAACTGTTTACCCGTATTCCGTAGGGAATCCATTCCAGAGCCAGAGACTTTGTCAGGTGTATCACACCGGCTTTTGAGGCATTATAGGAGGCCTGCCACTGAGGTATGTTCACAATGGTACCTGACATGGATGCCATGTTGATGATGCTTCCGTGTATCTTTTTCCGTACCATAAGCTTTGCAGCGCTGCGGGCCATAATATACTCCCCGGTCAGGTTCACATCAACCACACGCCTGAATTCCTCGATACTGGCCTCAAAGGTACTTTTGTGGATGCAGATACCGGCATTGTTGAACAGCACATGAATACCGCCGCTTCTCTTCTCAATCTCTTCTACCGCCCGGTCCACGCTCTTCTCATCCGTCACATCTGCCTTGATATCATAGGCCCTATTCCCATCCTCCTGAATGATCCTTACCGTTTCGGCCCCACCGGAACGGCTTAATATGACAACCTCAGCCCCTGCATTTGCCAGTCCTCTGGCAACTACCTGACCAATTCCCCGGTTTCCTCCTGTTACAACAGCAGTCTTGCCCTCAAGTCCAAAAAGTTTGTCCAGATATCTTCCTGATTTTTCAGACACGATCATATCCCTCCTTCAGCTCTCTGTAGATTTCTTCTATATCCGCGATTCTGGGGTTTGCCTGATAATCAGGCAGTTCATGTCCCCTCTCTGCTATCTTCCTAAGTATATCATATTCCACACCAAATTGAGGGAAATTCAGCCACATTCCTATATCTTTCATGAGTTTTTCTATTTCCCTGCAGCACTCTGACGCGGCTTTGGCATCAGGTGCCTCTCTCAGGGCAGGATTGAAGATACGCCCAACTTCTGCAAATTTTTTCTCCGCCGCCGGACAGGTAAACTGCAAAAAGGACGGGTATATCAAGGCCAGAGATTCCCCGTGCATGATCTGGGGGCAATGGCCGCTAATAGTCATGCCCACACCATGGGGAAGCGTCACTCCTGCATTGGCAATCGCCAGCCCACCGCACGTGTCTGCCCAGGCCATTCCTTCTCTGGCGTCCATATCCTCACCGTTTTTCACTGCTCTTCTCAGATATTCCACAGTGTACTTCATACCCTCAAGTGCGATCATGTCCGTATACGGAGAAGCCTTGACATTGATATAGCTTTCAAAGCAGTGACAGAACGCATCAAATCCGGTGGACGCTGTTATATGGGCCGGCATGGAAACGGTAAGTTCAGGATCGATCAGTGCAACGCGGGGATAGATCAAATTGTTGAAAATAGCGCTCTTAGTACAGGTCTCTGTCTCTGTCATGACCGCTACCTGCGTCACCTGTGACCCTGTACCCGCGGTTGTCGGTACCGCGATCACAGGCAGCGTGGCTTTTGGCTGCGGACTTTTAAAAAACAGATGATCCCACGCCTTGCCTCCGCTGGCCGCCGTCACAGCAATGGCTTTTGCCGTATCCATGACAGAACCACCCCCAAGGCCTATCACTGCCTGACATCCTTCTTTTTTTGCAACAGCGGTACCCTCCTCCACGCATTTTGTGGTGGGGTTTTGTGCTACGTTATCAAAGTGCCAAACAGTAAGTCCGCTGCTTTTCAGGCTTTCTATGATTCCATCATACAATTTTTCCCTGGTGGACTTTTTCCTGCTCGTGACCAGAAGGATCTTATCACCAAATCCCGCTGCCAAACCGGGAAGTTCTACAATGCTGCCCTTTCCGAAAATAATTTTTGTTGTCTGCTCATATTCAAACCGTTTGTTCATATGCACGCCCCCGTCATCTGTAAATATTCTTTCTCTTGATCTTCAGGACAGTGGCAATGTTGTTCTTCCTGACATTTGCTGTGTCAATAAGGAGTACGTCATCTTTTGCAGTCCATGTAAGCGGCCGTCCGTCACCCAGAACGCTTATGCTCTCAATCTCCTCTTTATAGACCATCGGAAGTATATGGTGCAGTGCCGTCTTGTCTCCTATTTTTCCCAGCGCGGATGCATAGATATATTCGTCCCTCATGGTATACCGAATGTCTCTCGGTGTATATTCCACTTCATCCATCTCACAAAAAGCACCGGAGCCTGTCATTTTTGTAGGTCCTTCCTCTGCTGTGCGCCATGGTGTAGTATCATAGACAGCTTCCCCGTTCTCTTCAAGCCATTCTCCCATTTCCAGAAGGATTTTTCGGGCTTCTTCGGGAATTGTTCCATCCGGCTTTGGTCCCACATTCAGAAGCAGATATCCGTTTTTACTCACATTGTCCAGCAGATAGTGGATCAGGGATTTGGCTGATTTATACTCTGCATCCTGCATATATCCCCATGCTTCCCCTGCGTCCACGGTAGTATCGGTGATCCAGTCATGATATGTAGCTTCAGCAAATCTTCCCTGTTCCAGATCGATCAGACCGGCTCCCACGGGCAGATGATTCCATTTATAGGAAACTGCTGTCTCCTGTCTGTTTTTCTCTGCCATATCCCTGTAATACGTCAGAAATTTTCTCTGGTAAAAATCATTGATAAAGGCCAGACCGAAATCAAACCATATGTAATCCGGCCTATATGCGTCTATAACCTCTTTCAGCTTTATAAACCACTTTTCATGGAATGCGGCACTTGGAAGGTCCTGGGCTATCCACTGCCTGTCTATGGCTCCGTCCATGGTATTAGACCAGCGGATCGGTTCCGGCATATATCTCTTATCAGAACCCCAGTCCATATTGTGGGCTTCTCCGTACAGGCCTGCGTATCTGGAATCTGAGGTGTCGTATTCTTTTACCCAGTGAGGGTAAAACTTCCAGTTCTCTGCGTGATGAAAAGCTGTCATAAAATACATGCCCTGTTCCCGCACCGCTTTTTCCAACTCCCCTACCACATCCCTCTTTGGTCCCATGGCTACTGCATTCCATTCATTCACACGGCTGTCCCACATGCTAAACCCGTCATGGTGCTCCGCCACAGGGCCTGCAAATTTAGCACCTGCTTTTTTAAACAGCTCTGCCCATTCTGCGGCATCAAATTTTTCTCCGGTGAACATAGGGATCAAATCTTTATATCCCGTTTTTGACGGATGTCCGAAATGTTTGCAGTGATAAGCAAACTGATCCGTCCCCTCCTGGTACATCTTATATGGATACCAGGAAACATTCGGTCCGAATGCCGGCACACTGTAGACACCCCAATGAGTGTAAATGCCGAATTTTGCTTTTCTCATCCATTCCGGTGTCCGGTAATCTGTCAGTTCTTTCCATTCTTTAACTTTTATCCCCATAAATTTCTTCTCCTTTTTTATTTATTGGCTCCGCTTGTCAGTCCTTTAACCACATTTTCCTGAAGCACCAAATACATGGTAAGAGGCGGCAGAATGGCTATGAAAATGGCTGCCATCAGCGCACCGTAATCACTTTTTCTGGCCCCTACAAAATTCAGCAGACCCACAGAAATGGTTCTGAGTTCTGCTTTTCCGATGAATACCATGGAGACCAGAAGGTCATTCCAGGTATACATAAATACAAATATCCCCACAGTGGCAATGGCAGGCTTTACAAGCGGCAGGATAATTCTGGTGAACACTTTGTATATACTGCAGCCATCAATGATCGCAGCTTCCTCCAGAGAGGTGGGCAGACTGTTCATGGAGCCTGTTATGATAAAGGTGGCCAGAGGCATATGTGACGCCGTAAAAAGCAGGATCAGGATCAGATAGTTGTCCCGGATGTCAAAATTATTGATCGCCCAGGCTAAAGGTACAATGATACTCTGAATAGGCACCATCATGCCCATGACAAAATAGACTCTGACTGCCCCCTGTCCCTTAAAGCGCAGACGTGAGATGGCAAAGGATACCATGCTTGCCGCCAGCGCCGTCAGTGCCAGCGTCACAACGGCCAGGAACATACTGTTCAAAAACTGCCTTCCTATATTTCCAATTTCAATAGCCGTTTTATAATTTTCAAAATGAAACGCCGAAGGAAATTTAAACGGTGATGTAAAAATCTCTGTATTCGTTTTAACGGATGATATCATAACAAAATACAATGGGTAAATAAAAATAAAGAGAAAAAATAGGGAAACCAGGTATAATATGACTTTTTTCGTTATTTTTCTAGCGTGATCGTTCATTTTTCCTCCTTAATATTCCAGCCGTTCCCGTTTTGTAATGCGGAGACTTATGACAGTAAATATAATGCTCAGGATAAAGATATAAACACCGATAACAGATGCTTTCCCAAAGTCATTGTATCGAAATGCCTCTTTATAAAGCAGTGTACTCGGCACATCTGTCAGGCCGTTTGGACCTCCTTCTGTCATAACATAGACAAGATCAAAGGTTTTCAAAACCGCAGTTACGATGACCACAATGCTTGAAATAATAGATTCCCAGATCATTGGAATGATTATATGGAACACCTTCTTTATTCCCACAGCTCCGTCCAGCTTCGCAGCCTCCACCACATCATCAGGGATCCCTGAAATGGCAGCATAGCTGACTGTCATGTGGAAACCGATGCCGCACCAGGCATTTACCAGGATAATGGTTGTCATGGCAGTATTTTTATCCACCAGCCAGCTCTTTACCAGGCTGTCCAGACCGATTCCCTGAAGCATGGTGTTCAAAACACCTGTGGGCATCAGTATAAAATACCATAAGAGACCGATAACCGTTGTGGACAGTACCTGTGGTACAAAATAAGCAAATTTGAATAAACGGTATCCCCGGAATCTTTCACTGAGCATAACTGCCAGCAAAAGCCCTATGGGAAGCTGCGTACACAATGTCAGCACCATGAACCACATGATATTTTTGATGGAATGCCAAAACATGGCATCTGTGATAACCGCCTTAAAATTACTGAACCCCACAAACACCATGGGGACATTCTTGATCCCGTTCCATTTAAAAAAGGACATAACCAGGGAACCGCCGATGGGAACCATTAAAAGTACCGTATATAAAAGGAACCCGGGAAGCAGAAAACATAACACTGCCTTTTTATTCCTTCTTATTCTCTCCATTGCTGTGCCTCCTTTTCTGAAGAGGCCGCCGCAGCATCATACTGCAGCGGCCTCGTGCTGCTCCCGGTTATTGACCTGAACCGGCCGCCTCCAAACGGCTCTGGATCTGTTCTGCCGCTTCATCTGCCGTCATTCCTGTAAGTGCTCCGATAAATGCTTCTCCGACGATATCTTCCAATACGGCTACAGTATCGTATGCCCACGCATCACTGCCCCATACCTTTACGTCCTTTTCCTTGATCTCCAGCAGATCAGAGAGGAGCGGACTCATTTTGTCTGCATCCAATTCCACATCGTTTCTGACCGGAATATTTCCGCAGTCATATGCGTATCTCTGCTGGGTCTCTTTGTCAGCGAACATACAAGCCAGTTCCCACACGTATTTCAGTTTCTCCGGTTCATCCTTCAAGTGTCCTCCCAATTCCAACTGTGACGGATACGCAATGTCATTGTCTTTAAATTCTTCTCTGTCTGACATATACGGCATACGGAATACGCCCACATTGTCCTCCATATCGGTCAGTTCTGCGATCCTCCAGCTTCCGTCAAATGACATGGCTGTCTGTCCGCTAACAAACATGGCTTTTTCCGTTTCATAGTCAAGTCCCAGGTAATCTTCTCCAAAGATTCCTCTGTCTGCCAGGTCCTGAATAAATGCAATAGTCTCCACAACATCTTCATCTGTCCATTTTGCTTTTCTTCCGCCCAGTTCTTTTGCCTTTTCCACACCGCACATTTTATAGAGAAGCCCGGTCTGGATATGTACCACACGCCATGCATTGGATGCCCCCACCACCCATGGCGTGACGCCTGATTCTTTTAATTTATCGCATACTTCATAGAATTCATCCCAGGTTTCCGGTGTTTTCTCAATCCCCGCTTTTTGGAACAGTTCTTTATTATAATAGAAGACTTCCATCTGGTTGTTAATGGGCAACGCATATGTTCCCTCTGTCCCCACAGAAGACAATTCCATCATGTCGAGAAGTGTGGCGTCCACATTGTCTTTCACATCCGGTGTCTCTGCAATCAAATCCGTCAAATCCAGAAAAACACCTGTATCTGCGTATTCTTTCATAATACTGATACCCGGCCACTGGATAATATCCGCTACATTTCCGGATGCAATATCTGTCTTAAACTGGTTTGTAAAGCTGTTGCTGTCATTGGTACTCTCATCCTGGATCGTAATACCCGGATATTTCTCCTGAAACTCCTTGAGCACTTCCTCTTTCAGCTTGGTACCGCTGTCAGCCCCTGACATTCTTGTGAGAAGCCGGATCGTGATCCCTTCTCCGCTTTCTTTTTTGTCAGAATCCGTTTTCCCTGCTTCTCCCTTTGCCTCTGTCCCGCTTCCTGCATCCTGGCCTTTGCCCCCTGTATCCGACTCATTGCTGCCACATGCGGAAAGTCCTGTTACTGCCATAGCTGCTGCCAAAAGTGCTGCGATTTTCTTTCTCATTCCTTTACTCATGATCAATACCTCCATAATTTTTGCTGTACCCCTAAAGGGCATTTTTATTTATTTCGGATCTAATTCCCATATTTAATGAACTTTTTCAGCACCAGGGACGCAGACCCAACTGCGGTGCCGTTCTCACCCATCTGAGAAATAACTAACTTCACCTGCCTTCCTGCAAATTTCATCTGCCTCTCACGAAGCACTTCCTTAATTTTCTTTAAAAATATATTACCTGCGTTAGTCAGACCTCCAAATAATATGATCAGGTCCGGATCCAGCAGATTAATATAATTTGCCAGCCCAATTCCGATATACTGCATGGCGCGCTCTGTGATCTGGATCGCCATTTGGTCCCCCAGATGTGCCGCTTCAAATACTGTCTTCGCCTCAATGCGGTTGATGTCTCCATTTACCAATTCCATTATTTTTGATGCATTGCCCTCCAGCACTGCTATCTTGGCATCTCTGGCGATCGCGTTTCCTGAGGCAATGGCCTCCAGGCATCCTTTGTTGCCGCAGTTGCATTTTGGCCCGTTCTTTTCCAGAATGATATGTCCGATTTCCCCGCTGCTTCCGGAACTTCCCCTGTAAAATTCCCCTTCCCGCATAATAGCAGAACCAATACCGTGACCCAGATTCACAACTAAAAAATTTCTGGAATCTACTCCGGCGCCAAAGTAATACTCTCCCATAGCCAATGCACGGTTGGCATTTTCGATTGTTATATCCATCTTAAACCGCTCACGGATGGGTGTGAGCATATCCACATTCTCCCATTTAAAATCAGGAGAAAACAGAACTTTCCCGCTTTCCTCATCCAGAATTCCCGGCATACCGATTCCCATTCCTAAAATCCGCTTCTCCGGCAGACCGCTTTCCCGTATCACATTTTCTATTACCCGGATCAGTCTAGATATCCATACCTCCGGCACCACTGTGCCTCCTGTCTCCATGATCTCACGGATAAAAACCTCACCTGCAAGGTTCATCATCAGCACATTTGTTTTGCTGCGCCCTACCCCCACTCCGATAATATATTTTGAGTCGGGTATCAGTTCCAGTAATTCCGGGCGTTTCCCCCCGCTGGATTCCCCTTTTCCCACATCCTGCACAAACTGTTTATGAGAAAATTCCTCCGTTATTTTCATAACTGTCGGAATGCTGAGGCCAATGGTTCTGGCGATCTCCGCACGGCTGATCGGTCCTTTTCTTCTGATCAGATCAAAGACCATGCTCCGGTTCATCTGTGCCATTGCAAACTTATCGTATTTCACTATTCTCTGCTCCTCATTAACTTACTTAATTTAACTAACTAACTGAATAAAAAAAAATAAATATACAAAATTACGACAAATTATTATTTTTCATTCTAATATGCGCTCTAATTTACTCTTAATTCAACAGTTACTTAATTAACTTAACTAACTTTATATGTGAATTATAACGTACTGTTTTTCAATTGTCAACTCTTTTTTGTGCGTTTTAACGTAAAATTTAAAAATGCATTATTTTATTACTGCCTTACAAAAGACATGCTTTTGCGAATGCTGACAAAAGTGCTGCCGTAAAGCCTCAAAAAGACATTACGACAGCTTCTGTGTCCGTCAAAGTTCCCCTCCGTTTTCTATAAACAACCTTATCAGCATGGCGGCAGCACCTATGGCTGTAGCGTATTCTCCCAGGGTACCGGTCCTTATAGACACATTTTTCCCGGAATACTTCATTTTGTATTTTTCTACTGTCCTCTGCAGCTGGTCCAAAAACAAATCTTTAGATTTTGTGAGGCCGCCGGCCAGTATGATCATATCCGGGTCCAGCAGATTAATGCTGCTGGCTATGGCGATCCCCACATACTCCATTGCCTCATCTATTATTTTCCGGCTCAGTATATCGCCTGCCCTGGCGGCCTCAAATACCATCTCCGCCTCTATTTTCCCCTGTTTAACCGCTGCCCGGCTGACTAGAGTCTGCTTTCCTTCCATTATTTCCCGTTCCATCCGCTTTGCAATGGCGTTCCCGGAAGCCAGCGCCTCCAGACACCCCTGATTGCCGCAATCACAGAGAGGACCGTCCGGCTCCATGATCATATGTCCGAATTCGCCGCAGGTCCCGCTTTTACCATAGAGCAGCTGGCCGCTCTCAATAATTGCCGCCCCAATACCGTATCCCAGATTGATGCAGAGGATATAGTCCGCGTTTTTTGCCGCGCCGTAGATATATTCTCCAAGCGCCAGAGCACGGTTAGCATTTTCCAGAAAGATCTTGTAAAACGGGAGTCGGTTCCTGAATATCTCCATCAGCGGCACATTTACCCAGTTAAAGTCCGGGGAAAAAATAACGTCTCCCCTGGCGTAATCCAGAATCCCCGGCATACCAATGCCGATCCCCATAAAGCGTCCTTTGGAAATCCCGCTTTTTATGATCAGAGCTTCCACACGTTCGGCTATTTTTTCCAGAAACTGTTTCGGTTGTTTAATGTCCTCCTCCGTAGTAGGAAAACATTCTTTTGACATAATGACAGCCGCCATATCGATAATCACGATTTTCACGTAATGGCGGCCAATATCTATTCCTGTTATGTAATAGGCATTTGAAACGAATTCCAGTAAATCAGGTCTTTTTCCTCCTGTTGACTCACCTTTTCCGATAGTTTTTACCAGATTCTCCCGTTCAAATTCCTCTGTGATCTTCATTACAGTGGGAATACTCAGCTCAGCCTTTCTTGCGATTTCCGCTTTATTGATGGGGCCTTGTGTACGAATCATTTCCAGCACTATCTTCTTGTTCAATTGTGCCAACATAGCCTTGTTATATGACATTCTCTTCCCTCGTTTTTCTCCCTGATGTACTCTCGTAATCTCCTGGTGTTTTTTTCCAGGGTTTCTACTTCTTTTATTTTAATCTAGGCTATTCAATTTTTCAACTGTTGATTTGCAGCTTCTCTTTTGCGCTTCTCTTTTATCTTTCCCTGTTTTTACAGATGACCGGCAGATAGATTCTGCCGGTCATCATAATACGTCTCTGCTTCTGGTTTCAGGTTTCCCACTTAAAAATGACAATGCCTGCAATGGCCACTGCCATGCCAATCAGCTTTCTCCACTCAAATCCTACTTTTTCCACCCCAAAGACACCGAAAACCTCGATCAGGTATGCCACTGCAAGCTGTGCTATTACGATGAGCATAGCTGCGCGGGCTGGTCCCAGGGAAGACATACTCTGGATAACCGTAACTGTGATGAACGCGCCGATGACTCCCCCTAATAAAATGTACTTGTGGTCAACTCTCGCCAAATCGGTTATCTTGTCCCGTCCTGTAAACAGCCATGCGGCTATGCAGACCAGAAATGCCGATATCTGCACCCATCCTGTAGATACCCATAAGCTGGTCTGTTTTGTCAGCGCCGTATTAAAAACACCCTGTACGCTCATCAGCGCACCTGACAGAAGCGCAACTAAAATTCCCCACATAAAAAATCCCTCCACATCCTTTTTCTTACTAGAATGTCCCAAAAAACAATTTTTATGTGGATATGCCGCAACAATCTAATAGGTCTGCGCATTTCCTGCAGTATATAAATACGGACCATCCGCATATGGACAGTCCGCATCTTTTCTTATTTCATATATTTAAAAGCTTTTTTCTAATTTTTCTATCATCTCATCCACATCCCGCTCCGTGATCACAAGAGGCGGCACAAGGCGCAGCACATCACTGCCTGCAGATATGACCATCAGGCCGTTCTCTATAGCTTTTGACACGATTTCTCCCACCGGACGGCCAGTGACAACAATCCCCTGCATCAGTCCTTTTCCTCTCCTTGCTGTAAGGAAATCGTATTTCTGCACAAGTGCATCCAGCTTCTCTTCCAGGTATGCGGATACTTTTTTTACATGTTCCAATATTTTTTCACTCTCGAACAAGTCAAAAACCTTGCTGACTGCTGCACAGGCAAAAGGATTTCCCCCGTATGTGGTTCCGTGGTCCCCCGGCACCAGAGACTTTTCTGCAGTCTTTTGATTCAGGACAAATGCTCCAACGGGGACACCGCAGCCCAGTGCTTTGGCAGTTGTCATCACATCCGGCTCGACACTGTAATCCTGGAACGCGAACATACATCCGGTCCGGCCCATACCGCACTGGATCTCATCCAGGATCAGCAGGATATCATGCTCATCACACAGAGCACGCACACCTTTTAAGAATTCCGGTTCTGCCGGATAGATACCGCCCTCTCCCTGGACAGTTTCCATGATGACAGCACAGGTCTTCTCTGTGATCTGACTCTTTACACTCTCCAGATCATTAAAATCAGCAAACTTAATACCACCGATCAACGGCTTAAACGGTTCCTGATAATGGGTGTTGCCTGTTACAGACAAGGCGCCCAAACTCCTGCCGTGGAAAGAATGCCTCATGGCAATGATCTCATGGTCTGTATTTTTATCTTTCAGCCAGGCATATTTTCTTGCCACTTTAATGGCCCCCTCAATAGCCTCTGTCCCGCTGTTGGTAAAAAATGCCTTGTCAAGGCCGGAAGCTTTTGTGAGCTTTTCAGCCGCTTCTACCATGGGCACATTGTAGAACAGGTTTGATGTGTGGATCACTTTGTCGATCTGGTCTTTCAGCGCCTGATTATATGCCTGATTGTTGTAACCCAGAGCAAAAACAGCAATGCCTGCCGCAAAATCCAGGTATTCTTTTCCGTCCACATCGTAGAGACGGACACCGTCTCCTTTTTCCAGAACTACCGGAAAACGGTTATACGTGTGAAGGATCACATTTTCGGCACGTTCCATATATGCATTACTCTTGGTCTTCATGATAATATTTCCCCTCGCCTTTCCTTAAGATTGCTGTTCCGATCCCTTTATTTGTGAAGATTTCCAGAAGCAGACAGTGCGGAATCCTGCCGTCTAATATATGTACTCTGGAAACGCCTTCCTCAATGGCGTCAATGCAGTTCTGAAGCTTCGGGATCATACCGCCGCCCACATTTCCGTTTTCAATGAGGTTTCTCGCATCATTTACGAAAAGCTCTGATATGAGGCTGGAAGGGTCATCCGGGTTTCTGTATACCCCTTCAATATCTGTCAGGAACGCCAGTTTCTCAGCTTTCATGGAACAGGCAATGGCACAGGCCGCATCATCGGCATTGATATTATAGGTTGCGAAATCATCTCCCAATCCTATGGGACACACAATGGGAAGAAAATCTTTTTCCAGCAGATCGTAAAGGATCTTTGGATTCACTGTTTTCACGTCTCCCACATATCCGATATCCTGTCCGTCGGAAAGTTTTTTGTTGACTGACAAAAGACCGCCGTCTTTTCCGCTGATACCCACAGCCCTTACACCCAGGGACTGTACCAGAGTCACAAGTTCTTTGTTGACTTTTCCCAGAACCATCTCTGCAATCTCCATAGTCTCATCATCTGTGACACGCAGACCGTTTACGAATTTGGCTTCTTTTCCCACTTTGCCTACCCAGCGGCTGATTTCCTTGCCTCCGCCATGGACAATAATGGGTTTGAAACCAACCAGCTTTAAAAGTACCACATCCTTGATGACATCGCGTTTGAGCTGTTCATCCACCATTGCGCTTCCGCCGTATTTTACAACGATCACCTTCCTGTTAAAACGTTGTATGTACGGGAGCGCCTCAATGAGTACCTCCGCTTTGTCCAGATATTTTTGATTCACCATTTCCCTATCCTCCGTTACTGTTCTGTGTTATTACTGTTCTGTTTGATTTTTGTTCTGTATGGTTACTGCTCTATACGCTTTTTGTTCCGTTTCTTTTATGACCGGTAATCCGCGTTTATCTTTACATAGTCATAGGTCAGGTCGCATCCCCATGCCGCAGCCTGGGCCTCTCCCATCTTAATATCCGCAATAGCTGTCACTTCTTTTTCTGACAGTATCTTTGTGGCCTCTTCCTCGCTGTATCCGGTTGCCACACCATCTTCGATTATTTTCAGTTTTCCTGCTGCGCTCTCAAAGTATAAATCCACTTTTTCAGGATCAAACTTGGCACCGGAATATCCCATAGCGCACAGGATACGTCCCCAGTTTGCGTCGTGTCCGAAAATAGCTGCTTTTGTAAGGTTTGAGGTGATAATGGATTTGCTCAGGGTCACTGCCTGCTCCTTGCTTTCCGCATGGATAACTTTTACCTCAAACAATGCGGTAGCACCCTCTCCGTCCGCTGCAATGTGTTTTGACAGCCAGGTATTCACATATCCGAGAGCTTCTGTAAATTTGGAATAATCCTCATTTTTCTCTGTGATTTCTTTATTGCCTGCCTGACCGTTAGCCAGGAGGAGCACCGTGTCGTTGGTGGATGTATCCCCGTCTACGGAAACCATATTGTAAGTGTCCTTGACATTGTCACTGAGTGCTTCCTGCAGCAGCTCTTTGCTAATATTCACATCTGTGGTCAAAAAGCCGAGCATGGTACACATATTGGGATGGATCATGCCGGAACCCTTGCACATTCCGCCGATGGTGACTTTTTTACCGTTGATCTCTGTCTCTACTGCGATTTCCTTCTTCACAGTATCTGTGGTCATAATGGATTCTGCCGCCAGTGTACCTGCCGCCTCTTTTTCTGAGAGCAGGGGAACCATTTTCTTCACACCTGCCTCCAGGATATCCATGGGAAGCTGTTTTCCGATAACCCCTGTGGAAGCCACCAATACGGAATCCTCCGGGATTCCCAGGATCGCTGCTGCTGTCTGAGCTGTCTTTTTGCAGTAGCTGTATCCCTCTTCCCCTGTACATGCATTGGCAATACCGCTGTTGCAGACTACCGCCTGCGCTGCTGGTGCATGATAGACGATCTGCTGGTCCCATTTGACAGGGGCTGCTTTTACAATATTGGTGGTAAAGGTTCCCGCTGCCCTGCAGGGCACTGTGCTGTAAATCATTGCCATGTCCTTTGCGTTTCCTTTTTTGATCCCTGCTGCGATACCTGCTGCCTGAAATCCCTGTGCCGCGGTCACACCGCCATTTATTACTTTCATCTTCTTCATCCTCCTATCATTTACGGGAACATGGGTACCAGCTTCAGCCCCTCTGTCTCCTCAAATCCAAACATGAGATTCATATTCTGCACCGCCTGCCCTGCTGCGCCTTTCACCAGGTTGTCAATAGCGCCCATCATGATCACACGGTTTGTTCTGCTGTCGATCTTAAAATTCACATCCACAAAATTACTGCCCTCCACCCATTTTGTCTGGGGGCACGCCTCTTTATCCAGAAGACGTATAAAATATTCACTTCCATAATATTTCTCATAAGCTGCGCGGATGGTGTCATAGTCTGCGTCCTTGGCCAAGGAAGCATAGGCAGTCACCAGGATTCCCCTGTTCATGGGTACCAGATGCGGCGTAAAATTCAGACAAAACGCTTTGCCTGCCGCATACCCCAGCTGCTCTTCTATCTCAGGTGTATGCCGGTGAGTTGCCACGCCGTACGCCTTGATATTTTCATTGACCTCACAGTAGAGATTATCAATCTTGGCTCCCCTGCCTGCACCGGAAGTCCCTGATTTTGCGTCAATGATCAGTGTCTCAGGCCGGATCAGTCCCTCCTTTACCAGAGGATAACAGGTCAGGATACTGCATGTGGTGTAACAGCCCGGGTTTGCCACCAGACGTGCTGCTTTTACATCCTCGCGGTTGAGTTCACAGAGTCCATAGACAGCTTCTTCAATATACTCAGGAGCTTTATGCTGTATTTTATACCACTCCTCGTACACTTTTACATCCTTCAGGCGGAAATCCGCACTCAGATCCACAATTTTTACTTTTGAGAGAATCTCCTCATTCACCAGAGAAGCACACAATCCCTGAGGTGTCGCCGTAAAAATTACATCCACTTCATCTGCCAGGGCTTCCATATTGTCATCCATACACTTATCGTCTACCAGTTTGAACATGTTCTGGTAAACCTCGTAGTATTTTTTATCTATGTAGCTTCTGGAACCGTACCATTTAATTTCCACTTCTTTATGATTTAAAAGTAATCTGACAAGTTCGCCTCCGGCATAACCTGTAGCTCCGATGATTCCTGCTTTTATCATGTTCTTCAACAACCTTTCTCAATGATCTTGATATTCATTCGTGTCTGCGGCGCTGCGGCCGCCCGTGTATGCTTTTATCATACTCCAGTTATTTTGCATAGTAAAGCTTTATCCTGTCAACAGGATTCGTTACTATTCAGCCTTTCGGCTTCATAGCAACAAAAGCATGCAAACAGACTGCAAAAACCGCAGTCTGGCGCGTGGCTGTCTCGGGATTGCCTTGCAAATACCAGGCAACGCCTCGCGGGACAGTGGAAGTCTGAACTGTTACCAGGATTCTGCATAAACTGTTCTTCGATTGCATAATCATACATCTTTTCTGTATAATATGCAAGCTTTTTCTTGAGAATTTTTCCAGTTTTTTTGTTATATGAGTTTAGAAAATTCCATATATTAATTAAGGAAACTTCCTTTCTCAAAAATATCTCTCCTAAAATAATTTTACATTTTTTTCATTTTCCTATTGCATAAATATAAAAGATGTTGTATAGTAAAGCATGTCGAAAGCAAATACAAAATTTTTAGTACATAGAAAACGGAAAATACAGGAGGAATTCATCATGAAGGAAAAAGTTATCTTAGCATATTCAGGCGGACTGGACACCACAGCGCTGATACCGTGGCTGAAAGAAAATTTTGATTACGAAGTTATCTGCTGCTGTGTGGACTGCGGACAGGGAAATGAACTGGACGGACTGGACGAACGTGCCAAATTATCAGGCGCTTCCAAATTATATATTGAAAACATCATTGACGAGTTCTGTGACGACTACATTGTACCGTGTGTACAGGCAGGCGCTGTATACGAACACAAATACCTGCTGGGAACCTCCATGGCACGTCCGGGAATCGCAAAAAAACTGGTTGAGATTGCAAGAAAAGAAGGCGCTACCGCTGTCTGCCACGGCGCTACCGGAAAAGGAAATGACCAGATCCGTTTTGAACTTGGGATTAAAGCTCTGGCACCTGATCTGAAGATCATCGCTCCATGGCGTATGACAGATGTATGGACCATGCAGTCACGTGAGGACGAGATTGAATTCTGTAAGGCACACGGCATTAATCTTCCCTTTGACGCCAGCCACAGCTACAGCCGTGACCGTAACTTATGGCACATCAGCCACGAAGGACTGGAACTGGAAGATCCGGCACAGGAACCGAATTACGACGACCTGCTGGTTCTGGGTGTAACACCTGAGAAGGCTCCTGATGAAGGGGAATATGTGACTATGACCTTTGAAAAAGGTGTTCCCACAAGTCTGAACGGAAAATCCATGAAGGTTTCCGAAATCATAACAGAGCTGAATGCCATGGGCGGAAAACATGGGATCGGTATCATTGATATCGTGGAAAACCGTGTTGTTGGTATGAAATCCCGCGGAGTTTATGAGACACCGGGCGGAACTATCTTAATGGAGGCTCATGACCAGTTAGAAGAACTGATCCTGGACCGTGACACTATGGAGACCAAGAAAAAACTGGGCAGCCAGTTTGCTCAGATCGTATATGAAGGAAAATGGTTCACACCACTGCGCGAAGCTATCCAGGCTTTTGTTGAGAGCACACAGCAGTATGTAACAGGTGAAGTGAAATTCAAATTGTACAAAGGTAATATTATCAAAGCCGGTACCACTTCTCCGTACAGCCTGTACAGTGAGTCACTGGCCTCCTTCACAACCGGAGATCTGTACGACCACCACGATGCGGACGGATTTATCACCTTGTTCGGTCTCCCTCTGAAGGTTCGCGCTATGAAGATGGCTGAAGCAGAAAAGAGCCAGAATAAATAAGCCTATATTTTCTTTTACTTATATTTTATGCCAAAGGCAGCCGGGACTTTTCCTGACTGCCTTTTTGCATATCAGAATCCGGAACAGAAAGATTTACAGGCACAGTTTACTGCCTTTTAATTATGATTGGGTCTGCATGGATATTATCGTAACTGTGAATATACGGAACAGTTCCGATAATATCATAGATGATAAGATGCAGTCTGCCGGACGGGCAGATTCCCGCCCGGTACTGCAAAGAAATTTATAGATATGAGAATTTAGATATGATACTGTTTTAATAGCCGATCCCTGAGTTCAGGATCTTCTGTTATAAGCGGTATCTGTTCTGCCTTGCCATCACGGAGAAGAATCCTGATCAGCTTTGACATTTGGGCCAAGCCCTCTTCTCTGCCCTCTTCTCTGCCTTCTTCTCTTCCTTCCTGTTCTCTGTCCAACAGTAACTCCTCAAATTTCATATACTTCGCCTCCCATTCCCGGCTCTTTTTCAGCTCTGTAACTTGATCATGGATCGTCTTGATCACCGGGTCATTTGCTTTCTCCACAAACTCGTCTGTGGTGTTTTCCACATATTTGAGAAAATGCACGAGTTCAAGGGGTACATCTGGATCATTTCTCCCTTTTGTGTTTAGAAATATCTTTTTTGTTCCGTCATTGAGGGGCATACCTGTCTCATGGCAGATATTTTCATATACGTAACGGTACAATCCTTTACCAAACGGGTCAAAAGTACAGATAAATATAATATAATTGTCTCTAAGACAACTGTAATCCTCACCGGGCTTAAGTGCAGTCACATCTGCTTCAGCCTGGTAAAAACGGCTTCTCTTTGGCAGATTTTTCTGGTCCTTATTCTGCATCTCTATATCACAGTCAAGTCGAAATGCCTCGGATGCGTAAACGTCCAGACGGACACTTTTAAAATCGGAGCTGTACAGAAAACTCTTCTCTACGTGCACCTGGATTTTTCCCATAGGCCGTCCTAAAATCAGCTCCAGAACTAATCTGCATACCTCCGGTATTCCTAAAACCAATGCAAACAGAAACGCATTGCTCAGATCAAGCTCCTGAAAGGTTTCGCTTTTTGCCATATTTGCTCCTATCCGGCAGTTATCTGCGGACGGAAATCTTTCTCTTCCTACCTCTTATTATGAAGAAAATGTGTTACCTTGTCAACGGAAACCATTCAACAAAAAAACCAATTTTTCAACTTAAAATACCAAAACCCCCGGAATAATCCCAAGGTCATTTAGACAAACAGACATTCCCTGCCGGTGCCTCTTTTCCAGTCACGTCCGGGACGATATTCAGCAGCACCGAGGCATAGAATACTCCCGCTTTCTGCTCAAACTGCGCTGTCCCTCCATACCGTACAGCAATCTCCCGAACAGAGTAAGTTCCAATCCCGGCTCCCTTTCGTTTGGAGGACAAGGGCATGTCCCCGTCAAACACAACAGGTGTCAGGCATGGATTATCCACCAGGATCAGAAGTGCCGAGCCGCCTCGCTGCTTTATCCGAAGCTTGATGGTCTGAGCCGTGTTCGCCTGCCGTTTACAGGCTTCCACCGCGTTCTCTAACAGGTTCCCCAACAGCACCGTGATATCCGTGCTGGACACCGGGCAGTTTTCCGGGTAATCGATCCCCGTTTCAAACCCGATACCGCCATCCTGCGCCAGAGCAGCATAATAGCAGACGACAGCGTTCACCACATCGTTTTGACAATACCGCTCCCGCAGGTCCGGAGGCAGATGATTTTGATAGAGGTGAATATAGTCGGCAAGACCCGCCTTGTCGTCGCGCTCTATGTAAGACTGCACCGCAGCCAGATGCTGACGGAGGTCATGGCGGGCTTTCTTCATTTCCTCCATATGGGAGGTAAGGCTTTCAAACTGTTTTTTCTGCGCCGACATACTGCGGTCAGCGTATTCCAGAGCGGCTTCCAGCTGCACCCGTCTGCGAGAGGTTTCCAGCACCTTCAAAGCCACATAAGACACATAGCAGGCCCCGAACAGCATGAGGTAGCGGGACACCATAAACTGCCATGTGGCATAGGCGTACACATCTTCGGTGAAGCAGTACAGCATACCGAACAGGGTGGGAAACAGCGGAATGACCCACAGATACCGCCACATGATCCTGTCCTCGATTTTCAGTGCATCTCTCACCGTATGACAGAGGAACCGGAACACGAATGGGCAGGTGATCATGTAGATCACCACACGAGCCATATTATAAACCAGGTACGGGTGCAGTTCGGAAAGCTCCCAGAAATACCGGCTTTCAATAAAATTTGCATTGCCATACACAAAAAACGACCACGCCATCATCAGCAGATAAGTAAACATCAGCTTTGATAAGCTCTCCTTGATGAGAAGGAAAGATAACACCAGGTTGACCAGCGTGAAGCCATAGCGCATGAACGTCGTCCACTGTGCCGCTGTCTCATACCCGCCTAAGTTGATGTAGTAAAAAACCATGCTGTTGACTGCCGCAAGTATAACCATCATCGCCGTGATATACCGAAACGGAATCCGCAGCCTGTCCCGGAACAGCCAGTACCGGGGCAGGCCAAAGGGCATAAAATCCAGGAACGGGAACACCAGCACCATCCATGTGTCTATCATATCCATCATATCGGTATGCCCTCCCTTCTCCTCCAAAACAACCAGATTCTTACGTATTGATGCAGGTGCTTATATAAATCCTGCCTGCATGGTACCAAATCCTCTATCATGGCGGCTCTCATATGGAAAAGCCCTCCTTTATCACAAAATATATCCCTAGGGTGTGACGCACAGCTTGCCGAAAGCAATTTTCAAACACACTCTATTCAAGACCATTTTACCTTAAAAATATGTTATGACTAATGCTAGTTCAGGCCAAAAACTTCAAGTTTAGGCCATCCTATTGAAAAAACAGCCTTTGTTTACTCTATGGCAAAGAGGGAAAAAAGCCCCGCCAGATGAAGAATATCTAATCCAGCATGGACTTTCTGTTCGATGACCCTTGCAAAGTCAAATATTGTCAGCAATAAGCTTTCAAAGTAAAGTTAAGAAAAAGGCCGACAAACAGTATTTGTCTGTCGACCTGGTAAACGTGATGCTTCAAATATCATGCTTTAAATGACATTTGGAATAAACCGTTCCTTTTTCTTTAATCCTCATCCACATATCTCTGAATATTGGAGGCATTCACATATTTTTTTGTCTCCTCACCATTGATCACGATCAGTGTCGGAGCCTGCATAACGCCAAACTTTCGGGCCAGTTCAGGATTCTTTTCCGCATCCACCAGCTCGTAATCCTCACCTTCCAGCATCTGTTTTGCAATCTTACAGTTTGGACAGGTTTCTGTGGTAAAGAGATATTTTGCCGTAACCTGTCCGGCATCTGACTCCTGGATCCTCACATCGCTCTCTGGCGCTGCTGTCATTTGGGTCTGGATCTTGAAATCGGAATGGGCAATGTCATAGACCGTACGGTTCTTGTATTCCTGGCTTTTTCCGTCGTTCCAGTTCTGTACAGGACGATAATAGCCTGTAATACGGCTGTAAACCTCAGCCTTTTTGCCGCATTTGGGGCAGACAAAATGTTCACCGGAGAGATATCCGTGGTCTTTACAGACAGAATAAGTTGGTGACAAGGTATAGTAAGGAAGGCGGTAATTCTGTGCGATCTTTCTCACAAGTGCCGCGGCAGCCTTCCAGTCAGGCAGTTTTTCTCCCAAAAAGGCATGGAATACTGTGCCTGAGGTGTACAGAGTCTGCAGTTCATCCTGAATATCCAGCGCGTCGAAAATATCTGCTGTATAATCCACCGGAAGATGGGAGCTGTTGGTGTAATATGGAGTATCTCCCTCATTTCCCGCTGTTCTGATATCCGGCCAGCGTTTTCTGTCATGCTTTGCCAGACGATAGGAGGTGGACTCCGCGGGAGTTGCCTCCAGGTTGTATAGATCGCCGTACTCTTCCTGATAATCTTTCAGACGTTCTCTCATGTGGTTCAGTACACGTTTTGAGAACTCCTGGGTCCTCTCATCTGACATATCACATTTCAGCCACCTGGCATTCAGACCTGCTTCGTTCATGCCCAGAAGACCAATGGTGGAAAAATGATTCTCAAAGCTTCCCAGGTATCTCTTGGTGTATGGGTAGAGGCCTTCATCCAAAAGCTTTGTGATCACATCTCTCTTAATTTTCAGAGAACGGGCGGAAATATCCATCATATGATCCAGACGGCGGAAAAAGTCCTCCTCATCCTCCGCCATGTAAGCGATCCTCGGCATATTGATGGTCACAACACCCACAGATCCGGTACTCTCCCCTGAGCCGAAAAATCCGCCTGTTTTCTTTCTCAGTTCCCTCAGATCAAGACGGAGACGGCAGCACATACTTCTGACGTCACTCGGCTCCATATCACTGTTGATATAATTTGAAAAATATGGTGTGCCGTATTTGGAAGTCATCTCAAATAACAGCTTATTATTCTCTGTGTCAGACCAGTCAAAATCTCTGGTTATGGAGTAGGTGGGAATGGGATACTGGAAACCGCGGCCGTTTGCATCGCCCTCGATCATAGTCTCAATGAAGGCTTTATTCACCATATCCATCTCTTTTTTGCAGTCCTTGTACTTAAACGGCATCTCTTTTCCGCCTACGATTGCCGGAAGCTCTGCCAGATCATTGGGCACAGTCCAGTCCAGGGTAATGTTAGAAAATGGTGCCTGGGTACCCCAGCGGCTCGGTGTGTTGACACCGTAAATAAAGGATTCCACACATTTCTTCACTTCCGGATAACTCAGGCTGTCGGCCTTGACAAAGGGTGCCAGATACGTGTCAAAGGAAGAAAAAGCCTGTGCCCCTGCCCATTCATTCTGCATGATCCCCAAAAAATTCACCATCTGGTTACAGAGTACGCTCAGGTGCTTGGCCGGAGAGGACGTGATCTTTCCTTCAATGCCGCCCAGTCCTTCTTTGATCAGCTGTTTTAAAGACCAGCCGGCGCAGTATCCTGTCAGCATGGACAGATCATGAATATGGATATCCGCATTCCTGTGCGCTTCAGCAATCTCTGTGTCGTAAATCTCGGACAGCCAGTAATTAGCGGTTACAGCACCGGAATTGCTCAGGATCAGGCCTCCCACAGAGTAAGTCACTGTGGAGTTTTCCTTTACCCTCCAGTCTTCCACTTTTACATAGCTGTTTACGATCTCTTTGTAGTCCAAGATCGTAGACTTCATATTGCGGATTTTTTCTCTCTGCTTTCTGTACAGGATATAAGACTTTGCCACATCAGAGTAGCCTGCCTGGATCAGCACATTCTCCACGCTGTCCTGGATATCCTCCACAGAAACTTTCCCCTTTACAATTTTCTTCTGGAAATCTGATGTCACACGGAGTGCCAGCAGATCCAGCATGTCACTGCTGTATTCATTCTCTGTGGCATCAAATGCTTTCTTAACTGCTTCAGCAATCTTATCCAGACGAAATTCTGCAATTTCCCCATCACGTTTTACTACCTGAAACATTCCTTTTCCTCCTTATATGTAAAGAAGCAGGACCGTCTTGCCGCCCCGCCTCGCATTCACAGAGTATGGCCTCTGTATAAACGCTGTAGGTCTATTGTAGCAAAGGTTATACTTTTCGTCAACAGTAAAAACTACCATATATTGTAAACATTCTTTGAAGTTTCCAATATATGGTAGTTTATTAATCAAATTATTAATTCCGGTCTTGGCATTTATCTGCCTGCAGACTGCAGGAATGACAGCCTACAGCCGTCCGTAGATGTCCTTGGGAACCCTTGCTTTTACTGCGATCCCGCCGTCTGTGTACTCCTCTTCCATAAGCTGTCCGTACTTCCTGATCTGCTGCAGAATCCCCGCGTCTTTATAAGGGATCACACGCTCCAGATAGATCTGATCCTCTGTCACGATTTTTTCCAGCACATCCTTAAGCTGTTCCAGTCCCTCCCCTGTTTTCGCTGAGATACGCAGCACATGATCCGCATTGGAATCTCTGAGGATCTGTTCTGTCAAAAGCTTATCCTGCTTATTAAAAAGAGTAACCATCTTTTTATTGGTCACTTCCAACTCCTGGAGGGTGTCATATACCACTCCCATCTGATCTTCCATCTGAGGATTGGACGCATCCACTACATGCAGAATGATATCCGCATATTTTGCTTCCTCCAGAGTGCTTTTAAATGCCTCGATCAGGTGATGGGGCAGTTTCCGGATAAATCCTACGGTATCTGTGAGGTAAATCCTGGTTCCCCGGGATAGCTCCAGCATTCTCGTTGTGGGATCCAGAGTGGCAAACAGTTTGTCCTCCGACAAAACGCCTGCATCTGTGAGTGTGTTCAGAAGAGTGGATTTTCCGGCGTTGGTGTATCCCACGATAGCGGCTGTCATGACCCGCTCTCTTTTCCTACCCTCCCGAAGTAATTCTCTGTGGCGCTTTACCTGTTCCAATTCTCTCTTCAACTGGGAGATCCGCTCTTTGATCAAACGTCTGTCCATCTCCAGCTTCTTCTCACCGGGTCCTCTGGTTCCGATCCCGCCGCCCAGACGTGACAGGGAATTCCCTAGTCCCACAAGACGGACAGCCCGGTAACGGAGCTGTGCCAGTTCCACCTGGATCTTCCCTTCACTGGTGGACGCATGGTCTGCAAAAATATCGAGTATCAGAAGCGTCCTGTCCATCACCTTGCAGTCCAGTTCCTGCTGCAGATTGTTCATCTGCACCGGTGACAGCTCATCATCACAGATGATTCCTGTGGCGTCCAGCGCTGTGAGCAGCATTTTCAGCTCCTCCATCTTGCCTTTTCCCACATAGGTGCCGGGATGGATCCGTTCTCTTTTCTGGATCACAGTGCCCACCACCTGCGCGCTTGCCGTCTTGGAAAGCTCTGCAAGTTCTTCCACGGATTCCTCCGCGTCCTCACCGTCCCCCTCCTGTACCCCCACCAGGATAACGCGTTCCTCTACATCGTTCAAATCGTATAACTGCATAAATATCTCCTATAATAAGCCGTATTAAAATCCGTATAAATAAAACTGTCCTATCATCATAACGCTTTTTCTATACGCTGACAAGGGGACATTTTTCACAAAAACGTTCCTTCTATTACAGGCAGACCGGATACAACTCATATACACTCTTTTTTCTCATATATTTTCATTGAGATCCAAAAGGATAAGGAAGTAAACTCGATACAAAATACCCCAAATCCCACCACTGCTATATTCTGATTCTGTCTCAGAAATTCTGTCATGGAAGTAAAAAGGGAGGAGCTTGCAAACATTGAACTGGCAAACCCCAGGATCACTACAGTACCCGATAGTAAATATTGAACCTTTATCACTCCTACCTTATATACAACAGGAATAAATATGCCCATCAGCAAAAGATAAACGGAAAATACCTGCATGATTTGCCATATATATAATATCTTTCCGCTCATGACCAGACCAACCGCTTCATATCCTGCTGCGCAAAGCAAAAAAAACAGACTCATCACCAGATATCTCACAGCCACCAGCATTTTCCTGGAACAGGGCGCACACAACAGCGCGATCTCACCACCGGGACATTTTTCTTCCTCTGTACATATATTTCCAAAAAGGATCAGTCCCAGTATACTGGACATCAGCAAAAGGGGGACTCCGCCCGCATCCATTTTTGTATCGACTCTCCAAAAAAGAAAAATCGGCATACCAATAATCATGACAGCCATAACAGCAAAATTTTTCCTGATCAGCCTGATATCTTTCATAAACAGCGCTCTTACCATATCCCTAGCTCTCCTTTCCCATACATGACATCAGAATTTCCTCCATATCCGGCTTCTCAAACAATACATCCGGAACCAGATGTCTCATTTCCTCCACTTTGTTCGTGACACCGGTAAATCCGTATTTTGTTTTCCGGAGGCTGATACACAATTCTTCTGCCTCACGGCTCAGATCCCTGCTGTCCCCCTTTGCTATCCTGTATTCTTCCATCAGAACATCCTTCTCCTTCTGGAATACAATTCTGCCTTTTTCAATGAGTATCACAATATCCGCCACCTTCTCAATGTCTGTGGCAATATGAGTGGAAAAAAATACACCTCTGCCTTCCCGCTCCATATACTCCCGCAGACTCTCCAGGATCTGCGCCCTGGTAAGCAGATCAAGACCGCTGGAGGGTTCATCCATGATCAAAAATTCCGCGTGATGGGACATGGCAAGAGCAAGGGCGAACTTCACCTTCATTCCCCTTGACAATTCCTGTATCCTCTGCTTCTCATTCAGGGAAAATTTTTTGATCCAGTCCTTATATACCGAGTCATCCCAGTTCCTGTACAGGGAAGAAAAAAGAGAGGCTGTTTCCTTTAATGTGAACATTCCGTAAAAACCTCCGCTGTCGGTAACTACACCGATGCGGTTTTTGATCTCCTGTTCCCTCTCCTTTTTTTCATTCATATCCATTCCCAGAATCTGTACCTGACCGCCGTCTCTGTGGATCAGATTCAAAATGGCACGTATGGTGGTGGTCTTACCGGCACCGTTATTTCCCACAAATCCCGCAATACAGCCCTCCGGGATGGCAAAGCTCACATCCTGAAGCTCAAATCTGGTATATTTTTTTCTAAGACCTCTTACTTCCAGCACATTATCCATTTCCAATCTCCTCACTTAAAATGTCGATCATCTCCATGATCTCCTCTTTACCGATATCCAGCATGGAAGCCAGTTTCAGAGCCTCGGTAAGCTTTTCCTCGATCATTCTTCGCTTAGACTCCTTAAAAAGCTCTGTATTCCCTGCCTTTACAAAAGTTCCCACTCCTACCTGGCTGACCACAAATCCTTCTTTTTCCAGTTCCTCATAGACTCTTCGGATGGTCAGAACACTGACCTTGAGATCATTGGCAAAACTGCGGATCGAGGGCAGCAGTTCTCCCTCCTGTAACTCTCCGCTCAGAATACTCTCTTTCATCTGCTCCATGATCTGCTGGTACAGAGGTTCATTGGCAGTGTTTGATATTGTTATCTTCATGTTTCACCCCTTTAGTGTGTATCTCTATACATCACACTATACACTTACATATCACTCTTGTCAATAGCAGGACGAAAAAAGCTGCTGAAGGTAACGGTTCAGACAATCTGAACAGTTACCTTCGGCAGCTCAATACGATTCGTTTATGCTTCAAGATCCGGTTGATACAGTTTTATGTTTCCTTCCAACTTTTCCACTCTCCACTGTTTTTTGCCAAAGGGCACCGTGAGAGCAAACCGTCCTATGGAATCCGGAATGTGAGGTTCAAATCGAAATCCCTTCTCCTCTTTTGGGTCAGGACGTATCCCCGCCAGTTCTTCTATCAAAATACTGATGGGCGCAGATGCCCAGGGATGACACAGGCTGGTATTCCATTTCTGTTCCTTTCCCCATGCCTCAAAGCAGGTGTCAGCCCCTTCCCGCAGCATGTTGACCCAGCCGTGCTCCCCTTCATTGACAAGAAGCCGGTATACACCTTCATAGCGTCCGGCCTTTCCAAGGGCTTTCAGAAGAAAAAAGCTTGGCATAACACCGCAGCAAAATCCCTTTTTCTCAAGAAAATCTCCCACGCACTCCACCGCTTCCTCCGGCACCAGATCAAAATACAGGGCGTATATATTGGAGTGAAGAGAACAATGTACACTGGTTTCACTGTCGGCGAACAGTTTTTTATCCGGCCTGTAGAACGCTTTGATATAAGACCCCCTCACTTTTTCAAAGGAATACGAGACAGGCAGACCCAGGATCCTTTCTATTTCCGTCAAAGTCTTTATGGCCCCTGCATACAGGGCATTGATGACATTGTGACAGCCTTTTGCCACTATGGGACGGCTCAGGATAAAATCATAATCATCCCGCAGGTTTTCCGGCCAGTCCACCAGATTCCATTTTTCTGACACCTGATCCAGCAGGCCTTTTTCATCCTCATATCCGGTAAAATAATGTACAATGCCTTTGGCAGTCTCATAATATTTTCTCAAATATTCCCTGTCCCCTGTAAATACATGATCCGTCAGCAAAAGCTGTGACCACAGCAGGGAAAAATCAGCGATCTCCTGCATAAAAGCCCCGGGAGCCACAGCCATTAGACCCGGGCAGATCTTCTCTGTCAGGGCAAACTGGTCAATACATTTTCTCAGCATATCCGTCTTTCCTGTAAGCCACACATGGGAACGTGATGTGATAACAGCATCCCCCAGATACTGTCCCTTCTCTCTTGTGGGACAGTCAAGATATGCCTCCTGCGTGCCGTATTTTACTGCATTTTTGCAGATAGAAAAAATGCCCGCCAGCTTTTCATCTGTAGTCTTCAATGTGCACAGAGCATCCTCCATGGGGTAATGGCGTACCTCTGCGCAGACCTCCAGGATCTCCACCCTGCTTCCAAAGCGGATTTCCCCATAACGAAATCCTTTATAATCATATGGTTCCAGCTCACATATACCACCGTCCAGTGTCCATATCTCCCGGTAACAGCAGCCGCAGCGCATATCAAAGCGGACACTGCCATCCTCCTCCCGTTCCTCCCCACAGAGGATCTCCACCTTCTCGCCGGGAGGGCCGGAGGCTTTTATACACAGGCTCCCTGTGATCTCCCGGCCTATATCCACAGACCAGCAGCCCTCCTCTTTTTTTATCACCTCCGGCTCTCTTCTGTATACTGTCAGCATTTCCGTGGGCTGTTTGATCAGCTTGTAGTCCGCCCATTCTGCCGCTTCCATTGGCTCCCACCGGCTGTCATCAAAGTCCGCGAGATTCCAGCCGGCATCCCAGCGCCTGCTGTCAAAATCCTCCAGAAATTGTGTCTCATATCCAATGGTCCTGCCGGAATAGGCCTCCGATATTTTATATCTCCACATAAGGGGGAGCACTTCTTCCCCTGTATTCCCGCAGACAAGCTGCGCGGCCAGGGCAAACCGCCCGTCTCCGCTGTTCCAGACACGGTTCACAAGTCCCTGATAATACAGATGCACAGCTAGCACATTTTTTCCCGGCCGGAAAAACGGGGTGATATCTATCTCATTATAATAGTATTTCTCCGGCCACGCCGGGGCCGGTCCCTGTCCGGCAAAAGTGCCGTTGATCCAGAGCTTGTAGTGATCATCTGCAGATATGCGCAACAGATATCTTTGTCCGTCCCCTTCTGCCTCCACGTCTGTCCGGGCAAGTACATGCAGATTTTTTACCGGAAATTCCTCATGATCACAGTTCTCCTGTTCCTTGTGGTAAGGTGTTTCCGGTTTTATGCAGGCAAACTGAGGGATGGTCAGCCAGTCCGGTTCAAATTTTTTCATAAGTCTCACTCCTGTCGATTCGCTGAAAGTTTTTATTCATCCATATGCTATATCTTAATGCATTCCGGATTTTAAGTACATGTAACTTTTTTTGATTATATGTACTATTTCGTAACAGTTCAGCCCTCCACTGTCCCGCGAGGTGGATCTATGGCATAACGCGTACGTTCTCATAAAACCGCCTTTTTAAATGAAAGGTAAGCGCTCAGACAATAGATCAAATAGATACTGAAGAAGACACCTGCCGTCATCCCCAGAATGCCCATGCCCTCACCAAATCCTATTAAAGTCATTCCCTGATATGCGTCCCAGTTTATGCTGCCTGTGATTGCCATGTACACAGCAGCACCGCCTAAAGCGGCGGGAAGTACCGGAAGGAAATAATAGACGGCAAAATACCTGCGCAAGATCCTCCTCTGCTCTGACTGATCCATCCCGCATTCTCCCAGTATGGCAAACTGCCGCCTCTCCTGCTCCAGATCACTCAATATCTGTACAGTCATGATAGTTGCCGCAGCCGCCAGAAAGATAAATGCCAGATAAAACAGGGGAAAAGAAAAGCTCATGACAACAGAAGCCCCAGTCTCCCGAATCTCCGGCTTGCCGGTCAGATACGTCCTATCCCCCCGTTCAACAGACAAAAGTCCCTCATAATCTTCCATGGACAGCTCTTTTGGCGTCACCCCCACATACAGTTCCTCTATCACCTGCATATGCTCCACCGCCCAGTCCGGCACGATCAAAAGATAATAACTGCCGTTTCCGAAGAACTCCTGCTGAAAAAACGCGCCTGTGAATGCCCCGCCGAAGGAAAGGATCTCATCCTCTTTGCCATTCACTTCCAGATTCCGGCTTTTTGCATACCGCTCCAGCTTCTCTTTTGCAAATCCGCTACAGTGCATATAATAGCTGTCCTGGTCAAGATGCACCTTTTCCATCCCCAGCATATCTCTCAACTGCTCATATACGGACATTTTCATATAGCAGTCATTATCCATGGCATCCATGTGGGAAAATCCCATAAATTTCCCCATATTTTCCGTAGAAAAATACCGGCCAAAATCCCGTTCTCCGGAGGTGTAGATCTGATACTCCCCAGTGACAGCCTCAGGCAGTTTACTCTGTGCATATTCCTTAAAAAGTGTCAGGTCCTCCTGCCCGTACAGGGAACCTGCGGCAAAGTCAAAGGCTGTCTCCTCCACCCTGCTGTCCACACGCCTGTTAAAAAACAGGCCCAGGCTCACTGCCAGAAATACCAACAGGAATAAAATGCTGACACTGGCTAACGTCAAACTGAGATTCCGTATTTTTCCTGAAAAAATGCGTCCCAGGACAAGATTTCTGCCTCTGTATTTCCACTTCACTCTGTCAAGCCTCTGTTCCAGGACTGCCGGAAATCCCATAAAAAACCCAAACACGGACAGCACGATCATAACAAGGCCCAGCAAAGCTACCGCCCCTCCTGCATCATTACCCACTTCACTAAAAAGAAGCGCCGCAAGCAAGACACAGCCAAGAAACAGGGCAGATATGGACAATAGAAAAAGAATCCTCTTCCGCCTCTTATTCTGCACAGGCGCTTTTTCGTTCTCCGCGTCCATGGAGAGCAGTTCCCGAATGCTGACCGCCATCACCTTCTTTTTTATCCTTTTCCCTGAAAGACCAAATATACAGAACAGATACACACCAGTCAGGCAAAACGCCTCCCAGGATACATCCAATCCCATATGGAAAGGCCGCAGAAGCAGGCGCATGACCATGGCTTTTAAAATCTGATAAAAATAAGTGCCTCCCACCAGCCCTGCGATCCATGCTGCCACTCCTATCATTCTGCTCTCACGGGCAAACATTTTAGCGATCTCCCGGTTTTCAATTCCCAGCATCATGTAGGTTCCGAACTCCCGGCTCCTTTTCCTGAATATAAACTCCGTGATATAGCTCACCAGTCTTCCCAGGATCAGTACAATGACAATACTGATGAAAATAATGATAAAGGGCATCATAGACCACGAACCCAACACGGCCTTCACTTCCTCTGAAAATACCAGCAGGTGAAAAGAATACATCAGTGTCACAGACAGGATCAATGTCAGAAGATACACCATATAATCCTGCATCTGCCGAAACGCATTTCTCCTTGACAGCTTTTTCAGCATGATACCTCACCTCCCAGAAGGGACTGTACCTGCAGGATCTCCTCATAAAACTCCCGCTGTTCCTTTTCTCCCCGCACGATCTCATTAAAAATCCTTCCGTCCTTCAGGAAAAGAACACGTCTCCCAAAGCTGGCACAATAGGAGTCATGGGTCACTATGAGTATGGTCACCTGCAGTTCCCGGTTCAGTTCCTCCAAAAGTCCCATAAGCTGCCTGGAGCTGCGGGAATCCAGCGCCCCGGTAGGCTCGTCTGCCAAAAGGATCCTGGGCTTTTTCACCAGTGCCCTTGCACAGGCACACCTCTGCTTCTGTCCCCCTGATACCTGATAAGGGAATCTAGATGCGATCTCCGCAATTCCAAGCCTCTCCATCATCTCTACGCTTTTAGCGTGCACCTTTTCTGCCGGCATTCCCAGCAGGACCAGAGGCAGGGCAATATTCTCCTCAATAGTCAGACGGTCCAGGAGATTAAAATCCTGCACCACAAACCCCAGATTTTCCCTGCGAAATTTTGCCTGTGCCCCCTGTTCCACCGCAGTGATGTCCATAACTCCCAAAGCCCCCTGCTTTCCCGTGTTCAGATAAATATGTCCCGCACTCACACAGTCCACAGTGGAAATACAGTTAAGCAGCGTTGTCTTGCCGGAGCCGGAGGCTCCCATGATACCAGTGAACTCACCTTCCTCCACCTGAAAGCTCAGGCCGTCCAGTGCTTTTTTCAGATTCTCCTTCGTGCCGTAATATTTTTCTATCTGTTCCGCTCTCAAAACCTCTGTCATCTTTTCTTCCCCGCCTTTCTTCTTAAAATGCAAATGCGCATACCTGCCGGATCGCTGCATTCTTTTTACTTTTCTATTATAAAGAAAATGAGGCCGGGATACCTGTGATCTTACCGAATGTTATCTTACACTTTCGTAAGATGGAGGCAGATGTTCCGTTTGTATTGCTGTGGGCATTTCAAATATGATCCTTGTATACTCCCCCCATACTGACTCTGCCCGTACAGCCATTCCCAGCTTTTTACAGAGTTCTCTGCAGATATACAGACCCATTCCCGTAGACTCCCTGTTTTTTCTGCCATTGCTGCCTGTGAATCCCTTGTCAAATATTCTCCCTATTTCACTTTCCCGGATTCCGCATCCATTATCCTCCACAGACAGGAACACAGTGCTCTCGTTTTGTTTGGCCTCTATTTTTATGCAGGGAGATTCCCCCATATATTTCAGACTGTTTGACAATACCTGCCGCAGCATAAAGGTCAGCCACTTACTGTCTGTACTGGCTTCTGCCTTAAGGCCCTCTGTCTCGATCCTTACGCCTCTCTGTCTGAAAGTCTCCTGGTCTGCCGCTGCAGCCTGTGCCACGCAGGAATCCATTGAGGTTTTTCGTATGATATAATCCTGTTCCGGGTTTTCCATCCGGCTCATATAGAGAGCCTGCTCGATCTCCCTGTCTATATTTTCCAGGCTTTTTAAGATCCGGCGGTTTTCTTTCTTTTTATCATTTTCACATATGAGCTGGGCTGAAGTGAGGGGCAGCTTAACCTGGTGTACCCAGTTCTCCACATATTCCTGATAAGCTCTGCGCCTCTGCTCAGCCTCAAAGACCTGCTCCTCCATGGCCTTCATGGAAATCTTCACGGCCTCCCAGTATTTCTTTCCCTCCCAGGTATCCGGGGCTTTTAAAACCTCTGTGACCAGCCACGGTTTTTCCATCTCCCTGACGGTCTCTATAAGCTGTTTAAAATATTTTCTCTCCCTGTAAAAAGAAAACCCGGTCCAGGCAGCAAAAATCCCGAACCAGGTGATCAGAAGCAGCGCTGCTTCCCTTGTCTGTACTCCAAGCGCCGTCAAAAAAACAAAAAGTGCCCAGGCTGCTCCCAGCTGCAGAAGCACCACGCCTGTTTTGTCTCCTAAAAACTCTCTGAATTTCATACCTTATATCCCATCCCCCTCTTTGTCTGTATCAGACCGGGCAGGCCTATGGAGGCCAGCTTCTCCCTGAGTCTGCGCACATTTACGCTGAGTGTGTTGTCATCAATATAAATCTGGTTTTCCCAGAGATGATCCATCAGTTCCTCCCGGCTCACAACATTTCCGGCATGTTCAAAAAGCCTGCACAGTATCTTCTGTTCATTTCTGCCAAGCTCCAGACTCTTTTCCCCATAAGTCAGCCGGGCAGCCCCCAGATCAAGGGTGATGCCCCGATATTCGAGAACCGCAGGCTTTTCCGGTCCTTTGGTTCTGCGCAGCACGGTCTGTATCCGTGCCAGCAGGATCGGTGCCTTATAGGGTTTTGTGATAAAATCATCCCCGCCGCTTTGCAGGGCTTCCAGTTCATCCATGGAAGTGCTGCGGCCTGTAAGGAAGATCACAGGAAGTGAACACACGGTTCTGATCTCCCTGCACAGGACAAATCCGTCCTGCCCCGGCAGATTAATGTCCAGCAGGATCAGATCAGGCCCCGTCTCTTCTATGATATCCCTAACGCTTCCTCTTCCGTCCCAGAAAACGGCCGCGTATCCCTGGTTTTTCAAAACAGAGGACAGACCCCAGGCGATCTCTTCCTCGTCCTCCACGATCAATATCTTATCCACGTTCTGTCCTCCTCTGTTACAAAGCCCCAGGCAGAACCGCCTTTAGCGGTGGAATTCCTGTCCAGGCACTGAACTGCTGCTTTTCTCTTTAAAAGATAAAAGAACAGAGTATACTCACATACTCTGTTCTGTAAAATCGGAAATCCGGCATTTCTCTACCTTGTCTCCAGAAAATAATTTTCTTTCACTGCCCTTTCATCTGTGGGATATGCCTCCAGATAAGCAGCAATTTTCTCTTTTGCGGACGCATAGTCCATTTTCTTTTCATAGGCCACGATTTCATTGAACAGAAGTGCCTGTCTCTCGTCCTGGTCTCCTGTATCCAGTCCCTTCTGGATATTGGAGAGGGCACTGTCATAGTCCCCGTCCAGGATATCACAGTAAGCCATACCGTTGTAAGCTTTTGCCTGCAGTGACTGTTCACTCAGGCTCTCTTTATAATTGGCCCGGGCATTGGCTGTATCTCCCTGTTCCGCATATACCTTGCCCAGATAAATGGACGCCTCCTTATATCCGTCGTTGTAGGATGTGGTCAGCTCCTTCTTGGCCTCATCATACTCCTCCAGATAATAGTAGACACGGCCTCTGTCGTAGTGGTCCTGTTCATCGCTGCCCTCAATATCCAGAGCCAACTCCAGATAGGACTCCCCGTCCGCCTTCATGTCACACTCTTCGTACACACGGTAAATTTCCAGATAGTCATTGTACTCTTTAGAATCCGCCACCACTTTTCCAAAGTCGGAAGCGGCCTTGTCATACTGGTCTAAATGAAGATAGGCAGTTCCCCTGAGGAAATATCCCTCTTTACTGTTCTTCACATCCAGCAGCTGGTCGCAGGTGGCCGCACTTCCCTCAAAATCGCCTCTCTGATACTGTACTACGGCCAGATAAGCCAGTATATCGGCCCTCAGGGCCTTCTCAGAATCAGCAGCCAGGTCCCTGGCTTTTTCCAGGGCCTGCTGTGCCTCCTCGTATTTTCCCATTTTCAGATAGGCAATGCCCTCTCCCCTGAGCGCCTCCACCTCATACTTCTCCTCAGCGATGGCCAGTTCAAAGTTTTCTATGGCACTCTGATAGTTTTTCCCCTCTAAATCTTCCGCACCCAGTTCATAATAGCTGGGCGTCTCTTTTTGGCATCCCGCCATAAGGCAGAGGATGCATCCTGTCAGTACAATAAATTTTCCCTTCACAAATAAGTTCCCCGTCTGCTTACTGCACGATCAGATTCTCAGACCTCATGACAGCAATCACTCTATCTACATTTTCTTCACAGATTTCATTGGAAGCTGCCTCCACCATAACGCGGATAACAGGCTCCGTACCACTTTCACGCACCAGGATCCTTCCGTCATCTCCCAGGACTTTTTCCACCTCTGCGATGGCTTTTATCACTTCCGGATTCTCTCTGGCTTCTTTCTTATCATATACCCGCACATTTTTCAGTACCTGGGGATAAATCTTCACTTCTTTTGTCAGCACGCTGAGGGGCTGTTTTTTCTCTATGATAACTTCCATCAGTTTCAGGGAAGTGAGAATTCCATCACCTGTGGTGGCGTGTTTTGAGAAGATAATATGTCCTGACTGCTCGCCTCCGATGGAATGGCCATTTGCCATCATATTCTCGCAGACATATTTGTCTCCCACGGCTGTTTTCTCATATGCGATGCCCTCTCTCTCGCAGGCTTTGTAAAGGCCCAGGTTGGACATGATGGTGGTGACAATGGTGTTGTTGTTTAGCTTGCTCTGCTCCTGCATGAATTTGCCGCACACATACATGATCAGGTCGCCGTTCACTTCCTCACCGTTCTCATCCACTGCGATACAGCGGTCAGCATCTCCGTCATAGGCAAAGCCCACATCCAGGTGGTTATCCCTGACAAAGTTTTTCAGCTCCTCAATATGTGTGGAACCGCAGTTTGTATTGATGTTAGTTCCGTCTGGGTCATTGTGGATCACATAGGTCTTGGCTCCCAGCGCGTCAAATACGCTCTTCGCAATGGCAGACGCACTGCCGTTGGCGCAGTCAAGTCCCACTCTTTTATTCTTAAAAGCACGTGTCGGAATGGAGATCAGATAGCCGATATAGCGGTTTCTTCCTGCTGAAAAGTCAACGGTACGGCCGATATCTTCTCTCTTTGCCAGCGGCAGCTCCGGTACCTTTCCGTCAATGTAGGCTTCGATCTGCTCCTCAACGGATGCCTCCATCTTCTGTCCATTGCCGTTGATGATCTTGATCCCGTTGTCATAGAAAGGATTATGGCTGGCAGAGATCATGATACCGCAGTCAAAATTCTCTGTGCGAACAACATAGGAAACACTTGGTGTTGTTGTCACGTGCAGAAGATATACATCCGCGCCGGATGCTGTCAGACCGGCAACCAGTGAGTATTCAAACATATAGCTGCTTCTTCTGGTATCCTTGCCTATTACGATCTGAGCCTTATGTTCCTGTCCGAAATACCATCCCAAGAAACGTCCCACTTTAAACGCATGTTCAACTGTCAGGTTTACGTTAGCTTCCCCGCGGAAACCGTCTGTTCCAAAATATTTTCCCATAACTGACTCCTTATACAAATATTCCATTTTTTTGTCTTTTCGTTACCGTATTATAAAATATCATATTTCCGGTTATTTGTCACTGTTATTGCAAAATCTTTATCCGCCTGCTGATGTTTACAGCGGTGTATTTTCCGGCCCTGCTCCATTATGCGTATAAATTTTCCGCGTAAACACCCTGCCTCACCAGATCTGAAAAAGCCTCTGTCACTTTTTCCTTGTCCTCCTGGTATGTAACGCCAAACCAGGTGTCATGTGACTTTAAAACTGCCACATCCGCTTTCTGCTCTTTGATGAGTTTATCCACGATCGTTGGAAGCAGATATTCTTTTTTCAGATCCTCAGGTCCGCATTCCTTCAAAAACTCCACAAATCCCTCTTCCAGAGTCTTTAAGAATGCAGGTGTCAGTCCCCACATATTCATGGATACCAGATTTTTGGGGTCCAGCATACGCAGACTTTTGTCCTCATTCTCCACTGCAGGGCCTTTTGCTGTCTTTTTAATATTATAGGTCTCAGCAATCCCCACCAGATTTTTATTATCATCCAGGGAACAGATACCTCTTGTCACAGAACCGTTGTCACTCAATGTGTTCTCCAGGATAAAGCCTGCCATGCAGATATCCAGCTTTCCTGTGTCCTGATGCTCTTCCACCAGATAGTCGTGGATTTTCACATAGGCTTCTTTGCCGTAGTAATCATCTGCGTTGATAACAATGAACGGCTCAGAGAGCACATCCTTAGCTGCCAGGATCGCCTGACCGGTTCCCCACGGCTTTGTGCGCTTTTGCGGACAGGTAAAGCCTTCGGGAAGGTCGTGCAGGTCCTGGAATACATATTCCACCTCTGCTGTTTTTTCAATCCTGTTTCCGATCACCTCACGGAACTCTTCCTCTATATCTTTTCTGATGATAAATACAATCTTGTTGAATCCTGCCTCCAGGGCATCGTGAATGGAATAGTCCATGATGATCTCTCCGCTCGGACCTACTTTTGCGAGCTGCTTGATTCCTTTTCCAAAGCGGCTGCCGATTCCGGCTGCCATGATTACCAGTGCAGTTTTTTTCATGATTTTTCTCCCGTTCCTCATTCCTATATTCTATATGTTCCCGGCCAGCCTGTCTGTATGTCAAGCCGGCAGTATACCAATTGCCACTTTTACCAAAAAATACTTACTTCCATAATATATTACAATTTACAGGGAAATGCAATGTCATTTTCCTTATGGTAACAGGAAACCTGCCCTTATTTTTCAGGAACTATTCCTGATTACGGTTTCTATTGTATCATAGATATGCTGTCATACACAACCTGGAATTCCCGTATGGACACGGGTTTTCTCCCCGCTTTTTCTTATAAAATATGCCGGGCAAAAAGTATCATCCCATACTTTTCGCCCGGCAGTTCCTGATATATCCTGTACCGTATCAGCAGCTTTTCACAAAATCAATCTCCTGTCTCAACTGTTTTTCCGTCATATGAATGGCAGCCGGCTGAGGGTATGCTTTGTACATAAATCCCCCTTTTTCCGTACTCAGCGCCCGTACCATGTCTTTCATATAGGTACCCATCTCCTCCTTTGTCATCTGCACACTGTGCTGAATATCCACAGGGCATAGAAAACATATCCTGCCCTTCCATTTGCCCAGCAGTTCCAACCCCATATTCATCTGCTGGTCCATCTGGATCACATCCACACCAAATTCTGTAAAGACGTCCAGAAGATATGTAATATGTCCGCAGGAGTGAAGAAAATATTTCATTCCCTTTTTATGGATATAATCCACAAAATTTTTCATTCTGTCATAATAATATGTTTCCCACATACCGAATGACATCATGGGCCCTCTCTGTAGTCCCCAGTCCTCCCATGCCATAACAGCATCCAAGCCGGCTTCGGCGTAACCATCCACCATCTGTTTCCCCACTTCATAGAGACAGTCAATCAAACGGTTTAAATTTTCCTCCTCATCGTAATAATCCACCATGCAGTTGGCATATCCACGCAGGTTAATGATCTCTTCCATCATCATACCAAGCCCACCGACAAGATATTTATCCGGGTAAAGCTGTCTGAGCTTCTTTGCCTCCGCATATCGGCTGGGTGCCGTGAAATCCGGCAGACAGCTCTTCCAGTTTTCAAAATTTCCCCAGGATTCAAGCGGAGGATTCTTCACCTCCCCCATGGTTTCCCCAAACGTCTCCATCTTGTATCCCCACTGGCTGTACCCCTCAGCAATAGGTACAAATTCAGGATCATAGCTTGGAACAATTAAAATATCCGCATCGTAATCTTTTATTATACTCTTTGTTATCGCCTCGTTCAGAGCATCTGAATCAAAATCCAGGCAGACAGGAATCCTGTCCGGACCTTTTCCCTCTATGGCATTCAATACACATTCTTTTGATGTCTGCATTGTTATTTATCTCCTTTAGCTTATTATTTACTTCAACACAGCTCCCGCCGCGAAACTTTTCTCCACCTGCTCACTGCAAACACAGTAAAACAAAATAAGTGGTATACATGTTATGACAATCGCTGCCGCCATGGGACCCAGAGCGGTAGAATAGGCACCCCGAAAAGCAGTCAGACCAATGGGCAGTGTATACAGTTCAGATGACTGCAGATACGTAGATGCCATAATAAACTCATTCCAGTTACTCATAAAGGTGAAGATAGCTACCGTGGCCACCGCCGGTTTCAGCACCGGAATGATAATATATACAAACGATTTTATCACACCGCATCCATCAATAAACGCGGCCTCTTCCAGTTCATGGGGAATACTTCTGAGGAAGTTACTGATGATAAATACCGCAAGGGGCAGACCTGCCGCTATGTATGGAATAATAATACACCAATGTGTATTCAAAAGCCCTGCTTTCTGCATGATCAAAAACAGAGGGATCAGTGTTGCATGTATGGGAACCATCATGCCCAGCATTAAAAATCCCAGAGCAGCATTACTCCCCCTCCATTTCATCCTGGTGATGGCGTATCCCATCATACAGCTCAGCACTACGGTAACTGCCACACTAATAAAAGTGACCAACACACTGTTCATAAAATATTCCGCCACGTTTCCTTTCAGCCATGCCTCCACATAATTGCCAAGCATAGGAGTTTCGGGCAGTTTTAATGAACTGACTGTATAAATCTCACTGTTGTCTTTCAGGGAGAAATTAACCAGCCATAGCAGTGGAAATATCTGGATCACTGAAAACATCATCAAAATCACAATTTTGATTCTATTTTTTTTCTTCATTGCCATTTCCTCCTGTCAATATTCAATAGGTTCCCTGGACATCACCTTGTTGATCAGCAAATAGACCGCTATACATACCACGCAGAGCATGACTGCGATTGCACTGCCATACCCATAGTTAAATTTTAGAAAAGATTCCTTATACATATGAATGGCTATGGTTGTAGTGAGATTATAAGGTCCCCCAGCAGTCATAACATAGATATTATCAAAAATCTTTATACTTCCCACCACAGCAAGTACCAGACAAACTTTGAGTATATCCCGAAGCATTGGGATGATCACGCGGAACGTTATCTGAAGTCCATTGGCCCCGTCCAGCTTTGCCGCCTCCTCATACTGTTCCGGAATGGCTTTTAATCCTGCGTAGAGAATGATCATATGGTAGCCGATCCACTGCCATATGACCGGAACGATGGCCGCGATCAAACAGGTGCCTTTCTCGGATAGCCATTCGTGCTGGAAATTTGACAGACCCACAAGCCTTAAAAACTCATTCAGGAGCCCATAGTTTACATCATAAATTTTCTGCCACATGAGGGCAATGGCTGTAGTGGATAAAAGCACGGGTATAAAAAATGCGATTCTGAAAAAACGTGTTCTTTTTTTCAGATTTGACAGCAGCATGGCAAAAAACAGCGCAGGCACTAACTGTCCGATCACCGCAACCACCAGAATAACCAGTGTATTGATCAGTGCCTTTCTAAAAACCATATCACCGGAAAACAGTTTTATATAGTTGAGAAACCCCACATATTCCTTTGGACCAATTCCCTTCCAGGATGTAAAACTCAGATTTACAGTATACAAAATAGGATATACAAAGATAAAGGCGAATATGAGAAGCCCCGGAATCATGAATAATGCAATGACCGGTTTGTTTGACAACATTTTTTTCATTCTTCTTCCTCCTTCAAACAAGACTGCCCTTTTCTTCAGAGCAGCCCTGTACATCTGTTATATCATCCGCCTTTTATAATACTTTCCAACTGCTTTATAAAATCATCTGCATCCACTTCTCCCGCAAACTGCTGTTGAGATAAATCTCTCATAGGCTCTCCGATGGCGGTATCCAGATATGTGAACCACCAGAGCTGTGTCTTCTCCAATTTCTTAAAGTTATCTATATACGTTTTCATCATTTCTGTCTGTCCAGTCTCTTCAATATCTGTTTCAAAATAGGTCTGCTCACCGTTTTCAGCCAGATGGTCGTTCACAATCTTGGAGTATTCTACTGCCAGTTTTGCTGCCGCTTCCCTGTTTTCAGAATTGGCGCTGACTGCAATTCCGGCATCTGCCGCATTTCCACAGCAGGAAAGATAAGGGTCTTCTTTCCCTGTTTTAGGGAATACCGTACATCCCAGATTATCATCAGACTGCAGTGCTGTTACCTGCCAGGAACCGGAGGGATACATAGCTATTTTACCCGCCTTTAAAAGCTCAACACATTCCGATGGTGTTGCCTGCATATAACCGTTCTGAAATGCATTTTTTTCTATCAGTGTCTGAACTTTCCCGGCTGCTGTCACAAACGGTTCACTGGTAAATGTGCCTCCTTCTTTCATAGCCTCAGTAAATGCATCTGAATCTTCCCGGAGCACCATCATGTTATAAAAGAGGTCTCCTTCCCATCTATCCTTATCTGCGAGTCCCATAGCCCCGATTCCCTGGTCATTACATGCCTCCACTACATCCAGCAGCGCTTCCCAGTCCGCGGGCACCTCTTTTCCCATTTCTTCAAAAACCTCTTTATTGTAGAACAGACAATAGGATTCCAGCGCTCCTGTGGGTACAACATAATTATGGCCGTTTTCATCCTTCTGCGCATAGGTATCATAAAGGGTATAGCCAGACTCTTCGATGGCGTCCTCCAGAGGATATAGAGCATTGGCCGCTAAAAACGGTTCGCTGTAAGAACCTCCCCAGGTATAAAATAAATCCGGCAGCTCATTTGCCTGAAGCATGACTCTGATTTTCGTCTTATATGTGGCATCATCCACCCGCTCTACATTAATTTTATATCCGAGTTTATCTGCTGCCTCCTGGAAACTGTCCAGCTTTGCGGGATTGTCTGTTGCAGGGTCGAAATGTACCAAAACAGATATCTCTGTCTTCTCTTCCCCACCTTGATCTCCGGCTTTCGCTTCAGACGTGCTGTTATCTTTTTCCGCAGCACCACTTTTATCCTTTGCATCATTGCCTCCGCACCCTGCCAGTGTCCCGATCATTCCGGTTATCCCCAACAGCATGATTACCTTTTTTGCCTTTCCCATTTTCTTACCTCCTCGTTTTGTCTCCTGTTTATGATTAAATTCTATCATTACAAGTTAAGGAAAAATATAGAATATATTCCGACTGCATTAAATATATTCATCATTTTTTATTCAACATAAAATGAGCCGCAGCCTTACATTATCTGTAAAACAACAGCTCAATCTATTTTTCCTTAACCCTATTCGCCTGCATAAATCTCTCTGTATTCTCCAGCGGTGATCCCTGTATGCTTTTTAAACACCTGTGAAAAATAAGGATAATCCGTGTATCCCACCATCTCAGCGATCACATAAACCTTGTGTTCCGTTTTCCTCAGAAGCTGCTTGGCACGCTCCATTCTGACTTTAGTAAGATAGGAAAAGAAAGTCTCTCCCTGTTCTCTTTTAAATATACTGCACAGATAATTTTTACTCAGATGAACCGCGTCCGCCACATCTGTAAGTGAAATTTCTTCTCCCAGATGTTCCTCCACATACCGGACGATCTGTCCCATGATTTCTCTGTTCTTTCCTGCCGAATCAGCGGCTGCTTCATCCACGATCTCTTCTGTAATCCCCAAAACAAGAGCTTTCAGCATATCCCCTGTCTTATAGTCATTCAGCTCAGAGATTACATCCCTGATTTTTTTCTTTCTCTCCTCATCTGGAGAAATATTGAACAGCTCCGTTAATATAAGGATAGTCTGGCTGTAAAACTGCTGGTATATAGCTTTATTTTCTCTCATTTCAGCGTACATCTTTTCAATCAGCTTCACTGCGCTTTCCTTATTTAACGCGCGGAGTTTCATGCAGATCTGATTCATTAGCTCATGGTTATATTCCACACTTTCCCCGGAAAATATTCTGACTTCATCATAGAATATACAGCTTCCCTCTCCCATATTGCAGCGTTCCTCCAGGGCTGCCTCACAGTCTTTCCGCGCCATATATAATCTGTGATACTCCTCATAAACACAGCTGACACCCACAGAGAGACTGGTCCTCGTAAGATTCTTAAATTCGCTCAGTATGGTTTCAAGAACCTCCTCCATGGGCGTTCCATCCGGCATGGTGTCAGAATCCTCCACCACATAAAATAGATGCTTTCCCTTTACAAAAGAATCATTGACAAACTGTCCTCTGATATTATCCCTGATGATCATCCGAAGCTGTACCCACAACAGCTCGCGCATCTCGGGAATACTGTCAAAGATTTCTTCCCTGTCCAAGTCAAAACACCAGAGCCTGAACGGATTTCCTTCCAAGCCTGAACCGTAATACTTGAGACTCTGCAGCAGATTTTGTCCCTCAGGGAGGATTTTATCCGCCAGTTCGCTAAAAAACTGATTTTTCAGTATAGGAATATTTTTTTCAGCCTCCTCCTTAAGCTCCCTGATATTGCGTTCCAGGTCTGCCTTCTTTTGAATCCTTTCACGGACCTTCCAAAGAGCCAGTTCCAGTTCTTCTTTTTTTGTAGGTTTCATTATGTATTCCATAACCCCTGCCCGCATGGCCGAGCGGGCAAAATCAAACTCATCATATCCGCTGATTATAATAACCTCTGTTTTAGGATAATTCTCCCCGATGAACTCCGCCAGTTCGATTCCATTCATCTGAGGCATCATTACATCTGTTATGACAAGGCTGGGCTTGTACTCTTTCAGCAATTCGCATGCCTCTTCCCCACATTGCGCTGTAGCACAGACGGAAAAGCCGAATTTTTCCCAATCTATCACTTTGCGTATATTTCTCAGAATAACAGGTTCATCATCCACCAACAACACTTGATACATTACTTCCTCCACTCCTTTATTGATCGTCCTGTGCCAGTTTCTCTATTGGAATCCGTATGGTAACCTTAGTCCCTCCATTTTTTCGATTTTCAAACCGCAGTGCGCTCTCCTTCCCGTAACGCATTTTAAGCCTCTCATTGACATTATAGATCCCATGCCTGTGTCTTTTTCCGCTGCTGTCATAAGTATTTCCGCTAAGCAGCACAGCTACCTGTCCCTCATCAATTCCAGTTCCGTTATCCCATACCCGGATCACAAGTTCTCTCTCTTCTTCCACCGCCGAGATACCGATATATCCTTTTTCAGGCTTTGACTGAATCCCATGCAGTATGCTGTTCTCCACTAATGGCTGCAGAAAAAATTTGATGACACGGTATTTCATCACAGAATCGGGGATATCAATGAGATATACCAGCTTATCTTCAAACCTTTTTTTCTGCAGCAGCAGATAATTCCTGGTATTCTCCACCTCTTTTGACAACTCAATTTCTTTTTCTCCCCTGCCCAGACTGAACCGGAACATTTTTGAAAGACATTGTATCATTTCCGCTATTTCTGTCTGGTCATTTGCCATGGCCTTCCAGCTGATACAGTCTAGTGTATTATAGAGAAAATGCGGATTGATCTGCGCCTGCAGATTTTCAAGCTGGGCCTGCTTTGCGTTCAGTTTTTCTCTCATAACTTCGTTTATAAGAACATGTATGCGGTTCATCAGCTTATTGTACGCTGCTCCGAGCTGTATAAACTCATCAATCCTTTTGATTTTGATCTCTTCCTTAAAGTTCTGGTCTTCCGCGCGCCCCATGATATCATTCAGACACTGAAGCTCCCGCGTAACCCCCCGTGAAAACCGGCTGTATATGTAGGAGGCAATCATGATCACAAGACATGAGACAAGGCTCACGATCAAAATATTGATCCACTGGCTGCTGAGGACAGCACTCACCATGCCTACACACAGATAATTCCAGTCCATGTGTGCGTCATAACATTCCGTAACAAAATATCTGCCTTTCCTTTTGCTCTCTGTCTCATCACTTTTTGTTGTTTTTATTTCGCTTAAAAATTCCTGCACTTCCGGATTCTCTGCCTCAGGCCCAAATAACAGCCTCCCTTCACCACCGTAAATATAAAATTCTCCGATAGCGGGATTGCTTAAACTGTTCACCATCTTCGACAAATACTCATTGTCCAGAACAATCATAAGTATGCCAATCCCATCCATTGTGTCTCTTTTGTTGATTACCCTGGCAAACAGAATTTTATTTTTCTGTTCTCTGATCCCCCTGAAATCAGAACTCACCCAGACATAGCTTCCTCTTTTCTGAATCACCTCAGGATACCAGCTCTGTTTCTTCCATACAGACAAACTGCTGATATACGATGGGCTGTCCCCCACTGTAAAACCATTTCCCTTTAAATCGAAAACGGAAAGCGATTCTATATAGTCCTGTTCCATGATCAGTCTGGTAATCTCTGCCTTTGCCTTCTGCAAAATATCGCTATAAGACGGATTCACCTGCTCTGCAGTCAGCATCTCCTGGATACTGGATTCCGAAAGAATAAAACGCGATTTATCCTCCACATCATTTGTGATGTATTCCACATTTCTTGACAGATCCTGAATGAACTGTGATGCATAAGTTGAATAGTTATTCACTGTTATTTTACCTGTTATCGCAGCGGAGGTACCCAGAATGACCAGCACCGCCAAAATAAAAATGCTGTTAAAGGTCAGCATCAAAGATGGGTATAATTTCAGCTTATAAAACCAGCTCTTTATTCTTGTTTTCACAGTTTTTCTCATCCCCCCGCTTCTGCGCTATTCAATATAATCTGATTATAACAGATATAAAAATAAAAAAGAATAGCAGAAAATGGAAGACAATAAAATCCCCCTTATCAGCCTATTACAGCTAATAAGGGGGATCTATTACCACAACACAAGAGCTGTGCTCTCATTTATTTTTCATTCATCTTCGTCAGCTTAGCCGCCTGATCCGCAGCGGTCAGACTGTCAATGATCTCTTCCAGATCACCGTTCAGCACACCATCCAGACGATGGAGTGTCAGCTTGATCCTGTGGTCAGTCACCCGCCCCTGGGGGAAGTTGTAGGTTCTGATCTTTTCAGAACGGTCTCCTGTACCTACTTGGCTTCTTCTGGATTCCGCTTCCTCGTCGTGGCGCTTCTCCAGTTCCATCTCATACAGTCTGGAACGCAGGACCTTTAGCGCCTTGTCCTTGTTCTTGAGCTGTGACTTTTCATCCTGGCAGGAGATGACGATTCCTGTGGGGATATGGGTCAGACGCACCGCGGAGTCTGTGGTATTGACACACTGTCCGCCGTTTCCGGAAGCACGGAACACGTCGAACTTACAGTCATTCATATCAAGGTGGAAATCAATCTCCTCTGCCTCCGGCATGATGGCCACGGTTATGGTTGAGGTATGGATCCGTCCGCCGCTCTCTGTCTCGGGCACACGCTGCACCCGGTGTACACCGCTTTCATACTTCAGCCTGGAATAAGCGCCTCTTCCGTTGATCATAAAGGTGACCTCTTTGAAACCGCCGATGCCGTTCTCATTGAGACTCATCATATCTGTCTTCCAATTCTGGGATTCTGCAAATTTTACATACATGCGGTAGATCTCTGCGGCAAAAAGTGCTGCCTCATCCCCGCCGGCCCCTGCTCTGATCTCCACAATAACATTTTTCTCGTCATTGGGGTCTTTTGGCAGAAGTAAGATCTTCAGATCACGCTCCAGCTCCTCGATGCGCTTCTTGGCATCTGAAAGCTCTTCCTTGAGCATTTCCCGCATCTCAGGGTCTGATTCTTCGTCCAGCATCATAAGGCTGTCTTCCACTGTCTGCTTACAGTTTTTATATTCACGATACGCATCCGCTATGGGCTGCAGGTCGCTCTGTTCCTTCATCAGCTTCTGGAAGCGCGCCGTGTCATTCGCTACGGTAGGCTCATTTAATTCATTTAAAATCTCCTCCAGGCGAATCAAAATATCATCTAACTTATCAAACATGGTGTTCCTCCTGTTTCTTTCTTCCCAGCACCACCCGGTCAAGGCCTGCCAGGTCTTTCACTACTCTTGTCTCTTCATATCCGGCGTTTTCCAGCATAAGGCGCACCGGGCCGCCCTGATCATATCCGATCTCAAATGCCAGGATCCCTCCCGGCTTCAGATATCCCCCGGCTTCATGGGATATCTTCCTATAAAAATGCAGTCCGTCCGCGGTTCCGTCAAGTGCCATTCTCGGCTCATGGTCCCTTACCTCCTCCATGAGACTGTCAATGACATGACTCTCTATATAAGGGGGGTTGGAGACGATGATATCATACGTCCCGCTGATATTTGAAAACAGATCACTCTTCTTCCAGACAGCCGTAATCCCCAGCTCCCTGCTGTTTCTCTCAGCCACAGAAAGGGCATCTCCTGACAGATCAGCGCCTGTCCCCTCCGCTTCTTTCAAAACGGACAAAAGAGCCAGCAAAATGCAGCCGCTGCCTGTGCACATATCCAGGATTCTGAATCTGCTGCTGCCTGCCTGCATCTTCCCGGCTTCGAGGAGAACCTCCTCAACCAGAACTTCCGTATCCAGACGCGGGGTGAGCACACGCTCATCCACATAGAATTTCAGTCCGCAGAACCAGGCCTCATGGGTGATATGCTGGAGGGGGATATGCTGCGCCCGCCTCTGTATCATATTCCTGTAACTCTCTGCCTGGTCTTTCGGCATTTCCTCTGTCTCCCTCAGAAAATAGGAAGCCCGCGTCATACCTGTCACATATTCCATCAGAAGCCACGCATCTGCCGTATGATCTGCAATGCCTGCCTCCTCCAGTATCTTTCTTCCTTCTAACTGAAGTTCCCTATACGTCTGCATAACAGCCCTCTCCTGTTTCACATCTGTGTGAAGCAGCAGTCTGCCCCAGCTCCGCCTGCGCGATTTCCTTTCCGGCATCCGGAAAATTCTCCAGAAGATATGCTTTCCAGTCAAAGACTGCCTCCACCGCTGCTATGGCAACCTCCGCCATATCCGGTGTAGGTTCTTTTGTAGTCAGCTTCTGCATGGCCATACCGGGCTTGGAAAGAGCACACACAATGGGATTCTCACTTCTTCCCGCCAGACGGATGATCTCATAGGAAATACCTGCTATCACCGGCACCAGCAGTATACGGATCACAACGCGCAGCCACATGGTATGTACCGGTACAACAGCAAAAAATCCCAGAAAGAATATAATACTCACAATAATAACAAAAAATAAAAAGCTGGTTCCGCAGCGTTTGTGGAGTCTGGAACTTTCCATGACATTTTCCACGGTCAGTGCTTTTCCATGTTCCACACAGTTGATGCACTTGTGCTCCGCCCCATGGTACATGAACACTCTCTGGATATCCTCCATCTTGGAGATCAAGAGCAGATATCCCAAAAAGAGCAGAATTCTCACAAGTGCCTCCGCCAGAGTCACCCCTGTCTCAGACGCTCCTACCTTATGAAGCAGGCTGGCGATCAGATAGGGCAGTACCATAAAAAGACCAATGGAAAGGACAACTGAAAATATCACGGTTCCTGTCATCAGGATATTTTCCATCTTCTTCTGCTTTGCGTCGTATTTTTCCCGGTCTTCCTTGTTCAGAGCTTCTCTCTTCCTGATCTCCTCCTCTTCCTCCTCAAAGAACGTGGCAGAGTACATCAGACATTTTGTACCCACCACCAGGGAATCAATAAAATTGAACACCCCTCTGATAATAGGAAGAGAAAGAATTTTTTTGTTCTTGATAAAACTCTTGTAGTCTTCTATCTTAACTTCAATCTCTTTATCCGGCTTTCTGACAGCTATGGAATACTGGTCCTGATGACGCATCATGATGCCTTCCATGACCGCCTGTCCGCCGATGTTGGATGATTTCATTTATACCTCCATAAAATCCCGATCCCAAAGGCTGCTCTTGCGATACCAAAGCAGAGAGACTGCCCGGGAGATACAATAAGAGGCTGAAGTCCTAAAACCTCAGCCTCTCCCGTTTTTTTATTTGT